>Ga0066903_100001636_pt1 | contig 16674 bp, 19 predicted proteins | sample PanSoiMetaGPlot1_FD_67491 | JGI IMG/M metagenome (GOLD analysis project Ga0066903, IMG submission 67491) | Tropical forest soil microbial communities from Panama analyzed to predict greenhouse gas emissions - Panama Soil - Plot 1 (version 2) | ecosystem: Environmental > Terrestrial > Soil >... | reverse complement strand
CATGTTGACCCTCATTCTCGCCCGCGCGCTGCAGGGAATCGGCGGCGGCGGCATCCTGCCGCTGGGGATGACCGTGGTCGCCGATCTTCTGTCCCCGCGCGAGCGCCCGCTGGTCCAGTCCTATACCGCGGCCATGTTCATGGCCGCCAGCATTCTCGGTCCGGTGCTGGGCGGCGTGCTCACCGATTACGTGCACTGGTCGCTGATCTTCTGGATCAACCTGCCGGTGGGCGTCGTCGCGCTGATCATGACCGACCGGTCGCTGCGCCGCCTGCCGCGCAACGAGCGCCCGCACAAGCTCGACTTCAGCGGCGCCGCCCTGATGGTTGCCGCGAGCCTCGCGCTGCTGCTGGCGCTCGCCTGGGGCGGGACGCGCTATCCCTGGGCCTCGTGGCCGATCCTCAGCCTCGTGGGCGGGTCTGCGCTGCTCTGGGTCCTGTTCGCGCTGCGGCTCGTGCGCGCGCCGGAGCCATTCATTCCGCTCGCCATGCTGCGCGACCGCGTGGTGTTCGGCATCGTGGTGGCCGGCTTCTTCTCGATCGGCGCCATCATCGGGCTGTCGATCTTCATCCCGCTCTATGTCGAGCTCGTGCTCGGCCATTCGCCGAGCGCGTCCGGCATGGTGTTGATCGGCTTCGTGGTCGGGACGACGCTGGGCTCGATGGTGGCGGGCCGGCTGATGTCGCGGCTCGAGCACTACAAGCGCGTGCCGGTGCTCGCCATGCCACTCGGCATTGTCGTGCTGATCGTGCTTTCGGTCGCGCCGGGGGAATTTTCGCTGCTCGAGGTCGGGGCGCTGCTCGCGATCGCGGGCGCCGGGATGGGCCCGATGTATCCGACCACGACCGTCATGATCCAGAACGCCGTGCCGCTGCATCAGCTCGGGATCGCCACCGGAACCTTGAGCTTCTTCCGCCAGCTTGGCGGGGCCATCATCGTCGCGATCTTCGCCGCCATCGTGCTCGGCGGGCGCAATGGGCTCACTCTCGACAAGCTCGCGGGCGCCGGCGCCGGCACGCTGGCGCCGTCGTTCCGCTGGGTCTTTATCGCCGCTGCTGGCTTCCTCGCGATCGCGCTCCTCGCGCTGCTCGCTATCCGGGAGCAGCCGCTGCGCGGCCCGGCCCAGCGCGAGGCGGCGGCATCTGAACCGGCAAAGTAGGCGCCTCGTTCATACCTGCCGCGCGCCCGCGGGCGATTGAAATTCCGCCGCTGCGGCGCGATGTTAGAGGACGGCTGCGGAAGACGACCGAGTCGCAAACTGACAAGACCGGGGAATAACAAGAAACTGACGATGAGTTCATTCAAGGAGCGCACCGAGACCCACGCAGCCGCCGCGCCGCTCAGCCAGAAGGAGATCCACCGCATCTTTTACGGCCTGATGCTGGGCGGGTTCCTTTCGGCCGTGAACCAGACCATCGTGGCGAGCGCACTGCCCACCATCGGGCGCGACCTCGGCGACCTGCATAACCTGTCCTGGGTGATCATCGCCTACCTCTTGTCTTCAACCGTGGTGGCGCCGCTCTACGGCAAGCTCTCCGATATTCACGGTCGGCGCGCCATGATGCTCGTCGCCATCGGCCTGTTCGTCGCCGGCTCGGCGGTCTGCGCGGTCGCGCCCAGCATGGCGATGCTGATCGTCGGGCGCACGCTGCAGGGAATCGGCGGCGGGGGGATCGTGCCGATGGTGCAGACAACCGTCGCCGACATGATCACGCCGCGCGAGCGCGGCCACTATCAGGCCTATATGGGCAGCGCCTGGATCGTTGCCGGCATCGTCGGTCCGGCGCTCGGCGGCATCATCGCCGACCGGCTGCACTGGTCGGCGATCTTCTGGCTCAACGTACCGCTCGGGCTGTTGACGGCGATGCTGGTCTCGAAGTCGATGATGCGGCTGCCGCGCCACCAGCGTCCGCACAAGCTCGACCTCGTCGGCGCCTCGCTGATGATCGCGGCCTCGGTGGCGTTGCTGCTCGCGCTAACCTCGGGCGGCACGCGCGTGCCGTGGATCTCGCCCACGATTTTCGGCCTGATCGCGCTGTCGATGGCGCTCACCGTCGTGTTCGCCTGGTGGCTCAGCCGGGCGCCGGAGCCATTCCTGCCGCTGCATGTCCTGGCAAATCCGGTGATGCGGTTCGGCACCACGGCGACCGCCTGCGCGCTCGGGGTGATGACCGGCTTCATGATCTACATGCCGCTCTACTATCAGGTCGTGCATGGGCTTAGCGCGACGCAGTCCGGGCTGGCGCTGGTCCCGGTCATCGTGCTGACCACACCGGGCTCGATGATGTCGGGCCGCGCCATGATGCACATCCGCCGCTACAAGATTTCGTCCTATTTTGGCATGGCGATGGTGACGCTCGGCGTCGCCGCGCTGGTGTGGTGGCCCGCGATGCCGCTCGCCTGGTCGATGGTCGCAAGCGGATTGGTCGGATTCGGGGTTGGAACTGTTTTTCCAGTCGCGACCGTGTCGATCCAGAACGCGGTCGAACGCCACGACGTCGGCACCGCGACCGGTGCGATGAACTTTTTCCGCGCGCTCGCCAGCGCGCTGGTGGTCGCGATCATGGGCGCGATCCTGCTCGCGGGCCTCGGCTTCACGCCCGAGCGTGGCGGTCTTGGGCTCGAAGTTTCGGCTGCGCAGGCAGGTGCCGACGGCATCGCCGAGGTATTCCGCCTCGTGTTCGTGGCGGCGCTGGTGTTCTCGATTCTGGCGCTGATCGCGCTCGTGCTGATGGAGGAGCGTCCGCTCACCGGCGCGACCAAGAAGGACGCACCGGTCGCTCCGGTCCCGCCCCCCGCGCCGGCGGAATAGCGATTTGTGACAACAGGTTGTGACAAAATTACATCACTCTAGTGTGAATTGAGCTGTTGCCGATCCTGCAAATACCGAGTGGCAGCGCGACGTGTCGCTGAGTATCGACCGCGTCGGCAACGTGCTGGTCGCGGATGGCCGCACCGCGGAAGCCCTCGACGCCTATCGCGCCGGACTTGCGATCGCCGAGAAGCTCGTGGCCGCCGATCCGGGCAATACCGACTGGCAGCGCGATCTCGCCGTCAGCGCCACCAAAGTCGGCAATGTGCTCGCCAAGACCGGACGCCGCGAAGAGGCGCTGGCGTCGTACCGCCAGGGGTCTGGCGATCGCCGAGAAGCTTGCCGCCCTCGATCCGGGCAACACCGAGTGGCAGCGCGACCTCTCGATCGCCTACAGCAAGGTCGGCGACATCCTCGAAGCGACCGGCCGCAACGACGAGGCGCTCGCGGCCCATCGCAAGGACCTTGCGCTCACCGAGAAGCTCGTCGCCGCCGATCCGCGCAATGCCGAGTGGCAAAGGGACTTGTCGATCACCTTCGAGCGCATCGGGGCGGTGCTGCTGAAGATCGGACGGCGCGCCGAGGCGGTCGACGCGTTCCGCCGGGCGCTCGCAATCCGCGAGACGCTCGCCGCTGCCGATGCCGGCAATGCGTTGTGGCAAACCGATCTGGTCATCAGCCTGGTGCAGGTGGCGCGCCTCGGCGACGATCCGCGCGCGCGACTGACCCGCGCCCTCGACATCACGCAGCGGCTCGACCGCGAGCGCAAGCTCAATGCGAACCAGAAGGGCTGGATCGGCATGATCGGCCAGGAACTGGCCCGGCTGCCCCGGTGACCGGCGACCTGAATCGCTGCGGGCGGACCTGATCGGCCCGCCCGCTCGCGTTGGTCCTCAGGCAGTGCCAGCGCGTCAGCGCGATTACTGCCCCGCCTGGGTCTTGAGCGCCGCGAGGTCGGCCTCGCTGCGGAACGTCATTACCGCCATCTTGCTCACGCGATATTCCGGGATGAACACCTTCAGATTGCCGTCGCGCTCGTCGATCGAGATATGGCGCACTTCGGTTCCGCGCGAGGGCAGATCGAACGTGGTCCACTTGTTGGCGGATGGGTCGTACTTGAGCACGACGTCGGAGGTCCACACGTTCATCCAGAGGTCATGGTTCTTGTCGACCGTGATCTGGTAGGGTGACATGCCCTGATAGGGCAGTGGGACCACGGTCGATTCCATCGTCTTGGTATTGATACGCACGATCGAGGCGCCCCACGAGGTTCCGACCCAGACCACGTCGGAGTTCTTGTCGGCGCCCATGCGCCGCGGCCCCTGTGCCCAGGGCACCGGCGTGTTGAAGTCGGGCGGCGCGAAGCCTTCATAGAACTTGACCAGTTCCGGATCGCTGATGCGGTCGAGTTCGGTCTTGATCGGCGGCAGCTTGAGCTCGGTGGTCTTGCCGGTGGTGACGTCGCCCTTGTTGACGATGTCGAGCGTCATCTGCAGCCACCAGCCGTTGCCGTCACGGTCGGCGGCGAGCCCGTAGGTGGTGCCAAGTGCGCCGGTCGGGGCCTTGTACATCACCGACTTGAACTCGGTGAACTTCTCGGTTTCCGGGTCGAAGTGGAGGGCGCCGTCGGGCGAAGTGACCCAGACCTTGTTCTTCGGATCAACGTCGATCGTGACCGCGCCGCCGGTCGGCGACATGGTCTGTGGCGGCACATAGACGTCGATCTTCTCGGTGCGTGGATCGACGCGGCCGAGGCTGCCGCGGCCGGTGTTGGCGTTGAACCAGAGGATGCCGTTGCCATCGCGCACGATGCCGTGGGCGTTGGCGGCGAGGCCGCGCTGTCCGGCGACCTTGAACAGCTTGGTCTCGCCGGTCTTGGTGTCGACGCGGCCGACGGTCGCCTGGTGATTGGGCGTGTTCACGGTGAACCAGACGTTGCCGTTGTTGTCGGGCGAGCTGTCGTGCAGGAGTTCGCCGAACTTTGACGGCGAGCCTTGCATCCAGTTGCTGCCGTCGGGTACCGGCCGGCTGTTCGCTGTGCTCTCCTCGAGCGGGACATCGTATTCGGTGAACACGACACGCGCGGCCTCGCCGGCGGGGCGCGGCCGCAGCTTGAGTTTCATCGAGCTTTCGCCCGGACCGCGCGCTCGCGCAAGATAGGCGGCCAGCTCCTTCTGGTGCGTGTCGAGGATACCGTTGACCTTGCGTTCGTGTCCGACATAGACGCCCGACACGTTCACGTTCTTCATGAGTTCGATGATCTTGAACCAGCCGTCCTCATCGAAGCGGTGCTGCAGCGTATAACTCAAAGTGTGGCATCCGGTGCAGTTGTTCTTCACCAGCGTCTTCATGCGCGCATCCTGCGGCGTCTCCTCGGGCAGCGAGGCATAGACGACGTCGCCGGGCAGCTGGCGGACCTGTTGATTGAAGTCCTTGATCGGATTGAGCGTGAAGTTCTGCCGGCGCGCCGCGCTGAGATCGACGTCGCCCCGGGCGGTCTCGAAGCTGACCGCTTGCGCCCAGACCTTGTACTTGCCTTGCGGCAGCGGCGGGAAATAGTAGCCGCCGGCCTCATCAGTGTAGACGGTCGTGGTGATGAGCGACGCGTCGGCCTTGGCCGACACGGTGACGCCGCCCATCTTCTCGCCCGCGGCCGAAGCGATCGTGCCGCTAAGCAGGACATCGGCGGCGTGGGCCGCGCGTGGAGCGGAGGCCGTCAATCCGGCGGCGACTACCGCGGCAAGACTCGTGACACCGTAGGCGTTTCTGGCTCGGGCGTTGTTCATGGCGTCGTCTCCTTGGGCTTTTCAGCGTGGCGCTGGCTGTGGCGCCGGCACGGTCTTCAGGTACGCAATGACGGCATCGACTTGCTGCGGCTCGAAGTTGAGCTTGAAACCCGGCATGCGGGGCGTGCCGTTCATGATCACCTCGCGCAACACCTCCTCGCGCCCGCCGCCGGATTCCTTCGACAGCGTCGGGCCAAACGTATTGACGTTGATCTGCGGCTTGAGGTGACAGACGCCACACGACTGGGTGAACAGTTGCTGGCCTAGCCGTTGCTGCTCGTTGAGCGTGGCGGACTCGGCGGATGCGCCAGTCGACAGGGTGACAAGGAACAAGGCGAACCCGGCCAGACGCATCATATGGCTTCCTCCTGGTGACGGCTTTTGTTCAAGATTACGCTGACGCTGCGGGGAGGGGAAGAGCAATAGCGCATGGACCTCGCTGCATTCCCGCATGCATGGAACGAGACGCGATGTCTTACGATGTCATCACGATCGGCGGAGGCTTCTCCGGATTGGTTACGGCCTGTCGCGCGGCCGAGCTCGGTCTCAAGGCTGCGGTGCTCGAAGCGCGGAACGAGGACCGCTACCCGTGCAGTTCGCGCTACTCGACCGGCGTGTGCAACGTCATGGGACTCGCAATCCTTGCGGCGCCCGACGTGCTCTATCAGGCGCTCATCGACGGCAGCGGTGGCGCCGCGAATCCCGAGCTCGCCCGCGCGATCGCCGACAACGGCAAGCGCACGATCGAGTGGCTCACCGGCGAGGGCGCCCGCTTTGTCACGCGGGCGCTGCAGAAGGATGCGCCAGGGCAGAAGGTGCTGGCGCCGCCGCGGCGGCTTTCCGCCGGGCTCGATTGGGAAGGGCGCGGCGGCGACGTGCTGATGCGGCGGCTCGAGCAGAACCTTGGCAACCGTGGCGGCGTGCTCATGCGCGGCACGCGGGTGGTCGAGCTCATCGTCGAGAATGGCGCCTGCGCCGGCGTGGTGGCGGAGCAGGATGGCCGAAGGAGTAAAATCGCCGCCAGGGCGGTGGTGATTGCCGACGGCGGCTTCGCCGCCAATCCGCAGATGGTGGCGCAATGGATCACCGCGCGCGCCGACTGCGTGCTCGCCCGCGTCGGACCGGGCGCGCATGGCGACGGCATCCGCATGGCGGAAGCGGCGGGCGCGGCGATCGGCGGTTTCGGCGCATTCTATGGTCACGTCCATCACCGCGACGCGATGACCAATCCGCGGCTGTGGCCGTATCCCCACCTCGACGCGGTCGCCGAAGTCGCTGTGCTGATCGGCCCCGACGGCAGGCGGTTCACCGACGAAGGGCAGGGCGGTGTCTGCCAGGCCAATGCGATCGCGCGGCTGGCCGACCCGCTGAGCACGTTTCTGATCATGGATGATGCGATGTGGCAGGCCGAGCCGAAGCTCACCACCACAGTCGCGGCCAATCCGGCGATGGTAGCGGCCGAGGGCAAACTCGTCAGCGCACCTGACCTCGACACGCTCGCGGCGCATATCGGCGTGCCGCCCGCGGCGCTCGCAGAGACCGTGCGCGCTCACAATGCGGCGGTCGCGAACAAGGACTTCGCGCGGCTCGCGGTGCCGCGCAGCGTCGAGAAGCATAGGCCGTTGGCATTTTCGGTGCCGCCGTTTCATGCGGTGCCGCTGTGCGCCGGCATCACTGGCACCATGGGCGGCATCGTGATCGATGCGAACGCGCAAGCGCGCACCCGTGACGGTGATGCTCTTCCAGGTCTCTACGCGGTCGGCACGCCGGTCGCGGGTCTCGAGGGCGGACCGCGCGCGGGCTATGTCGGCGGCCTGTCGAAGGCGTTCATCCTGGGATTGCTCGCTGCCGAGCACATGGCGAAAGTCGCAACAACGGCGCCGTGAACACTTGCCGTTGCGCTAACGTTACTTCGTCAGAACAGGAGGCCGCCCGGTTGATGTGCTCTCTAGCGCGAGACCTGCCCGACCGTATTGTCGGTCTTGGGGAGCTTGCGCACGTCGCGCTTCATCTCGAGGCACGTCAACAGCTCGGTATAGGTTCCGCCGGTCCCGCCCATGGTGGTGAGGTTAGTGCAGCTCTGGCGATCGCCGGCGGGAAACTGGCTCCACTGCTGGGCGAGCTGAGTGCGCGCCTCATTCTCGCTGCTGATGCAGGCATTGATGTCCTGCTTGACGCCAAGAATGCCATCGGCCGAGGCGCGACAGCTTGGCGTGATGTTGAGGTTCGGAACCTGGTCCGCGACCAGCACAACGGCGCCGATCGCAATCGCTGGCAGGGCGGAAAACATGGCGGTGCTCCAGGGTGCTTTGTACCTAGATCAACGCCGGCAGGGCCTGCCCGGTTGCAAGACGCTCGGAAGCCATCAGGCCTGTGCAGGCCGCTCCTCCAATTTGGGGCTGGTGATCCGTACGGCGATCACCCAGGCAATCCAGAGGAACAGGAAGTAAAGCGCGAGGAAGACGATCAGGCTCGCCTGGGGACCCCACATCCGCTCGACCGCGAGTCCAATCAGATAGTCGGCGATGTCCCCGAGGATCATCAGCGCGACATAGACGATCAGGAGCCACACGTTATTCTCTCCCCTGTCTGCGCGACGGTTCGGCAAACGCTACCACGCCGCCGGGCTCTTGCGACAGGCCGTCGCACCAAATTCTTCCTAGGATAAAAGTCTAGGACGGGAGTACACGCCCTGTCTGGCGTCTCCGCGATCGTGGGGCGGCGCGCTCACAGCGCGATCTTCAGTCCCATTGATTTCATCTGCAGCAACGCCTCGGCATTGCCTTTGGCGTCGTCGAGGGGATGGTGCGTGTGGGTCGTCTTGCGCAAATGCTTGAAGTTCTGAAACGTATCACGCACCAGCCCTTTATAGAGCGAGCCGAGGTTCGTGCTCGAATGGCCGAACGGGTTTGCGCCGGTGAAGTGCCAAAAATACCAACTGATGAAAGCGAAATCGAAGCCATTGTTGTCGCTGACGAAGAAGGGGCGGCCCTTGATGTTGTCCCTCAGCCAGCGCGCGAACGATTCCATAACCATCTTCGGCTCGTCGAAGCCAAGCGTTTCCTCGCGCGAGAAGCCGGAGACCGCGAGGGCCTCGGGGATCCATCGATCGGAAATCGGCTTCAGGCGACCGTAGAAGGTTTGCTGGAGGCATTGGTTTACCACGATCGCACCAAAACAGATCATGCTGTAGTCCCCCGGAATCGGCCCGTCCGATTCGACATCCACCATGACGTAAGCCATGACCTGACTTTCCTCCTGTACCGGTGTGCGCTCGATATAACGGCCAATGACGGGCCTTCCACGACCTCGAACGGCCGGCAACCGGGGCGCCCCGGCGGCTCAGCCATGCGGACTTTGCGCATAACAGCGGCAAATCAGGCTCAACTTAGATTCAATTTAAAGGATTGGCCCAACGCGAAGGTAGAATTTCACCGCTAGGGTGCAGGCCTCACCTAGCCAACGGGAGTCTGGAACATGAAATCGCTGCTCGCGCGCTTCGCGAAGGATGAATCGGGAGCCACTGCCACCGAATATGGCCTCATCGCCGCCGGTATTTCGGTTGCGATCATCACGGTGGTCGGCACCGTCGGTACCAAGCTGAACACGACCTTTACGTCGGTTTCGACCGCGCTCAAGTAAGCTGTTGCGGTTCTACACGTGTTCTCGCCCCGGCTTTTTGCCGGGGCTTTTTTCTTCGCGCGGGCGCCCGCGTGACCGCTCAGTCGATCCGCCCGTATTCGCAGCCTGGCGCCGCGTACGAGTATCGGCCGACGCCGAGACTGTCCTGCTTGATCACCGGGCGGCAACGCGCCACCCAGCGCCGCTCGCGCTCGCGGGCCTCAGCAATCTCCTGCTCGGTCGGCGGTGTGGGACTCGCGAGATGTCGCCAAGCGGTCACGCACGAGATCATTCCCGTGATCACGAGGCGTTCGTGCTGCGGACGCCATCGGCGAGGGCGGGTGAGAGCGTGGTTACCGTCGCCAGAATGACGAGTGCGCCGAGTTTCTTAATCATCGTTTCAACTCCTCAGGACTGGGTGCGGCCGCTGAGGGCGTGTCGGAACGAGGCGCCGTGGCGGCGGTGCGCGCAGTCATGCGTGAGGTTGCAAGCCGAGTGCCGGGCCCGATTGTGCCGTCCTGGCACGTACGATGGTAAAGAACGTGCAATGCTGGATAAGGTTCAGGGCCCGATGCGGCCGCCGAGATTGTCCGCCGTCTCGCTGATCCAGGCGCGAACCCGCACCAGCGGAGTCGCGCCGGTGAAGCCGCCGCAGCCCGCGCCGCGGTGGGCATCGGTCGCCCAGCTCACGACGCCGACGACCGCGAGCCGGTCGCCCGAGTCCTCGAATACCGGCCCGCCGGAATCGCCGCTGCAGGCGCCGAGACCAGCCACTTCACCGCGGGTGGCGGGATCGGCAAGCCGCAGTTGACCGCTCGCCGTGTGGCGCACCACCATCAGCGTGGCCGAGCGGAGCGTGCCATAGCCGCTGGCGGACATCACGCTCACGCCATAGCCAGCCACGATGAAGCGGTCGCCGAGCGGAAAGTAATCACGCGTGCCGAGCGGCGCCGGCATCACCCGCGTACTCATCGGTGCAGCAAGCTTGATCAGGGCGACGTCCGCGCTGTCGCGACCGGTGAGCGCGGTGTCGAGATTGAACTGAGGATGAAGTGCAACGCCGGCGGCGCGGTTTGGCGCGGTCCGACGTGGCGAGCCAGACTCGATGACCCCATAGCGCGACCCGGGCGGGACGCAGTGGGCGGCGGTGAGCACGAGGTCGCGTCCGATTGCCGTTCCGCTGCAGGCGGTGCGGTGCGTTCCGACCACCATGACCACATGGCGGGCGAGCGTCTCTTCCGCCCGCTCGGCGCCGCCGACCATGCCGGCCGCCGGCGCCGCGCAGGCGAGCGCAATCAGCGCGGGGATGGCCTCAAGCCGGCGCACCTGGATCATGGAGCGAGCGGCGAGCGGAGCTTGCCCGCGGCCTCGAGGATCCAGTCGCGATAGCGCACGAGCGGTGTCACGCCGGTGAGCCCGCCGCACCCGTCGCTCAGTTTTGGACCGGTTGACCAGCTGACCACACCGATCACTGTGAACTGGCCGTCGACCTGGCGGAACACCGGCGCGCCCGAATCGCCCGTGCAGGCGCCAAGCCCGGCCTGTTCACCCCTGGTCGCGGGGTCGAACAGCCTGATCTGCAGGGTCCCCGGCTGCCCGGTGGCGACGAGCGCGGCGCTGCGCGCAAGCCCGATCCCGGTCTCGCTGCCGGCCGCCGTGACGCCGAAACCGGCGATGATGAAGCGGTCGCCGACCGCAACCGACGTGTTCGCGCGGCTGATCGCAGCGGGCGCGATCTCCTCAGGCAGGCTCTGCGCGAGCTTGATCAGCGCGACGTCAGCGGTCGCGCGGTTCTGCGCAAAGCTCTGCTGCTCGTAGCGCGGATGTACCGCAACCGTCTTGATTACCATTGGCGGCGCGCCCTTCGCCGCCATGACCCGATAGGTCGCCGCCGGGGCGACGCAGTGCGCCGCGGTCAGGACGAGATCGCGCGCAAGCGCGGTGCCGGTGCAAAGACTGCCGCGATCGCCGCGCGCGCCGATGATCATCACGATCGATCGCGCGATGCCGTCGACGGCCGGCGGAGCGCCGCCGACCATCGCGGCGGCCGGCAGGCTGCAGCCGAACAGCACCGCAAACGCAGGCATGATCCGGGACATGGTCCCACGAGATCAGCCTGCTCCTGCGCCATCTGTCAACGTCAGCCTACGGGATCTCCTCAGACGGCGCCGTGCCGGGGGCTTACACGCGGTCGCGCAACTCCCGGACGCCTTCGGACTGGGCGCAGTGGACGCAGCAGTAGACCGTGCCGTCCTTCTCGACGCCGTGCCCGACGACGTGTGTGCCGCAGTGCGGACAGCTCGGCGCCAGCGCGTGGATGGCGCATTCGAAGCTGTCGAACGTGTGACTGGTGCCGTTGAGGGTGACCTGAAAGGCCTTGTCATAGTCGTTGCCGCAGGTTTCGCATTTGGCCATGGCGTCCTCGCATCGTCGTGAGCGATGCCGTCTGAACCCGCAAGCACCGGAGCAAGTTCCGGTTGACGCGCTTGCCCCAGGCCCAAGCCGTCGCTTCGCCATTTCCGCCCTGGTTCACGCGGCGGTGATTAAGCTCCTGCGCAATTTCGCCATTGTTCATCCACGGTTCATTGTTAAGCGTCTACGCGCTCCGCATGCTCTTTTCGAAATCCGCTCCCATGCTCACCCTCGCGCTCGCATGCCTTCTCGTGGCAGTGCTTCTGTCGCCGGCCGCAGCCGAGGAACAGCCGCGTTGCCTGACGCGCGCCGAGCAGCGGGCGGCAATTTCGGCGGGCGAGGCGATCCCGCTCGCCGCCGCCCGTCGCATGCTGCGCCAGCGCACGGGCGGCGAGCTGGTTCGGGCGCGTCTGTGCCACGATGCGAACCGGCTCATCTACCTGCTGACAGTACTCTCGCGTGATGGCAAAGTGCGGCGGGTGACCGTCGACGCGACCAACGGAAGCGTGATCGGCGGCCTCTAAGCGGGAGGTTTCCTTGCGTCTCCTCGTGATCGAGGACGATCCCGACCTCAACCGGCAGCTCGCCACCGCGCTCGCCGACGCAGGCTATGTGGTCGATCGTGCCTATGACGGCGAAGAGGGGCATTACCTCGGCGAGAGCGAACCTTACGACGCCGTCATTCTCGACATCGGCCTGCCCAAGATGGACGGCATCTCGGTGCTCGAAGCCTGGCGCCGTGCCGGCCGCACTATGCCGGTGCTGATCCTCACCGCGCGCGACCGGTGGAGCGACAAGGTACAGGGTTTCGACGCCGGCGCCGACGACTATGTCGCCAAGCCGTTTCATCTCGAGGAGGTGCTGGCACGCATGCGCGCCTTGTTGCGCCGCTCGGCCGGTCACGCCAAGAGCGAGCTCAACTGCGGCCCGGTTCGGCTCGACACCCGTACTGGGCGCGTGGCGGTCGATGGCAACCCGGTCAAGCTCACCTCACACGAATATCGCCTGCTCGCCTATCTGATGCACCACACCGGCCGCGTGGTATCGCGCACCGAACTCGTGGAGCACCTTTACGATCAGGACTTCGATCGTGACTCCAATACGATCGAGGTCTTCGTCGGTCGCATCCGCAAGAAGCTCGGCGTCGACGTGATCCAAACGGTACGCGGCCTGGGCTATCTGCTCACGCTGCCCGATGCGCGCTAATTCGCTTGCACTACGACTGTTCTTTTCAGCGGCGACCTGGACGATCGTGATGCTCGTCGTCGCCGGCATCATCCTGTCCTCGCTCTATCGGGGCGCGGTCGAACGCGCCTTCGACCGCCGGCTCAGCGTCTATCTGCGCACGCTGGTCGCCGATGTCGCAACGCCCGACGACGCCAATGAGCGTTTCCCGCAGACGCTGGGCGAGCCGCTGTTCGAGCTTCCGCTGTCCGGCTGGTACTGGCAGGTGACGCGCCTCGACACCGCGCGACCCGAGATCCGCTCCTCCCGCTCGCTCTGGGATTCGACCTTGCCGCACCTCGAGGATCTCGGGGTCTCCGCGACCGGCATCGGCGCGCGCCAGGGCTACGTCCAGGGACCGGAAGACCAGCTGCTGCGGCTGGTGGAGCGCACCATCGACCTTGGCGACGAAGGGCGCTTTCTGGTCGCGGTCGCCGGCGATGCCGCTGAGATCGACGAGGAGACGCGCGGCTTCGATCGGGCGCTGCTCACCACCTTTGCGGTGCTCGCGTTCGTACTGCTGCTGATCACAATGTTCCAGGTCCGCTTCGGTCTCGCTCCGCTGAACCGGATCTCGCAGGGCCTGGCCGCGATTCGCTCCGGCTCCGCCGAACGACTCGAAGGCGATTTCCCGATCGAGGTCGCGCCGCTCGCGCGCGAGACCAATGCGCTCATCGACGCCAACCGGGAGATCGTGATGCGCGCGCGCACCCATGTCGGCAATCTCGCCCACGCGATCAAGACGCCGTTGTCGGTGATGATGAACGAGGCGTCCACTCATCCCGAGGATCCGCTGGCGACCAAGATGCGCGAGCAGGCCGGCATCATGCGCGACCAGGTCGCCCATCACCTCGAGCGCGCGCGGATCGCCGCCCGCGTGGCGGTAATCGGCACCGTGACCGAGGTGCGGCCGGTCATCACTGCGCTCGCCCGCACGATGGAGAAGATTCACCACGCGCGTGGAGTGGCCATCGAGCTCGATGCTCCGGAGGACGCCCGCTTTCGCGGCGAGAAGCAGGATCTCGAGGAGATGATCGGCAATCTCGTCGACAACGCCTGCAAGTGGGCGCAGTCGCGTGTCGCGGTGGAGACGTTCGTCGAGCGCTCCGACGCCGAACGCCGCATCCTGCGCATCGTGGTCGACGACGACGGACCCGGGCTGTCGCCGCAGCAGCGCGAGCAGGTGGCGCGCCGCGGCAGGCGCCTCGACGAGACCAAGCCGGGGTCGGGTCTCGGGCTTTCGATCGTGCTGGAACTCGCCAATCTCTACGGCGGCGGGCTCACGCTCGGCACCGCCCCGATCGGCGGATTGCGCGCCGAGCTGACGCTTCCCGGCGCGTGACCAAACTTGCAGTCCAGATGCTTACATTGTGCCCATGGTTTGCCGGGTCGGGCCAGAGTTTCGCCCCAATCGTCGCCGTTAGGTAGCTGCGGGACATTTTCGGAGGGGACCGGGATGCGGCTTGCTCGCTTCATCATTGTTGCGCTCGTTGTACTGCCGTTGGCGGCTTGTGCGAGCAATCCGCAGGGAGCCGGACCGAATGAGGGCGCCGGCACCTTCGTGGGCGCCCTGACCGGCGCGGTCGTCGGCTCGCAGTTTGGCCGCGGCGGCGGCCGCGTCGTCGGCGCGGTAGCGGGCGCCGCCATCGGCGGACTGATCGGTAACCGGATCGGCGCTGCGCTCGACGACGAAGATCGCGCGCGCGCCTACGAGGCGCAGATGCAGGCGCTCGATACCGGTGCGTCGGGCGCTCCGGTAAGTTGGCGCAACGACGATTCGGGGCGCTATGGAACGGTGGTTCCAGGTCCGGCCTATCAGCGCAACGCGATGACGTGCCGCCAATACACCCACACCGTCTATATCGACGGGAAGCCGCAGGTCGCGCGCGGGACGGCCTGCCGCAATTCCGAGGGCAACTGGGTCGCGGTCAGTTGAGCGCCAATCGTATACGGCTCGCCCTACTCCTAATTACGGCCCGCGCGATCATTGGGGACCGCGCTATTGGCGGCGTTGGTAGCCGCTCCATCTTCCCTGAAAGCATAACGAGTTCTTAAGGGCGCCCGGACTATCAGAGTGTCTCGGTACCAGGCAACACGCACGGCGGGATGCCATGGGCGGGCTCCCCGTTGAACGGCTGCGCGATTATCTGCGGCAACTTCCCCTTGGGGTGCGGGCTCGGCTGATCGCAGAGCTTGAACGCGCCGCTGCGCGCGGCGACGACATCCCGGGCGGCGCGGCGGTGCTCGAGGAGGTGCGCGGCACCATGCAGGAATCGGCGCCGGCGCCGCGGCGCGGCACTCCGCGTGAGCTGTTCTTTAAGGCAGTCGAGCCGTTCCTGGTCGACGATCCCGTGGAGCAGAAGCGGCGCGGCCGCATCGCGCGGATCGCGATCGATCGGATCTGGTCCTGGATCGGTCGCGACCTCGCGCCGGCCGAAGCAACGATCTTCTGCGACGAGGCCGGCCGTGCGCTGATCGCCGACGATGCGGCGATGTGCGAGCACCTCGTCTGCGATTTCCACCGTTGCGTTATCGCGAAAACCCAAGCCGTCATCGCGCACACTGCTGGCGACGACCGTGCGCGTCGGCGGCTGATCGGCCAGGTCGGAACGGCGCAACCGCTCGCGGATGTCGCCGACCTCGTCACGATCCTGTCGGCACGCGAGACCCTGGCATTTGTCGAAAGCCGATGGCCCACTCAGATTCGCAATTTTGCCGAGGCACAGCTCGAGAGTGTGAAGGCGCTGCTCGATTCGCCGCCCTGCTCGCAGCGCGAATTGCTGCCCTACATCCTGATCATGGTGAGCGTCCGCCTCGTCGCGCCGTGGCAGTTGATCAGGCTCGCCGTCAGCTCGGCGGAGAGCGACGACGCTACGCGCATTGCCGTGTTCCCATACGCGTGCGCGGTCGACATTGTGCTCGCCGACATCGAGCGCACGGTGGGTTGGCTCAAGGCCGAGTTGCGGCGCGGCGCGACCGATTCGGTCGTTGCGCTGATGCGTCACATCCACGATGGCGCCCGCGGCTTGCGCACCGAGCTCGACCTCTCGGGCGACACGCCCTGGACCCGCCGACTGGCGGCGATCCGCACCGATGTCTCCGATGCGTTGAAGGCCGAGATCGAATCGGTCCCGGGTCGCGTGCGGCGCCTGCTGCGTCCGCGCCCGGCAAGCGAGATCGCGCGCAGTTCGATGCTGGACGCCAGCGAGGTCGCCGAGACTGAGGCTTTGATCGAACTGGTCGGCGCCTGCTGCAACTATGCGAGCGAGCTTGCCTCAGCGAGATGACGCTCCGCGCCTACAGCGAGGTGCAGCACCATCTCGACACCGGAACGCGCTCTTTGCTCGATGGGCTGCCGCCACGCCTGCGAGGCCGACCGCCGGTTCCGCCAATCCCAGGTCGATGCGGCGGTACGGTTCTGCGCCAAAGTCTTCGGGCAGGAATATGCCTCGTTGCTGGCCAAGGCCGCCGAAGTCGCGGCCAACGCCGCCGGGGAACGCAAGGCAGCCGCCAAGGCCTGATTCGTGCGGCGCCGAAATCGACCATGTCCGCCATAAAGGGCCGGTTGCGATTGGCCGGCCGCCGTGATGTAAACCCCTCGTGATCGGCGGGTTAGTTTGCCCCCGGAGGGCCGACCGCCACCGGAAAGCCGAATTAGACCGATGAAGTTGGCGCCATGACACTCTGGCTCGTGCTCGCCTTGATGACGGGGGCGGCGATGTTTGCGGTCGCATGGCCGCTGATGCGGAAGGGACGCAACCTCCGCTCCGGCAGCGACCTCGCCGTGTACCGCGATCAGCTTGACGAGATCAGGCGCGA
>Ga0066903_100001635_pt1 | contig 16678 bp, 18 predicted proteins | sample PanSoiMetaGPlot1_FD_67491 | JGI IMG/M metagenome (GOLD analysis project Ga0066903, IMG submission 67491) | Tropical forest soil microbial communities from Panama analyzed to predict greenhouse gas emissions - Panama Soil - Plot 1 (version 2) | ecosystem: Environmental > Terrestrial > Soil >... | reverse complement strand
CGGCCCTCCTGGAGGCGATGCAGGAGCGGCAGGTGACGATCGGCGAGCACAGCTACGCGCTCCCCAGCCCGTTCATCGTCCTCGCCACCCAGAACCCGATCGAGCAGGAGGGCACCTACCCTCTGCCCGAGGCCCAGGTCGACCGCTTCATGCTCAAGGTCATCGTCGGGTACCCCACCCGCGAGGAGGAGCGGGTGATCATGGACCGCATGTCCGGCACCGAGCCGCCCCGGGCGACCCCAGTGGTGAGCCCGGAGCAGATCTCCCGGGCCAGTGAGGTCGTTCATCAGATCTACGTGGACGACAAGGTGAAGGACTACATCCTCGACGTCGTCTGGGCGACCCGGGAACCCGAGCGGTTCGGGCTCAGCGAGCTGAAGGACGCCATCGACTTCGGGGCCAGCCCCCGGGCGACGCTCTACCTCTCGCTCGCCGCGCGGGCCCACGCCTTCCTCCGCCACCGGGGCTTCGTGACCCCCGAAGACGTCAAGGCGGTGGGGATGGACGTGCTCCGGCACCGGGTCACGCTCACCTACGAGGCCGAGGCGGAGGAGCTGACCCCCGAGCAGGTGGTGCAGCGGGTCTTCGACAAGGTCGAGGTTCCTTAGGGGCCCCCGGCGATGCTGCCCCGGGAGCTCATCCGGCGGATCCGCCGGCTGGAGATTGCCACCCGCCAGGTCGTCTCGGCGCTCCTGGCGGGGCAGTACCACTCCGTCTTCAAGGGCCGGGGCATGGCGTTCAGCGAGGTGCGCCCGTACCAGCCGGGGGACGAGATCCGCTCCATCGACTGGAACGTGACCGCGCGCACCAACACTCCCCACGTGAAGGTGTTCACCGAGGAGCGCGAGCTCACCGTGGTCCTCCTGGTGGACGTCTCCGCCTCGGAGGAGTTCGGGTCGCGCGGCACCCGAAAGAGCGAGATGGCGGCCGAGGTCGCCGCGCAGATCGCCTTCTCCGCCATCGCCAACAACGACCGGGTGGGGCTCCTCCTCTTCAGCGACCAGGTGGAGAAGGTCATCCCGCCCCGGAAGGGCCGCAAGCACGTCCTCCGGCTGGTGACCGACATCCTCTCCTTCCGGCCGGAGGGGAAGGGGACCGACCTCTCCGGCGCCCTGGCCTGGCTCTCGCGGGTGACCAAGCGGCGGACGGTGCTCTTCGTCGTCTCCGACTTCCTGCTCGAGGACTACGAGGCGCCGCTGCGCACCGCTCGCTTGAAGCACGACGTGGTGCCGGTGGTGCTGCGCGACCCGATGGAGGAGGCGTTCCCCTCCCTGGGGCTGGTGGAGGTGGAGGATCCCGAGACCGGGCAGCGCGCGTTGGTGGACAGCTCCTCGCGCGCGGTGCGGCGGAGCTTCCACGCCGCGGTGGCCCGGGCCCGTGCCGAGCGGACCCGGATCTTCCGCAAGCTGGAGCTGGACTCCGTCGAGCTGCACGCCGGCGAGGACCACGGCGAGGCGCTGGTGCGCTTTTTCCGTGCCCGGGCTCGGAGGCTGGCCGCGTGAGGTCGTTGAGACTGCTCGCCGGACTCCTGGTCCTCGCCGGTCCGGCGCCCTCCCGCGCCGCGGACGCAGTGGATGCGGGAGCCGAGCGGATCGTCGAGCCGCAGTCCGTGGACCGGCAGGTCATCCCCGAGGCGGTCCGGCTCGGCGAGCCGTTCGTGTACCGGATCAGCCTCCACCATCCCGCAGGAGCGCGGTGGGAGCTGCGCACTCCGCGGGATCTCGGCGGCTTCGAGCTGCTGGAGCAGAGCCGCGCCCGCTCCGACGGCAAGGACGGAAGCACCACCACCTATTTATTGAAAATGTCGCTCTTCGCGCTGGGGAGCCACGTGCTTCCCACGCTGACCTTCGACGTGATCGACGCCCAGGGCGGTGGGGTCGCCCACATCGACGGCCCGGACATCGAGGGGAAGAGCAGCCTTCCCAAGGACGCGGACCAGCTTGGGGCCAAGCTGGAGGACATCAAGCCCAACGAGGACGTTCCCGTCCGGAGCTGGCGGCTCCTCTGGTGGCTCCTCGGCCTCGTCGCCCTGGGCGCGCTCGTCTGGTTCGGCCGACGGGCCTGGCTCCGCCGTCCCCGGCGCGCCCCTCTGCCGTTGCCGCCGCTCCCGCTCGAGGAGCGCACCCGCCAGGCCTTGGACGCGCTCGAGGCCGAGAGGCTTCCCGAGCGCGGGCTCCAGCGCGAGTTCCACTTCCGCCTCAACGGGCTCGTCCGTGGCTACCTGGGTGAGCGCTTCGGCTTCGATGCCCTGGAGTGCACGAGCGGCGAGCTGATGCGCGAGGCGGAGCGCCGGGCGCTGCCGGGGGTGGACGAGCCGGAGCTCCGCCGCTTCGTCGACCAGTGCGACGTCGCCCGCTACGCGCGGGGGGAGGTGCCGGTCCCCGCCTGCGCTGGGGCGCTGGCCTTCGCCCGAAATCTTCTAGAGGCTACCCGGCCGAAGCCTCTTCCGCCGGTGCTTCCTGGTCCGCCTTCCACGCAGCAGCCGCGGGGGGAGGTTGCCTCCCCGTGACGCCGCTCACCTGGAAGAGCCCGGAGGCCTTCTGGCTCCTCCTGCTCGTGCCGCTCGTCGGGGCCTGGTCCTTCTGGACGGCGCGTCACCGGGTGGCGGCGCTCCGCTTCCCGGTGGCCCGGGCGCTGGCGGCCGGCGGAACCGGACTCCGGCGCGGCCTGCGACAGCTGCTCCCGCTGCTCCGGATGGGCGCGGTGGCGCTGGCGGTGGTGGCGCTCGCCCGGCCCCAGACGGTGGGGGCACGGGTGCGGGATCTCTCGGTGGAGGGGATCGACATCATGATCGCCCTCGACCTCTCGACCTCGATGGAGGCCGCCGACTTCCGGCCCCAGAACCGAATCTTCGTCGCGAAGGAAACGCTGAACGAGGTCATCTCCTCGCGGGTCAACGACCGGATCGGCCTCGTCGTGTTCGCCGGCGCGGCGTACACCCAGGCCCCGCTCACCCTCGACTACGGCGTGCTGCGCGAGGTGGTGAAGCAGCTCCGCACCCGGGTGCTCGAGGACGGGACCGCGATCGGTGACGCGCTGGCCGTCTCGCTGAACCGCCTCCGGGACTCGGACGCCAAGAGCAAGGTGGTGATCCTCATCACCGACGGGGACAACAACGCCGGTCGCATCTCGCCCCTGGACGCGGCGGCGATGGCCAAGGCGCTCCGGGTCCCGGTGTTCACCATCCTGGTGGGGAAGGGCGGGAAGGTGCCGTTCCCTGACGGGACCGACCTCTTCGGAAACACCAGCTACCGGGATCTCGACATCGCCATCAACCCGGGGCTGCTGCAGCAGATCTCGAAGCTGACCGGTGGCGAGTACTACCGGGCGACCGACCGGGAATCGCTCCGGGCCGGGCTGAACGGCATCCTCGACCGACTGGACAAGAGCAAGCTCCTCGAGGGCGGAGCGAGCGCCAACTACAAGGAGGAGTTCCCTCCCTTCCTCCTCGCCGCTTTCCTCTGCGCGGCGGCGGAGCTGCTCCTCCGCACCACCGTTCTCCGGGTGTTTCCGTGACTGCGGACGCCTGGCGCTTCACCGTGCTTGGCTACCCAGTGGGCCTCGGCGCGCCGGAGTGGCTCCTCCTCGGCCTGCTGGCGGTGGTGGTGGGCGCGGTGGCGGCCGCCGCGGCGCTCCGGCGGCGAGCGCGGGTGCGCGGACTGCTCGGCGACCGGCTCGGGGACAGCCTCGCTCCCGGGGTTGAGGTGGCGCGGCCGGTGGTTCGCGCGGCGTCCACTGGCCTCTCCCTGCTCCTCTTCTCCGTGGCGATGAGCCAGCCGCAGTGCGGGAGCCGTGCCGAGCTCACCAAGCGCCGGGGCATCGATGTGGTCGTGGCGCTGGACGCGAGCAAGTCGATGCGCGCCCGGGACGTGCTCCCGAGCCGGCTCGATCGCGCCAAGCTCGAGCTGTCCACTTTGCTCGACGAGCTCAAGGGCGACCGGGTGGCCATCGTGGCCTTCGCTGGCGACGCCTTCGTCCAGTGCCCGCTCACCTCGGACTATGCCGCGGCGAAGCTCTTCCTCCGGGCCATCGACCCCGACCAAATGCAGGAGGGCGGAACCAACATCGGCGCGGCGCTGCTGACCTCCGAAAAGGTCCTGGAGGGGGCGGACCGGGGGGCGAAGGATCGAGTGGTGGTGCTCCTCTCCGACGGCGAGGATCTGTCCGGCGAGGTGAGCGAGGCGACCGACGCGCTCAAGAACGCGGGCATCAAGGTCTTCACCGTCGGCATCGGCAGCGCGGGGGGCGAGCCCATCCCGGTGCTCGACAAGCAGGGCGAGCGCACCGGCTACCTGAAGGACCCATCGACGGGGCAGACGGTGCTCAGCCGTCTCGACGAGGCGGGGCTGGAGGCCATCGCCCAGGCCACCGGGGGCGAATACTTCCACCGCACCGGTGGGGTCGCCGTCCCGGAGGTCGCCGCTCGCATCGATCGGCTGCAGAAGACCGAGCTCGAGAGCCGGATCACCATCCGCTACGACGAGCGGTTCCAGGCGTTCCTCCTTCCGGGGCTCGGCCTCCTCGTCCTCGGGATGCTCGTCGCTCCGCCCTGGCGACGGCGCGGTGCGGGGCCGGCGGTGGGCGCGGGCCTGGTCCTCCTCCTCGCCGGGCCGGCCAGCGCGCTCGGTCCGTTCGAGACCAATCCGCCCGGAGTGGAGCGGGGGCTCAAGGCCTACGACGAGGGGAGATTCGAGGACGCGCTCCGTGCGTTCCAGGATGCCGAGCGAGAGGCGCCCGGAAACCCGGCCCTGGAGTACAACCGCGGAAACGCGCTCTACCGGCTCGGCCGTTTCGACGAAGCCCGCGAGTCCTACCGCCGGGCAGCCGACTCGGCGGGTACCTCGCTCAAGGAGCGGGACCTCTACAACATGGGGAATGCGCTGGCGTCGCTCGGCGACACCCAGGGGGCGATCGGTGCCTACCGGAAGGCGCTGGTGCTCGAGCCCCAGGACGAGGCCGCCCGTCACAACCTCGAGGTGCTCCTCCGGAAGATTCCCCCGCCGAAGTCGCAATCGAGTGACGGCGGCACCGACGGCGGCAGCCCCGACGCAGGCCAGCGCGATGGTGGCTCCGACGGGGGACAGGGGGATGGTGGACAGTCAGGCGACGGAGGGACGCAGCGCGGCGACGCCGGCACCCGGGGTGGGGCGGACGCCGGACAGGCCGACGGCGGCTCACAGGCGCAGCAGCGGACGGGGGCGGAGCAAGATGGGGGGACGGACGGGGGAAGCCGGCCGGACCAGCCCGACGCCGGGGCCCCCGAGCCGGAACAGCTGAGGGATGGCGGGGTTGGACGGGCCGGAGGGTTCGACCGGAGCGAGGCCGAGCGGTTGCTGGACGCGATGAGACAGAACGAAAGGAATCTCCAGCTCTGGCGGTTCCAGCAGAAGAAGAGGCAGAGGAAGCCGGATGAGAAGGACTGGTAGCCAGCTCGTCGTCGCCGTTGCCCTGGTACTCGCCGCGTCTGCGCTCGCGGCGGATGCCCCGGTGGTCACCCAGGAGGTGGACCGGACCGAGGTGGGCACCGACGACGTCTTCGTCCTCACGGTGCGGGCGGTGGACGCGCCGTCCGGCTCGTCGATCCAGCTCCCGGACCTGCCCACGGTCGAGACCATCGGGACCAGCCGGGGCGTCCAGAGCAGCATCCGGTTCGGAGGGGGCGGCCCGCGGGTGCAGCAGATCTCCACCCTCACGGTGCGGATGCGCGCCCAGAAGGCGGGAAAGCTCGTCCTTCCCCCGGCGGAGCTCCACGCGGGCAACTCGGTGTACCGCGCGCAACCCGTCACCCTGACGGTGAAGGCCGGGCACGTTCCCGCTCCGCAGGGAACCTCGCGCCCCGCTCCCGATCCGTTCGGGCTCAGCCCGTTCGGACACGACGACGAGGGCGACAACCCCTTCGACGTGTTCCGGCGCCGCCAGCAAGCGGCCGGCGAGCGCGACCTCTTCCTCCGCGGCGAGCTGGACAAGAAGGAGGTCTACCAGGGCGAGCAGGCAACGCTCTCCCTGTGGATCTACGCCCGGGTCGACCTGAGCCGGGTCGACGCGGTCACCATGCCCAAGCTGGACGGCTTCTGGACGGAGGACGTCGAGACTCCCAAGGAGCTCACCAGCGAGACGCGGACCATCGACGGCGTCCCCTACCGGGCGTACCTCCTCCGCCGGTTGGCGCTCTTCCCGGTGAAGTCGGGGCCGCGGGAGATCGGCCCGGTCGAGGCGGACATCACCACCGGCTTCCTCTTCGCCGGCCGGCGCGAACATCGCGCCTCGCAGCCGCTCACCCTCAAGGTCAGGCCGCTGCCCCCTGGTGCGCCCGCTGGATTCCAGCCCAGCGCCGTGGGCACCTGGGCGCTCACGACGGAGCTGACCGCCACGCGCACCGAGCTGGGCAGCCCGGTGACCCTCCGGGTCTCGGTGGAGGGCCGGGGCAACGTGAAGGACCTGGTTCTGCCCCGCCCAGTGGTCCCTCCCTCGCTGAAGCTCTACGAGCCGGCCACCACCGACAAGACCTCCACCGTCCGGGGTCGCATCCAGGGGCGGAGGACCCAGGAGTTCCTCGTGCTCCCGCAGCAGACGGGAACCTTCGAGCTCCCGGCGCTCGAGCTCGTCTACTTCGACCCGGAGACGCAGCGGTACGAGCGCAGCCGGACGGCTCCGCTCAGCCTCGCGGTCGTTCCGGGCGCCGGAACGGCGGCGACGGCGTCGATCTCCGGGAAGGGCGAGGAGCCGGTCGCACGCAACGTCCTCAACGCAACCGCGCTCCGCCCGCTCCGGATCCAGGCAGTCCTCGACCGGCCGGCGCCGCCCTGGCGGCGGTCCTGGTTCCTCGCGCTGCTCGCGCTTCCCCCGTTGCTCTTCGCCGGCGCGCTCACCGGACAGGCGGTGCAGCGACACCGGGCGCGCTCCGACCCTCGAGGCGAGCACCGGCGTCGCGAGGCGCGGGCGCGGGCGCGGCTCGGGGAGCTTCGGTCGGGGAGCCAGGGCATGGACGACGTGGCGTTCTCGGCCGAGGTGGACGGCGCGGTGGCGGAGCTTCTCGCGGTCCGGCTTGGCACCTCGGTGACCGGTCTCACCCGCGAAGCGCTGCGGGAGCGGCTGGCCGAGGCCGGAGCGCCGCTCGAGCTCCAGGCGCGCGTCGTTCGGCTCCAGGATGCGTGTGACGAGGTCCGCTTCGCGCCCGGGGCGGCGCGGATGGACCGCGCGGTGGTGCTCACCGACGCCGAGGCGCTCGCCGCCGGCTGGGAGGTCGCCGATGCCCGGTGAGGCCGACCTCCTGTTCCAGCAGGGGCTCGCCGCCTACGGACGCGGCGACACTGCCGTGGCCGAGGACGCCTTCCGCACGCTGGTGCAGCAAGGCCACGACGGCCCCGATGTTCTGTACAACCTCGGAACCACCGCCCTCGCCCAGGGGAAGATCGGCGAGGCGATCTACGCGCTCGAGCAGGCGCGGCGTGCCGGTGGTGGCTCCGACGTCGAAGCCAACCTCACCATCGCCCGGAGCCGGCAGCTGGACCAGCTCGTCGGTGCCCAGGGCGAGGAGACCTTCGCCGAGCGGGTGGCGAGCGCGACCTCTCCGGGCATGGCGGGCGGGGTGTTCGTCGCGCTGTGGGCGGTGGGGTTCCTGCTGCTCGCCGTCCGGCTGGTGCTGTATCGCTGGCGAGGGTGGCTGCTCGGGGGGGCGGTGTCGGCCCTCGCGCTCAGCGTTCCGGCCGGGGCCGTGCTGGCGACCCACCTCTACAGTCAGGAGGCGGTGCACGAGGGGGTGGTGCTTGCGCGCACCTTGCCCGTCCACGAGGTGCCCGAGCCGAAGAGCAAGGTGTCGTTCGAGCTCCACCCCGGTGTGAAGCTGCGGATGCTGGACCGGTCCGGCGATTTCGTCCGGGTGCGTCTGCCTAATGGGCTCGAGGGGTGGACGGACCCGGCCGGGGTGTCGCCATTGCGTTGACCCCCTTGCGGGGGCGGCTGGCGTGCTACACCTCCGGGTTCGACCCCTCGTGGACCCCCGCTCTCCGTTCCGGATCCTGGTCGTGGAGGACGAGCCCGTCATCCGGGAGCTCGTGCGGAGCATGCTCGACGACGGACCGGTGGAGGTGGAGACCGCCGGAAACGGCGCCGACGGGCTCCGCCGGGCGCGCGAGTCCCGTTTCGATCTCGTGCTTCTGGACGTGGTGCTCCCCGGAATGGACGGCTTGACCGTGTGCCGAATGCTCAAGGCCGATCCGCAAACGGCCGCGGTTCCGCTTTACATGCTCACCGCGAAGACGAGGCGGACGGACCTCGAGGCGGCGATGGCCGCGGGGGCGAACGGGTACATCCACAAGCCGTTTCGCGGATCCGAGCTGATGGAGCTGGTGGAACGCCTGCGCACCGGCGAGGGCTGAGCTGAGCGATCCGACCGGGGTGTGGTGATCGCTGCGGCGGCCGATGGTCTCGCTCCGACGCGCAGCCTCGTCGCTACGCTGCTCGACGTGCCACGAGGCACGCCTCCGCGGCTCGCTCCTCGTGTGCGCCGTCTCGCATCGGCCTCTGCCGCCTCGCCGTGCTCTCCACACCCCGGTCGGACCGCTTGCGCGCTACGGCAGTCGCGGGTGGAGGAAACGGGCGAGGGCGAAGAGGTCCTCCCAGTCGAGCCCGTCGAACTCGAGCGCGACGCCGGTCGCATCCTGCCGCACCACCGAGCATCGGAGTTGGACCAGCCGGTCGCCGGGAAGGGGAAGCGCGACGGTGAGCGACTGGCCGACCGGAGCCCGGAGCCCGAGGACCCGCAGACCGGCGAGCGAGACATCCTCGGCCACCGCCTGGCGGACCATGCCCGGGCCCCGCACCTCGACTGGAAGATGCGCCGCGACGCGCGGGTGCTGGCGTTCGCGGATGGAACCGAGTTCGGGGGAGTCCGACATGACGGGGCTCCAGCAGGTCGAGTCGAATCGGTGCGCGAGTGTGAAGGAGGTCCGGGCGCCGGGCAACTTTCCGGGGCGCGGGGTCCGCACCACGCCGGGCGTCTCCGCCACCGGGCACTCCATCTCGCCCCGCGGAGTGATCGGTCCGCGGTTCAGAGGGCCGCCTCCGGGCACGCTCCGTGAAGACCGCTCCCGGCAGTCACGCGGGGAGGAGGTCGGGATGGACACGCCGGTCATCACGGCAAGTGCTGCGCCGCAGCCGCTGCAGAAGAAGGGGTTCGGGGACATCCTCGGTTCGGCCCTCGGGGGGTTCGCGCGCGGGGCGAGCGGAGCGCTCTCGGTGCTCTCGCCCCCGGCGGCGCTGGTCGGTGGGATCGTCTCCGGCGTTGCCTCGGCGGTGTCGATGCTCACCGGCGGGGGTGGCGCGCCGGCGCCGATCCGTTCCGACGCCGATCTTCTCGCCCTCCTGTCCCAGCCAGGTGAGCTCAGCAGCCAGGACTACCTGCGGATCCAGCAGTACATGCAGGCCGAGGCGCAGCAGTTCACGGCGGTGTCCAACATTCTCAAGGTCCGCTCGGACTCCGCGAAGGCGGCCATCAACAACATCCGGTAGCCATGCCCATCGCGCCCATCGGAGCAGCGACCCCCGTTCCTTCGCCGGAGGGTGGCCTCGGTCGGGCTCCGGTCCGCTTCGAGGTCCGGCTCACCGATGCTCCGGGGAGAACCGAGAGGCGGACCGAGGTCGAGCCGCTCCCTGTCCGTGCGGCGCGGCCGCTGGACGTTGAGCCGTGGCACGCGTCTCCGGTGCGGTCGTCGCGCATGGAACCCGGCGCGTGGCTCGGCCGCATCGCTGCGGCGCAGGCGCGGATGGACCGTATCCTCGCGCTGGCTGCGTCGGGGAGGACCTTCTCTCCCGCGGAGCTGCTCTCGCTCCAGGCGGGCGTGGCGGAGGCCAGCCAGACGGTGGACCTCGCCGGCAAGGTCCTGGACCGGGTGAGCGGCGGAGTGAGGACGCTGCTCCAGACGCAGGTCTAGCCCGGTGGCTCGCGTCCTCTCGGTGATCGGGCTCGTCTTCGGCTGCTCGGCCCGTGTGCAGCACGGGCTGGACGAGCGCCAGGCGAACGAGATCCAGACCGTGCTCATGGAGCGTGGCCTCCAGGCGAGGAAGGCAGTCGAGGACGGACGTCCGCCGACCTGGGCGGTGGAGGTCGACCCGGCCGACGCCGCGGACGCGGTCCGGATCCTTGCCGAGCTCGGGCTTCCGCGGGCGCGCCCGGCCGGCGTGCGCGAGCTGCTTCGGCCCGGGCTGGTTCCCGACCCCGTGGAGCAGCACGCGCTTCTCCTCGAGGCGCAGTCGGGAGAGCTGGCCCGCACCCTCGAGGCCGTGGACGGTGTGCTGTCGGCGCGGGTGCACCTGGTTCGGCCGCAGCCCGCGCGTGCCGGCGCCGTCCCCCCACCGACGAAGGCCGCGGTCTACCTGCGGGCCCGGCCCTCGGCAGCCGCGCACCTCCAGTCGATGCGGGATGAGCTCCGTGGACTGGTGGCGGGGTCGGTCGAGGGCCTCGAGCCATCCGGGGTGACACTGGTCGTGTCGGAGGTGGTGTCCGCGGTTCCGCCCCGGGGTCCGCCGCCGGCGCGACCGGGATGGGCGCCGGTCCTCGTCGGGGGGCTGTTGCTCGTGCTCGGTGGCGTGGGGGGCGGGGCAGTCCTGTTCCTCCGCCGCCGAGCCCGGAAGCGGGCACCCCCGGCAATGGCGAGCGTCGCCCTGCGGCCCGTCGTTCAGACGCCACTGGCGCGTCGCGAGGCGGGATGAGGCGCGCCCGCCGCCCAGTGCCCGCGAGCGCGCCTCATTATCCAATGGCCGGCGCGCTTCGGTCTGCGATCGACCACGAGGTTTGGGCCGGAACCGAGATCGACGCACTGGTGCTGGCGGCATGCGCGCTCCATGGCGAGCGCGCGTCCACACTGCTCGAAGGCCTCGTTGAGCCGCTTCGCATGGGCGCGCTCGGGTTGCTCGGGCGCTGGCAGCGAGCGGGGCGCGCGCAGCGGCACGCGGCGCTAGAGACGGCGTTTGGCCCCCAGACCGCAGCCGCCGCCTCGGCGTGGGACATCCCGGGCGTGCTGGGGGAGCAGGTCCGGTCGCGGCTCGCCCCGGGAAGTGACGCCGGCGCGACACCGCGTGCGCGGACGGTACAGCCCTGGGCCCGGCGCCTGGCGCTCGAGTCCGGAGCACCTTGAGGCGCCGACCGGGTCATCCGCCGGTGCGGTCGCGGCCGCGGAACCGTCAGGGAAGGGCGATTCGTCCGGGGGCACCGGATGCGCCGTTCAGCGTGTGGCAGCTGTTGCAAGTCGCCGCTGCTGACTGCGCCGGACATGGCTCGCGTCTTCCCGTTGAAAGTGATCTTCGCGGTGATCGGGAACACGGGCCAGCCGGTCGTCGCGCTTCCATAGAAGTTCCCGGCCTGGTTCGCGGTGAAGGACTGTGTGACTCCGTTCTTGTCGGTGACGTCGACACGGGCGCCTTGGGCCGCGGTTCCATTGCGATGGTGCAAGTCATGGGATTGACTCAGTGCGCGTTGCCTGGCCCCGGAAAGGACAGGCGCGCCCCGAAAAATCGCGCGCTGCCAGGGTCCGCTGACGATGACGTTCCAGGCGCCCCCTCCAGTGGGGCCTGATGTCCCGGCTAGCGCGTGCTCGCGCCCGGTACCTCGACGATGCGGCCGGTCTCGACCTGATAGATGTATGCGTGCACGGGGATCGACTTCGGCACGAGCGGGTGGTTGCGGATCCGCTCCACGTCGCTCCGAACGCTCTCGACCTGGTCCCGGATGGTGAGCCAGTCGATGTAGTCGCCTTGTCGTGAGCCCGGCCCCTCGCCGTGGTCGTGCCACCCGTTCGCATCCACCGTGGCCGTGTCGAGGCTCTGAGTGAGAAGGCCGCGGATGATCTCGTCGGTGAAGAGCTCCATGCCGCAGTTGCTGTGGTGAATGACGAACCATTCCTCCGTTCCGAGGAGCTTGTGGGAGATGACCAGCGAGCGGATGGCGTCGTCGCTGGCGCGTCCTCCGGCGTTGCGGATGACGTGCGCGTCGCCCTCCTCGAGGCCGAGTGCCTTGGCGGGGTCGATGCGGGCGTCCATGCAGGTGAGAACGGCGAAGCGGCGGGCGGGCGGCAAGGCGAGCTTTCCCTTCTCTCCGAAAGCGGTGGCGTAGCGGTTGTTGGCGGCGAGGACCTGATCGAGGACGGCGGACATGGTGCGGCTCCTTCTGTGGTGGGGACGGACGACGACAGGTGGGGGCGGGGGCCGAGCGCGCACGTCGGGGAACGCGAGCGCGCATCGGGTGCAGGAGGCGACGGCTGGAGAAAGCGAGCGGCTCTAGCGTCCAGTCGCACGGATCCGGCGCCCGAAGGCCCCGGTACAGCGACACACGCGACAGCGAAGCTCGCTCACGGGAGGGACACTAAGAGGGCCCCGCACGGGCCGCAACCCGAACCAGGGAACGTGCAGCCAACGGCCGATGACGCCCTCAACGAGCCGTCAGGTCAACCGACCAGCAGCGAGATCGTCGCCCTGCTCAGAGCCCCAGACGCCGGCGGGCTTTCCGCCAGCTTCTCGCCGCGCTTCTTGGCGGCTCGGATGCCCTTTCGGGGGAGAAGAGGCCACCGAGCTGGTCTCACCGTCTCTCGTCGTCGCCTATGAGTCCTGACTACCGGACTGACCTGGGAGACAGCACGCTGCAGGCAAGCTGGCCCGTGCCTCGCACTGCGTCCCGGTGCAATGCACGCGCTCAGCGCCGCGAGAGCCCGATTGCCTCCGGTTCGGCTGACCAGCCGCAAGCTGGGGAGGAGTCGCGTTCTCCTCAGCCGGCGGCCGGCCCTGGTCGCGGAGCTCGAGGAGCTCCGGAGCGCCGCAACCGGGGCGCTCGCAGCGGTGCTCGGGGCCGAGGTCCGGCTGACCGTCCGGATGGCGGATGCGCCCGTTCCTCCAGCGCGCGCGCTGGGGCACGCAGTTCTCTTATGCATCGTGGCGCTTGGAGGCCCGGGCGCCGACGGGGTCTTGGAGCTGGATCCGAGGCTCGCCTCAGCGCTGGCCGCGGCTCGAATCGGAGCGTCCGGTCCCGACGTCCCGGTGCTCGCCGCCACGCGGTTCGAGCGCGCGCTGCTCGGCGAGCTACTTCTGACCGTCCTCGCAGCGCTTCGAGAGAAGGGTCAGGCGGAGTCCCGCTGGCGGCCGCGGCTTGTGGAGATTGGCGCCGCACGCGCGGAGGCCGAGAGAAGGCTCAAGTCCGCCCCAGCTGCCGTCGTCGAGCTGGACCTCGAGAGCCCGCTGGTCCGCGGGCGGGTCGTTTTTCATCTCCCGGAGCTGGCGCTGTGCGCCGTCGCGCTGTCCGTTCCGCCAGGCCGCGCACCACCGGGCACCGTGGCGGGCGAGGCGCGGCTTCAGTTCTCCCCTCGCATCCGCTGCGGAACCGTCTGGGCTGCCGAGCTCGCGGGCCTCTGCGCCGGAGCAGCGGTGGTGCTTCCCCGCGCACGCGTGGTCGACGGGGTCTTGTTCGGTTCCGCCGCCCTCGTCCGGCCCGGACTGGCGCTGTCTGGAAACGTCGAGGCGGAAGGCTTTCGCCATGGTCGGACGGAGCTGCGCTCGTCAACAGAGGAGGTCACGCAGGTGGATCCAGCTCTCTCCGAGCTTCCCGTCGAGCTGGAGGTCGAGCTCGCCCGCATTTCCCTCTCCATCGCCGAGCTCGGATCCCTCCAGCCTGGGGCGGTGCTCCCGCTGCGTGTGAGTCCCGGTGACCCGGTCTTCCTCCGCGCCGGGGACCGCCGCATCGCGCGAGCCGAGCTGGTGGAGATCGAGGGAGAGGTCGCCGCTCGCGTTCTGGGGCTCTTCCCGTGAGGCTCGCACTGCGGATGCTCCGGCCTGCTGAGCTTCTGGTCCCGCTCGGCGCTGCCCTCCTGATGCTTCTCGTCCTGGGCCCGACCCCGAGAGGAGCCGCTGGCGGGCTGCTCGCTGCGGCGGCCCTGCTCGCGGTCCGCTTTCGTTCCGCCGCCGGCGGCCGCCCTGCCGAACAACCCGCGCTCCGATTGATCGAGCGCGTTCAAGTCGGTCCGAGGGTGACGGTGGCCCTCGTGGAGACGGGGGGCCGGCGATACCTGATCGTCGCCGGCGGCTCAGTGACACCTCTTCGCCTCGAGGGGCCGGGGTGAGCACGTCGCTCTCGCTCCTTGCTGCTCCCGTCGTCCTGCCCGAGCCGGGGACCAATCCGGTCGTCCTCCTGTTCGTGCTGGCAGGGATGAGCCTCGTCCCCTTCCTCCTAGTGATGTTCACCAGCTTCACCAAGATGAGCGTGGTGCTCTCGCTGACCCGCTCGGCTCTCGGGACCCAGCAGGCGCCGCCCACGGTGGTGCTCACCGGCCTCGCTGCCGTGCTCTCGCTGGTCGTGATGGGGCCCGTCGCCGAGGCGATGCTCACCCGGCTCCAGGCCCAGCGGCTGCCCACGGTGCCAGGACCGGAGATGCTCCGGGTCGCCGCCACCGCCGCCGAGCCACTCCGGGCCTTCCTCGTCGAGCATGGCAGTGCCGAGCTTCGCGTCGAGCTTGCCGCGCTTTCCCGCGAGCTGCGGGGCGGCGCCGAGGTGTCCGAGAGCGATCTCCGGGTGGTCGCTCCGGCGTTCGTGCTCTCCGAGCTGAAGCAGGCCTTCCAGATCGGCTTCCTCGTCTTCCTTCCCTTCCTGGTGGTGGACATGGTGGTGGCGAATATCCTGCTCGCCCTGGGGATGCAGTCGCTGTCCCCGTCGCAGGTGAGCCTGCCCTTCAAGGTCCTGCTCTTTGTCGCCGTGGATGGCTGGACGCTCCTCGCGCGTAGCCTGGTGCAGGGATACCGGGGATGAGCACCGAGGGGCTGCTCGCCGTCGGCCGCGAGGCGCTGGTGCTGATGGTGCTCGTCTCCACGCCACCCGTGCTCGCCGGGCTGGTGGTGGGCGTGTCGATGGGCCTTCTGCAGGCCGTGACCCAGATCCAGGAGCCGACGCTTTCCGTCGTCCCTCGGCTCTGCGCCGCGCTCTTCGCGCTCGCGGTCGCCTTTCCGTGGATCGGAGGTCAGCTTCTCCGCTTCACCGCCGCAATCCTGCAGGCGACGGGGTCCGTCCGGTGATCGGCCAGCTCGCCACGCTGGCTGACGCCACGCGGCCCGAGCTGCTCGGGTGGGCGCTCGCCTCGCTGCGGGTGCTTCCCGTCGTGCTCCTCTGCCCCGTTCTCGGCGGGCAGCTCGTTCCGCCGCCGGTCCGGATCGTCGTGGCAGCTTCGCTCGGCATCGCGCTCCGTCCGCTGGCCAGCTCCGTGCCGTCTGAATCACTCGAGGCTCTGGCCTGGTGTGGTCGCGAGGCTGCGGTGGGGCTCCTCATCGGGCTCGGCGCAGCATTGCCCTTCGATTCCGCCCGCATCGGAGGCCGCCTGGTGGACCTGGTCCGCGGCACGTCGGCAGAGGCGGCGCTGCCGGTGGCCGGGCACCGCGAGTCGGCATCGGCGGACGTCCTGTACCAGCTCCTGCTCGCGCTCGCCCTCGCCGGCGGTGCGGTCCCCAGGATGGTCCGTGCCCTCGGCCGGAGCATGGTGCTCCTGCCACCGGGCCGCTCATCCGTCGGTGGAAGCGCGGCGCTGGCGATGGCCCAGGCGGTGGGCGTGGCGCTCACGACTGGCCTCGCCGTCGCCGCTCCCATGATTGCCCTGAGCTGGGCGACGGACGCCGCCGTCGGGCTCACGCTCCGGACTTCGCCGGGGCTCGCCCTCGGCGAGATCGGAGCGCCGGTACGCATCCTCGGCGGAGCCACGATCCTCTGGCTATCGCTCGGGCTCGTCGCGGACCGGCTCCTCGCAGGGGTGCTGGTGCCCGAGACCGGCATCCTCGGTGTGGTGCTCGGTCCATGAGCGGCGACCGGACCGAGGAGCCCACGCCTCGGCGACTGGCGCGGGCGCGCGAGCGCGGGCAGGTGCCGCGGAGCCGTCTCTTCTCGGGCAGCCTGGTCCTCGCTGGCGGCAGTGCCGGGACCATGCTCGGGCTGACCGCCGCCTCCGACCACCTCCGCGCCTGGACCATGACCCTCTTGCTCCGGAGCGAGTCGGCCCCGGCGAGCCTCAGGGAATCTCTGCTCCTCGTGGCACGTCTCGCGGGGCCGGCCCTTGCCGGCGCCTTCGGCGCGGCGGCTTTCGCGGGGCTCCTGAGCACTGGGTGGTCTCCGTCCACCGCGGTGCTCGTCCCACGCCTCGAACGGATCGATCCGCTCGCCGGGCTGAAGCGGCTCCTCGGGTGGCGACTGCTCGGCGAGCTCGCGCGCAGCGCCGTCGCCGGAGCAGCTCTCGTGTCGCTGGTGGCGGCCGGCGAATGGAGCCTGCTCCCCTCGAGCCTCCGCCTTCCGGCCGTCGACGTCGCCGGCTCGGGTCTCGCGCTGCTCCGGCCGGAGGCGGTGCGGCTCTGGACGCGCGTGCTCCTCGTGGCCGCAGCGCTCGGGGCGCTGGACCTTCTCCTCGCCCGCCGAAGGCATCGCCGCGCCCTCCGGATGAGTCGCGACGAGGTCCGGCGCGAGCACCGCGAGCAGGAGGGCGACCCGCGCCACCGTGCGCACCGACGCGCCGCCCACCGACGTCTCCTTCTCGCTGGCCGGGCCCGGGGGGTGAAGACGGCGTCGGTCGTGGTGGTGAATCCCATCCACGTTGCCGTCGCTCTCCGCTGGGCGCCCGAGGAGTGCGATGCGCCGTACCTCGTCGCGCGGGCGCGCGAGGCGGAG
>Ga0066903_100001634_pt1 | contig 16684 bp, 16 predicted proteins | sample PanSoiMetaGPlot1_FD_67491 | JGI IMG/M metagenome (GOLD analysis project Ga0066903, IMG submission 67491) | Tropical forest soil microbial communities from Panama analyzed to predict greenhouse gas emissions - Panama Soil - Plot 1 (version 2) | ecosystem: Environmental > Terrestrial > Soil >... | reverse complement strand
TCGATCTGCAGCACGAAGCCGGCCTCGACGATCGCCTCGTACTCGATCTTGAGCGCGGTGCCGAGCGCCTCGAGATAGCGCGCCTCGCTGTCGTAGTGCCGGTTGCGCACCGCGGCCGCGACGATGCCGGGGGAGGGGGCGTTCATGAACGCTTCGACGAATACGTCCGGCTGCGCAGCGAGCACGTCGCGGAAGTCGCGGCATTCCGCGGCGATCGCGCCGCGGTCGCGGTAGCGGACCTCCCCGAGCGCCATGGGCAGGCCCTCGTTGGGCGACACTCGTCCCTGCGCCGAGGTCTGCTCCAGCCATCGTTGCTTGAACGCCGGATAGCGCTCGACGTCGGCGCGCGCGGGCCGCTGCCAGCTGCCGCCCAGCCCGGTCAGCCGGTCCTTGAGATAGAGGAAGAACGACTCGCGCTGCTGCTCGCCGTTGTTGCCGACGTCGATGCCGGCCTCGGCCTGCTTGGGGACGATCGCGCGCACCGCCTCGCGGCCGGCCGCCGCGATCTCGCCACCGTCGACCGCTTCGCCCAGTGCGCGGCGGACGAACAGCTCCTTCAGTCTCTGCGGCCGCGGCAGGCTGCCGGTATGCGTGGTCAGGATCCGCTCCGTGCTCCGCCGCATCGCCTTGCTTCTACTTCAGCCGGCCGGTCTTCACGTAGAATTGGCGCTCGGCCTCCGCGTAGGCGCCGAGATCGTCCGCCAGGCGGGTCGAGTCGGTGAGCTTGGGATCGAAATAGACGCCGGCCTTGCGATACTCGGCGATCAGCTCCGCATCCTTCATGGCGGCGTGGATGGCGGCGGCGAGGTAGGCCTTGCGGTCGGCCGGCGTGCCTTTGGGCACGATGGCGAAGCGGATCACCTGCCACAGATACTCGCTCGCGCCGAACGTCTCGTTGAAGGTCGGCATGTCCTTTAGGAAATCCATGCGGGTTGCGGCCGCAACCGCGAGCGGCGCGACCTTGCCGGCCTCGAGGTGGCCGCGGAACTCCGAATAGAACCCCTGCGCCACGTCGACGTTGCCGCCTACCAGCGCGGTGATGCCGGCGCCGCCGCCCTGGAACGGAACGCGCAGGAATTTTGCGCCGCTGCTCGCCTCGATCTGCTCGACGATGTACTCCCACATGCTGCCCGGAACGGTGGCGATGCGGATGGTGCCGGGCTTGTCCTTGGCGGCCTGGACGATGTCCTTCACCGACATGCCCTTGTACGGTCCCTCGGTCGGGCCCACCCAGGTCAGCGCATCGGAGTTGAGATACCCGATCGGCTCCAGATCGCTGAGCGACCATCGCCCCTGGGCGCGCAGCATGGCGTCGCCCCAGACCAGGTTGGCCAGCACGCCCACCGTGTAGCCGTCGGGCTTGGCCTGGGTGGCGAGATAGGAATGGCCGACCATGCCGGCGCCGCCGGTGCGGTTGTTGACGATGACGCGGTCGCCGCTCCATTTCTCCACGTACTTGGCGAGCAGCCGCGCGGTCACGTCCATGCCGCCGCCGGCCGGATAGACCACGGTGAACTCGATCGGCTGGGTGGGAAAGTCCTTCGGCTTGAGCTTGGCGAGATCGGCCTTCGGGTCGCCGCTTTGCGCGGCGACCGGCGTTGCGATGAGCGCCGCGCACAGTGTCCAGGCCAGAGCCCCTTGCTTCATTTGCTTCCTCCCCCGGGCTTCGACTTGCGGAACATCAGGACGACCAGGACGGCGCTCGCCGCCAGCAGGAACGCTGTCACCGGCCGCTGGAGCAGGATCATAGCGCCGTCGGGCGACATGACCAGCGACTGGCGCAGCGACTGCTCGAGCAGGGGGGCCAGCACGAAGGCGATGACGAACGGCGCGAGGTCGTATTCGAGCTTGCGCAGCCCGTATCCGGCGACGCCGAAACCGAGCATGACCCACAGGTCGAACACGTTCTTGTTGGCCGAATAGGTGCCGACCACGGAGAGCAGCAGCACGATCGGAAACAGCACCCGGTACGGGATGCGCAGAAGCTGCGCCCACAGGCCGACCAGCGGCAGGTTGAGCACCAGCAGGAACACGTTGCCGACGTACATGCTGGCGACGATCCCCCAGAACAGGTCCGGCCGCTGGGTCATGAACAGCGGTCCCGGCTGGATGCCGTGGATGATCAGCGCTCCGAGCAGCAGCGCGGTCACCGGATTGCTCGGAATGCCGAGCGAGAGCACCGGAATGAGGCTGCCGGCCACCGCCGCGTTGTTGGCCGATTCCGGGCCCGCCACGCCTTCGATCGCGCCCTTGCCGAAGCGTTCCGGATGGGGCGAGACGCGCTTCTCGAGCGCATACGACATGAACGAGGCGGTGACCGGACCGCCGCCCGGCACCAGGCCGAGGATGAAGCCGAGCCCGCTGCCGCGCAGCATCGCCCGCCACGAGGCGCGCCAGTCGGCGAGGGTCGGCCACAGGCCGGTGATGCGCTCCGCCAGGAGCGTGCTCGGCGTCAGCGTCTCGACATTGACGAGCACCTCGGCGACCCCGAACAGGCCGATGACCACCGCCAGGAGCTCGACGCCGCCGCTGAGGTCGACCGAGCCGAACGTGAAGCGCTCGCGCCCGTTGACGACGTCGATGCCGACGGCGGCGGTGAGAAAGCCGAGCGCCACCATCAGCACGCCCTTTACGGCCGAGCCGGAGATCATGAACAGCGTGCACACCAGGCCGAGGACCATGAGGCCGAAATTCTCCGGCGGCCCGAAGCGGATCGCCGCCGCCGCGATCGCCGGCGCGAAGAAGGTCATCACCACCACACCCAGGGTGCCGGCGATGAACGAGCCGATCGCCGCGATGCCGAGCGCGGCGCCGGCGCGGCCCTGTCGCGCCATCTGGTGGCCGTCGATGCAGGTCACCACCGAGGCGGCCTCGCCGGGAATGTTCAGCAGGACCGACGTGGTCGATCCGCCGTACATCGCGCCGTAGAAGATCGACGCGAGCATCACCATGCCGCCGACCGGCGACATGGTGAACGTCACCGGCAGCAGCAGCGCCAGCGCGGCGAGCGGGCCGACGCCGGGCAGCACGCCCACCAGCGTGCCGATCAGGCTGCCGAGGAAGCACAGGTAGAGGTTCTGCACCGTCAGGATCACGGCAAAGCCGGTCAAGAGGCCACTGAGCGCGTCCATCGCTCAAAAGCCCCACGGCCCGCGCGGCAGCACCATGCCGAGCCCATGGCCGAACAGCCACAGCACCGCTGCGACCGAGATCACCGCCAGCGCGATCGACCCGGCCCAGCTCGTGCGCTCCACAGTGCGCAGCAGGATGATCATGGTGATGGCGCCGGCGACTGCAAAGCCGAGATAGGGCATCCCGATCGCCATCACGGCCAGGCCGGCGACCACGCCGCCGATGCGGGCGAGCGCCGCCGCCGGCAGGGGCTCCGGCGCCGCAAGGCGTGCCGGCGGGCGCACGAGGAGGACGACGCCGGCGCTCAGGATGATGAGGGAGGCGATCAGCGGAAACAGGCCGCTTTCCGGGCCCGACGGCCCGACGATTCCGAGCGTCCAGGCGTACGCGGCTGCCGCCGCGCCGAGCAGAATCCAGAATGCATTGAGCGCGCGCTCGAGCATGAAGGCCAAGCCCCCGCAATATCCCATCCAGTTGAACGGATGCCACTGTACCCTTGCGCGACGCGAAAGGGCCACGGCGGGGCAGCGGAATTCGATTGCTCCGTTTCGCGCGGGGGCGCGCGCACACACGGGCTACTTGCCCGGCTCCTTCTGCGCCTCCGGCGGCGGCGGCAGCGGCGGCGGCGCATCGCAGTTCTTGCGGTCGGCCCCGTCCTGGTAGAGCCGCTGCTCCCAGCGCGCCCTCTCGTAGTCGGGCCCGTAGACCAGGGAATTGACGACCGGCCCCGCCGTGGAGGCCGAGGCCTTGTCCCGCAGCAGCTCCAGCTCCTTGACGCGGAGGGTCGCCGCCTTGGCCTTGTTCTTGAGCTCGTCGCAGGTGAGCTTCTCGAAATTGTATGGCGTCATGTAGAGCAGTTGGCCGCTCAATTGATTTTCCGCACAGCCGCACACGGACGCGGCAAGCAGCAGGGCGGTCGGAGGCAGGCAGCGCATCGATCGATCAATGGCGGCAAAAGCCGTCCGAATTGCGGTGGCGGGGTGTCTGCGCGCGGGCTCGGTCGCTCCACCTTCGCGAGCGTCCTTTGCGGGCGCGCCGCGCCACCTCAGCCACCGGCCTGGGTGAGCTTCTCGGCGACCCGTGGCGCGAAATAGGTCAGCACCCCGTCAGCCCCGGCGCGCTTGAAGGCGAGCAGGCTCTCCATCATCGCCTTGTCGCCGTCGAGCCAACCGTTCTGCGCCGCCGCCATGATCATGGCGTACTCGCCGGAGACCTGGTACGCGAAGGTCGGCATGCCGAACGCATCCTTCACCCGGCGCAGGATGTCGAGATAGGGCAGGCCCGGTTTCACCATGACCATGTCGGCGCCTTCGGCGATGTCGAGCTCGACCTCGCGCAGCGCCTCGTCGGAATTTCCCGGATCCATCTGGTAGGTGCGCTTGTCGCCGGTCAGCGTCGCGGCGGAGCCGACCGCGTCGCGGAAGGGGCCGTAGAAGGCGGAGGCATATTTCGCCGAATAGGCCATGATCTGCACGTCGGTGCGGCCCGCCGCATCGAGCGCGGCGCGGATGGCGCCGACCCGGCCGTCCATCATGTCCGACGGCGCGATGATGTCGCAGCCGGCCTCGGCCTCGACCAGGGCCTGCTCGACCAGCACCGCGACCGTCTCGTCGTTGAGGATGACGCCGTCGCGCAGCAGGCCGTCGTGGCCGTGACTGGTATAGGGGTCGAGTGCCACGTCGCACAGGACGCCGAGATCGGGAAACTCGCGCTTTATTGCGCGGATGGCGCGGCAGACCAGGTTGTGCGGGTTGAGCGCCTCGCTCCCCGGCGCGTCGCGCAAGGTCGGGTCCGTATAGGGAAAGAGCGCGAGGCAGGGGATGCGCAGCTTCACCGCCCGCTCTGCCGCGCGCACCGCCTGGTCGACCGAGAGCCGCTCGACCCCCGGCATCGAGTCGACCGCGAGGCGGGCGCGCTCGCCGTCCACCAGGAACAACGGCCAGATCAGGTCGGCGCAATCGAGCGTATGCTCGCGCACCAAGCGCCGCGCCCATTCGGCGCGGCGGTTGCGGCGCGGCCTCGTGGCGAGGTCGAGCCGCGGCGCGGCTTTCGCCGGCGCCTCGGCTTCGAGCGGGGCAAGGCGTGCCCGGTGCTCGATCGGCCGCCCGTACTTGATGGCCATGGGCTCGTCCTCGAATGAAGAAGCCGCATGTTAATCGACCCGGGCCCGATCGGCCAGGGGAGGGGCCTCGCCGGCAAGCGGCGGCCCTTCGTCGGTGAGCCGAGAGGCAGCCTGCGCGTCCGGCGCCCACAGGTCGGGGTAATTGGCGAACCGCTTGAGCGTCGCGTCGTAGCGCACCGGCGCAAGCCACGGCAGCAGCCACTTCAATGCCGCGTTCACGGCGAGCGAGGTGTGCCGCACGTAGAGATCGAGCGGGTCGAGCCGGGCGCGCAGGTGGAATTTCGGATCGTAGTTGAGGCCGCTGCTGCAGAACCATTTGTAGCCGGCCCCGATCGCCCACGTGATCATGTCGCGCACCGCGTAGTGATAGAGGTGGAGATCGAGCGCGACCGAATAATCGAGCCCGATATATTCGGCGTAGAGGTCCTCGCCCTGCATCATGCACACCGTGAAGGCGACGATGCGTCCACCCTGCCGCCAGATGAAGAAGCGCACCTTGTCGGGCATCCGCCGCCCGAGCCCGCACAGGTATTCCTTGCTCAGCTTCTCGAAATGGTACTGGGAGCGGCGATAGACCTGCAGATAGAGCGGATAGACCTCGTCGATTACCGGGCTGACGTCGCCGATGATGCTCTGCTCGATCGCCGGCGCGCGCTCCGCCGCCTTGAACTTCAGCCGCAGGTCCCGGCGCGTGCGGCGGCTGAGCGCCTTCACCATGTAGTCCTCGAAGCTCGCGTAGCGGATGTCGAGCCGCGTCATCGGGAAGCTCGGCACGCGGGCGTAGCCGTTGTCCAGGAAGCAGGCGAGCGCGGCACGGTACCTGGCGGGAAACTCCTTGAGCACGATCAGTCCGGCGCGAAGCCTGCGCGCGTGGCGGACGATCGCCGCGGCCAGGAGGCGCGCATGCGCCGCGTGCGCGGGCGCGTCGAGATGGCCTTCGCCCACCGCGCACCCGACCATGAGCGTGCGGATCTGCATGAAGCGCGGCCACAGGCGGCGAATCCGCTCGCTGACCGCGCGCATCCCTGGGGCGGTGCCGGCCAGCAGGTCCTGGTCGAGGATGAAGAACGGCTGCACCGCACGCACCTCGCCGCGCCCGTCGACCACGACGAAATAGCGGTAGTCGAAGCCCTGGTGGATCGTATCCTCCACCAGCTCGAAATGGCGGTGGTCCTTGCGCTCCTGGGCGAACGCGCGCGCCCAGTGGGCGCAGCGCGCAAGCTCGGCGCGCGTGATCGCCTCGACCCGATATCCGTCTTTGGCACCGGCACGCGCCGCCGCCGCCTCGACTTGCCTCATCATCGACGTCGCTGCTCCGCCCCCCGGCGAAACTTTGATGTCAGCGGTTGCTTATCTGCGCCCGATCGGGTTTCACGCGCCGGATCGCAAGGGCATCGGCTGCCATGGTGAGCGCGCCTGGCGCGACGTTTGAAATCAACATGGTTCACGAAATCGAGATGGCCGTGTCGGGTATGCTACAGGCATAGTTGCGCCACATTGCGTTCCGCCTTCGACAGGCCGACCAGGGACAGGCCGATGGATTTCGCGCTCACCGAGGAGCAGCGGGCGTTTCAGGACACGGCGCGCACCTTCGCGCGCGTGGAGATGATGCCGTTCGCCCGCGAGTGGGACGAGAACGAGATCTTTCCGGCCGCGACCTTGCGCAAGGCGGCCGCGCTCGGCTTCGGCGGCATCTACGTCAAGGAGGACGTGGGCGGCTCGGCGCTCTCCAACCTCGACGCCGTGCTCATCTATGAGGAGCTCGCCAAGGGCTGCACCTCCACCGCCGCCTACATCTCGATCCACAACATGGCGGCCTGGATGATCGACCGCTACGGCAGCGACGACCAGCGTCGCCGCTTCCTCCCGCGGCTCGCCGCCATGGAGCATTTCGCCAGCTACTGCCTGACCGAGCCGGGCGCCGGCTCCGACGCGGCCAGCCTTGCCACCCGCGCCGTGCGCGACGGCGACGTCTACCTGGTCGACGGCGCCAAGGCCTTCATCTCCGGCGCCGGCACCTCCGATCTCTACGTGTGCATGGTGCGCACCGGCGGCAGCGGACCGAAGGGCATCTCCTGCCTGGTGGTGGAGAAGGGGACGCCCGGACTCTCGTTCGGCGCCCCGGAGAAGAAGCTTGGCTGGAAGTCGCAGCCGACCGCGGCGGTGAATTTCAGCCGATGCTGGGTGCCGGCGGCAAACCGCATCGGCGCCGAGGGCGAGGGCTTCGCCATCGCCATGGCCGGGCTCGACGGCGGCCGCCTCGGCATCTCCGCCTGCTCGCTCGGGGGCGCCCAGTTCTGCCTCGAGCGCACGGTCGAGTACCTGCGCGAGCGCCGCCAGTTCGGCTCGCGCCTCTCCGACTTCCAGGCCCTGCGCTTCCGCGTCGCCGACTTCGCCACCGAGCTTGCCGCCGCCCGCCTGATGCTGCACCGGGCAGCCACGGCGGTGGCCGGCCGCGAGCCGGGCGCGACGCGGCTTGCCGCCATGGCCAAGCGCCTTGCCACCGACGTCGGCTACGAGGTCGTCAACGGCTGCCTGCAGCTGCACGGCGGCTACGGCTACCTGCGCGACCATCCGATCGAGCGCGTGTTGCGCGACGTGCGCGTGCACCAGATCCTGGAAGGCACGAACGAGGTGATGCGGCTGATCGTCAGCCGCGACATCTTGGGCAATTGAGGCGCCGACCGGTTCGCCCGCGCCGTGTTCCCAAAGTCCTTCTGCTCCCTTGCGCGTGCGGCCAGCCATGGACGGCCTCCTCGATCCCGGTCTCTTGGAACACTGGAAAGAACGCGCCGCACGCGGTACAGGGAATCTCTGCCTCCAATACCGGCCAAGCCCCTTCCGCCGCATGACCGCCGAGACCGACATCCTGTTCGCGCGCCGCGGCACGGCCGGCATCGTGACCCTCAATCGCCCGCAGGCGCTCAACGCGGTCACCCACGGCATGGTGCGGTCGCTTGCCGCGCAGCTCGCCGAATGGGCCAAGGAGCCGGCGCTGACCCGCGTGCTGGTGGTGGCGGCGGGCGGGCGCGCGTTCTCGGCCGGCGGCGACCTGCGCGCGCTGTACGATCTCGGCAAGGCCCGCCGGTACGACGAGGCGCTGCAGTTCTGGCACGACGAGTACATGCTCAACACGCTGATCAAGCGCTATCCCAAGCCCTACGTGGCGCTCATCGACGGCATCGTCATGGGCGGCGGCGTCGGCATCTCGGTGCACGGTTCGCACCGGGTCGCGGGCGACCGCTTCCAGTTCGCCATGCCGGAGGTGGGGATCGGATTCTTTCCCGACGTCGGCGCCACCTGGTTCCTGCCGCGGCTGCCGGGCGAGCTCGGCACCTACTGCGCGCTCACCGGCGAGCGCATGCGCAACGCCGATGCGGTTCCGGCCGGCGTCGCCACCCATTACGTGCCCTCCGCGCGCTTTGCCGAGCTCATCGAGGCGCTCACCGGCGCGGCGCCGGTCGAGAACGTGCTCGGCGACTTCGCCGACAAGCTCGGGATCGGGCCGCTGTCGGTCTACCGCAAGGCCATCGACCGCCTGTTTGCAGGCGGGCGGGTCGAGGATATTCTCGCCGCCCTCGACGCCGAGGCGATCTCGCGCAGCGCCGAGGCCGGCTGGGCCGGCGCCACCTCTGCGGCCATGCGGGGCAAGTGCCCGCTGAGCATGAAGCTCGCGCTGGCACAGATGCGGCGCGGCCGCGAGTGGTCGTTCACCGAGTGCATGAAGGCGGAATACCGGATCGTGTCGCGCATCATCCACGGCCACGACTTCTACGAAGGCGTGCGCGCCGTCATCATCGACAAGGACAACGCGCCGCGCTGGAAACCGGAGCGGCTGGTGCAGGTGCCCGATGCCGATGTGGAGGCGCATTTCGCTCCCCTTGACTCGGAGCTGCCGCTGCCATGAGCGGGCCGATGAACGCGCTCGACCAGGCCGAGACCGCGCCGCACGAGGAGCGCTGGACCAGCCGCTTCATGCTGTTCCTGCGCGTCATGGCGGGGGTGTCGTTCCTCAAGGGGCTCTATCACTGGGCCATGGTGATCGGGATCGGGCAGGGCGCCTTCTCGGCGTTCGAGGTCAATTCCACCGCCTGGCAGGCCGCCACCGTCTACTTCGCCGTGATCGACCCGGTCGCCGCCGTCGGGCTGTGGCTCGCGGCCGCCTGGGGCGGCGTCGTCTGGCTTACCGCCACCATCTCCATGGCGGCGATCGAGATGTTGTTTCCGCAGGTCTACGGCGGCTCGGTGCTGGTGATCCTCGCCGAGGTGGCGATGCTCGGCACCTATTTCGCGCTGGCGGTCGCGGCGGCGCGCGAGCGGCCGGAATAGGGGGGTCACGATGGCGCGGATCGGATTCATCGGGCTCGGCAATATGGGCCTGCCCATGGCCATCAACCTGCTCAAGGCCGGCCACCAGGTCGAGGGCTATGACGTCGAGCCGGCGGCGGTCGCCAAGCTCGTCGCCGCGGGCGGCGTGGATGCCGGAGCGGTCAAGGGCGCGGCGACGCGCGGCGACGTGGTCCTCACCATGCTGCCGGCCGGCGCGCAGGTGGAGGAAGTCTATCTCGGCGCCGACGGCATCATCATCAACGCCAATCCCGGCACGTTGCTGATCGATTCCTCGACCATCGACGTCGCGACCGCACGGCTGGTGGCGCTCTCCGCCGACAACCACGGCCTCTCCATGCTCGACGCGCCGGTCTCCGGCGGCGTTGCCGGCGCGCAGGCCGCGACGCTGACGTTCATGGTGGGCGGCAGCGAGGGCGCCTTCGTGCGCGGCCGGCCGATCCTGGAGGCGATGGGCAAGACCATCGTGCATGCCGGCGGCTCCGGCAACGGCCAGGCCGCCAAGATCTGCAACAACATGATCCTCGGCGTCTCCATGATCGCGGTGTCGGAAGCCTTCGTCCTGGCCGAGAAGCTCGGCCTCGACCCGCAAAAGCTGTTCGACATCTCCTCGAAATCCTCCGGCCAGTGCTGGTCGCTCACCAGCTACTGCCCGGCGCCCGGCCTGGTGCCGACCTCGCCGGCCAACCGCGACTACCAGGCGGGCTTCACCGCCGCCATGATGCTCAAGGACCTGAAGCTCGCCCAGGAGGCCGCGCAGGCCGGCGGTGCGGCGACCCCGCTCGGCGCCGAGGCCGCGGCCCTCTACAGCCTCTATTGCGGCCACGGCAATGCCGGCAAGGATTTCTCCGGCATCATCCGCTTCCTGCGCGGCCAGTGACCGCCCGCCGGTTGAAGATTCGCAGGATCGGTTGAGCGCGCCGGCGAAACCCATCGTATCCCGGCACCGGACGCTCGAGCACAAGCGAAGCCTCAGCCTAATTCCGCCGGTGTGGCCGTCTCGTCACAGTAAACGCGAAGTAACGGAAAGTATTCGGAAATGAAATGTCAATCGGTGATTCACTGTGTGACATAAACTTTATATTTATCCTGCAATTTAAGCCGATCTTAGAGCCTTGCCCCTAGGGTGCCGGCGCGACGGAGAGCAGGGCTCCGCCGACGTGAACAAAACGTATAAGCTTAAGGGGCGTCCGATGAAGAATGTTGCCGCTACGGCGGAGTCCGTCGATCGCCAGACGCGATTCGACCACATCCAGCCGCACTACCTCGAGGCCTTGACGCTGGTCGAGCGGCTGCATCGCCGCCTGCTCGACGTCATCAAGGATGAGTTCGACCGCAGGGGCCGTGCCGACATCAACGCGGTGCAGGCGCTGCTCCTGTTCAACATCGGCGACAAGGAGCTGACCGCCGGCGAGCTGCGCACGCGCGGCTACTACCTCGGCTCCAATGTCTCGTACAACCTCAAGAAGCTGGTCGAGATGGGCTTCCTCGACCATCAGCGCTCGCGGGTCGACCGCCGCTCGGTGCGCATCAAGCTCACCGAGAAGGGACGCGACGTGCGCGACGTCATCCAGGCGCTGTACCAGAAGCACGTGCGTACGGTCGAGCAGGTGGGCGGCATCAACGCCGCCGAGTTCCAGGGCCTCAACAAGGCACTGCAGCGGCTCGAGCGGTTCTGGACCGACCAGATCCTCTACCGGCTCTGATCGTCTCCACGGGACGCCCCATGAGGGGCCCTGGCCGCGCGCCAGGGCCCCTCGTGCTGTTTTGCGGCAAAGGCGCGGCAGCGGCCACAAATTCGCCCGCTCGCGCCGGTACGGCCTGCGGGGGTTAGCGGCGTTGCCCCCGCGCGCGCCGGGCTACCGGAGGGCACCGCTCGTGGTGGCAGCACCGCCGGCATGGCAACGCCGGCCTTCAGGCGCCGCCGCGCGAGCCGCCCGATCCGGGGGCCCGCGCCCGATGACGAGGTGATCCGATGGCCGGTTTCGACCGCCGCTCGCTGCTGATCGGTGCCGCCGCCGCCGGGCTTGCCGGCGCGGCGCGGGCCGAGGACGTCGACCCGCTGCTCGAACTCATGCAGCGCAGCCAGGGCGAGGCTGCCGGGGCGAACTTCGATGCCGCCGCCAACAACGCGCGCATGCCGTCGTCCTCGCTGCCGACGCTGTCGCCCGCCACCACGCAGACGACCGAGGCGGCGGTGACGCTGTACGAGCAGGTCGTCGCCAAGGGCGGGTGGCCGGCAATCCCGCCGGTCGACCGGCTGCGGCTCGGCCTGAAGAGCCCGAGCGTGATCCCGCTGCGGGAGCGGCTGATCGCCAGCGGCGACCTCGACCCGCGTTTCGGCCTCAACGACATCTACGACACCTACGTGGAGGCGGCGGTGCGCCGCTTCCAGGCGCGCCACGGCGTCATCGTCGACGGCATGGTGCGCGAGCCGACCCTCAAGCTGCTCAACGTGCCGGCCGAGGCGCGGCTCAACCAGCTGCGCACCAACGTGGTGCGGCTGCGCGCCTTGGGCAGCACGCTCGGCCCCCGCTTCGTCATGGCCAACATTCCGGCCGCCTGGATCGAGGCGGTGGAGAACGGCGTCGCCGTGTCGCGCCATACCGCGGTCGCCGGCAAGCCGGATCGACCCTCGCCCGATATCCAGAGCAAGATCGTCGAGATCAATTTCAATCCGTACTGGACCGTGCCGGTCTCGATCGTGCGCAAGGACCTGATCCCGAAGATGCAGGCCGAGCCGGATTATCTCACCAAGTATCACATCCGCATCTTCGACCAGCGCGGCAACGAGCTGCCCCCGGCGCAGATCAACTGGTACTCGGAAGAGGCGGTGAACTACCGCTTCAAGCAGGATCCCGGTGTGCTCAACTCGCTCGGGACCATGCGCATCAATTTCCCCAGCGCGCACGGCGTGTATATGCACGACACGCCGTTCAAGAACCTGTTCGGCGAGGACGACCGCTTCCACTCCTCCGGCTGCATGCGGGTGCAGAACGTGCGCGACCTGGTGTACTGGCTGCTCGCCGAGACGCCCGGCTGGTCGCGCCAGGAGATCGACCAGGTCATCAAGTCGGGCGAGCGCAAGGACGCCCGGGTCGCCAAGCCGGTCCCGCTCTACTGGGTCTACGTCACCGCCTGGGCGACGTCGGACGGCGTGGTGCAGTTCCGCGAGGATATCTACAACCGCGATGGTCTCGGCCAGTACGCGTCGACGCGCGGCTGAGCCCACCGTCAGGGGCGCTGCGACCCGATGCGCAAGCCGCCGCCCGAAAACGCCTCCGAGGTCTATTTCGAGCTCACCTATGTGGGCGCTGCGGTGCGCGTCGCGGCCATCGACGCGGCGACCGGCCGGGAGGCCGTCGTCATGGGGCCGGCCAATGCCGCAGCCGCCGACCTCGAGCGGCTGGCACTCGGCAAGCTCAAGGCCATGCTCGCCCGCGGCGGCGACTGATCGCAAGATGTTGCGTTACGATGCGCCTTGCCGCGCCAGTGCTTGGCGCTAGCGGCCCGATATGCTATCGCCAGCCCATCGGCGTCCGGCGCGCTTGCGGCCGCCGCCGTTTAGCTCCCTTTTCGGCCAGCCGCTTCCCGAGGACGTGATCCATGTCGGTGACGAAAGCGTCACGCCAGCATGCCGGCGACCAGTTTACCGCCAAGCTTGCGGAGACGGATCCGGCGATCGCCGAGACGATTGCCTGCGAGCTCGCCCGCCAGCAGGACGAGATCGAGCTCATCGCCTCGGAGAACATCGTCAGCCGTGCGGTGCTCGAGGCGCAGGGCTCCGTGCTGACCAACAAGTACGCCGAGGGCCTGCCCGGCAAGCGCTACTACGGCGGCTGCCAGTTCGTCGACGTGGCGGAGCGGCTGGCGATCGAGCGGGTCACGAAGCTGTTCGCCTGCGGTTTCGCCAACGTGCAGCCCCATTCGGGTGCCCAGGCCAACGCGGCTGCCTTCATGGCGCTGATGGAGCCGGGCGACACCTTCATGGGCCTCAACCTGGCGGCGGGCGGCCATCTCACCCACGGCTCGCCGGTCAACATGTCGGGCCGCTGGTTCAAGGTCGTGCCCTATGGGGTGCGGCGCGACGACCACCGCGTCGACTTCGAGGAGGTGGAGCGGCTCGCGCGCGAGCACCGGCCCAAGGTGATCATTGCCGGCGGCTCCGCCTATCCGCGCATCATCGATTTCCGCCGTTTCCGCGCGATCGCCGACGCGGTCGGCGCCTACCTCATGGTCGACATGGCGCACTTCGCCGGCCTGGTGGCGGGCGGCGCCCATCCGAGCCCGTTCCCGCACGCCCACGTGGTCACCTCGACCACCCACAAGACCCTGCGCGGGCCGCGCGGCGGTTTCGTGCTCACCAACGACGAGGTGCTGGCCAAGCGCATCAACTCCGCCGTGTTTCCCGGTCTCCAGGGCGGGCCGCTCATGCATGTCATCGCCGCCAAGGCGGTGGCGTTCGGTGAGGCGCTCTCGCCCGCCTTCAGGCTCTACGCGAAGAACGTGGTGGAAAATGCCAGGGCGCTTGCGGAAACACTCAGCTCCAGGGGCCTCGATATCGTCTCTGGCGGCACCGATACCCACCTTATGATGGTGGATCTCCGGCCGAAGCGGCTGACCGGCAAGGTGGCCGAGGCGGCGCTCGGCCGCGCCCACATGACCTGCAACAAGAACGGCATTCCGTTCGATCCCGAGAAGCCGACCGTCACCTCCGGGGTCCGCCTCGGCACGCCGGCCGGGACGACGCGCGGCTTCGGCATCGCCGAATTCCGCCAGGTGGGCGAGATGATCGCCGACGTGCTCGACGCCCTCTCGGCCAAGGGCGCGGAGGAGGACGCTGCTGCCGAAGGTGTTGCGCGCGACAAGGTCAAGCGGCTGGTCGCCCGGTTTCCGATCTACGATCAGGGCTCAGAAATCGGTGCTCGGTAATCGGAACGGGAAGACAATCGCGAGCCGTCGAGACTTCGTGCCGACCCAGACATCTGATTACTGAGCTCTGATTACTGATTACCGGTATCTCCAAGGGAAGAGCATGCGTTGTCCGAGTTGCGGCAGCCTTGATACCCAGGTCAAGGACTCGCGTCCGACCGAGGACTCGGCGGTGATCCGCCGCCGGCGCGTGTGCCTTGCCTGCAATTTCCGCTTCACCACGTTCGAGCGTGTGCAGCTGCGCGAGCTCACCGTGATCAAGCGCAACGGCCGCCGCGTGCCGTTCGACCGCGACAAGCTGCTGCGCTCGGTGCAGATCGCGCTGCGCAAGCGCCCGGTCGATCCCGAGCGCATCGACCAGATGGTCTCGCGCGTGGTGCGCGAGCTCGAGAGCATGGGCGAGAGCGAGGTGTCGTCGGAGGCGATCGGCGAGATCGTCATGGAGCAGCTGCGCGCGCTCGACGACGTCGCCTATGTGCGCTTCGCCTCGGTCTACCGCAACTTCCGCGAGGCCAAGGATTTCGAGGCGGTGCTCGACGAATTGTCGGCCGACGAGCCGGCCGCCGCGCGCAAGTGAGGTCGCCAGTGCCGCCGGGCGTGGCTGGTGCCGCCGCCGCTCGACTGTGCTAGGTTTCAGGCCATGAACAAGCAGCTTGAAGCGCTGATGGAACGCGCCTCCACGTGGCCCGAGGCGGCCCAGGACGAGGCCGCGCGCGCCCTCGCGGCGATCGAGGAGCGGCACGTTGGCGTGCCGCGCGCGCTGACGCCCGAGGAAGAAGCCAAGCTCGCGGCCCTGCGCGAGACCATCAACCGCTCGATCGAGCAGGGCGGAAGCTATACGGAGGAAGAAGTGGAGGCCAGCATCGCCGCGCACCTTGACGCTTGGGAGCGCGAGCGGAATACGCAATAGTGGCGAAGCTCCGCTTCAGTACCGCCGCCAAGAGCGACCTCGATTCCATTGCGGTGTACATCGCGGAACGGAGCGGAAGCCGCGCGGTTGCGGAACGCTTCGCACGTGAGCTTCGCGGAAAGTGTCGTGATTTGGCTGCGGCATCAATTCAGATGGGGCGGCCGCGGCCCGAGCTTCGGTCCGATTTGCGCAGCCATTCTCACAAAAACTATGTGATTTTCTTTCGTTATCTCGGCGGCACGTTGGAAATCGTGAACATCCTCGAAGGACATCGAGACACCGAGGCGTTTTTCCATGGCGGCGAGCGCTGAACACGGGCGATAGGATGCCTGAGCCCGATCCCGCTGCCGACGCGCGCTTCATGGCGCTCGCGCTTTCGCTCGGCCGGCGCGGCCTCGGCCGTACCTGGCCCAATCCGGCGGTCGGCGCCGTGGTGGTGCGCGACACCCCCGGTGGCCCTGAGATCGTCGGCCGCGGCTGGACCCAAGCCGGCGGGCGGCCGCATGCGGAGACCGAGGCGCTTCGTCGTGCCGGCGCCGCGGCGCGGGGCGCCACGCTCTACGTCACCCTCGAGCCCTGCTCGCATCACGGCCGCACGCCGCCCTGCGCCGACGCCATCGTGGCCGCCGGTATTGCCCGGGTGGTTTCCGCGCTGGAGGATCCGAACCCGGAGGTGGCGGGGAGGGGGCACGCGCGGCTTGCCGAGAGCGGCATCGCGGTCGCAATCGGCGTTGGCGCCGAGGAGGCGCGGCGCGACCATGCCGGCCACGCCCGCCGCATGCACGAGGGCCGACCGCACGTCCTGCTCAAGCTTGCCATCTCGGCCGACGGCAAGGCTGGGCTCGCCGGCCGGCGGCCGGTGCCGATCACCGGCGCGGCGGCGACCGCGCGCGTCCACCGCATGCGCGCGATGAGCGACGCCATCGCGGTCGGCATCGGCACCGCGCTCGCCGACGATCCGAGCCTCACCTGCCGCCTGCCGGGAATGAGCGCGTGCTCGCCGGTCCGCGTGGTGCTCGACGGCATGCTGCGCCTGCCGCCGGAATCGCGGCTGGTCGCGACCGCGCGCGAGGTCCCGCTCTGGATTGTCGCCGGCGAGGCCGCGCCGGCCGCGCGCGAGCGCGCGCTGGCCAGAAGCGGCGCTGAGGTCATGCGGGTGGCGGCGGACGACGGCCGTCTCGACCTCGCCGCCGTGCTGCGGCTGTTGGCCGGCCGCGGCATCACCCGGCTGATGGTCGAGG
>Ga0066903_100001633_pt1 | contig 16685 bp, 18 predicted proteins | sample PanSoiMetaGPlot1_FD_67491 | JGI IMG/M metagenome (GOLD analysis project Ga0066903, IMG submission 67491) | Tropical forest soil microbial communities from Panama analyzed to predict greenhouse gas emissions - Panama Soil - Plot 1 (version 2) | ecosystem: Environmental > Terrestrial > Soil >... | reverse complement strand
CGCTGCTGCGGCGGGAGATGCTGCAGCGCCGCGACGAAGGCCAGCCGGAGCGTCTCCCGCTCCTCCATGAGCTGGGCCGGGTCGCTCTCCGCGACGGCTTGCCCGTCCGGGATCGGCTCGAGCCAGCTCGCCTCGCCGCGCGTCGTCAGCGGGCTGTCGAGATCGCCGGGGTCGCCGAGCTCGAGGGGACGAATTCGGCGCTCCTTCCCGTTGAGCACGTCGAGGCAGACGTTCGTTGCAATCCGATAGAGCCACGATTTCAGTGCCGCCCGCCCCTCGAAGCGGTCGAGCCCGCGCCAGGCGCGCACCATGGTCTCCTGCACCGCGTCCTCGGCATCGAAGGCCGAGCCGAGCATCCGGTAGCAGTACCCGGTCAGCTCCCGGCGGTAGTCCTCGAGCTCTCGCTCGAGCTCCTGTGACTGCGCTGTCGTGGTCATGCGATGAGTTTTCGGACCGACCCTTGTCTAAGGGACGTGATCGTGGATTCCAAGGAGGCCAACACCATGAGTGATACCACGGACACCCGCACCCGCTGGCTTGCTCTCTACGTCCTGTGCCTCGCGAGCCTGATGATCGTGCTCGACGTCACGATCGTAGGCGTCGCGCTCCCGTCCATCCGCGAGGATCTGGGCTTCTCCGAGACGTCACTGGCGTGGGTCGTCAACGCGTATCTGCTCACGTACGGCGGCTTCCTGCTGCTCGGCGGGAGGTTGGGCGACCTGTTCGGGCACCGGCGCCTCTTCATCGCCGGAATCAGCACCTTCACCGCCGCATCGCTGGCCTGCGGGCTGGCGACGACGCAGTGGTTCCTGATCGCTGCACGCTCCGTGCAGGGCGTCGGCGGAGCGGTCGCCTCTGCCGTGTCGCTCTCGCTGATGATGGGCCTCTTCACGGAGCCGGCCGAGCGCGCGAAGGCGATGGGAATCTTCGGCTTCGTCGCAGCGGGCGGCGGCAGCATCGGCGTCCTGCTCGGCGGGATCCTCACCGACGCGCTCAGCTGGCACTGGATCTTCCTCGTCAACTTCCCGATCGGCGTGCTCGTCGTGCTGCTGACGCTTCGGCTCGTCCCCGGCGCGCCTCCGGCAACGAGCGGCGGGCGGCTCGACGTGGCCGGCGCGATCACGGTGACGACTTCGCTCATTCTGGCGGTCTACGCGATCGTCAACGGCAACCACTACGGGTGGAACTCCGCGCGGACGCTCGGCGTACTCACGGTGGCCGTTGCCGTCTTCGGCGTCTTCCTCGCGATCGAGTCGCACGTGCGTGCACCGCTCGTCCCGTTGCGGCTCTTCCGCTTGCGCAACCTCTCGACGGCGAGCGGCGTCGGCGTTCTCTGGTCCGGAGCGATGTTCGCGTGGTTCTTCATGGCTGCGCTCTACCTGCAGCTCGTGCTCGGCTACAGCCCGCTGCAGATCGGCCTCGCCTTCCTGCCCGGCAACGTGATCATGGGAGCGCTCTCGATCGGACTCTCTGCCAGGCTGGTGATGCGCTACGGGATCCGCAAGCCGCTCGCGACCGGACTGCTGCTCGCGTCTGCCGGGCTGCTGCTGCTCGTGCGCGCGCCCGTCGACGGCAGCTATGCCGCCGACGTGCTCCCGAGCATGATCCTGCTCGGGCTCGGGGCGGGCATGGCCTTCAATCCGGTGCTGCTGGCTGCGATGGGCGACGTCGACCCGGCGGAGGCAGGGCTGGCATCGGGCGTCGTCAATACATCGTTCATGATGGGCGGCGCCGTCGGGCTAGCCGTCCTCGCCAGCGTCGCCGCGTCACGCACGAGCACGCTGCTCGACGCCGGCCACAGCGAGGCCGCCGCGCTGACGGGCGGCTACCACGTCGCCTTCCTGCTCGGCGCGATCTTCGCCGCCGCGGCTGCGGTCATCGGCGCGGTACTGCTGCGCGAGAACGTGCCGGCCGGCGCGCACTCGGCCGAGCCGGTGACGGAGAGCAGCTGAAGGAGCGGCCGGGGTTAGACCCCGGCCGTTTCCTTCTCCTTCTCAGGCTGCGGGACTATTCGCAGCCAAGGCCGCGGCGAGTCCCACTCGCCGAAGAGCTCCTTCGCCTCGTCGTCCGAGACGGACCCCGCGATGATCACGTCGTCCCCCTGCTGCCAGTTCACCGGCGTCGCGACCTTGTGCTTCGCCGTCAGCTGCAGCGAGTCGATCACCCGCAGCACCTCGTCGAAGTTGCGGCCTGTCGTCATCGGATAGACGAGGATCAACTTGATCTTCTTGTCCGGCCCCACCACGAACACGTTCCGAACCGTTTGGTTGTCGGCGGGCGTGCGGCCGCTCGCGTCACCCGAGGTCTCAGCGCCAAGCATCCCGTAGAGCTTTGCGACCGTGAGATAGGGGTCGGCGATGAGTGGATAGTTGGGAGCCGCGCCCTGCGTCTCCTCGATGTCCCGGGCCCACGCCGCGTGGTCGCTCTCCGAATCAACGGAGAGACCGATGATCTTGACGTTGCGCTTGTCGAACTCAGGCTTGACCTTCGCCATGTAGCCGAGCTCGGTCGTGCAGACGGGCGTGAAGTCCTTCGGATGCGAGAACAGGACCGCCCATGAGTCCCCGATCCACTCGTGGAAGTGGATCTTCCCGTCAGTGGTCTCGGCCTCGAAGTCCGGAGCCGTTTCCCCTAGTTGCAGCGCCATTGCTCTCCTCCCGCTGTCGGTACTTTCCAAAATGAAGTATTTACCGTAGCTTGGATCCTATGGGCAAGGCCGAGGCATTTCAGGCTCTACACGCCGGTGAGCCGTTCGTGATCCCGAATCCATGGGACGCCGGCTCGGCGAAAGTGCTCGCCAGGCTCGGCTTCAAGGCGCTTGCGACCACCAGTTCCGGCTTCGCGTTCACGCTGGGCCGCCGCGACGGCGACGTCACCCTCGACGAGGTGATCGCTCACACCGCGCTCGTCGATCGCGCGACGGAGCTGCCCGTGTCGGTCGACCTCGAGAACGGGTACGGGCCCGAGCCCGAGGATGCCGCCCTCGCCGTCGCGAGGGCCGCCGACGCAGGCGCCGCCGGCGGTTCGATCGAGGACTACGACGCGAGCGGGCGGCTCTACGACATCGGCCATGCCACCGAGCGAGTGGCGGCAGCCGCCGAGAACGCCGTGTCCTTCGTGCTGACGGCCCGCGCGGAGAACCACATCCGCGGCAACCCGAACCTCGACGACACGATCGAGCGCCTGCTGGCGTACGAGCAGGTCGGCGCTGACGTCCTCTACGCGCCCGGGCTCGCGACCGCCGACGAGATCAGGACGGTTTGCAGCGAAGTGTCGAAGCCGGTGAACGTGCTCGCCCGCCCGAACCTGACCTTCGAAGAGATCGCGGCTGCCGGTGCGCAGCGGGTTAGCGTCGGAGGAGCCCTGACGTGGGTGTCCGTCGCAGGCCTGGTGTCGGCGGCGGAGCAGATTCGCGACCGCGGCGACTTTTCCGCGCTCGCCGGAGGCGTCAAGATCGACGAGTGGCTTTGACCTACGTCGCCGAGCCCGACCGCTACGACCAGCTCCCGTACCGGCGGTGCGGCCGCAGCGGCCTGCAATTGCCGGCCCTGTCGCTCGGGCTCTGGCAGAACTTCGGCGGCGAGGTGTCGCCGGAGCACAGTCGCGAGATTCTCCGCCGTGCGTTCGACCGCGGCGTCACCCACTTCGACCTCGCGAACAACTACGGGCCACCGTACGGCTCGGCCGAGGAGACGTTCGGCAGGATCATGCGCGACGACCTCCGGCCGTACCGCAACGAGCTCATCGTCTCGACCAAGGCGGGCTGGGACATGTGGCCCGGCCCGTACGGAGACGGAGGCTCGCGGAAGTACCTGCTGGCGAGCCTCGACGACAGCCTCCGCCGGATGGGGCTCGACTACGTCGACATCTTCTACTCCCACCGCTTCCATGCCGAGACCCCGATCGAGGAGACGATGGGCGCGCTCGACACCGCGGTGCGACAGGGCAAGGCGCTCTACGCCGGGATCTCGTCGTACGACGCCGCGCAGACGACGGAGGCCGCTCGCATCCTCGGAGAGCTCGGCACGCCCCTGCTGATCCACCAGCCCTCGTACTCGATGCTCAACCGCTGGATCGAGGGCGACCTGCTCGACACGCTCGACCGCGAAGGTGTCGGCTGCATCGTCTTCTCGCCGCTCGCGCAGGGGATGCTGAGCGACAAGTACCTGAACGGGATTCCGGCAGGCTCACGCGCCAGCCTCGACGGATCGCTCTCGCCGAAGATGATCACCGACGAGGCGCTGGAGAAGATCCGTGCGCTCAACGAGATCGCGCAGCGGCGCGACCAGTCGCTCGCGCAGCTCGCGCTCGCCTGGACGCTCCGCGATCCGCGCGTCACTTCGACGCTGGCCGGCGTCAGCAGCCTGGAGCAGCTCGAGGCGAATCTCGCAGCGCTCGACAACCTCGACCTGAGCGACGACGAGCTCACTGAGATCGATCGCTACGCGACGGAGAGCAGCATCAACCTGTGGGCGTAAGCCGCCCCTGAGCAATCCGCGCCGCGACCTCCCGCGCGCGCTTCAGCGCCTCGTCGACATCCACACCCTCGGCAACCGCCACGAGAAAGGCTGCCGCGAACGCGTCGCCTGCACCGAAGGCCGACGTGCGCTCGACGCCGTAGTCGTCCTTCATACAGACGATCTCGAAGCGGCTGGCGAGGCGGGGAACCGCCTTTGCCTCGGCGGGCGTCGCAAAGACGACGCGGGCGTCGAAGTCCGCGCGCGCGAGTCGCGGCGACGCAAGGTCGACGGCTGTCCATTGACCGTCGAAGGTCTCGAGTGCCGCAAGCGCAGCATCGCGCGATCCCTCCTGGAAGAGCGCGAAGCCGGAGACGAGCAGCGCGTCGCCACGCAACGGCGAGGGTAGGTCCTGCGGCGACAGGCGCGCGTTCGCACCGCGGTCGGCGACGACCGCACCGTGCAACGCGATCGCCGTGCCCGTAGCCAGCTCGTTGTCGCGCGCGAGCCGTGACTCGACACCGCGTTCCTCGAGCGTCGCGGCGATCAGGTCGCCCGCTGGATCTCGCCCGACGCGGCCGACGACCTGTGCGGCTGCGCCAAGCTTTCGCGCGGCGAGCGCAGCGTTCACCGCCGAGCCGCCCGCGCGCAGCTCGACCGTCCCGTGCGCACGCTCGCCGGCGACAGGCAGCCGGTCGGCCACGACGTCGAGCATGACGTCGCCGACGGTGACGAGCTTCACGCGAAGCGGATCTCTTGCACGGTCGGTGACGTCGCGAGCTTCGCGGCGCGTTGCGGGGCGAGCTTCGCCGTGAACTCGTCGAGGAGCGTTCGCGCTTCGGCGTACGCTCCGGCCGCCTCGTCGTCCTCGCCGAGCGAGTACGACACCCGTCCCAGCGACGCGCGAGCGGCCCACCGCGACGGCGCACCGATCAACTCGTCGCTCGTCCGGACGGCACGGCGCAGCTCCGTCAACGCATCGCCTCCACGCCCGAGCCGCGCGAGCGCTTCTCCGTAGGCACGCAGCGAGAGCGCCTCGTATTTCCGCCTTCTCGTCCGCCGCGCGATGTCGACCGCCCGCTGGGCCCACTCGGCTGCAGACTCGGCCGGCTCAGCCAGGAGTGCGATCTCGGCACGCGCCAGGGCAAGCCGCCCTGCGATCAGCCATGTCGTCCACGCGGTCGCGTGCTCCGCGTCGGCCCATCGCCGCGGCCACTCGGCCTGCGCGGCACCCACGTCCCCTTCGAGCAGCTGTGTCTGGATCAGGTCGGAACCGGCGAACTGCTTCGGCATGCCGAACTGCATCCCGGCGGTCAGCTCGAGCACCGTCTCTGTTCGTGTCCGAGCCTCTTCGAGGTCGTTGAGCTCGCGATAGGCGAGCGCGGAGTAGTTGAGGACAGTGGCCGGGTTGTGACCGAGCTCGGCCGCGACTTTCAGCATCTCGTCCCAGATGGCCACCGCCTCCTCGTGACGCCCGAGACCCGCGAGCGACAGTGCTTCGAACCCTCCGCCCCGGAGCAATCCCTCGGCGCTCTGCACCTCCGTCGCACGCTGACGCGCGTGTCGCGACAGGTCGAGAGACGCCGTGTAGTCGCCGATCCAGTACTTCACGTCGGACTGAAGGTGGAGGTGGTTGGCGTACTCGTACGGCCTCGCGCCCTCGGGCCATCGCTCGAGCGCCCGGTCGCCGAGCCGGTCGGCCGAGTCGAGGTCACCCTCGGCTCCCCGTTCCGCGAGCGCCTGGCTTCGCAGCGCGAGCGCTGCGGCGTTCGCGGCGTCGTCGCCGATGCGCTCCGCCAGAGCGAGCGCCTCCTCGGAGACCTCAACCGCCTCCTGGTCGTGCTCGGACCAGACCTCGGCGATCCCTCGCCACAGCAGCGCCTCGAGCCTGTCTTGACCCTCGAGCTCCGGGATGAGCGCCGCGAGCTCCTCTGCCGCCCGCGGGCGGTCGAGCAGCTCGACGAGCGCCTGTCCCCGCTGCAGGCGAATGTGGCGGCGCTCCTCGTCGCTCTCGGCGAGCTCCAGGGCCTTCGTATAGAGGTCGACAACGGCCGTCTTCGCCCAGCTGCGCCGCGCCGCCTCGGCGGCTCTCAGCAGGTACGGCAGCGCCTTCGCAGGCTCGCCCGCCTCACGCCAGTGGTACGCCAGGATCGTCGCGAGTGCTTCGCCGACGAGGCGCTCCTCGATGTACCGGGCAACTGCCGCGTGTCGATCGCGCCGTTGCGCGCGCGGCACCGTCGCGTAGGCGACCTCGCGAATGAGCATGTGCTTGAACGTGAACTGCGCGTCGCCCGAGACTTGACTCGCCGAATCCCGCCGAACGAAGTCGCGCGCCTCGAGCACGCCGAGGGCGTCGTCGACGTCGTCCACGGAGCCGACCGTTTCGAGAATGCCGCGCCAGAACGTCTTGCCGATGACCGCCGCCGTCAACAGCGCGTCGCGGGCACGGGCGGGCAGCGCGTCGATGCGTGCGGCGATCGCCTCGCGCACCGTGACCGGCAGCTCGTCGTCGCCGCGCTCCGCGATCGATGCGGCGAGCTCTTCGAGAAAGAGCGGGTTTCCGCCTGCGACGTCGACTAGGCGGGCGGGATCCACGCCGACGACTAGCTGCTCCGCGAGCGCACGAGCGTCCTCCTCGATCAGCGGCTCGAGCGGCAATGTCGTCTGCGCTCCGAGGCCGGTTCCCCAGGTCGGCTGGATGTCGAGCAACTCAGGGCGCGCTGTCGCAACGAGCAGAGCCGGGGCGTCACGCGTGTGCTGCGCCAGGTAGCCGAGCAGCGCCAGCTCGCTTGCGTCCGCCCAGTGGACATCCTCGAACACGAACACGGTCGGCCGCACGAGCGCCACGCACTCGATGAAACGCCTGGCGGCGAACATCAGCAGCGTGCCGGTCGACACCTTGTCGTCGGAAGCGAGCCCGAGAAGCAACGAGAGATGGCGCAGCGTCTCTGCGGCCTCGTCCTCCGGCACGAACGCGGCGATCGTCGCTTCCAGCTTCGGCCTTGCGAGGGCCGGGGAGTCCGATTCGAAGATTCCCGCGAGGTCGTGGACGATGCGCGAGAACGCCTGATAGCCCGACCGCTCCTCGTACGGAAGGCAGCGTCCGCGCAGGATCTGCCCACCACCCGCGTCGGCGAGCGTCGCAATCTCACGGCACAGACGGGACTTGCCGATGCCCGGCGGGCCGACAAGCGTGACGAGGTGGGGCCGCCGCTCGTCCATGGCGCGGCTCCAGACCGAGCGCAGCACTTCGAGCTCGCGATCGCGCCCGACGAGGCGCGCTGCGCCGAGCGGGCGCTCGGCGGGCGCCGTGGTCGCCTCGACGGCGAGCCAGGCGTGGACGGCGTCCGACTTGCCTTTTGCGTCGACGGCCGGCAGCTCGTCGTAGCGGATCGCGTGACGCGTACCGCGGTACGTCTCCGCGCCGACGATGAGCTGACCCGGTGGCGCCGCGTTCTGGAGGCGCGCTGCGGTGTTGACGACATCGCCGGTGGCAAGCGCCTCACCGCTGCGAGCCTGATCGACCGAGACGATCGCCTCGCCGGTGTTGACCGCCGCGCGCGCGACCAGATCGAGCCCTGAGATCGCCTCGAGCACCCGCAGGCCTGCCCTGACGGCCCGCTCGGCGTCGTCCCCGTGTGCGACCGGTGCGCCGAAGACCGCCATGACCGCGTCGCCGATGAACTTCTCGACGACACCGCCGTACTGCTCGATGCACTGCTTCGCTTCCCGGTGATACGCCTGCAGCACGTCCCGGACGTCCTCGGGATCCGCCTTATCGGCTCGTGCCGTCGAGCCGACGAGGTCGACGAACAGGACGGACACGAGCTTCCGCTCCTCCTGCGGCGTGGACGCCGGACCAAGCGGCGAGCCACAATTGCTGCAGAACCGAGAGCCGGGCGTGTTCGCGCGGCCGCAGCTCTCGCACAGAATGTCGACGGCGGTCATCCAGCCAAAGTGTCGCCCACGGCACGTAACTGTTCAAACTGCGGCATCGACTTCACCGAGCTCATACGGACGCGGCGGACGCACAAGTCGTTCGGGCCCCAGCCCGTGCCGCGAGAGATTCTCGACGAACTGCTCGAGCTCGCCCGCTGGGCGCCGAACCACCACCGCACGAACCCCTGGCGGTTCCGCATCGTGGGGCTGGAGACGCTCGAGCGGCTGAAGGATGCAGCCGGCCCGGCAGAGGCGCCGAAGCTCGAGCGGGCCCGCACGCTCGTGATCGCCTCCTGTGTGCTGAGCGGCGACCTGCAGCAGGACGAGGAGGACATCTGCGCGACTGCATGCGCCGTCTACACCGTGCTGCTGGGGGCGCACGCACGCGGGCTGGCGGGCTACTGGCGCACACCGCGGGTGCTGCGAACGACGGCCGGCCGCGCAGCCGTCGGGCTTCCCGACGGGGAGCGCTTCATCGGCCTGATCCACCTCGGCACGCCGCGAGGAGAGCCACCGCCGCCCGAGCGGGCGGCACTCGAGACATACCGCACGTATCTCCCGTAGGTACCGTGAGCGCATGGCCGAAGCCCCCGCCGAGACGAGCACACACGAAGTCGTCTGCCCCCACTGCAAGAAGACGTTCAAGGCCGAGCTGATCGCCGGCCAGACGGAACGGCACCGCGGGTTCAAATGCCCGCACTGCAAGCTGTTCGTGCCGGCCGATCGAGCCGGCAACGACTAGTTCGCCCTAGACGCAGTCTTTGAGGCCCTGAGCCTCGGGCAGGGACTCGAGCTTCTTCAGCGTGTTGTTCTCGATCTGACGTATTCGTTCGCGCGTGACGCCGAATGCTCGGCCGACCTCCTCGAGCGTGCACGGCTGGGCGCCGGAGAGGCCGAAGCGCAGCTCGATCACCTGACGCTCGCGTTCGGGCAGCGCCGAAAGCGCATGCTCGACGTCCTCGCGTCTCAGCGACAGCGTCGCGGTGTCGAACGGCGACTCGGCCGACTCGTCCTCGACGAAGTCGCCGAGCTCCGACTCCTCCTCTTCGCCGATCGGCTTCTCGAGCGACACCGGCAGCTGCGACATGCGCAGGATCTCGCGCACTTCCTCGGTCGTCATCTCGAGCTCCTCGGCGATCTCGTCGGGCCGCGGCTCGCGTCCGAGGCGCTGCACGAGCTGGCGCTCGATGTGCACGACCTTGTTCAGCTTCTCGACCATGTGCACGGGAATGCGGATCGTGCGCGCCTTGTCCGCGATCGCGCGCGTCACGGCCTGCCGGATCCACCACGTCGCGTAGGTCGAGAACTTGTAGCCCTTGCGGTAGTCGAACTTCTCGACCGCGCGAATCAACCCCAGCGAGCCCTCCTGGATGAGGTCGAGGAAGCTCAGGCCGCGGCCGAGATACGACTTCGCGATCGAGACGACCAGGCGCAGGTTCGCCTCGATCATCTGCGTCTTCGCAGACATGTCGCCTCGCTCGATCCGCTTGGCCAGATACACCTCCTGGTCCGCCGTGAGCAGCGGCACCTTGCCGATCTCGCGCAGGTAGAGCCGCAGCGAGTCGAGCGACGGCTCGACGCTCAGGTCGAGCTTCGGGCCTTTCTCCTCTTCAGGTGTAGGGAGCTGTTCGTGCGGCGGGTGCTTGTGCGTCTCGCCTTCGAGCAGCTCGACCCCGTGGTCGATCAAGTAGGTGTAGAAGTCTTCGACTTGCTCTTTCGTCAGCTCGACGTCATCGAGCCCTGCCGCGATCTCGTCATATGTGAGAACGCCCTTCTCGAGACCTTCCTGGACGAGCTTCTGGAGCTCTTCGACTTCAGGAAGGGAGATTTCGACGGTGAGCAACGGTGGCCTACCTCCCGGCTTTGCGTAGGTGGACGGGACTCGATCTACCTGTAACACGCAAAGAGCCGGACACCCGCTGCCTCCCGGCTCACCCTCTCGCCCGGCGGATATTACAGAGTTGAGACGAATTCGCTAGATGCGAATTTCTCCGACACGCTCCTTGCGAGAATTGACAAGCGGTAAGACGCTTAACTCGTTCAGGTCGAGATCGAGCCGCGCGAAAAAAGCGGCCGCTGCGGGCGCAAGCGCACGCCCGTTTCCGTCCGCCGCTTTGAGCGCGACGCCGATCCCGTGACCCGCCGCACAAAGCAGGCCCTCGGCCCCGCCCTTCGCGATCCAGCCTGGCAGCGCACGCATCAGCCGCGTGTCCGTCGCGAGCGGGCCGCGGATCAGCTCGGGGTACGCGCGCATCGCGTCGGCGATCCGGCCAGCTCCCTCGAGCTGCTCGAACCGCGAGAAGGCATAAGCCATCCGCTCGAGCGGCAGCGCGAATGTCAGCACGCCACAGCCGTCGACACCGGTCGGGATCTCGTGCTCGGAAACCTCCGCCGTCTCGGCGTGGACGGCCAGCATCGCCTCCTGCACGGGATGCCCGGCGAGGCTGTAGCCCTCGCTCTGCCACCCCTGCGCGCGGCAAAGCGCCAGCATCCCCGCGTGCTTACCGGAGCAGTTGTGGTTCAGCGGCGACGGCGGGCTTCCCTCCGGCCCGCATTCCAGCTCGTCGACCGCCGCCGGCGCCTTCGCCAGCAGCGAGCTCACGGCCGCGAGCTGCGCCTCGTCGGCGAGATGCGACGCCGACGCGATCGCGAGCTCAGGTGCATCGAGGTCGTCGCGTGCGCGCGCAAGCGGTAGCGCCTGCAGCGGCTTCGAAGACGAGCGCAGGAACGCCACGAGGTGCGAGTCGCCGGCCTCGGCGATGACGGCGCCGTCCTGCATAGCGACCGCGTGCACGCGGTGCACCGCCTCGACGACGCCCCCTCGGTACACGGATACCCTGATCTCGTCGATGCAGGGGACACTAAGTGCCTGAGCTACCCGAGATGGAGGCCTGGCGCCGCCAGCTGAACGAGCCGGTGTCGGCGTTCCCGATCGTGAAGGCCGGCCCGGCGCATATCGCGACGTTGAAGACATTCGACCCGCCGCTCTCGACGCTCGAGGGCCGCCGGCTCGCGGGCGCCGCGCGCCGCGCGAAGCGGCTCCTGTTCCCGACCGACGACGGCGAACTGGTCGTGCTCGTCCACCTGATGACGGCAGGTCGGCTGAAGTACCTCCAGTTCGGTGACAAAGGGCCGAAGACGCCGGCGTTTCAACTCGTCTTCGAGGGCGGGTCGCGCCTCGTCCTCACGGAGGCCGGAGCAAAGAAGCGCGCCGGAGTGTGGCTGTTGACGCCCGAGGAGGCCGAGCAGGAACTGGCCCACCTCGGACCGGAGGCGCTCGGGCTCGGCACCGAGCGGCTCGGAGAGATCTGCGCGGACGAGTCGCGCCGCCTGCACTCGATGCTCCGTGACCAGCGTGTGATCGCAGGCATCGGGCGCGCCTGGGCGAACGAGATCCTCCATCACGCGCAGCTCTCGCCGTACGAGCTGACGCGCGACATCGCACCGGAACAGTTGGAGCGGCTCGCCGAGGCGATCGACACGGAGCTGACGCGCGGGCTCGAGCTGCGCGAGCGCGGGGCGACCGACAAGAAGACGTACCGCGTGCACAACCATCTCGGCGAGCCGTGTTACGTGTGCGGCACGCCGATCGGGCGCGTCGACTTCGAGGAGCACACGATCTACTACTGCCCGGAATGCCAGACCGGCGGGCGCGTCCTCAAGGACCGTCGCATGTCACGGCTCTTGCGCTAGCGCGCGGTCGACGAGCTCGGCGGCCTCGCGCACGCGTCCGACGTCCTGTGGTGACAGGCGGTCCAGCAGCGTTGCGAGCTGCTCGACTCGGCGCTCGCGCCCCTGCTGCAGGACGCGCCGCCCCTTCGGCGTCGCGCGGAGCCGGTGCACGCGGCCGTCGTCGGCGTCGCGCGTGCGGCGCGCGAGCCCGGCTGCCTCGAGGCCCTGCACGATCCGCGTCATCGTGGGCGGTCTCACCTGTTCCGCCGCGGCGAGCTCACCGAGGGTACGCGGCCCGCCGAAGACGAGCACCGAGAGCGCCGACAGCTGCGCCGGCGGGACGCCCGTGGCCGGATCTTCGCGCCGAACGCGTCGCAACGCGTGGATGGCGGCCGAATGGAAGCGATCGGCGGCTTCGATTGACAAGCGGGTCGCGATTTAGTTAGCCTAGCTAAGTATGTCGGACGTACTCCAGGCGATCTACCGCGGCGACCGTGAGGAGGCGGAGCGGCTCGCAGCCGGCAAGGAGCTGAACGTCTTCGAGGCGTCGGCGCTGGGCGACAGCGCGCGACTCCGCGCGCTCCTCGACTCGGACCCCGAGCTCGCCAATGCTTGGGCCGAGGACGGGTTTCAGCCGCTTGGCCTTGCCAGCTTCTTCGGACACGAGGACGCCGCGCGCGTGCTCGTCGAGCGCGGCGCCGAGGTCAACTCGCCATCGCGCAACCCGATGAAGGTGATGCCGCTGCACAGCGCCGCGGCGGCGACCGACCCGGAGGTGCGCTACGCGATCGCGAAGCTCCTGCTCGAGCGGGGCGCTGACCCGAACGCTCGGCAGCAGGACGACTACACGCCGCTCATGGCGGCCGACCAGCACGGCGACGCGCGCCTGCACGAGTTGCTCGTCGCCCACGGTGCCACCCGGTAACTAGCGGTTCTCCTCCCACGCGTCGAGCAGGCCCTCGACGTGGCGGCGCTGCACTTCCGTGAACGGCACATCGGTGAGCAGGCGCCGCACCTCCGACGGGTCGTCGTTCTCGATCGCCGCCTCCAGGTGCTCACGCGTCGTGGTCGGTTGTTGCAGCTGCCGCCGAAGCCAGCGCAGCAGGCTGACCTGCGCCCCGCGCGTCACTCCGGAAGCGTGATCAAGACCACGTCGCCGTCGAGGTCGACGGAGCCGCCGAGCGCACGGATGACCCGGACCGCAACCGCAGCACCGAGGTCGCGGAGCTCCTCGCCGAGCACGACTGGACCGGACGAGGCGGTCACGGGCGAGAGCCTCAACGTTGCGCCCTCGACATGGAGCGAGACCTCTTCGAGACCTCCATGGCGGAGCGCCGCCTGCGCGAGCGCCGAGATCCCGCGCTCGATCGCGACGGGGTCGACGCGCACCTCAGCGCCCTCGCCGCTCACGCGTACGCGGTCCTCGCTGAGCTGGGCCGCCGCCGACTGCGCAAGGCCGAGCGTCTCGACCGGCTGCAGGGCCGGCTCGTAGCGGCCGCTCTCGATCCGAGCCGCCGTGCCGAGCTCGTCGAGCAGCTCCGCAAGCTGCCGCGAGGCCGTATCGATCATCTCCATGTAGCGCTGCTTCGGCTCGCCGAGGTCGCCCATCCGGATCATCGTCTGCGCAAAGCCGTGAACGGTCGCGAGCGGCGTGCGGAGATCATGTGCAGCGAGCGAGACGAGGAGCGGGAAGCTGGAATCCAGTTCAGCCACTGAGCCGCGTGACACTAACCTGTCTTCATGCCCGAGTCGCGTCCTCTCCTCGACGATCTGCAGGCTTCGTCGCCTGAGGTCCGGCTCGGCCTGTCACGCGCGGGCGTCCAGGGCGTCGAGAAGGCGATCCGCCTGCGTTGGGGCGGCGCCGAGAAGCTGATCTCCGCCGAGATCGACTGCGGCGTCGACCTCGACCCGCGCCAAAAGGGCGTCCACATGTCGCGCTTCCCCGAGGTTTTTGAGGAGGCGATCGACGAGGTCGTGCTCGAGGAGGCGTTCCTCGTCGAGGAGCTGGCTGAGCACATTGCACGCCGAATCGTTGCGCGGCAGGCGGCCGGCCGGGCCCAGGTGCGGATCAGCGCGCGCTATCCGCTCGCGCGGCGGACTCCGGTGACCGGGCTCGCGACCCAGGAGACCATCGCGCTGATCGGGATCGCAGCTGCGTCCCAGGCGGGCGTGCGACGGATCGTCGGGGTCGAGGCGACGGGGATCAATGCCTGCCCGTGCGCGCAGGGCCTCGTCCGGGGCCAGGCGTCCGAGCGGCTGCTCGAGGCCGGGTTCGACGGCGGCGATGTCGAGCGCATCCTCGAGCTCGTTCCACTGGCGACGCACAACCAGCGTGGACGCGGGACGCTGTACGTCGGGACGCGCCACTCCGTGAACGCGGAGCACCTCGCTCGCATCGTCGAGGGCTCGATGAGCTCGCCCATCTACGAGCTGCTGAAGCGGCCGGACGAGCTGTTCGTCGTCGAGCACGCGCATCTGCAGCCACGCTTCGTCGAGGATTCCGTCCGGATCGCCCTGCAGTCCGTGCTCGAGCGCTATACGGAGCTCGACGACAGCGATTTTCTGCTCGCGCGCCAGCTCAACTTCGAGACGATCCACTCGCACGACGTCGTCGCAGAGCGGTACGGGTCGGTCGGCGAGCTTCGCCGCGAGCTCGAATCAGGCGCGCCCGCCACGCGCCACACCGCTCTCGGCGACTGGCTGAGCAGCACGCCTGAAGCGGAAACGGTTCTCGGTTCCTGAGCGCAGCCGCGCGATATTCGCGCGGTGCAGGAAGACGATCGCGACGGCCGCGATCGCTGCGAACACGATCACCGGCCACGGCTCGTGGAGCAGCGCCGCGGCGACCGGCAGCGACACGGCCGCAAGCATCGACGCGAGCGAGGCGTAGCGGAACAGCAGGAACACCGCGATCCATACAACTGCACCGACTGCGCCGACGAGCGGCGCGACGCCGAGGAATGCACCGCCCGCGGTAGCGACCATCTTCCCGCCACGCTGCCATTTCAAGAACAGTGGCCGCGAGTGCCCGAGCATGGCGGCCGAGCCGGCGAGCACACCGGCCAGATCCGACACGACCAGCGACCCGACGAACGCGGGCGCGAAGCCCTTGGCCGTATCGAGGACGACGACCGGCAGTCCCAGGCGCCAGCCGTAGACGCGCCACACGTTCGTCCCGCCGATGTTGCCGCTGCCCTGTCGGCGGATGTCCTCGTGCTTCACGAGACGCACGAGCCAGTAGCCCCACGGCATCGAACCGAGCACGTAGCCGGCGACGACGAGGAGCGCCGTGGACATTCAGCCTACTTCTGGATCTGGTACTTCGACACCCAGTCGTTGACCGTCGACCAGTCGAGGTTGTCGAAGAACGCATCGATGTACGACGCCCGGTCGGTCCGGTAGTCGAGGAAGTAGGCGTGCTCGTAGACATCCAGGGCGACCAGAGGCGTCGCGTTCCAGATCGGGAACGTGTTCTGCGCGTCGCCGACGTAGTTGAACAGGCGCCCCTCGTCCCAGTCGTACGCCGTCCAGGCCCAGCCGCGGCCGGCCATCCCGGTCGCCTTGAGGTCGGTGCGCCAGTTCTGGACCGAGCCGAAATCGCGCTCGATCAGGTCGCCGATCATTCCCTCGGGATCGCCGCCGCCCCCGCCGAGGTGCTCGAAGTAGACCTCGTGGTTCTTGATCCCGCCGATCGCGAAGGTCAGATCGAGCTTCAGCGCGCGGATGTCCGAATACACCTGGTTCGCGCTTGCTGTGTCGACGCCGTCGAGCTTCTGGAGGATCTCGTTGCGCTTGTTGACGTAGCCCTCATACAGCTTGTAGTGGGACTCGATCGTCGCGCGCGAGATGCCGTCGAGCTCGTACAGTTCGGGCTTGAGCTCCCGCGGGGTGATCTCCTCGAATTTGAAGGCAAGCGTGGCCATGGCCCGGGAGCATATCCTCGCCGTACCCGGAACAAGGCACCGCCTGCGGTGCCGACATCAGGACGGGCGCCGGATCGACACCAAGCGACGAAAGGAGCCGACCGATGGCCTTCGAGGTCCCGCCTCTGCCGTACGACTACAGCGCGCTCGAGCCGCACATCGACGAGCAGACGATGCGTGTCCACCACGACAAGCACCATCAGGCGTACGTCGACAACGCGAACAAGGCGCTCGAGGGAACCGAGTGGGCCGATCGCTCGATCGAGGACATCCTCACCGACATCGAGATCATCCCCGAGGACAAGCGCGCCGCGGTCCGGAACAACGTCGGCGGACACGCGAACCACTCACTCTTCTGGGAGATCATGGGGCCGAACGGCGGCGGCGAGGCGTCAGGCGCGCTCGCCGACGCGATCAACTCGGCCATCGGCGGGCTCAACGAGCTCAAGAGCGCGGTGAACGACGCCGGCGTGAAGCGGTTCGGCTCGGGCTGGACGTGGCTCGTCCACGACGGCACCGGCCTGCAGATCTACTCGACCGCCAACCAGGACTCGCCGATCATGCAGAGCCACACGCCGCTGCTCGGTATCGACGTGTGGGAGCACTCCTACTACCTCAAGTACCAGAACCGCCGCCCCGACTACCTCGAGGCCTGGTGGAACGTCGTCAACTGGGAGGCCGTCCAGGAGAGGTT
>Ga0066903_100001632_pt1 | contig 16685 bp, 7 predicted proteins | sample PanSoiMetaGPlot1_FD_67491 | JGI IMG/M metagenome (GOLD analysis project Ga0066903, IMG submission 67491) | Tropical forest soil microbial communities from Panama analyzed to predict greenhouse gas emissions - Panama Soil - Plot 1 (version 2) | ecosystem: Environmental > Terrestrial > Soil >... | reverse complement strand
GTTGTAGTACCAATCGTCGTCGAAGCTGTTGGGCATGAGGTGGTTGCGGAAGGCGCGGGTGAGATCACGCACGGCGTCCTCGATGCTGCGCTTGGGCTTGAAGCCGAGGACGCGTTTCACTTTGTCCGAATTGACGTGATAGGAGCGCATGTCGTTGGTCGGCGTCGTGATGATCTTGATCTCGCCTTTTTCCGGCATCTCTTCCTGCACCACCTTCTTCACCATGCCGGCGATCTCGGCGATCGAATAGTTCTGAAATCCTATGTTGAAAGTCTCGCCGTGGATTTTTTCATGCGGCGCCGTCAACATCAGGTGGTAGGCATCGACCATGTCGTCGACGTGTAGATTCGGCCGCATCTGATTGCCGCCGAACACCGTGATCGTACCTTTGTTGACCGCGTGGTTGGTGAGGATGTTGACCGAAAGATCGAGGCGGGTGCGGGGGCTGTATCCGCAGATGGTGGCCGGACGCATGACGACGCAGGTGAAGTCGTCCGCTTTGTGCTTCCACAGGATCGGCTCGCACATGCCTTTGAACTTGTTGTAGAGCGTGAGCGGCACGAGCGGATGGTCTTCGGTCACGTCAGGCGAGTCGCTCACGCCATAGACCGAGCTTGAGGAGCAGTACACGAACCGTTTCACGCCCGCTTTCTTGGCCGCGACCACGAGGGGCTCGAAACAATCGTAGTTGATGGATTCCGAAAGCTTTTCATCGAGCTCGAAGCTTGCATCGTTGGAGATACAGGCGAGATGGAGGACGGCATCCTGACCGATGAGCGCCGCGGCGAGATTGGGCGTGTCGCGGATATCTCCCTGCACGACCCTCAGATTGGGCTCGTTCGGGAGCCGGCAGCCGAAATAAAGCCGATCGTATACTGTAACATGATACCCCTCAGCTAGGAGGCGGGGTGTGAGCACATGTCCAACGTAGCCGGCTCCGCCGGTAACCAACACATTCTGCATAGCAAATCGCGTCCCCGTTAATGGCCCAATTCTTCTGCCACTGCTAACGGGAGCCTTAAGGACCAGACGTGAATTGGAAAGCTGACATCGGCGCCCCAAATCCCCCACGGCTTCTCGCGAGAGGGTCATACACAGTTTTCCCAACGCCGTCTTCTGTTTTGGCCGAGGAGAAGCGCCCGGGACATTTAATAGTTGTTGTCAGGGCACTTCTGCAAGCTTGGATTGAGCCAGGCGCTCCCAGAATCAAAAGCTCTGTGCATAGAGCCTCGCAGAACCCTCATGTTCCGCGTTAGTGGGCCGCCCAGCATGCGCCATATTCGCGACCGCTTCGGGTTTCTTTCTGACCACGAAATGTACGACCGTGCTCGTCCAGGTCGGCGTAAATATTGTCGCATCCCGACGGTCGGCATGACGATTCGCAAGCCATGCAAAAGGCGCCAGCGCAACGAGCGTTATACCAGCAACGGCTGCGCGGACGACAGGAGTGTGAACAAACAGCAGGGAGCATTTTATGAATAGATTACGAATCAAACACGTCAGCGTGTTTCCGTGGAAGCGAATCGTAGACACGTCAATCGCCGGAAAAAGCTCCTCGTAAGCTTCGAAGGGATTGGTTCGCAACGGCATTGGACCGCGCTTATAAACATAGAAGAGGACTTCCGCCCCGTCGCGGACAAGTGCGCGAATTTTGGGGTAGAGTGTCGGCAGGTTCGCGATCTCGGTCGCGCTAAGTTCACACAAGCAGGCATCGTATGGCATGCCCTCGGTGCTGGAATGATCTGGTTGCTTCAGCAAGAGGCGCGTGGCGTCACTGCGTTCGGTCAACAAGCTATGGAAAAAAGAATCCTTTGAACTCAGCCAAAGAACGCGGTCTCGTCCCGCTTGACGCCAAGCTGACAGCCGCACGGCAACATCCGCCGTGTCAAGCCAAAGCGGGTGAGTAGGTCGCAGCAAGGGAAGCGAGCCGAACGTCCTGCAATGGATGGCTCGCACTCGATCCGAGAGCTTGCCAATTATCCCGCGCCGCACTGGCAGCCGCGTGGCGGGCGCCAGCGCGAGATCCTGCGGAAGCCGGTCGGCCGATTCCGAGTTGACCGCTTGCTTTTCCTCTATGCGTTTGACCGCGGCGGTAAACCATGGACCGAGCATGGGGTGATTGGCGTGTGGCTGCGGCCGCGGCGAAAGCCGCTTCGCGATATCATTCATATATCGGCGGGATTCATCGATTACCTTATCGAGACCCGCCGGCAAATCGTCCGCGTGAAAGATCAGAAGCTGCTCTCCACAGTCGCGCTGTTCCTTCGTGGTCCAGTTATTGAGATATTTCACGACGTTGTCGACTGTGATCCAGCCAGGGCGTATGAGCTCCTCACCCGTGGCCCGGCTTTGCGGCTCGAGCATGAAGAAGTTGTCGGAATCCTCGATGAAAAATTTCTCGAGCGTTGGGGCAGCATCCGGGATGTAGGCAAAATCCCAGACCAAGGTCGGATCCGTCACCACGCGCTCCGGCTTGATCGCGACCAGCGCCACAGGCCACTGATAGCCGATGAGGGTGTCTTCATCGACGTACCAATAGAACTGATCCATACACCATTGATGATAGAAACGCTGGTTGACCGTGCGCGCTTTCACGGTCAGATGTTTGTAGCTGAGCGCCAGCTTGACCATTTCCCGCGGCGGTATCGCGAGAACAGCGTTTTTTCGATCGGCGCGAGCCTCGAGCTTGGGCCATACTTCCTCGAGGGTGACCCGAAAGCTCGGCGCGTGGATCACCCGATGGCCCGTAAGCATGAGTTCGCCCAGGCGACGATAGCACCCATCGGCAATGATGAAATCGGCGTTGAGGAACAGTAGAAAAGTGTCTGTCACCTTGGCGCCCAGATCGAGGAAGCCGCGATAAAGCGCTTTGGTCAGCACGACGCCGTAGTCGCCTGGGAGGCCGGACATCAGGTCGTCGATGGGCATCAACTTCGTCGAACAGAGCGTAGCAACCCGCTGGAAGGCACGCGAGTTCCGGATCAAGTCGAACAGTTTCGCTTCCGTGACGATGACGACCTCGACTTCGAACATCGCACACAACGACGGCAGGTTACCCGGTGCGAGCAGCGCCGGAAGCGTCATCGATGTCAACTTGTCGGCGTAGAGCCGTCCCCACAGCGGGATGATCAGGCGAGCATTTTCTTTCATCGGCACTCGGACCCAAACCTAACGAGGCTCATCGAGAGCCGGTGTCACGCACGGCGAACGTGAACAAGGCGCTGCAAGACAACATGATAGCCATTAACCACTGGGCGGCGCCTTGTCCAGAGGACGCGAGTGCCGTGGTTGGTCATAACTCACTGGCTCTTCGGAACCAGACACCGCGCCTTCCCTCGATGGATCCGTCCACTCGAACGATTATGGGGGCGGTTGACTGTGCCCGCCGCCGACCAACATGGGCTTTATCCACCGCAGCGGGGCCGTTATTCGCCAACTGGTCGACTGTTCATACGCACGAATTCGCCTTCTATACTCGCTATACTCATTCGGCCTCATATCTGGATCTGCTAGCAGCCAGACGGCTCGATCGACATCGAAGCGCGCGCCGAGGCGGTCGGCAAAGCGCTCTGCGGTATCGAGGGCAATATCATTGAGGCTGTGCAGCTCGCAGATGATCATCGTCTTAATAATCTGATCGATGGTCGTCGCTCGAGATGCTGTCACGTAATTATCTTGATGGTCCACCTCGTCAATCAGATCTCGGCAAAACAAAACGTCCACCGTTGTAGGTTTACCAATTTCATTGTGATCAACGATGGGCTTCAAGCCCTTGCGGATCAACGCCCTCTGGAAGCTCGCGCGCGGTGCGCGATCGAAAGCGAGATCGAAAACCAAGAGGTGGTTGTCTAGGGCGAATTCCGCCATGGTCACGAAGTGGCTCTTCGGATAATGCGGACTGACACTGAAATTGGTCTCGGTGTGCATGCCCAGCACGCCGGCCTGGAAAAGGTCACGAGCGCCCAGCAACACATCTTTCTCGTGCCCCTCCACATCGACCTTTACGAAATCGGCTTTTGGGATCAGACCCTCTGCAAATAGACTGTCCAATCGGCGCATCGATACCATGCGGACTTGTTCCGAAATCTCTATGTCATAACGACTTGGCGCTTGCTGATATAGGGAGCTGGCCGTGGGATTGGCCGCATTGTAGTAGAAGGGTTCTTCACGATCGGCGTTGCCAACTGCGAGACAATGGTAATGCCGGTTCGGGCGGGCCGCATTCTTCTGCTTGAGCTCGTCTATGACCTCTACGATTGGATCGAACCCATGGACAGTCAGGTAATTCCCCAACGGGCCCCAACGGATGGTCTCGCCGCCTTGGACACCCACGTCGATGAGTACAAATGTCTCTGCAAGTAGCCCGGCATTTACCACCCATTTTGTGAATTCGGGGTTGGGATTGAGCGCGAAGTCCATGTTGCCGGTACCTTTCGATGTGTGGTCCCCCCAACGCGAGTTCCAGAGAGCTTGCGACCCGAATAAAATGGTTGCGGTTTGGATGAATTGGCGGGCAAATTATCCGAACACGGCATGGAGGCAAATGGAAAATGGGTCTTGGTCCTCCGATCCTCGCTCTATATCGCCAAATCAAGATGCTTGGCGTACTGGACGGAATCGACAGTGTCGTTGAGCTTGGCTCCCAAGGCGTGTGGTGTCCGGATCGGCGATTGCTGACTGGACTTTTTGAAGCATTCGGCCGCCCGCCTCCACCCAACGCCGAACTCGAGGTCTATATCAACTCTAGCGGCACCGGGCATGCCGCCTCGCGCCACCTGCATGAAAACCTGGGTTTCAAATATGATTGCGTGGACATCGACGGCAAATTTGGATCGTTGACGCTCGATATCAATTTCGACTCTGTCCCGACGGAATACCGTGGGAAGTACGGCCTCACGACGAACCATGGAACGACAGAGCATGTCCTCGATCAACGCGCCGCGTTCAAAATGATGCATGACTTCACGGCGCCTGGCGGCCTGATGCTGCATGCACTACCGTTTACCGTTCACTTGGAGCACGGATTCTTCAACTATCAACCGAACCTGTTTGACGCGCTTGCCCGATTCAATTCCTATCAGACGCTCGGAATCTGGGTCGGACCCGATTGGTCGCTTTCGAGCCTCGTCCCATGGGAGCCAAAGCTTCTGCAATTTCTGACATTGAGCGCGCAAACCACGCATCTCTTGGTCGTCCTGCAAAGAAAGCTGCATGACACGGAATTCTGCGTTCCGATACAAGGCGTGTACGAGCCTATGTTGCCGGACAGCGCTACCGAGCGATATCCGTTTGTCGTCGATGGCGCATACTACAGCGGGCGACGCATGCAGCAGGTAAGCTGGCAAATCAAAGAGGCCAACCTGAACGAAGTTCCTGCGGTCTATCTCGCAAAACATCTCGGGCGACGAATCGGTCAACGTCTGAAGCGGAGCTTTCGTCGACAGTGAACCTGAAAGGGCGGTGACTTGCCGCTGGTTTTCCTCGTGAGCAGGAAGCGGCTGACGATGGTCGACGAGGAGAGCCGCAAGCGCTAGAAGCTGCTGGCTGTATCCGGGCTGGAGAATGCGCGTTGCGTAGCCTTCGTCAAAAAATGGTGGGAGCCGCTGCCACCGCAAGGCTCACGCTCATCTCGCAGCGTGTAAAGATGATACCTTGAGGTGGTGATACTGACGCTTGCAACGGTTACTCAGCACGCACGCCACCCGGCGAAGCGCCCAGAGATCCGGCGAATGTCGCCTTGCATGGCGGCAACCGCAAACGGTTGGGCCGGCGCGAACTTCTCAGCGGGAGGAGGCCGCCAATTCAGCCGAGCCTTCGCTGCATTTGATGGGGAATAGACAAGCAACGGAGGTCTCATCCAATATCAGCGTGATTAGAGACCGATGGTGAGCGTTGATAGCCGACCCGGTGCCTGCGGACGCTAAATCGAAATGAGGGCTTCTTTCGAATGCTGGACGAACAGCACGCGCATTCTGCTGCGTCGGATGTGTCGCGGTTTGCCGCCCGTCGTAGACCACTTAGCTATGGCCGTGGACTCAATAGTATGAGACATCCGATGAAGCCGGCGCTATTGCTCATCAATCTAGCAGTGCTCTGTTTCGTTTTCATTGTTGTATTTTCCGATTCTGACAATGCTACGCGGCTATTTGTCGGAGGCGATGGGGCTTATGTTCGCAGCCTTGCTCGGCAGCAATACGACTGGTTCGGTCTCTGGCCTGGTAACTTGATGAATTTCTGGCAGGGAGCAACGAACGTATACCCATACAACACGACCGGCATGGCGATTTTTGCCGTACAGGAACTATGGAACGGAGGAGCTGAGATCAATCCGGTTTTGACCTATACGATTGCAGCCATATTCCTCTTCATGTCCGCCTTCCTGGTTGGCTCCTTTATTTCGCTATCGTTTGCCTACTCTCTTTTTAGCGGGTGGATTCTGGCATTATTGGGCCTACCATTCTTTGCGGATTGGCAGCTGTATCCCGGCTTTTGCACCAACCCAAATCTCGCCGAGACCTTGATCTCGGAATGCGTGATTTTGCGTCTGTTTTTTCTGATCGGACACGCATCATTTGCAAGGAGCATGCTTGCCGCCCTGGCGGTTACGCTGTTGGTCAGCCATCAGGCCTTCTTTAACTCGCTGCATTTCGTCATCATTCTTCCGGTCGTCGGCGCGTTCTCGCTATTATTCATCGTGATTGCCAAGGGGAGAGAGCGCCGCGACAAGCTCTTTGCGACCGCGACCATTGTGGCTGCGCTCATGATCATCGGCGCCCCCCAGTACATTCTTGGGAACGCGCTCTATTCGATCAGCGGAATGCTGATGTCCGATCTTGATCCCGCACAACTCACCAATGAGTATGTTTCGATCGCGTATTATGTCAGCACCTATGGCAAAGTGCTTGGTCCTTCGCTGTTCGCTCTGGCTGTGATTGGCGCGGCGTGCAATGTGCTCTTTTCATCAGGCTTGGCGCGATGGGTAGCACTGCTATCTCTGGGCTTCATTGCGGTATATGCGGGCGCGGGCTCGCTCGTCCCGAATTCGCCTTGGAAGGGACCGATGCCGATTTATTTCGAGATCGGGCTCTATCCGTTTTATGCAGGGTTCGCGGCGGCGGCCTTCTTGTTTGCATTCAAAGCGGCTGGCTTCCTGTTTCGCGGGCCGCTGATCGCGCTCGGAAATACTATGCCGCAATGGCGCCGCGCGATGGCGCGGCTGGCGTCCGTTGCTCTCTGCCTTAGCCCGATCACGCTGATCTCTTGGTCGCACGGACAGCCTTGGCGTACCGGGTATCGATATCCGCCGGAGCGAAGCGAGATCATCGCGGTGCTGGAAAAATCCATTGGGCTGACGCCTGGCCGCCGGTTCAACGGGTATGTCGCCCCTTATCTTGGGTTCAAGGATCTCCCACCCGGTGATCCGGAGATGAACCCGTATGTTGACGTCGAACTTCCTCTTTCCGCGGCAACTGGAAATGATCATCGGACGGTTGGCTTATGGTACTACAACGTTCCCGGCCTGATCGAGGTAAGCTCCGTGGCTACGCCCCCATTCTTTCTTTTTGGCACCAGACTTCTCGCCCGGTACGGCGATCCGCAGTTCAGGCATGGCGTCAAACTCACCAAGATCGACATTCCACTGCTCCAAGCCATCGGCGTTAGATATATCGTTGCTGATTTCCCGATCGAGGAGCCTGCACAACTTCGTCATAGAATGCCGACCAGTAACCCAAAATTCGAACTGCGACTCTATGAACTGCCCTTTCCGAATATCGGTCAATACTCACCAACAGAAGCTCTGGTTGTAACATCAGCAACGGACGCGCTCCTCGCACTCAAGTCCAAGATCGACCTCGACAGAACCATTGTCGTCACTGAATCGTTACCGTCAGGCTTGACCAAGGCTGCGAATGTCGCACTGTTCACCGACCGTCAAGGTCTGCACGTTAAGGCAGAAAGTTCTGGCCAATCCGTCCTTCTGCTGCCGATTCAGTTCTCTCGGTGCTTGCGGCTCGTGCGAGCGAGGCCCGAGATGAAACTGTTTCGAGCCAATCTGCTGGAAACCGGGTTGCTGTTCTCGGACGTCATTGATGTTAGGATCGAATTGGACAATGGGCCATTCGATGCCCCGGACTGCCGGTTGCGGGACTACTGGGATATGGAACGTTTTGATCTTATCGGTGCGGCACGCGACCTTCCCCGGCGATAGCGCGGTTCCCAGTGTGACTCCACTTTCGTTTTTCCAGACTAAAAGCCACGAAACAGAATGTGACGGGCCCTGCGAATGAGTCGGTCTGTGCCGGGTACAGAATTGAGTTACCCCAGTCGTGATGGCTTTGGCCCTCAGATCGCGATGAGCTACGGCTCCTACGCCGCCATGACCCTTACTGATGACCCGTTTTCGCGTTGGACAGAAGTCATTTTGATGAATATTGATAGATTGCGGGGGTGCTTGTCCGAACGAAACTTCTCGCGATCGCGTAAACGCAACCGATCTCACTGCTGCTGCCGGTCCATGACGTACCGCCAAACTACCTTAAAGGAGGAGAAATAGCGTTAGCAATGCGCCCGACGCGCTATCGCCACTCATCTCGTGCTACCATTTCATCTCTGGAAGCACGTAATCGTTTCCAGCGTGACCCAATACGAACCGACTGGGCACATGATCAGGTATGATACTGAAAGCAGGTGGCCGGCGGCATTTGCCCAATTTGTTGTTGCAGGCTTTGCCGTCATCGCGTTGGTAGCGGCCCAACTGATGCTGTCCGCTGCGATCCACGGCACGAATTATAGCGGCTTTGACGGCAAGGCGGCGCAAGCAACGATCCTCACAGCGTACAAATTTGCCAACTTCTTCCACTTCAACAGCATCAACCCGATCCAGGGCGTCGGCTCGCAACTGCTTCCGATGAACGTGTGGGCCAATCCTGCATACTGGCCATTCGCTTTTCTTCCAAAGGAGCTGGCGACCGACGCGTCGGCGGCAATAGCGCTCGGCATATTCATGATTGCCGGCTACATCATGGCGCGCTGTTTTGATGTGCCGGTGGTGCCCAGCGCGATCGGCGCTCAACTGTCGATCATTGTGTTTGCGCCGACCGCATTTATTTTTCAGCTGTCGACGGTCTTTTGCATCATGACGGGGAACGCCGTCGTCTATGCGCCGCACATGATTGCGCTCGGACTGTTGGCTCGTCTCGAGCCGGGGTCATGGCGCGGTTTCGGATTCACCACGGCTGGCATCTTCGCACTGCTGTTCTACAGCCTTTGCTGTGATCCGCTGTGGAGCATCGTCCACGGCATTGGTTGGGCGGCAGCATTCGCGGTCGTCGCGTTCGGCCGGTTGCATCTAAAGACGATCCTTGTCCGATGTGCCGCACTCGGCTGCTGTGTTGTTCTTTTATTTCTCAGCGGTGCAGCGGAGTACGCACATACTTTGACACGGTACACTGCACGGAGTCATTTCCCAGGTTCGGGCGATCGCGCGCCGGCGCCAGATTTGTTGGCCTCTGAACTCTTTTATTCGCCTTACATGAAGTATTTTTATCTTGTTTGGGCGTTGGGTTGGCTCCTCGCAGTGTTGACACTGTCGGGTCGCGCGCGCCTCCTCGTCGTAACCAGCATTGTGAGCGCTCTCCTCTTGCTCGTGTACAGCCTGCTTTATTTGCTGCTCAACGTACCGTGGCAGGTTCCATTGCCCGTCTATCTGGCGCACGGATTGTTTGCATTGTTCATCATCTCCGCCGTCGCCGGGTATTGGGGGATACTGCGCGTTGCAACTCAATGGGCACGCCGGATCGCTGCGATAGCGGTCCAGCGCGCCGGTGATACGTGGTCGCGTCTCGGCGTGGCGAAACGCGCCCGGTTGCACGCCCCGTGGTTCTCTCATGGCGACGGAGCACCAGCGCAATCGCGACTGCGGTTCGCAACGGCTGTAGCGGCGTTCATTGCTGTCGCAATCATTCCGGCGGCGGTCGCAGAGTTCGCCATAAAGCGTGGACCAGAGTTCGCCGAAAAGTTTCACGAGCGCTGGCCCAATGAGCCCGAACTGATTCGATTCTTTGAGGATAAGATCGGTTTAGGGGTTGGCCAGCCATTTCGCGGCTCGGTCCATTTCTTTCCATTCGATTACGGTACCGATCTTACGATCAGTGGTCTTTGGGCCCGCGGCATCCCTACCGTCGAGCAACACGGCCAATTGGTAACACCTCCCTCGTTCTATTTTTCGTTCTACTTTGTCTACGCCGCGAACAGGGGGGAGGGCCTCAACGGGTTCGTCCCATCGCCCGGGCAATCCTGGGCGAATTATTGGGGGGCATTGCAGCTACTGGGCGTGCGCTATTTCGTGGCGGGCCAGGAAGCCTTGCCACCCTCAGCATATGCAAGATATGCAAATTTCCCAGTCAATACATTCCCCTATCGCTCCCTCAGCAGTGAGCATGGCCTTTGGTACGTCTACGAGCTTCCACATCCCAATTTAGGCAATTACAGCCCGACCGAGGTTAAGACGGCCGTCACAGGCGCCGAGATTGCGGCAATGATGGCGGAGCCGAATTTCGACTTCACCAGACGGGTAATACTTTCGGCGGAGATCAGCCAACCGCTGGTGCGGGCACGCGATATGCGGTTGTGGCCGATCCGCGGCGGTTTGCACGTTTCCGGGCACAGCGACGGTAGCTCGCTCGTGGTACTCCCGCAACAGTTCTCGCATTGTCTGCGCCCACGCGACGAGCGGGTGCGCCTCGTGCGCGCCAATCTGATGATGACGGGCATGATTTTTTCGAGGGAGGTCGATACCGACATCGTGTTCGACTACGGGATATTCAGCCCCCGATGTCGCTCGGCCGATCTTGCCGACATGAGGCAACTCGATCTGTGGGTCAATCTGCCCATGCCGCGCGTGGCCGACGGCAAGCTGTTCCCAGATTGGAAGAGCGCGTTGGCAACGCTCACAGCCGCGGCAAGCGCCGTCAAGTGAGCGGCTGACGAGCAGTGAGTTGCCATTGGTTTCGTCGATTCCAGCGGTGGAGACAGGCAACTGATCAGCTCGACTTGCGGATTGATCTGCGTGCCGCACACTTGACCACTGACAAGCTTTCACCTGAGTGGTCTCGCATTGGAAGCGTTCCGTGCCGCCGCAAGCGGTTTGAAATAACCAAAATACTAACTAGGCTACATATTCTCCGTCGCGCCGCAGCTCGCAGGTTTGCTCGATGTGTGAACGGCGCCTTTGCGCCGATATTTCAACCTCAATGGTCATGCTGGTGTAATGTTCAGGCAGACGCGATACTCCCTGTTCGAAATCAGCTTCCGTTCTGTTAAACAGCACACTCGGAGTGACGAGGAGAGCCGTTGCAGCCAGCCGCAAAATACGGCGAAATCGACCGTGGCTACCGGACAACAGTGCCCAGTGAAACCGCCGCGCCAGATGTGCGAACTTTTCCGATCCGGCGCAATGGATCCGCACGGATTGTGAAATATCGAAAACGCTCTGCCTCAGTTCGGCAGGATCCATCCAAACTGGGGCAACATCCAAATTACGATAAAAGCCGACAATCTTCCCACTGCTGCGCATGAGCGGGGCAACGGCCTTGACAATCTCGGCAAATCGACTGAGGTCGGCCGGTCCCAAGTTACAAATGCATAGATCGAACTCCGCACGGCGGCTGAACGAAGTGACAAGACGGCCCTGCATGACTTCATGCAGCAAAACTTGCGCGTGAAGCCCGGGTAAATGGTCGGCAACCGTCTCGGCCATATCTCCATTATTCGCGAGGATCAGCACATTGGCGGCCCCACTTGAGGCCGCCGCGTCCACGAGACGGATGAGGTGACGCATTCCCCAAACATATTTATGATACAGGTACCTCGCTCTCCACTTGAGGACATTGGGCGGAGAACCGGATATTCGCGGCCCGTGATGTTCGATGACGTGGGCGATCGTCGCCCAGGGGCTTCTCTTTAGCAAGCGGTCATAGCGGGCTTGCAGCTCTTGGCGGGCAGATGCGAACTCAAGATCCAGCTGGACAAACTCATTGTCCATAAAAGCGCGCGCGCTCTCATCCACCCGTGCGAGGAAATCTTTCCGTGGTCTCAACTCCCTATGCAACAAGATCCGTTCTTTGGCATCTTTTTTCAAAAAAGGGGCAACCAAATCTCCCTCGCCTCGTGGAGGTTCCAGAGGCTCGACCGTAGCTTCCCGCAGCCCGCTTACGACAACACGACTAATCGCAATAGCGTTTTTCTGCGGAGAGTTCTCGATCGCTTTCAGGTCGTGCGCTAACCGCTCGTCGAGTTTCGCCCGCTGCGCCTCAAGGGTTTGTTGCATCTGGTTTGAGATAGCAGCCATGGCACTGCGGTGTTGCTCCGAGAGATCGTCCAATTCGGCGCGCCGCCATGTATAATGCTTGGTGAGGCCGTCGAGCTTCCACCAGACTTTATCGATCTCGCTGAGCGACTCAGGCGGTTCGCTCTTCTCCGTCGCCGATCCCAATCGTTCCGACAGATACTTATGCCGCGCTTGCATGAAGCGAGGCCAGTGGAATTCCCATTGAGGATGATTGAGATGCGAGGGAAGCGAGGCAGGCATATGGGCGAAGATACTCTCAATGTAAGCCCAAAGCTTTGCCCGCGCATCGTCGAGATGCGCCGGCAAATCTGCCGAATGAAGCGTCAGTGGGTATCGTACCATCTCCTTTTGATAGGCGGTGAGAAATGAACGCAAATCGCGTGCGATCTCGCTCGGTTCGGGCCAATTCTTGAGGATCCAATCTTGCATAACCTCTTCGCGGCGCAATTCGAGCATCAGGAACTCGTCAGAATCACCGATGACAAAATGTTCCGTGGTCGGGCAATACTCCCTAATCACGCCATAATCCCAATACGAGTTCGGCTCCGGGAGGTTGCGCTCGGGTCTCATTCCTACAATCGCGATCGGCATTTGATGCCCGAGTAGGGTAGTCTGATCGACCCGCCAGTAAAACTGGTCCATGTAACGTATGCCGACAGCCGCCTGATTGACCGTCTTACCGCGGATCGTGTTATGCTGGTGCCGAAGCACAAGCGACGCCATCTGGCGAGGTGGAATCGACAATGACCGCGAGTAAGGATTTACTCGTTCGAGCAATTGCGGAATGACCTCTTCGGCTTCAACGCAATAGCTCGGAGACGCAACGAGGCGTTTGCCCTCAGCGAGACGCCGCACAAGGTTGCGTAAACTGCCATCGGCTAGGACAAAATCCGCGTTGAGAAACAAAAGCCAGGTGTCCGTCACCGAGTCGCCCAAATCTTCGAATCCTCGATGCAACACATACGTCAACGCCATTCCGTACTGGTCCCGGGCGGGGATAAGATCGTCGATCTCGATGAGACGAACACGGCAGAGTTGCTGGATCCGGAGAATGCTGGGATCGCTTAATATCCTGGAAAATGATGCATGTTCCGTCAGAACGACGAGCTCACATGGAACGACGGAGGCAACGTGGGGGAGATTACCGGGCGCGAGAAGTGCGGGAAGGGTGATCGACAACAACTCACCCACATATGTTTCTCCCCACGCATAGGTAATGATCCGCGTCGGCAGCCTGGATGGCAGATCGCTTTTTCCGGCAGCCTCGGAAGCAGCGGTTCTTTCAAGCATTCTGAATTCCGGGCCGGAGCATTGACACGTGATTTATCCGTTTCCCCTCATACTAAAATTCAGTCGAGACATGTCGAGTACGCGACGGGAAACGTGTGGACTTATCATTCTCGTACTGCCAACCAAGCCATTGGCTGTAAAACGCGCTAAGCGCGTGTGCATTTGAACTTTATCAAAGAGCAAACTTCAGTACAAGCGAGAGCTAGCGAATCGCGTAGCGGTCTTTGTGTCAGGAACGGATAGCGGTACCCCCTGTGGTGACCAAAGCCCAGGAGGAAAGCGCTGCTACGCCACAGCGACTTGCGGCAATTGAGAGCTTACCGATCGCCCGGAGGCACAGCCAGACAGCCGGACAGCTAGGCTTGAAATGGGATGATGACCATCGCTCAGCCGGCCTTGGCCGTGATCAACGAAGGTCAAATGGCTGCAACGCTCGCGCACCTCGATCAGCTTGACACCCGCGGAGCACCCAACCTCCGCGCCCGCCCTCCGAAAATTCGCCGCCCGCTTCAAGCGCAAGTATCCCGGAGCGGTCGCTGCCTACGCAAAGATCCGAGATGACCTCCTGTTCTGAGTCCGCTACACCCACAATCACGACTTTCGTGATAGCCGGAATCCGGCTGAGCGTCACCGCGCGTGAGCGCTCATGCCGCTGCCGTCGCGCTCATCCTCTAGCTAAAGCTCAAGAAGTATTGCGGGAACTTTTGTCCATTGACATGCTCGGAATATAGACGTCCAATTGCTCTTGAATTTAGGCCTCAATTTCAGTGATAACGCTCTTGGGCCCGCTGGATCAGGCCTCATTCGCGAGGTGAAGGGGTCATTGCGATGGGAATTGGCGCATCTGCCATCGAGCTCTATCGACAGCTCAAGCTGCAAGGCGTCTTGGATGACGCCAAGAGCGTGATGGAGCTGGGCTCGCAGGACTTCTGGTGCCCACAGAAGAATCTGATCAAGTCGCTCTTTGCGGCGTTCAATCGGCCCGAACCAGACCCCGAGCTTCTCACGACCAGCTTCTCAAATCAAAAGCCGGCACGGCTCCTGTATGAGGGGCTCGGGATGGCCTACAATTGCGTCGACGTTGATGGTCGCAGCGGAACCCTCGTCCTCGACCTCAACTTTGATTCTCCCCCGAAAGAGCACTGGGGAAATTATGGCTTGGTGACCAATCACGGGACCTCTGAGCATATCCTGAACCAGTACAATGTGTTCAAGATGATGCACGACTTCGCTAAACCGGGAGGTGTCTTGATCCATGCCGTTCCCTTCACGGTGCACCTTGAACACGGCTTCTTCAATTACCAGCCGAATTTTTTCGAGGCGCTAGCGCGCTACAATTCTTACGAGACGCTTGGCTTGTGGGTGGGCCCGGACTGGCAGCTCGCAAGCTATATTCCCTGGGATCCGATCCTGCTTGATTATCTCGCGTTCAACTCCAAAACTACGCACCTGCTAGTCGCCGCTCACCGCAAAATGTACAATAAACCTTTCTGCGTGCCGTTTCAGGAGATATACGAGAACATGATTCCCGACAAAGCGCTCAGTAGGTATTCAATGGTCATAGATGGCGAAATTTTCGACGGAAAGCGGGTCAAGTACCTGACCAGGGACGAGATTCTGGCAAAGCATTATCAGACCGAGATCACGGGTCTGAACAACTGGATTGCCGCCTACAAGGGGCAGATCGAGGGATTAAAAGACGAATTGGCACGCACCAAGTATCACTTGGATCAACTCCGATTTGGGCCTGCGCCGAGGCCTTCCATGAGCCAGGCTCAGGCGTCGCCTGATCAGGTTGAGATCTTGACGCGCCAAATGGCCGAGCTGCACGCCCGGGCGTTCGACAAGGCATCAGGCAGGGACTTGGCCCGCGAGCTTACGCGTCGAATCCGCCGGCGGCTCGGCTCGTCGATCGGCATCGGTTGAGCATGTATGCGGCAGTCCGGTTAAAAGCCTGGTGTTGGGGTGATTACCTCGACTCGAGAGCCAGCGCGAGCGCCGCCATCGCCTTGGGATCGCGTCGTCATGGCATCGTCTCACGTGGGATGCGGCGGTGCTAATCTGACGACGTTGGTCAAGCCTCTGAGGACGGATTTCGCTTGAGCGGAACCGAAAGGCAGCAGCACTTGAGGTTGTGGGATGTGGCGATCACGATTGAACGTGGAGAATGAGGAACTCAAAAAACAAAATCGCTTGCTCACAGAAAGCGCTCTGGCGAACGCAGTTCTGGTGAATGAGCGGGACGAGCACATTCGCTTGCTTACTGCAAAGCTTCAAGAGCGCGAGTCGGAAGTTGCCGCCATTGCCAAGCGCGCGGCCGAACGGGAGAAACACGACCGATTGATCGCCACGATAAACGGGAGCTGGATAGCCGACGCACGACAGCACCTTGAGAAAGCTACCTTGCGAATTCCCCCTACGCAGCCTTCCTATGGCTCTCGCTGGCAGCCACAGGTCGATGCCATGCGTAGGGATATTCCGACATTGCACGACCCCGTCTCTTGCCTGCATTATGCACAAAAAAATATCACTTTTGACGGTCGCCCTCCTTTTCCTTCGGACTTAATGCAAATTCAGTTCCGAGAGTGGGCCGTGGAAAATGAATTTCCAGACCTGATACCGGTTCTAAGAAAGATGTACGATAATTCACTATCCTTTCCGGAGAGTCTTGGCGAATTCAATGGCAGAACGGTCAGCCGAATTTTATATTGCCATGCGCGAATAGTGCTCGCTGGACTCAGTTATGCAAATAAACCGAAAAGCATATTAGAAATCGGCGGCGGATATGGAGAGATCGCTAGGCTATGGCTGACAAATTCACTTGCACCTGCTGAATCCTACGTGATTGTCGACATTCCTGAATGCCTTTTTTTTGCGGAAGTCGCCCTTAAAGCCGAATTTGGTAACCAGGTTGGCTATTTTGAGGATTGTGATCCTGGAACCAGAGTCTTACTGTTGCCAATACCCTATCTTCATGATCTCACCCGCCCTTCCGACCTCGTCATCAACACAGGATCGATGCAAGAGATGACCGAAGAGTGGATTG
>Ga0066903_100001631_pt1 | contig 16693 bp, 12 predicted proteins | sample PanSoiMetaGPlot1_FD_67491 | JGI IMG/M metagenome (GOLD analysis project Ga0066903, IMG submission 67491) | Tropical forest soil microbial communities from Panama analyzed to predict greenhouse gas emissions - Panama Soil - Plot 1 (version 2) | ecosystem: Environmental > Terrestrial > Soil >... | reverse complement strand
CCCCGGACCGCGCGCCGCGATCCGGTCGCCTGGATTCGCCAGCTTACAGCGATCGAGCGACAGGCAGCCGCAGCCGATGCATTCGGTGAGACCCGCCTCGAGCTTCTCGAGCTCCGCGATCCGCGCGCGAATCCGCTTCGTCCAGCCGGCCGAGAGCTTCGCCCAATCCGCGCGCTCGGGCACCCGATGGCTCGGCAGCTTCGCCAGCTCGGTCCGGATCTCGTCGAGTGACAGCCCGATCTTCTGCGCGAAGACGATGAACGCCACACGCCGAATCACCGCGCGTGGGTAGCGCCGATGGCCGGAGTCGGTGCGCTCGGAATGGATGAGGCCTTCGGCTTCGTAGAAGCGGAGTGCCGAGGTGGCAACCCCGCTGCGCTTGGCCACCTCGCCGATGGTCAACGCCGTGTCCATGGCAGCAGTCTCGCAAATTTCGGGCTTGACTTCAAGTGCACTTGAAGCCTGACCCTTGAAGGCAGGAGAGAGGAGACGTCAATGCAGCAATCGAATCGAGTGGCAATCGTGACCGGGGCGAGCCGCGGGCTCGGCGCGGTGATCGCGCGGGTACTCTCGCAACGCGGCTACGACCTGGTCGTCTGCGCGCGGACCGCGGGTCCGCTGCAGGAGGTTGCCGAGTCGCTGGGCCGTCCAGGGTCCACGGTCGTCGCAGTGGCCGGCGATGTGACCGACGCCGGCGTGCGGTCGCGCCTCGTGAAGACGGCGCGCGAGCTGGGCGGGCTCGACCTGCTCGTGAACAACGCGTCGGAGCTGGGCACCATCGGCCCGCTGATGGAATTCGACGTGCAGCGTTTCGGTCGCGTCTTTCCGGTGAATGCCGGCGCGCCGATCGCGCTCATCCAGATGGCGATGCCGCTCCTGGCCGAACGCCGCGGGCTGATCGTGAACATCACCAGCGACGCGGCTGTGCGCGCGTACCCCGGGTGGGGTCCCTACGGCGCGAGCAAGGCGGCGCTGGAGCTTCTGACGCGGACCCTGGCGACCGAGCTGCGCGACCGTAGCGTGTCGGCGGTGCTCGTCGATCCGGGCGACATGCGGACGCGCATGCATCAGGAGGCTTACCCGGGCGAAGACATCTCGGATCGCCCGCTCCCCGAGGTGACGGTGCCGTTCTGGCAGTGGCTGTTCGATCAGCACCCTGATGAGGTCCGCGGCGAACGGTTCGTCGCACAACAGGAGGACGCGCGATGGGCGCAGCTGGTGTAATCGCCGACTTCGAGCTGCCGGCGCGCCTCGAGGCGGCCGAACCGCCGGAAGCGCGGGGATTGCGACGAGACGAGGTGCGCCTGCTCGTCTCGACCATCGAGACCGATTCGATCGAGCACGCGCGCTTCAGCGATCTGCCGCGATGGCTTGCGGCCGGCGATCTGCTGGTCGTCAACACGAGCGGCACCCTGAACGCCGCGCTCCCGGCAACGACCGACCAGGGAATTGCGCTCGAGCTGCACCTGTCGACCCGACTGCCTGGCGGGTTCTGGTCCGTCGAAGTCCGTCAGCCCGGGGACACAGCGTCGCTGCCGTATCACGGGACGCTGGCGGGAACGATCTTGCGTCTGCCCGCCGGCGGACGCGCGACGGTGCTGGCGCCGTATCCGGCGCTCGATGCGCTCGACTCAAGATCTCGGTTGTGGCTCGCTGCGCTGCAGCTTCCGTGTCCGCTTGTCGACTACCTCGGACGGCACGGCTTTCCGATTCGATACGGATATGTCCCGCAGGCGTGGCCTGGCTCGATGTACCAGACCGTCTTCGCGACCGAGCCGGGCAGTGCAGAGATGCCGTCTGCCGGCCGTCCGTTCTCCGATGAGCTCGTGACGCGGCTGGTGTCGCGCGGCATCCAGATCGCGCCGCTGCTGCTGCATACCGGCGTCGCGAGCCAGGAGGATCACGAGCCGCCCTACGAGGAGTTCTACCGCGTGCCACGGCAGACGGCGGAGCGCGTGAACGCCGCGAGACACGCCGGCAGCCGGGTCATCGCCGTGGGCACGACCGTCGTACGGGCGCTGGAGACGGTGACCGACGACAGCGGGTTCACGGCGCCCGGTGAGGGCTGGACCAGCCTCGTGATCACGCCAGATCGTCCGCTGCGTGCGGTGACCGGACTGATCACGGGGCTGCACGAGGCAAAGGCGACGCACCTGGCCATGCTCGAACGGCTCGTCGCGGTCGCGTTCGATGGTCCGGCACAGACGCGCGCGCTGGCGGGCGTCCGCGCTCGGCGTCATCTGCAGCGCGCGTACGACGAGGCGCGACGACGTGGTTATCTCTGGCACGAGTTCGGCGATTCACACCTGATCATCGCCAGGTTCGCTCGCGCGCGAACGTGAGCGAGCGTGTCAATGGCTGATGGCTGATGGCTGATGGCACACGGTCGTGACGGGAGACGTACTGGTCTGATCGAATTTCGAAATCCGGTCCTTCTGGCCGGACCGCCGCTGCGTCATCCTGCGGTGTGGCCAATTCCGCACTGTTCACGCAACCGATCCGGATCAGCCTGCGCGCCCTGGCGAAAACGCCGGCGTTCACGGTCGGCGCAATCGTGACGATTGCACTGACCGTCGGCACGACGACCGCGGTGTTCAGCGTCGTCTACGCCGTACTGCTACGTCAGTTGCCGTACCGGAACGTCGATCGCCTGTTCTGGATCTGGTCCGATCAGCCGGGCCGCGATCGGACGCCGTTCAACGTTCCCGATTTCATCGACTACCGCGACGGCTCGCGGACGCTGGAGGGCTTCGCAGGGCTGTTCGGGTACGGCGCGAGTCTCAGTGATGAAGCCGCCGGCGAGCGCGTTCAGGGACTCCGTGCGACAGGCAACCTGTTCGATGTGCTCGGCGCGCGCGCGCGAGTCGGCCGCCTGCTCGAGCCAGGCGACGAGCAACCAGGCGCAGACCGCGTCGTCGTGCTGACCGACCGATTCTGGGCGCGGCGGTTCGCCAGCGATGCGGCGATCGTTGGCCGGTCGATCCGGCTCAATGGCGAGGAGTACGTCGTGGTCGGCGTGCTGGCGCCCGGTTTCGTCACGCCGGTTCGCGACGTGGAGTTCGTCATGCCATTCGGTCCCGACAGCGACCCGCGGCGCGGCGCGCGCAACTCCCTGAACTTCATCATCGGCGCCGGCCGGATCCGCGACGGCACGTCCGTGAATCAGGCGGCCGGCGAGCTGACCGGGATCGCGCGTCGGTTGCAGCAACGGTTTCCGGTCGAGAACGCTCGCAAGCGTGGTGTCCAGATGATGCGGGTGATCGACGGCATTGCGGGATCGTTTCGCACGGCGCTGCTGACCATCTTCGCGGCCGTCAGTGCGGTGCTGCTGATCGCGTGCGCGAACCTCGCGAATCTGATGCTGACGCGCGCCAGCGGACGACGGAAAGAAACCGCCGTACAGCTTGCCCTGGGCGCGTCGCGTACGCAGGTCGCGTGGCACTCGCTGATCGACGCGTTGATGATCGGCATCGCCGGCGGCGCGCTCGGTGTGCTGCTCGCCGAATGGGGTGTCGCGGCGCTGCTGGCGCTCGCATCGACGGAGTTGCCGAGAGCCGGCGAGGTCCGGATCGACGGCGCCGTTCTCACATTCTCTCTGTTGGTGTCAGTGTTGACCGGCGTGCTCTTCGGCGTGATTCCCGCGCTCATGTCGTCGCGAGTGGACGTACGAGATGCGCTCCAGGGCAGCGGCCGCGGCGCGACCGCCGGCGGCCATCGCGTTCGAGGCGTGCTCGTCAGCTGCGAGGTCGCGCTGGCAGTCGTGCTGCTGATCGGGATGACACTGCTGGCGAAGAGCTTTGCCAGAGTGCAGGCGGTGGCGCCAGGATTCGAACCGGCGCATGTGCTGTCGGCGCGGCTGACGCTGCCGCCGAAGCGGTTCGTCAGCCGCGAGGTGCTGGTGGCTTTCCAGACGACTCTTCGAGACCGCGTGTCGGCTCTCCCGGCGGTGTCGCAGACCGGTGCGATTACGCTGCCTCCCCTCGTCGGATTGTTGTCGCGTGTCCCGTTCACCGTCGAGGGCCGGGTGATCGAACGGGAACGTGTCCCGCTCGCACAATTCCGCACCGTGTCGCCAGGATACTTCGAGACCGTGCGCATTCCGTTGAGGCGGGGCCGCACGTTTTCCGATCACGACAGTGGCACGACACGGCCGGTTGCCATCGTGAACGAGGCGCTCGCTGATCGCTGGCTCGCGGGACTCGAGCCGATCGGCGCGCGGTTGCTCGTGGACGACAGCGACGGCCCGCCACGGCCCGTTGAGATCGTGGGCGTGGTCGGAAACGTTCAGCAGATCGCGCTCGACGGAACCGATCCCACGTGGGACTTGTATGTGACCTATCCTCAAATCCACGCCGACACGCTCGGCGGCGCCATCGGCAACATGTTCTGGCTCACACGAACCGCTGGCGATCCAATGGCGATCGCGACGCCGTTCGTCCGCGAATTGCGGCGTGTCGATCCCGACGTCGTAGCCTCTCAAGTCAGGCCGCTGGAGCAGAACCTGATCGATGCTGTGGCGCCTCGCCGGTTCAGCGTGTCGCTGATGGCCGTGTTCGGACTGGCTGCGCTCGTTCTCGCGGCCACCGGGATCTACGCCGTGATCGCCTACTCGGTCAGCCAGCGTGCACGTGAAATCGGCGTCCGGATCGCGCTCGGCGCCCGGGACGCGAACATCATGCGGCTCGTCGTCGGCGAAGGAGCACGGTTCGTGGTCGCTGGGCTCGCCTCTGGTGTCGCGATCGCACTGAGCCTCATGCGGCTCGCGACCTCCTTGCTTTTCGGCGTCACGTCCAGCGACATCGCGACCTTCGTGCAGGTGTCGGCGAGTGTCGCGATCGTCTCGCTGATCGCGTGCGCGGCCCCGACCATGCGCGCGCTGCGGTTGGGCGCGGTGTCGCTTCACGCGGAATAGCGCGAGTCGATCACGGCCGGAACGACGGAGTAGCGCGAGAGTTATCCACAGGGGGTCGGGAGTCGTTTCAGATATCCACAAGGGGTCGGGAATCGTTTCTGTCTCGCTTTTCTAGCAATTTCGCAGCGTCTGAGAACTTGGGACTTTCCCCAAATCGACTCTCGACACCGGGCTGATGCGCTCCGGTGCGCCGAAAACGACTAATCAGCTCTTCTGGAAGGCCTTGCCGCCCCGCAAAACGGTTCCCGACCCCCTGTGGAAAACGTCCCACTCGCCGAAACGATTCCCGACCCCTCAATACGTCAGCGGGTTGTGCTGCATCCCGTGGCACGACAGGTAGCATCGCCCATGCCCCGGGCCGGTGGATTCGTAGCGCATGATGCCGCTGCTGTTCGGTGACACGAACCGGGTGTCGAAGTTGATCAGGTGCGCGTTGTTCGTGCTGTTGCCCTGCGCGCTGCTGATCCCGTGCGGGTCGTGGCAGACCGAGCATGGCGCCGATGCGTTCTGCAGATGCCGGCTGTGCTGCCCGAACGACGCGTTGCTGAGAATACTCGAGCGGCTGTGGCACTTGTAGCAGAGCGCGTAGGTCGCCGCCGACTCCGACTGCGAGCCGCTGTCCATGTCGTAGCGCGCAACGAGCAGGTGCTTGACGTTCGACCCGTGGGGTCCGGCCGGCCCGGCGCCGGGCGTCGGTGCCGTCGGACCGGTGTCGTTGTTGTGGCAGTCGGTGCAAAACACCGTGCTGCCGGTCGTCCATGGCGCGATCAGGCTCGGGACGAAGGTGCCCCGCCCCGGACCTTCGACCGGGTGGAACGACGGATTGGCCGGATCGAACTGGAGCCGCTTGTTGAATTGTGTCGCCACGCGCGCCGCATAGGGCGGATCCGGACCGTTCGGCTGCGGCCGGTTCGCGGAGTCGGCGTGGCACTTGAAACAGATCTCGTATTGATTGACCGACGGTGGCGTTCCGACGGGATCGACACGAACCCCCGTGGCGTCGATGCCCCACACCCCGGCCAGCTTTCCCGATGCCTTCGGCGCGACAGTCGCATTGGCGTGGGCCGCATGCGGATTGTGACAGTCCGCGCACTCGGCGTGCCGCGGCGTGGCCGCGCTCGTCTCCGGCAATCGCGTCGCGCCCGTCGTCGATTCCGACGCGTCGTGCACCGACGGTGTCACGCTGTACACCGGGTGACGATAGGTCTTGTTGAACTCGGCCGCGATGTTGAAGGAGGCGACGGCGTTCGGCCCGTGACACGCCTCGCACGTTTTCTCTTCGATGTCCTTCAGCATGCGTGACGCCGACGTCGCGCTGTGCGGCTTGTGGCAGCTCTCGCAGCCATTGGTCGCGACGGTGGTGTAGCCGGTGTGCGCGCCCTGCGCCGCGGTGTACGACTTCGTCGAGGTCCGGTGCGACGCCGGCGTCGTCGACCAGAATGTTTTCTGATGGCACGTGAGACAGAGCGCAGATGCCGAGTTGTCTTTGACGAGAAACTTCTTCACCACCGCGTCCACTTCCTGCTTGTGCGGGTCGTGGCACGAGCGGCATTGCAGCTCGCCATGCGAGTCGAGTTTGACGGGATCGCCGACCGGCGGCGTCACGATCTGCGGTCCGGTGACGGGCACGAAGGAGATCGGGTGATCGTCCGACAGGTTCGACCCGAGCACCGCAGTGCCGGTCATTCGTCCGGACGGGTCGACGCCAATCATCGACTGCAGTCCTCTCGTGACGGTCGCGCCGATCGCCACGGTTCCGTCGTGGCAGCTCAGGCACAGCTTTGCCGATCCCGTCGGCGCGCCTGGCGTTGCCGCCATCGTCGTGCTCGTGTACGGCGTATACGTCGTTCCCGACTGCATGTGATTCCAGAGCGGCGGCGCCGGATCCGTGTTGTGCGGCGCGTGGCAGAAGATGCAGATCTCGGTGGTGCCCGTCGAGCGAACGGTCCCGGTGCCGTTCACCGAGAGATTGTGCTTGTTGGTCGGTGACGAGATTGGTACTTGTGCATGCACGGTCGATCCAGCGCCGATCGCGATGCCGAACCACGCGAGCGCGGCGGCGAACGCCGCCGTCGCAGGGAGAGCAACCGCAGAGAACGCAGAGTACGCAGAGGTCCGTTTTTCAAAAGAAAGAACTCTGCGGTCTCTGCATGCTCTGCGGTTGCTTTTCCTCACGGCTCGGCCTTGAGTTAGTCGAACACCTGCACGCGGCCAGAGAATGCAGAGTACGCAGAGATCCGTTTTTCAAAAGAAAGAACTCTGCGGTCTCTGCGTGCTCTGCGGTTGCTTGTCCTCACGGCTCGGCCTTGAGGTAGTCGAACACCTGCACGCGGCCAGAGAACGCAGAGTACGCAGAGATCCGATTTTCAAAAGAGAGAACTCTGCGGTCTCTGCGTGCTCTGCGGTTGCTTTTCTTCACGGCTCGGCCTTGAGGTAGTCGAACACCTGCACGCGGCCGTTCGACGAGTCGGCGACGTAGATGCGATCGTCGGCAATGGCGATCCCCGTGGCCAGCCAGAACTCGCCTTCCTCGCGCCCGGGTTGGCCGAAGGCGAGCAGAAAGCGACCGTCCGCATCGAAGATCTGCACCACGTCCTGCAGGCCGTCGACGACGTAGACGTGGCCTTCACTGTCGAGCGCGACGCCTTTGGGCCGGCTGAAGTCGCCGGATCCATCGCCGGCGCGTCCGAACGCCGAGATGAAGCGGCCCTGCGGTGTGAACACCTGCACACGAAAGTTCATCGCGTCGACGACATACAGGCGGCCCGCGCGATCGCGAGCGATGCTGGTTGGATAGTTGAACTGCCCGGGCTCCGCGCCGCGGGATCCGAACCGCTCCAGCACGCGGCCGTCGACGCCAATCGCCACCACTCGATGTCCGAGCGTGTCGACGACGTACACCCGGTCGTCAGCAGAGACGATGCCGGTCGGCCGCAGCAGGCCCGCCTCGGCGCCGACGGCCCACTGCCGTTTGCCCGACGCGTTGAGGCACAGCACGCGGCCGCCGACCGAATCGGTGAGGAAGATCCGTCCGCCGACCGTGGCGATGCCGATCAGCGACCCGCTCGCGACCTCGATCCGCGAGTAGCCGCCGTCGCGCAGATCGTAGACGTGAACCGCGTGCCCTGGCGGATCGGCCACGTAGAGCCGGCCGCCCGCTCCGAGCGTCAGGCCGTACGGCTGCTTCATCGCCGGCGCTTCGCTTCCGCCGGCGACTGCGTCCCACACCTTTCTGAGGAGCGAACGGCGACGAGCCGTCCGCGGCACGAGCGCAGACACGAACCGGATGCGCGGAGGCGCCGGAGGATCCGGCCACACGCGTTCGACGGCGCCAGGGGACGGCCGGGACTGTGCCGACGCGGCCGGCGCGACGCTGGCGACGACCGCCGCGGTCAGCAACACGCGTACGAACAGCGCGACGACGAGCGAGCGGTTCACCGGCTCATCCCGAACTTCCGGCTGATGCGCAGCGCCAGCTGATTGCCGTTGAACGTCAACGGGTCGATTTGCGTCGCCGTGATGAGCGCCAGATCCGTGTAGCGGTATTCGAGCGTGAGCGAGAAGAGGCGAAGCCGGTAATCCAGTGATCCGATGGCGTACGAGCCGTCCTGAAAGAAGCGCGGCACGTCGGACAGCGTCCGCTCGCGCCTCGCGGTAATCGACACGTGCAGCGCGCCGACGATGGTTCCGGAGAACGACACGCCGGCATATTGGTGCCGCTCGTCGGTGACGAACGAGCGATTGATGAACTCGCCGGCAGTGAGCCCGGCGCGACGATCGCGCGCCAGCTGGATCGTGAGGCTGGTCATCGCCTGCGTATAGCGGACCCGGAACAGCACCGGCTCGACGCCGCGATCGATCAGGGCGCGCTCGTAGGTGCCATCGAGGACGACGCGCGTGGTCACCAGCGTTCGCACGCCCGCGTGCGCCCGCTCCTGCCGCTGATTGCCGAGTGTGAGCAACGTATCCTCCGCGCGATCGCGGTCGACGCCGACGTTCAGCTGCGCGACCGTGAAGATATCGAGGCCGGCGTCCGCGCGCGCACGCCACGATCGGCCGCGGCCCTCGAGCGACGCGTCACTGCGATTCCACGCCTGCTCGGCTTCGTAGGCGGCGCCGGCATGTACCGCGCGATGCCGGACGCCGTACTCGGCGCCGGCGCCGATCGCCCGGGTGAGCGCGGCGATGCCGATGCCGGTGACGTTCTGCTGCCGCTTGCCGTAGGTGCCGCTGCCGTGAAGGATCACGCCGGCCACCGGCATCACGCGCGCCGTCGTCGTCGCGAGGAGCGAACCGGTGGTGGCGGCGGCGGCGCGCTCGCTCGTATAGCCGAGATTCGCATCGGTAACGAATCGCGGGTTCGGCTGATGAGTCAGCGTCGCGGTGCCGTAGTACAGCTCCACGTTGCCACCCTCGGGCGGGCGATAGCCATCGCCGCCGATCGACAAATCGGGCGGCGCCTGGAAGCGCGATGCGGTGGCGCGGCGACCGGCGCGCACATCGGCGCGTGTACGATCGCCGGCCTTCGCGACGAGCTCGTACCCGAGATCGTCGTACTGTTGCTCGAACGCGCTGGAGATGGAATTCGCGGCGGAGTGATGATCGTAACGAAGCGTGTTGCTCATCCGCGGCCGCTCGCGCGAGATCAGCGCATGGATCGAGCGCGCCGTCTGGGTCGATTCGAGCGGCCCGGCCTCCACCGCACCCGAGCCCTGCTGGTAGCTGAACTCCACCCGCGGCAGCGACGGCGCGCTGAGCACCCAGTTCAGGCCGTACTCTGACTGCGCGGTGCCGAGTTCCGGCAGCGCGCCTGGCGCGCTGGCGAGGCCGCCGCGCAATTGGCTCGACGCCGGATAGTTCGCCGATTCGGCGCCGACCGCACGATTCGCGTGAACAGCGAGGCGGAACGGCCGCATCGAAAACAGACTGGCCGCGGCGTTGAATCCGGTCTGATCCGAGCGGCTGTCTTCGGATCCGAACGTCAGGGCGTTGCGGTTGAAGGTGACGCCGCCCGAATACACGGCGAATCGCGGATCCCACAACGACGAGGAGTAGGCGAGCGTGTAGGCCTGCGTAAAGGCGCCGTCTTCTCTCGTGTCGGAGCCGGTCCGGTACGCCGATCGCGCGTAGCCCCAGTCGGCGTTGCCGTTCAGCGATTGGGCGCCTGCAGCGGCCGGCAACATCAGCACGACGCAGCACAACACGGCGCGACCGTTCATCTCCGCTGCGTCGCCGCCGCCTCGGCCGCCGCCCGGCCGGTGCCGCCGCCGTTGCCGATGACGATGCGCGCGCGCGCGCGCAGGCTCTTCGTCCAGGTGGTCGCCGCCTGCGCGCAGCGCGTCTCGGTGAGGTCGCGCACGATCGTTGCCTGCACGTCGGCGAACGTTTTCTGCGCCGGCGGTCGCGTCTCGACGAGGCGGAGCAGGTGAAATCCGTAAATCGTCTGCACGACCGGGCTCACGCGTCCGGGCGTGAGATCGCGCAGCGCCCTTTCGAACTCGTCGATGAGCTGTCCGCGATGGACGAATCCGAGGTCGCCGCCCTTGGCGCGGCTCGCGTCGGAGGAGAACTCACGCGCGACCGCGTCGAAGCGGGCGCCGCCGGCGATCCGCTGCGCCAGATCGCGTGCCCTCTGCCGGGCCTTTTCCCACGCGGCCGGTGGCGCCGACGGGTCGACGCCGATCGTGATCAGCGACACCCTGAGCTGCTCGGGGAGCACGAACCGCGCGGGGTTGTCGCGGTAGAAGGCGGCGGCCTGTGCCTCCGTGACCCGGCAGCGCGCGCCGACTTCGTCGTCGTAGATCCGCTGGATCATCAGCGCGCGCTGAATGCTGGCGCGGATCTGCGGCAGCGTGGCGCCCGAGGCCTTGCGCGCCCGCTCGAACTCCTGCTCGTCGCGATACGACTTCTTCGCGCGCGCCAGCCCCTGGTCCACGTCGCCGTCCGCGACGTGGACCTTCAGCCGCACCGCCTCTTGATACTTCAGCTCCTCGTCGATCAATCCGTCGAGCGCCTGGCTGCGCAGCTCACTGACTTTCTCCGGCTTCAGGTTCTGGTGATACGACGACATCGGGATGATCGTGTTCACTGCCGCGTCGAGATCGCTCGCGTGGATCGGGGTGTCGTTGACGAGGGCGACGACGTCGGCCGGCTGCGGCCGACTGGTGGGATGCGACGGCACCGGCGCGAATTGCGCGGCGACGAGCGTGACGGCGACCGCCGGGATCACCAGCAGCGTCGCCGTCTCGTTCGCAATCGAACGTTTTACTTGATGTGGCACGTCAGGCACAGCGCGCTGCCCGCATTCGATTTCCGCAGGAACGATCCCACCGAGTTGTTGTGCGGGTTGTGGCAGCTCGCGCACTCGACGGTCGCCGTCGCGGTGGACGCGCCGTAGAGCGGCAGCGGCTGCGTGGTTCCGACCGTAATCTTCTGGCCGGTGATGCTCTGGGTGTTGAACTCGGCGGGCGTCGCGGCGCGCGCCGTCTCGTAGATGATCGTGATCGGGTGGTCGTTGCGGAGGTCGGTGCCGAGGAACGGCGTGCCTCCGGCGAGGATGTTGCCCGTGCCGGTGCCGCTGTTGCCGTAGGTCGCCTTCGCAGTCGCCTGACGGGTGAACGCGACGCTCGCCACGTGCGCGACGCCGTTGAGGTTGGTCAGGACGTCGATCGCGATGCTGCCGTCGTGGCAGCTGAGACAGGCGCCCGACACGCTGCTCTGGATCGCCGCGCTCGTCGGCGCGGCGGTGTCCAGCGTCGAGCTCGCGTAGACCTGATACGTCGCCGTGGAGCTGCTGCGGTTCCACAGCGGCACCGTGACGCTGCCCATGTGCGGCACATGGCAGAAGACGCACGTCTGCCCGTTGATCGTCGCGTCGGTGTTCCGAATCGCCGACCCCGCACTGAAATCGTGCGGACCGCCTGCGACGGTGGTTTGCGCCGACGCGGTGGCCGCGACCGCCAGCACGGCCAGCGCGGCGATGACTGTTCGTCTCCTCACTGTCTCCTCCTTTTGCGCTGGGGTTCGAGCCCGGGATCCGCCTGCTGCGCCACCGCCGCCTCCGTGCGTATCCGCTGAAACACCTGCACGCGGGCGTTGCCTTGATCGGCGACATAAATGCGGTCTTCGTCGTCGACGAACAGCCCGGCCGGCAGGAGAAACTCGCCGGGCCCCTCGCCGGTGGATCCCACGAACAGCAGGATGCTGCCGTCCGCGTCGAAGATCTGGAAGTTGTTGAAGGACGTGTCCGCGATGTAGACGTGGCCTTCGCTGTCGACGCCGACGCCTTTCGCGCGGTTCAGGTGCCCGGGGCCGTCGCCCTGGGTGCCGATGCTGCTGACGAAGGCGCCGGATCCGTCGAAGATCTGGACGCGGAAGTTCAGCGTATCGGTGACGTAGAGCCGTCCGTCGCGGTCGACCGACAGGTTCGTCGGGAAGTTGAATTCGCCAGGTTCGGTGCCGCGCTTTCCGATCGCGCGCACGAACGTGCCGTCGCCCGCTGCATAACAGATCACCTGATGCTTCTTGGCGTCGGCGACATACAGCAGCGACCGGCGGCGGTCGATCGCCAGGCCGGACGGATTCTCGAGCTCTCCCTGGTGTCCGATCGCGATCGCGACCGCGCCGTCGGGCCGATAGCCGATCACCCGCTTCAGCGTCGCGTCAGCGATGAACACGACTCCGGACGCGTCGATCGCGACGCCAATTGGCTTGACGACTTTCAGCGGTCCCTTTTCGCCGACGAATTCGACCGACTGCGCGTGCGGATCGAACACGAACACCCGCCGCGCGGCCGTGTCGGTGACGAACACCCGTCCGTCGGCCGCGACCGCGATGCCGTACGGCTTCATCAACTGCGTGGCGGGTCGATCGGCCTCCGGACCGATCAGCAGCGACTTCCAGCGACCGGTGCTCTTCTTGAAATCGGCGAGGCCGTGATACGCGGTGACGTAACGGATTCGCGGAGTGTCCGGTGGCACCGGCCAGACCAGCGTCGGTGCTGGCGCCGGCTTCTTCTTGTCGGCCGCGTCGACGGTCGTGCGTTCAGCGCCCGCCAGGACGACCATCAACGCCAGTGTCAGGGACGTGCGTCGGGTCATGCGTTCCTCGACATCAGAAGGTGTGGCAGCGCACGCACAACGGGCTGGCGCCGGTCGCGCCGAAGCGCAGCAGCTTTGCGGCGCTCGTGCCGTGCGGGTTGTGACAGCTCGTGCAGCCGAGTGTTCGTGCGGGTGCGGCCGGATCGGGGCGTCCATCCACGGGATGTCCGATCGTCGGATGACCGGCGCGCAGCGATGCGTCGAGGCCGATGTGCGGTGCGGTCGAAATGAGCCGCTCGAGTCCATCGAGCGGCTCGCCTCCGAGCAACGCGCGTGTGTCGATGGCAAGCTGCCCGCCGCCATCGGTCGCATGACAGGCAAGGCACACCAGGTTGGCCGCGGCCCTCATCTGCGCCGGATGTGAACCGGCGTGCGCGTCGTGGCAGATGCTGCAGGCCGCTGCCGCCGGAGCGTGTGCGTGTGTCTGCGCGAGCGCCTGGGCGATGTCGGCGTGACAACGCACGCATGCACGATTACCCTCGTCCGCCAGCTGAAAGCGGAACTCGGATCCGTGGGGATCGTGACAGGCGGTACACCGCCCCGCGGCGACCGGAGCATGCCGATGCGCCTGCTTCAGCCGTTCGCCGTTTTCCTGATGGCACGACGCGCACAAGGCGGTGGTATCGCCGCTCGGCGTGCCGTTCTTCAAGGAGATGCGGCGACCGCCAGGCGCGTTGTCGACTACGTGACATGCGGCGCAGTCACCCGCGGCGACCGGCCCGTGCAGGACCCGGTGCGACGAGATCGGCTCGTGGCATCCTGCACAGTCGGCCCTGGTCAACCCGGCGACCGGCGGATGCTCCGCGGCGGCGGCAATCGTTCCCGACCACACGACGGTCATGACGACCAGTCCTCTCAGCAGTCCGGTCATCACCGCCCCGCGGCGGCGATCTGTCTCCGGTACCGCGTCATCGACGACCACGCAGCTGCGCGTCCCGGCTGTTCGCCGGCGATCGACGCCCGCGGGTCGACGCCGCTGATGTCCTTGGCTTGTTGAAACGCGTGCTCCGCTTGCGCGACGTCGCCGGCGGCCCAGTGAAGAAACCCGATGTATCCGGCAACGACGGCGTCGTCGTGCGCTCTGAGATCCGCGAACGCGGTCCGTGGATCAGCGGCGGACGGAACGTCCGCGGCGTCGGCCACCGCAAGACGCGCACGCTCCCGACGCATCGCGCCGTTCTGCTGATCCAGTGCGGCCGCGCGGTCGAGCAGATCGCGGGCGGCTGAAAGATCGCCGCCGTCGAGCGCGAGCGCGGCGAGCTCGACGAGCGGATCGGCGAACGTCGGATCGGCCTTGGCCGCGAGCTCGAAGCTGCTGCGCGCCGCGTCGGCGTGCCCTTGCTGCAGTTGCAGCCGGCCGAGCTGCAACCGCCGCACCGCCGCCGGCGCGGCGACAGCCGGCCGCGGCGCGACCGCGCGCGGCCGCACGATCCCGGCGACGGCGTCGATCGCATCGAACAGCGACTCGCGCTGCTCGTGCGAGTAGCCGTACAGGAAGTACGACAGCGTGCCGCGGCCGTCGACGACGGCCGTGGACGGGACCGTGACGACGCCATACGCGTGGAACAACTCGAGGCCGCGATCGACGAGCACCGGGATCCGCAGGTGCAAGCCGTCGATCTGGCCGCGCAGCTTCGTCGCGTCGGCTTCGTCTAGCGCGAACCGATCGACGTTGACGGCGGCGACGGTGACGCCGCGCGCCGCGAGGTCCGCCGATGCGGCGTCGAGCCGCTTCAGCTCCTCGATCGAACGATCGCTCCAGCCCGCCCAGAACAGAATGACCAGGCCGCGCCGTCCCTTGACGTCCGCGAGCGGACGCGGACCGCCGTTCAGATCGTGCAGCGCCAGCAGCGGCGCCGGGCCGCCGATCGCCGGCCGCTCATCGGCAATCGCGAGCCGCGGCGCCAGCGCGGCCACGAGAAGCAGCGCGGTGGTAGGGAACCTCTGCAGCGCCATCTCACTGGCCTCCCGTCTGCGTGCGGCGCGCGGGGCCGCGGCTGTAGGCCTTCGGCAGGTGGCAGCCTGGCGCGCAGCGGCCGCCGTCGGCCGTCTGCGTGTAGCCGACCGGCATCTGCCAGTCGCCGAACGGCACCGTCTCGCGCAGGTGCTTCGGCACCGTGCTCGAATGTGCCTCGTGGCACGCGCGGCACGTGCGTCCCTTTTCCGTGCGGTTCACGTGCAGGAAATGCAGGTTCAGATCGCCGTCGCGGAATCCGGTCACGGTCGCCGTGCGCTCGACCTTGGCGAGATCCGGTTCATGGCAGGTGAAGCACAGCTCGTAGTTCTTCGGCTCGTACGGGCTGTAGAACGTCTCCGGGTAGTCCTTGCGCAGCAGGCGGAAGTGCTCCGAGTCGTGTGGCAGATGACAGCCCACGCAGTCCTGCTGCCGAATCGGGCCATGCAGGTCGGTGTGCGTCTGGAGCCATCCCTTGACGTTCTGCACCTTGCCCGACGGCGCGTCCTGCTCCTTGTCATGGCACGACAGGCACAGCGTCATCGAGGTGCCCTTCAGCTGCTTGTCGAGATCGCTCGCGTGGGGGTCGTGACAGTTGACGCATTCGCGATCGACGGCAACCGCTTCGTGCTGCACGCGCGCCGTGACCAGTTCCTTGCGCAGCGTCTTGTGGCAGGCGAGGCACTGTTCGGCGCTGTCGTTGCGGATCTGGTACTTCGACGGTGACGCGTGCGGGTTGTGGCAGGTCGCGCAGTCCTCTTTCACCGGCGCGTGCGTGAAGCGCTTCTCCGCCAGCCGCGCCTTCATGTCGACGTGGCAGCGCTGGCAGAGATCGGCACCGAAGGCGCGGACCTGCTGCGGCTCGTCGCTGCCGTGCGGATCGTGGCAGGCGAGACACTCGCCGGCCGCCACCGGACCGTGCACGAACTTGTCGTTCGCTTTCACCATCTGGTGGCACGAGGCGCAGGTCTTGTCGCTGAACGCGTGGGCATCGCGCGCCTTCGGCACGTGGCAGCTCGAGCAGTCGTTGAGCTTCGGATGGACGACGGTGTGCTTCGCAACCTCGCCGTGGCACGTCGTGCACGATCCGGGCGCTGCGGTTGCCGGCGCCGCGCGGCGCGCCCCTGGGACAGGGGCGGCCGCTGACGCGACCTGCTGTGCCGCGCGCACATTCGCGGCACCGAGCACGATTGCGGCGAGCGCAATCAGCCCCAGTCCCAGGTTGGCTCGAGTTCCAGCGATCAGTCGCATGGCACCGCGTTCATCGGCACCATTGGGGTCGGGAAGGGTTTTGTCTGATTGATACCCAAAACCCTTCCCGACCCCAATGGTCGATGGTGTCTGTTACCGTGTGCCCGCCTGGGCGCTCGTCGTCGCGCGCGGCGCCGCAGCCGGCGATGCCGTCAGCACGACGTGAATGCTGATGTCGTCGCTGACGCCGACGCCAAGGTAGGTGGGCTCGGGAATCTGAAATGCGGAGATCTTGAGCGGGAAGGTCGCGTCGACTTTGTAGGCCTTGCCGTCCTGCTGCAGTTCCGCTGTCCCGGTCACGTCGCGCTGCTGGCCGTGCAGCGTGAGCGTTCCGGAGAACGTGGTCTTGCCCGAGAGCTTCTGGATCTTGAGGTTCTCGAACTTCGCCACCGCGAAGTCCCCGCCCTTCTGGACCTCGAGGTAGTTGTTGCGCAGATGACGGTCGCGCAGCGAGATGCCGGTCTCGAGCTTGATCAG
>Ga0066903_100001629_pt1 | contig 16700 bp, 21 predicted proteins | sample PanSoiMetaGPlot1_FD_67491 | JGI IMG/M metagenome (GOLD analysis project Ga0066903, IMG submission 67491) | Tropical forest soil microbial communities from Panama analyzed to predict greenhouse gas emissions - Panama Soil - Plot 1 (version 2) | ecosystem: Environmental > Terrestrial > Soil >... | reverse complement strand
CGCAACCACGATGTCGCGTTTGGTAAGTTTTGCCATAACTCCAAAGAGGAATCGTATGACAGACCACAATCGCGGGCATCTGGGACAAAGAAAAGTAAATTCTTTGGCCTGAACAGGCTAGGCGCGGAAAGCGCGATTTTCAGTTCGCCGTCGCGGGCCGGCGCAAAATACGATTCCAATAGAAATTGAACACCGTCTGCTCGGCCAACTCTTTGCGGCGGGCCTTCAGTTGTCCCTGAACCAAACCCAGTCTGGTAAACACGGCGTTCCAGTCCGTTTCCAAACGGCGAACTTCCGAGTCGGGCAGATCCCGCACGCCTCGTACTGACACACCCCGCTGTAAAACGCTCATCGCTTTACCGGAAACGTCCGCGAGAAGATTTAACTGCTTCAGCACGTACTCGACTTCCTGCAGGAGATTTCCCCGGATCTCGGTGAACTGGCGCTCCTGTTCGGTCGAGATGATCGGCTTTGCCTTATCCAGACCGTAGGTGATTAGATCATGGAGTTTTTTCCAATTCTCCAGTTGGAGCATGACCAAACGCAGCTTTGTCTCGAGGTCCTTGTCGCGCATGGAAATGCCTTGTTACACTCTGACTAACTCGAGCGTCTCATCGAGCTTCTGCAAGTTGTCGATCAGCAGATGGGCCCACGGCCGATTTACCGTTTGCTCCTGGCTGATGATTCCTTCTTCAAAGTAGAACCGGCCCTGGCGCCAGCGAAAGATTTCCGCCACTGCCGCCTCGCCTTCCACAGATCCAAATACCGCATGTCGGACAGAGCCCTGTTGCAGGTAAATCTCGCTGTTGCCGCGCCCGGATTTAAACGTAAACCGTCCGCTGCGCTGACTGAGGCAGCTCATTTGTAGAATTTCCGCCGCAGAAAATTGGTTAAGGTTGCCAATCAATGAATGGCAAGGATCGATGCCTTCCGCGGCCGTTCCCGCGTGCGAATCGAGCGACCCAACGAACCGGGTCAGCGTCCCCTGCAACAGCCGGTCATTCCAGCCGGTGGTCAGCAATTCGATGTTCTGCTCGCGGGCCTTCGAACCAATTTCGGAGCGGCAGCCGCGCTGAAGCAAACAGGCAATTCTCAATGAGGGGAAGTGCTGGCGCAGATGAGTGGCCTGATCGAGCGCAACATCAGCGTCTCCTTCAATCAGTAGGCCGTCGAAGTTCTCCTCGAGTAGCGCCTGGACCGCTTCGGAAAGGTTACGGACTATGTGCATCTCCAAGTGCTCGATCTGGTCGAGCATGGCGAGCGCCCGGTCTTGGAAGACAGGATCGGCATTTACGACTAGGACTCTAGTTTCCACAAATTCTCGAACAGGTGGAATAACTAATAGCAGGAACCTTGCCGATTCCCCGCCCAGGCAGACAGGCTAACGACGCCATTCCGCCCTGGGCGGAGGTTCGGCAAAGTGCTCAGGGGCAACGGCGTGCGCCGTCCGGAAATGCACTTTGGCCACCTGTCGCAGGCCCTCCGGGCCTTTTTCACGGACCACTTTTTCCGCGGTGGCTTTCACAGCAGGCGAGACACCGCGCTCCAGGCGAAGCCCCAGTTTCTTGCCTTCGCGCTCCAGCCAGTTGATGAACCCCTCCCGGGCCAGGATCGAAGCCGCTGCGACCGCGATGTCCGATTCGGCCCGTGGCCGTTGCTGGATCTTAATCCTTCGCCCATGGCGAAGCAGCGACTGCTCAATCAAACGGGCGTCCGCGAATTGATCGGACAACGACCGCGGACAATCGGGCTTTTTCGCGAACAAATTTTCGATCACTCTCGCGTGACCCCAGGCCAGCAGCTTGTTTAAGTTTCCAAACTTTTCGTAGAGCTCGTTGTATTTCGCCGGGCCAATCAGCACGACTTCAAACAAACCCATCGAAGTTTTTCGGATCGCGTCGGCCAGAGCGCGAATTCGAGCGTCCGAAGTGATTCGTTTGCTGTCCTGGATGCCGGCGTCCACCAATTTCCGCGCGATACCGCGATCGACAAAAACGCCGGCAATGACGAGGGGCCCGAAAAAATCCCCCTTCCCGCTTTCATCTACGCCAAAGTGCGGCGCGAACATTTCTGGCGAATGCACTTCTTCGTAACCGAGCTTTGCTTCGCCGAGAATTTTCGGTTCGAGCTCGAATTGGACGAACTCCTCCACTCCTTTGCCCTGGATGAGCACTTTTGGCCCCTTCTCATAGACCGCCACACTCAGCTTGTTTTTTTGCCCGAAGAAAACGGTGTATTGCTTGGCCGAAAATTCGAAGCCGAGCTCTTCGAGTAACGCCCGAAGCTGCGTTGCTTGGTCATCCGTTAAAGCATGCGTGTAAGAATTCACCTGCGCGTCACATTCTTGTCATTCCGAGCGAAGTCGAGAAAATTACTATTTCTGATCAGAAACATCTAGAGATGTCTCCCATTCGACTCGCTTCGCTCGCTCAGGGCAGGCTATCTATATGGCGGCTTCGCCGCCGTAAATTGGATGCAACGTCACGTTGCCGCTCGACATGACAACAAAGAGACAATTTCGGCACGCGCTTCTCTCGTGGTATCGCGGGAATGGCCGCGATCTTCCCTGGCGGCGCACGCGCCATCCCTATCGGATCCTGGTTTCCGAGTTCATGCTGCAGCAAACCCAGGTCGCGACCGTCCTGCCTTATTATAAAGAATGGCTGCGGCGCTTCCCTAGTTTTGCCACGCTCGCTCGCGCTTCGGAAACGCAGGTGCTCCACGCCTGGCAGGGACTCGGCTACTACGAGCGAGCACGAAATCTTCACGCCACGGCGAAACTCATTGCCGAGCAATATCGTGGACGCTTCCCAAGCACGGTCAGCGAAATCCAAAAGCTGCCCGGCATCGGCCGATACACCGCGCATGCGATCGCAACATTCGCACTCGATCAATCTGTCCCGATCGTGGAAACGAACACCGCTCGCGTGCTCGCGCGACTATTCAACTTGCAGAATCCAATCGATTCGTCTGCAGGAAAAGCGAAGTTGTGGGACCGCGCGAGCTCGCTTGTTCCCCGAAAAGCGCCTGGAGTTTACAATTCCGCGTTGCTCGATTTTGGCGCGCTCGTTTGTCTACCGAAAAGTCCTAAATGCGCGATTTGTCCGATCAAAAGATTCTGTCGCGCGAAACACCCGGAGTCGTTGCCGATAAGACGGGCGCGTCCTGCGATGAAGCGATCGACCGAGAAGCATGCGTTGGTCGTCAGGCAAAACAAGATTCTGCTGCAATCAGCCCGTCATCGTTGGCGCGGAATGTGGATCCTTCCCGAGTTGAACGAAGACGCAAACGGCAATCGTGCGGTTTACAAAGCGCGCTTTCCATTCACCAATCATCAGATCACGCTGAAAGTCTTCGCCATGCGCCGTCGCAGGATCGACAATCGCAGCGAACGTTGGTTCTCAGCCCGCGATCTGGAAACGATTCCAATCCCGTCGCCGCATCGGCGTGCAATTGAACAACTCCTCGCGAACGCCTAACTTCGCGGGTGAGCAAAACCGAAGCGCTTCCCGACGTTCACGGCCACTTCGGGCCCTACGGCGGAATGTTTGTGCCCGAGACGCTGATGTCAGCGCTCCACGACCTCGCCGCCGAGTATCAGCGTGCAAAAGACGATCCCGCATTCCAAACGCAGCTGTCGACTTTGCTTCGCGATTTCGCGGGGCGACCGACCCCCCTCTATTTCGCACAACGCCTGACGGATCGACTCGGTGGGGCAAAGATTTACCTAAAGCGCGAAGATTTACTTCATACTGGCGCGCACAAAATTAATAACGCGCTCGGCCAAATCCTGCTCGCCCAGCGGATGGGCAAAAAGCGCATCATTGCGGAGACAGGCGCCGGACAGCACGGCGTGGCTACGGCTACGGTCGCGGCCCATTTTGGCTGTGCGTGCGTGATTTACATGGGCAAGGTCGACATGGAACGACAGGCCCTCAATGTCGCGCGTATGAAATTCCTTGGCGCCCAAGTCGTTCCGGTCACCGTCGGCCAGGCCACTCTGAAGGAAGCGATCAACGAAGCGATGCGCGATTGGGTCACCAACGTTCGGACCACTCATTATATATTGGGCTCAGTGCTCGGTTCGCATCCCTACCCGATGATGGTGCGCGATTTTCAGAGCGTCATTGGGATTGAGGCTCGTCGCCAGATTCTGGAACGCGAAGAACGTCTTCCCGATCTGCTTGTCGCTTGTGTTGGCGGCGGCAGTAACGCCATCGGACTCTTCCACCCTTTTTTGCAGGATCGAGAAGTGCGCATGATCGGGGTCGAAGCCGGTGGCGAAGGAATTCGAACCGGTAAACACGCGGCGCGTTTCCAGGGCGGACGGCTTGGCGTTCTACAGGGGACAAAAACCTTTCTCCTCGCGAACGAAGAAGGACAGATCGAGTTGACTCACTCGGTCTCCGCCGGTCTGGATTACGCTGCAGTCGGGCCCGAACATTCGTACTTACGCGACCTCGGCCGGGTAGAATATACTTACGCAACCGACGATGAAGCTCTCGACGCATTCCGGCTTCTTTCCGAAACCGAAGGAATCATTCCCGCGCTCGAAACCGCCCACGCCATTGCATATCTCGTCAAAAATTCGAGCGCGATGAAAAACGAACAAATCTTCATTGTGAATTGCTCCGGCCGCGGCGACAAAGATGTCGATCAAGCGGCTGCGGCCTTCGACTTAAAGGCGAAATCCAGATGAGGTCGATGACTGGCTACGGTCGCGGCGAAACCGACCACAACGGCACGAAGTTCAGCGTCGAGCTCAATTCGGTGAATCGGAAGCAGAGCGACATTGTGGTGAACCTTCCGAGGGACTTGGCCGAGCTTGAGCCGCGAATTCGCCAGACAATCAACGAAAACATCTCGCGCGGACGAACGAATGTGGTTGTGAGTTATCACAACGGTTCGAGCGCACCGCGCAAACTTGCACTCGATGTCGATCTGGCCCGCTCTTATCACGACGCGATGCGCGCGTTGCAAAAAGAGTTGAATGCGCCGGGCGAAATTACAATTGGCGCAATTCTGCAGGCACCCGGTGTAATGCGAACACCGGAAGAGGCGTTCAACGCGGGAGCGGCCTGGCCCGCAATCGAGCGGGCACTGCGTGGCGCGCTCAATGAGTTAATCAAAATGCGCGAGCGCGAAGGCAAACATCTGGCGAAGGACTTAATTGGTCGTTTGAAGGCGATGCGAAAACAAATCAAGGACATCCGCGGATTGCATCCCGACGTGGTAAAGAAATATCGCACGGTATTGCTCGAACGAATTCAAAAAGCCGGTCTTCCGATTTCGGCTCAGGACGAGCGGCTGATAAAGGAAATCACTTTCTTTGCTGACCGCGCCGATATTTCGGAAGAGCTCACACGCGTCGAAAGTCATCTTGCTCAATTCGCGCATCATCTTCGCCGGCACGAGCCGGTCGGACGGACACTCGAATTCATCACTCAGGAAATCTTTCGCGAACTGAACACGCTCGGCGCGAAAGCGAATGACGCCGCCATCTCGCAGCGAGTCGTTCATTGCAAAGCCGAGCTGGAAAAAATTCGCGAGCAAATTCAGAACCTTGAGTAGCCGATTCACCCGCAGCGGAATTCTTTTTGTTCTTTCCGCGCCGTCCGGCGCCGGGAAAACAACCCTTGTGGACGCGCTGCGTGAAACATCAGAGTTCGTTTATTCCATTTCCTGCACGACGCGGCCGGCCCGCGCCGGCGAAATCAATGGCGAAGATTATCGATTTCTATCCGATGAGGAATTCACCGCACGCGCGCGAGCCGGTGAATTTTTGGAGCACGCGGTCGTGCATGGCCATCAATACGGCACTTTGTTGAAACCGATCGCCGAACACCTAGGCAACGGCCGCGACGTTCTGATCGATATCGACACCCAGGGAGCGGCCAACATTCGCAGTTCGAACGACGAATTCATTCGCCAAGCGCTCGCGGATGTTTTTTTGATGCCGCCGGATGTCGAGGAATTGCGGCGTCGATTGACCAAACGAGGGACGGAAACGGCCGAACAAATTGAAACACGCCTCGGGAATGCGATCCGGGAAATGCAATCCTGGCCAAATTACCGCTACACAATCATTAGCCGCACGACTGAGGAGGACCTGCAGAAATTTCGACACATCATGAATGCCGAGCGATACTTGAGCAGGCGCTTGATTCAAAAGTAATTGGAGATCTTCGATGAAAAAGAATTCCAGCCGGCAGTCGGAAAAAACCAGTCCGCGCAAAGTTGTTCGGATGCGCGGGGCGGGAAGAACAATCGTTCTCGGTGTCACCGGGTCCATTGCCGCTTATAAATCGGCTGAACTAGCGAGCCTGCTCGTGAAGCAGGGCCACAACGTTTTCGTCGTGATGACGAACGACGCAACCGAGTTTATCACGCCCCTCACTTTGCAAACGCTTTCCAAAAATCCGGTGATGACCAGTTTCTTTGATGAGAAAGAAAACTGGAGGCCGGGTCACATCGAGCTGGCGGATCGCGCAAATCTTCTTCTGGTCGCGCCGACGACGGCGAATTTGATCGCGGAGCTGGCGCACGGTCTGGCAAATCATCCACTCGCGGCGATCGCGCTCGCAACCCGCGCGCCGATTCTGCTCGCACCGGCGATGAACGGAAAAATGTGGGACCACCCTGCGACGCAAGCGAACGTTGATCTTCTTAAATCGCGCAGCGTCGAGTTCATCGGACCGGAAGAAGGAATGCTCGCGTGCGGCTACGAGGGACTCGGACGCCTTTGGAAAGTCGAAGACATTGCCTTTCGCGCCGAGTTCCTGCTTGCGCGCCAGGAAAATTTGATCGCGTGAGATTCCTGATCACGGCCGGCCCGACCCGCGAGCCGATCGATCCCGTTCGTTACCTCAGCAATCGCTCGTCCGGGAAAATGGGTTACGCGATCGCCGAGGCGGCAATCGAAGCCGGCCACGAAGTCGTTTTGATCTCCGGTCCGGTGGAGGTCGCGCGTCCGCGCGGAGTGGCCGTGGTTTCCGTGTCAACGAGCGATGAAATGTTCGCCGCGGTCCACCAACACAGTTCGCGCTGCGATGTCCTCGTCATGTGTGCCGCCATCGCCGACTACAAACCGGCCGCGGTTTCCAAAAACAAAATCAAGAAGCGGAGCGAAAACACTTCGCTCGACCTCGTTCCGACACGCGACATTCTCGCCTCGCTCCCGCAAGACCGGCGATATCTCGTTGTCGGCTTCGCCGCTGAAACGGAAAATCTCCAGGCGAACGCCCAAAAGAAACTCCATGGAAAGAATTGCGACATTGTTGTCGCGAACGACGTGAGCGCGCCGGATTCGGGAATGGAGAGCGATCAAAACGAAGTCGAAATTTTTGTTCGTGACGGCGAAACGAAAAAAATTTCACGCGCATCAAAGAAAATTATCGCGCACGAGCTGATAAAAGTTTTTGAAAATAGTTTTGAAAAAGGTTTGACAAAGAAAACTCAGTGATGAATTCATGCGGTTGTGAAGTCATTCCACTCTTCACAAAATTCCGCGAAAGCGAATTGAAAGGGGGGAATCGAGTCGATGGCAAAGAAAAAAAGGAAAGCAGCAAAACGGAAAGCGAAGAAAAGAAAAAGGCATTAAGCCATTCGCTTTGTTAACGGCTTCGAAAAATCTTTTCGGAGTCACAACCCCAAACTTCAACCCGGGAGGAGAGTTTATTTTCCTCCCGGTTTTTTTGCGTTGAGAGGTTGAGTAGTTGAGAAGAATGTGCTGCGACTCAACCACTCAACGCCTCACGTCCTCAACTTCTTCATGAAGCATTACCTTGATGCCGCCGAGAGCGCCGCGCGTAAAGCGGGCCAATCGCTTCGCAAAAATTTTCATCGCTCGCAGCACGTAAATGCGTTTGCCGCGCACGACATCAAGCTCGCAATCGACGTTCAAACACAGGAGTTGATTACGAAGTTACTTCTCAAGCAATTTCCGGAGCATGCGATCTACGGTGAAGAGGGTATCGTCGGCGACCAGTCGAGCCAGCACCAGTGGGTGATCGATCCGCTCGACGGAACGGTGAACTATTTTTATCGGGTTCCACACTTTTGTGTTTCAATTGCGCTTCGCTTCAAAGGCGAAATTATTGTGGGCGTCATTTACGACCCGATGCGCGATGAAATGTGGAGCACCCAAAAGGGTGAAAAACCGCGGCTGAACGGCGAGCATTTCCGCGTCAGCGATCGCAAGGAGTTGTCCGAGGCGGTGATCTCGGTCGGGTTGGCGAAGACAGACAAGACGATCGATTCAAATCTGCCGTTGTTCGAAGCGATGATTCACAAGGTGCGTAAATGTCGCGTGCTGGGTAGCGCCGCCCTGGACATGGCTTACGTCGCCTGCGGTCGCTTCGACGCCTACATCGAGCGTGGAATCAGTTTGTGGGACATCGCCGCGGGATGGATTTTAGTTGAAGATGCCGGCGGCAAAGTCGATTTGCGTCCGCGCGCAGATATGAAAGACAAATATTCCATCGTCGCTTCCAACGGAGTTATCGACCTCAGACTGTAACGCGACGATGAATGACGACGCTCGAATGACGAATGCCGAAGGAATGACGACGCTCGACGTCGTTCGTCATTCGTTATTTGGACTTGATTCGTCATTCGTCATTCGTCATTCGTCATTCTTCCCATGACCCGAACCGGCATTGGCTACGATATCCACAGACTTGGACAAAACCGGAAGTTGATCCTGGGCGGTGTCGAAATTCCCTATCTGCTCGGAATGGAAGGCCATTCCGACGCCGACGTGCTCTCGCACGCGATCGCGGATGCTCTGCTCGGCACGATCTGCGCCGGCGACATCGGCCAGCATTTTCCAAACACTAACGAATCGATTCGCGGGATCAGCAGCATCGACATCTTAAAACGGGTGAATCAGATGCTCGAAGAAAAGAAAACTCGAATCGTGAACATAGACGCAACTGTCATCGCGGAAGCGCCCAAGCTCGCTCCACAAGTCCCTGACATGCGAAAGAGAGTTGCTGCTGTGCTCGGAATTTCCGATTCCCAGGTGAGCATTAAAGCAACGACGAACGAACGGCTCGGGCCAATCGGGCGCGGTGAAGGAATTGCCGCGATGGCGATCGCGACGGTCGAGCAGGATTAACCCGGTTGTCATTCCGAGCGAAGTCGAGGAATCTCTTATTGTTGTCTGGCCTCGCTTTGCTCGAAAATATCTAGAGATGTCTCCCATTCGACTCGCTTCGCCCGCTCAGGGCAGGCTATCTATATGGCGGCTTTGCCGCCGTAAATTGGATGCAACGTCACGTTGCCGCTCGACATGACAAAAGATGCCGCTCCGATTTTATAACACCCACTCCCGCCGACTGGAGGAATTCGCGCCGCGCGAGGCCAAAAACGTCACTCTCTACACTTGCGGGCCGACCGTTTACAGCCGCGCCCACATCGGCAATTTCCGCACCTACATTTTCGAAGACCTGCTTCAGCGTCATCTCGAAGCGCGCGGGTTCAAAGTTCATCGCGTGATGAACATCACTGACGTCGACGACAAAACGATCCGCGGAGCGCGCGAAGCGAAGGTTCCGCTCCAGAAATTCACTCAGCAATTCAAAGAGGCGTTCTTCGAAGACGCCGAGAGATTGCGAATTAAACACGCGGACGACTATCCAGCGGCAACGGAGCAGCGTTACGTCGAGAAGATGATCGCGATGATCAGCGCATTGATCTCAAGAGGACTCGCTTATCAAGCGGAGGACAAATCCGTCTACTACCGGATCAATAAATTCCCGAACTACGGCAAGCTTGCGCACATTAACCTGGACGAATTGCGATCAACCGGTCGCGTAAAGAACGACGAATACGACAAGGAACACATTGGCGACTTCGCCTTGTGGAAAGCGTGGGACGAAGAGGACGGCGACGTGAAATGGGATTCTCCCTGGGGGCCGGGACGGCCCGGCTGGCACATCGAGTGCAGCGCCATGGCAACCGCGCTTCTCGGCGATCAGATCGATATTCATTGTGGCGGCGTGGACAATATTTTTCCGCACCACGAAGCCGAGATCGCCCAAAGCGAAGGCGTCACCGGGAAGAAGTTTGTGAGCTATTGGCTACATTGCGCGCACTTGCTGGTCGACGGCCAGAAAATGGCGAAATCGCTCGGAAATTTTTACACGGTCGAAGATGTTCTCGCGAAAGGATACACCGGCCGCGAAATTCGTTACGCCTTGATGCGTGTGAATTACCGGACGCAATTGAATTTCACCTGGGAGGGAATGAAGGAAGCGCGCGAGTCGCTCGGGCGCATCGACGACTGGCTTGAACGTTTGCGCGAGTGCGCCGGCAACGATCCGGGCAAGAGCAACGACAAATCAGGTGCCGAATTCGAAGACGCCCTCGACGACGACCTCAACATTTCGGCGGCGCTGGGTTTCCTGTTCGAAACGATCCGGGAAACGAATCGCGCGATGGACGAAAGCAAACTTGATCCCGCGAGTGCGGGACGGTGGTTGAGCTGGTGGAATCGAATCAATAACACTCTCGCTTTCGAAAGCGGCGACGTCGAGCTGCCGCAGGAGGTGAAGCAGCTGGCCGAGGCGCGGGTGCAAGCGAGACTTGCAAAAGATTTTCGGAAAAGCGATGAATTGCGGGACAAATTGAATGCGCTGGGCTGGGAAGCACGCGACACCAAGGACGGACAGAAGATTACGCGACGCGCCGGCGCCTAAACGAAATGTTTGCGCCCGCACAAATCCTCAGCCTCGAACACACAGCGCACCCGAAATTGTTCGAGGACCAGCAATACGTCTGGGACGCGCTCAAACAGATCGCGAGCTATTTGCAGTTTCGTTTGAAACCGGCCGTGCTCGGCGAGCTTGTCGGGCGCCCGTTTATTAGCGCAAACGTTTTTGTCGGCCGCGGAACCGTCGTCGAACAAGGCGCGGTGCTGAAAGGACCGGCCTGGATCGGCGAGAACTGCCAGATTCGCAGCGGTTGTTACGTGCGCGAGAACGTCGTCGTCGGCAACGGAGTAGTGATGGGCAATTCCTGCGAATTCAAAAACAGCATCATCTTCGACGAAGCGCAGGTGCCCCATTTCAATTACGTTGGCGATTCGATCCTCGGCTTCAAAGCGCACCTCGGTGCCGGTGTAATCTTGTCGAACGTGAAGCTCGATCACAGCGAAATCGCGGTCGCGGCGAAAGAGGGCAACATCGCGACCGGGCTGACCAAGTTCGGCGCGATCGTCGGCGATCGGACCGAAATTGGTTGCAACGCGGTCATCAATCCCGGTTCAGTCATCGGGCGCGATTGCCTGATCTATCCGAACGCAAACTTCCGCGGCGTGTTGCCCGAAGGCAGCGTGGCGAAATTGCGGCAGCAGATTCAGATTCTGGAACGGCGCAGTCGCGGAAAATAAAACTGGCGATAGATTGTCGATCTTAAATCGGGATGGGTGACAGAGCGGTCTATTGTGCACGCCTGGAAAGCGTGTGTACCGCAAGGTACCGGGGGTTCGAATCCCCCCCCATCCGCCATTGACTCTTCCGCTTCCTTTGGTCTTCGTCCGAGAAGATTAAGACTAAGAGGAAGAGGTAGCGGAAGAGCTATAACTGCAACCGCTTGAACAATTCGTCGAGTGGAAGTTGAATGCCGATGAAAAATTCTCCGAAGTCGGCGTACTCCGCGCTCACGGGATCGAAGCGCATTTCGTAAACGATCGATTTGATCTGGAAAGTGTCGCGCGCAAAGAGTGTGACTCCCCACTCCGCATCGTCGAGGCCGGTTGAGCCGGTAATGAGCTGTTTTACTTTCCCGGCGTATTGGCGACCGACGTTGGCGTGGCCTTTCATTAACTTGCGGCGCTCGTCGAACGGCAGCGCATACCAGTTGCGATGCTCGCCGCGGCGCTTGCTCATATTATAGAAGCAGGCTACCGGCCAGTCGGGGAGCGTAGGATAGACGCGTTCCTGCCGATAATGCTTCATGCGGTCTCTAAACGTAACGAGCGCCGCCTCCAATTTCGTGGGATCCTTCCTCGTTTCGGCGTCGAGCGTCGCGGCATACTCCTCATCGGTGGTGATGTATTCGCTTTCTTCCGTGAGCGACAGATAGCTGTAAACGGGCGTGAGCACGTCGGGGCCCAGCGAGAGCGAAAGCTGCTTTTCGATCTTGTTCACGTTTTGCAAATCGGGCGTGATCAACATGAAGCCAAGGTCGGCTTTGGGCGTGACGACGCCGAGCGTGAGTAACTGGGTTGAATCCATCGCCCGAAATTCCTGAACGAGCCTGGTCAGGTTCGTTTTCGCGGCGCTTTGTTCGTCGCGACTGAGCAAATTCCATTGGCCATGCTCGATCTGATAGAACAGATGAAGACAGTGCCAGCCTTCCTGTGGAATGAGTGTCGTGCTTTTGTCAGTCACGGTTGATAGTTTCCGCTTGCGCAATCCCCGGTCAAGACGTTGTAGCGGCGTTTGTTCTCAAACGCCGAATCCGTAAACACGCGCTTGAGAGCAAGCGCCTCTACAACCCCTACCTGGGCGCCGTGGTTTGCCCACTCGGCAGATGGTTCATGCAGTATTCTTCGCCGTTGCTGGCGACGCGGAATTCCAGGTCCGGATCCGTCAATTCAGTCCGGCCGCAGACCGCACATTTGTGCAGTGGTTCCGCATCGTCGCGCGACAAATCCTCGAAGCGCCGCCGGCGGGTGATGACTTCGTGACGGTGTTTCGCTTTCGAAAAAAAGTCAGGCCCGAAGAAAATGAGGTAATTGGCAAGCGCGGCCACAAGTGACGCACGATAGGAATTCGAGTTCACAAAAAAGCCGAGCAACAAGAAGGCCCCGGCGATCCAGGCCAGCCATTTGATCCGCACCGGTAAAATGAACAAGATGTAAATGATTTCCTCGGGATAAAAATGGGCAAACGCGAGAAAGAGTGACATCAGCAACATCGAGTTTGAAAAATTGCTGCCAAAGAAAAACGCGGCGGCGGTTGTGCCGATCATTCCGACGAGAAAATAAAGCGTGAGCCGAAAAGGCCCCCAGGCGCGTTCGAGTCCTTCGCCGACCCACCAGAGAAACCAGAGAGCAAACAGAAACCAGATGGGACTCAGTGTTTGGGGAATGAAAATGTAAGTGATCAGGCGCCAGACTTCACCGTGGAGAATTTTGCCAGGATCGAGCGCGAGGATGGAAACGTAGCCGGGCAGCAGCCAGGCGAGACCAAAGACGAGCGCGGCGAAGCCGACCAGAATCCGTGGCAATCCCGGGATCGCGAGAAAGCCGAGGCGGCGTTCCAATTTATCAAGCAAGGCCATTCGGCCGGACGGTAAGAGAGCGAGCCAAGCGCTTCAAGGTGGATCGGCCGCTCCGCGGGTGATGATAAGTAAATGCGGCTTCGCCGCCAAAAAATAACATCGAGCAAGGGACGGCTCGATCCACCTTTGCACGCGACGAAGCCATCATTAAGCTCATTACGTGACTGACAGTGCCGAGAAGAAGACAGCGCTTTACGACGAGCACGTCAGGCTTGGCGCGAAAATGGTGCCGTTCGCAGGTTGGCTTATGCCCGTGCAATACACCAGCATCGTCGATGAACATCAGGCCGTGCGAAAAAACGTCGGAATGTTCGATATCTCGCACATGGGCCAATTCATCGCTGAAGGCAACGACGCACGCGGTTGGCTGAACACGATGCTAACGAACAACGTCAACAAGCTCGAAGTCGGCCAGGGCCAATACACTTTCCTGCTCAACGACAAGGCGGGAATCATTGATGACCTTATCGTTTACCGAATCGGCGATACTAAATTTCTTCTGGTTGTAAATGCTTCAGGCATCGATCCGGACCTGGATTGGCTGAACAAATACAAACGCGGCGATGTAAAGATCAACAATCGAAGCGCGAACTTCGGCGGCGTCGCCATTCAGGGCCCGCGGATCGGAGAGCTTTTCGACAGTCTTCCGGCGCGAAATCACATCATCGATCTTGATCTGGCCGGAGTGCCGGTCGCGATGGCGCGGACCGGCTACACCGGCGAAGACGGGGTCGAGGTCTTCTTTCACAGACAAGACGCGGTCAAATTTTGGAATGCAGTTCTCCAAAAAGGAAAAGACCTTGGACTCAAACCATGCGGACTTGGTTCACGCGACACATTGCGGTTGGAAATGTGTTATCCACTCAACGGTTCCGATCTTTCGCCAGAACGGAACCCAATTGAGGCCGGACTTGGACTTTTTGTCGATCTGACGAAACCGAATTTCACGGGGCGCGAGATTTTGCTGAAGGCCAAGGAAAACGGGACGCGCGAAAAATTGGTGCCGTTCAAAATGAGTGACAAAGGTACGAGCCGCACGGGCGTACCGCCGCCGCGTCCGCATTATTCGGTATTCGTAAACGGGGAGCGCGTTGGCGAAGTGACCAGCGGAACGATGTCGCCGAGCTTGAATTGGGGCGTTGGAATGGCTTACATCAATTCCGCGAACGCGAAAATCGGGAACAAGATCGACATCGAAATTCGCGGTAAGCAATTTCCGGCCACGATCGAGAAAAAACCGTTATATAAGAAATGATTCTGCCGCCAGAGACGGCAGCTACAACTATGAACGTTCCAGACGATTTACTTTACACCGAGAGTCACGAATGGATTAAGCGCGAAGGCGACAAAATCCGCGTCGGTATCACCGATCACGCCCAATCCGAATTGACCGACGTCGTCTTCGTTGAGCTGCCGAGAATGGACCGCACAGCGAACGCGAAGGAAGCGATCGCGGTCGTCGAATCAGTCAAAGCTGCGAGCGACATTTACGCGCCGGTGAAAGGCACGGTCGTGGAAGTCAACAAGGCGCTCGAAGCTGATCCCGGTTTAATCAACCGCGAACCATTCGGCCAGGGTTGGCTCTTCGTCCTCAAGATCGACAACGCGGACGATCTCAAGAATCTCAAAGACGCCGCTGCCTACAAAAAGCAGATCGGTTGAAGCCGAAGTTCTTTCCAACGCCGGTAGATTTCCGCGCCTGGCTCGAGCGCAACCACAAAAGCGCAACCGGGCTTTGGGTCGGTTTTTATAAAAAGGATTCGCGCAGGCCGAGCATTACCTGGCCGGAATCGGTGGATGAGGCACTTTGTTTTGGTTGGATCGACGGGATCCGGAAAAGCGTGGATGAGGTCAGTTACAAGATTCGATTCACGCCACGGCGCAGTGGGAGCATTTGGAGCGCGATCAATATCAAACGCGCGGGCGAGTTAAGGAAACTGAAACGAATGCGGTCGGCAGGTGCGAAAGCATTCGCGGCAAGGATTGAGAACAAGTCCGGGATCTATTCGTACGAACAACGAACGACAGAATTGCCCGCGACGTACGCAAAAACCTTTAAGCGGAACAAGACGGCCTGGGATTTTTTCCAGGCGCAGCCGCCGTCGTATCGCAAGATGATCGGCTGGTACATCGTGAGCGCGAAGAAGGACGAGACGCGAATGCAGCGACTCGAGCGAGTGATTACGGCATCAGTGAAAGGGAAGCGGCTGTAGGAAAATGAAGAAAATATCCGGCGTAAAGGTGGATCGACCGCTCGCGTAATCCGCGGTTGGGCCTAGTCTTTGCCGAAGAGCAGTTCGTCCACGCCGCGGAGAACTTCTTCCACCTTAATTGGTGCGGCAAAGAAGCTGTAGCCGGAGAGGATTCCGCCGGAAACCATCTGACTTTCGGGACGGAGACTGCTCAGCGAAAGAACGGGCGTGTCTTTAAGCGTGGAATCGGTACTAACCGCGCGTTCGATGCTGAGCTGGGTCTGGCCGGGATTATCAACCAGGATCAGATCGGGCTGAAACCAGCGAGCGGCATTGAGCGCGAGCTTATCATCGTGTTCTTCACGGATTAAATATTTGCCGGCGCGGTCCAGCGCGCGACGAATGAGTCGAGTGACGCCGGGTTCGTGATCGATCAAGAGGATTTTCTTAGGAAGCTTCATAGGATTGATTGGCTGAGGCTCTTCCCCGAGCATTGGACATGCCAGCATGGCGAGCTGCCGCGGTGAATCGCTCCTTTCAACTTAGGCGCGCTGTGCTTAATTTCGGGTTCGCGCGATGAGCAGTAAGGCGAAGCCCCAGGCAGCGGAGTTAAATTTCGAGAAGGCGATGGACCGACTCGAAGCGATTGTCGAACAAATGGAAAGCGGTAAATTACCGCTCGAGGATTTGATCGTGCGCTATGAGGAGGGGATGAATCTGGTGAAGGTTTGCAAGGACCGCTTGACCAAAGCCGAGCAAAAGATCGAGGTCATTGCCCGAACCAATGCCGGGAAACCGGTGGTGAAAGATTTCGAATCTGCGGCCGAATCGAACAACGAAGACGAAAAAGCCGACAAAGAATTAAAGAATGATGAAGTCAGACTCTTCTGAAACAATAACTACGCTCGTGGAGAGGCCTTCCCGGTTGCTCGACGGGATCCATTCGCCTGCCGACATTAAGGCGCTTCGGGAACAGGATCTCCCGCAACTGGCGCAGGAGGTGCGCGAGGAACTGATCCGGGTGTTATCGCAAACCGGGGGGCACCTCGGCCCGAATCTCGGCGTCGTCGAACTAACGATCGCGCTGCATCGCGTGTTCAACACGCCGAAAGACCGCTTCGTGATGGACGTGAGCCATCAAGGTTACGTCCACAAACTCTTCACTGGCCGGCTTGATCGCTTCTCGACCATGCGGCAGTTCGGCGGACTGAACGGATT
>Ga0066903_100001628_pt1 | contig 16709 bp, 14 predicted proteins | sample PanSoiMetaGPlot1_FD_67491 | JGI IMG/M metagenome (GOLD analysis project Ga0066903, IMG submission 67491) | Tropical forest soil microbial communities from Panama analyzed to predict greenhouse gas emissions - Panama Soil - Plot 1 (version 2) | ecosystem: Environmental > Terrestrial > Soil >... | reverse complement strand
CTCCATGATCAAGCCGTGTTCCTCCAGCCACCAGTCCGCAGCGTCGAATTTCCACTGTGACGGCGCCACGCCGCCGGCCGCCTTCAATTGATCGTAGCGGTCCAGCTTGCAACCGCGCGGACCCGGGTCCTGGCTCCAGAAACCCCACGATTGCGCGCCGCTGCCGGAGGTCGCCCCGGGGTCTCCCAGCGCCGCTATGTACTGCGGATCGATGCGCCTGAACTTCGAGAGGTCTACGCCTGATGCGTGAACCGGACGCTGCAGGCCGGCCGCCAACATGAGGGACCCCATGACCAGGAGCCGGCGGCTCACGAACGGCATGAAGTGACTGACATTCATGGGATTACTCCGGTTGGACGCCCTGACAGCATCCTATCATCAACGTCGACGCCCCGGAGTGTGCGAAGAGCTCGGCAGCGGGCGGAACGAAACTGCGCAGAGTTCGCGCAACGGGACGCTGCTGCAGGCACAGGTGTATCAGTGACAGACCGGCAGGCCTAAAGGTCTGCACTACTTCTCTTTGTGTCCTCTGTTCCCTCTGTGTCTTTCGGGTCTTCCCTGAGTTTGAATCGCTGGATTTTCCCGGTCGCGGTCTTCGGCAGTGCGTCGATGAACTCGACTCGCCGCGGCCGCTTGTAGTCGGGCAGGCGCTGCCGCACCCACTCGATGAGCTCGTTGGCGAGCGTGTCTGAGGCTGCGACGCCGTGTGCGAGCACGACGTACGCAGCTGGCTTCATCAGGCCGTCGCGATCTTCGCGCCCGATCACGGCGCACTCGAGCACCGCGTCATGCTCCACGAGCGCGTTTTCGATTTCGACCGGGCTGACCCAGATGCCGCCCGCCTTGAGCATGTCGTCGGTCCGGCCCGCGTACCAGTAGAACCCTTCGTCATCCTGCGAGTACTTGTCGCCGGTCCGCATCCAGTTCCCGTCCATGACCGACCGGGTGCGCGCCGACTGGTTCCAGTAGCCGGCGCACAGCGACGCGCCTTTCACGAACAGGTTGCCGATCTGGCCCGGCGCAACCGCGTGCCCGTCGTCGTCGACCACCTTCGTCTCGTAGCCGGGCACGACGCGGCCGCTCGACCCGGGCCGGATCGCGCCGGGACGATTCGAGATGAAGATGTGCAGCGCCTCGGTGGATCCGATGCCGTCCAGAATCTGGATGCCGAATCGCTCTTCGAATCGGTGAAACAACGCCGCCGGCAGCGATTCGCCCGCCGACACCGCGTGGCGGACGCTGGACAGATCGAAATCCTGTCCGTCGCGGTGGAGCGCCAGCAGCATCGCGTAGCTGGTCGGGACGGAGAAGATCAGCGTCGGCCGATGACGTTCGATGACCGCGTACACATTCGCCGCGGTCGGCGGCCCCGGCCAGAGGATGGCCGTCGCGCCGACGGCAAACGGGAAGTACATCGCGTTGCCAAGCCCGTAGGCGAAAAAGAGCTTGGCGACGCTGAACGCGCGATCGTCGGCGGTGATGCCGAGCACGCCCCGCGCGTAACGATCGGCACACACCATCATGTGATCCTGGAGATGGATGCAGCCTTTGGGCAGCCCCGTGCTGCCCGACGAGTAGAGCCAGAACGCGGGGTCGTGCTGATCGGTGGGCTCAGGCTCAAGATTCGGCGCGCCGCCGGCGATGAGCTCGTCGAACGACTGTGTTTCCGACGGCGCGCGCCCGCCGGAGACGACGATGGACCGGAGGTGCGCCGCGCGTTCGCGCCTCATGGCCAGGATGGGCGCCGCCAGCGGTTCGCTGACGATGACGGCCACTGCCCGCGAGTCGTCGAGGACGTAGGCGTACTCAGCCGGCTTCCACAGCGTGTTGGTCGGGATGGGAATCGCGCCGATCTTGATGGCCGCGAAGAAGCTGCAGATGAAGTCCGGGCCGTCCAGCATCACGAGGACGATGCGCTCGCCTCGCCGGATCGTCAGCCGGTGGCGCAGGGCATGACCAAGGCGGTCGATGCGCGCGGCCAGCGCGCCGTAAGTGAGGCGCTCGTCGCCGCACTCAACGGCGATGCGGTCGGCCCGGCCCTCCGCGAGATGGCGGTCGATGAAATACGACGCCGCGTTGAACACTGAAGCCATTGCAGACTGCAGAATGGCAGGATTGCAGGATTGCAGGATTGCAGAAAGAGAATCCTGCGGTCCTGGAGTTCAGGCCAACGATGGTTTCAGTCCGCCCGGTGCGTGGTCGGGTTCTGCTGACGCACGATCGGACGACAGATTGAGCATCAGCAGCACGCCCGCAGCCGCCATCGACCCCAGGGCCATGATGAGCGCCACGGTCGGCAGGATCATCCCCGCGTTGAACAGGAAGCCCGCGATGATCGGTGCCAGCACCGACCCGCCGCGGCCGACACCGACGGCGAATCCGGTCCCGAACGCGCGCACGTGTGTCGGAAACGCCTGCGCCAGGATGGCGTACAGTCCGACGATGCCCGCGTTGGTGCAGAAGCCGGCGAACGCGCAGATCTTCGACAACGTGTCGAGATCGGCGGGTGCGCGGCCGAACCACGCGACGCCGACGGTCGACAGAAGCATCACGAAGATGGTCAGCGGCTTGACCGGGAACCGCGTCGTCAGCAGACCCAGGACCGCGCCCCCGATCGCGCCGCCGACGTTCGTCCAGACCAGGACGCCGGCGGCCGACGATGGCGGGAAGCCCATGTCGACGACGATCTTCGGCACCCATTTGGCGATGAAGTAGAACGTGACGATGTGGAAGAAGTAGGCGAGCGTCAGCATCACCGTAATCGGCAGCAGGCCCGGCGCGAAGACGTCGCCGATCGATCGCGCGCGGACCTCTGGCGCAATCTCCGGCAGTGCGGCGACGGGTGAGTGGCCCATGCGCTGAAACGTCCTGTTGACGTTCTCGAGCGCGCCGGCCGGTTGCTTCCGCACCAGCCAGTGGACCGACTCTGGCACCAGGAACCAGACGAGCGGAATGCACAGTGTTGTCATGCCCGTGCCCAGGTAGAACACGGCGCGCCAGTCGTTGCTGCGCAGCAGCCAGGATGCGATGACGCCTCCCACGACGGCGCCCACGGGATAGCCGATGGACATCAGCGAGACGCACAGGTGTCGTCGCTTCGTGTTGGCGAACTCGGCGGAAATGGCGTTGATGGCCGCCAGCATGCCGCCGATGCCCAGGCCCGTGATGACCCGCCACGTTGAGAGGACTACGACATTGGTGGCAGTAGTTGCCATGAACATGCCGGAGGCCATGACGATGAGGCACCCGAGCACGGTCGGCCGCCGGCCGATCTTGTCGGCGACGCCGCCGAGCGCCATCGATCCGACGGCCATGCCGATCAGTTCCATCGAGAGCACGATGCCGAGCGCCGCGCGGTCGATGCCCCACTGCGTGGCGATGCCTGGCGAGGCGTAGCTGATCGACAGCACGTCGAACCCGTCGAGCGCGTTCAGGGCGATTGTGATCGCCACGGCCACGATTTGCAGGGGGCTCATGCCTGCTTTGGCGAGGACGTCTCGGGGATCGGTCGGTGTCATCGTGTGCGCGGCTCCCTTTCAGGTCTGGGTGGCGATCCGGTCTGCAACTCCTGGTTACCCGCCGCTGCCCACCTGCTGATACTTGCTGCGGACGACGTTCCTCGGATCGACGCCTCTGGGCACGACGACGCTGTAGAAGGGATTCATCATCTCCTCCCACGTCATCGTGCCGTAGTAGACCGTCTTGTTCGGATCGGGATTCGACCGGTTGCTCGCCGAGTTGTCGAAATGCGCCTCGACGTGGAGCTTGCTGCCCTTCGGGACCTTGATCGACGTGTTGTAGCCCAGCTGCCAGTTGAAGTCGTAGCGCGGGACGCTCAGGACGACCTGCTTTCGGCCGTCCGGAAATTCGAGCGTGTACGTCATGTCCTTGCCGCGCGCGTGCATGTGCGGCATGAGGTAGACGAGCTCGGCATCCTGCAGGAACGTCACTTCCGCCGGCGGACTTTCCCAGTTCGGCGTATTCGGCGGAATCGCGAACCGCTTGGGATCAGTGGGCGACGTCGTGAGGAACGACAGGTACTGGCGTTCCGGCGCGCGGTCCGCGACGACAAAGCCCACCTTGACGTGATCGGTCACAGCCTTCCCGTTCGGCGTGTAGTGCAGGTTGAACGTGATGTCTGAGCCGGCCGGAATCAGCCGGGCGGCGTTGATGGGCCGGTAGTCGGCTGCCAGGTTGCCAGGCAGGTAGCAATCCTCCGCGCCGGCGGGTGGCGCGACGTTCAAGCCCGGACGGATAGCGATGGGTGTCGGATCGTCGTCGCTGCTCTTCGCGGTGCCGCCGCCAAGAAATGTCGGGCCTCTGTCCGGAAGCGCGGCGCCATCCGCGTCGCGTTCCTTGTCGGCCCAGTACGCGACGCCATACTTGTACGCCGGATTGTGCGGCACGTAACCGATGCAGATGTGATGCGCGATCTCCGGGAACTCCGGCCTGATCTGGACCGACGTCACCCACGTGTCCTTCGTGAAGCCGCTGGGCATGATCACGGTCATCCACTCGACGACGTTGTTCTTCGTCGTCCCGGGCACGTCGGTGGTCGGGCCGTCGACGATCACGTCAGGCTTGACGATCCAGCCCTCAGGCCACTGGACCGGCGGCGGCGCGTCGCTGGTGGCGCCTTCGGGCGCACCCGTATCGACCCACTTCGCGATCGCCTCGATCTCCGCCGGTTTGAGCGAGCGATCGTTCAGATAGGGACCGTACTGCGGATCGGCGAACCACGGCGGCATCTTCCGCGACTCGACAGCCGTCTTCATCGCCCGGGCCCAGGGCCGGACGTTCTCGTAGGTGAGAAACGACATCGGCGCAACCTGTCCCGGCCGATGACACGTCTGACAGTTCTTCTGGAGAATCGGCTCGATATCCTTGTGGAAGCTCACGCCCGGCGAGTCGGCCATCGCCGTGACGCCCAGAACGGCCGCGACCAGAAGCACCGTCGCCCGAATCATGCGAGCACGCATACGCAGCCTCCGCGGGGGAACGTCAGGAGCCGAGCACATGATACTCGGTACGGCCGCCGGTCACCGTGCTGCCGGCTGGAGAGTCCTGAGGGCGACGACGTCGACGGCATCCAGCATCGACGCGACGTTGGCGCCGGTGGCATTCAGCATCATGACCGTGCCGATCCGCGCATCGGGGTAGAGCCGCATCATGCAGTGGAACCCGCGGCCCCCGCCTTCCTTGAACAGGTAGCGTGTCGTGTCGGTCGAGCCCATGTGCCAGCCGAGCGTCATCGGGATCGGGCCCGCGGTCGTGCGCTGCTGTTCGACGAACAGCGCACGAGCGGCAGGTCCGAAGAGCAGCGGATGTGTCCGGAGCGAGTCCTGCAGGAACTTGCCGAAGCCGCCGGCGCAGCCGACGAGGCCCCCGAACGCCGGCCCGTTCGGATAGTGATCGCGGATCCGCAGCCATCGGCCAGAGTACTCGCCGATGAGATCGCGATCGATCAGCCAGCCCTTCGCGAGATTCATGAGCGAGTACTTCTCGAGATAGCCGGACGCGTGGCGGCCGGCATCGGCCACCGTGTAGGCCATTTCGCTCGACGGGATGCCGAGGGCCTGGACGACGCGAGTCATGACGTAGGTCACAAACGGCTGGTCGCAGGCTCGCTCCACGATCGCGCCGAGAAGCCAGTACCCGATGTTCGAGTATCTGTAGTTCGTGCCCGGCGCAAAGGCGAGGCGAGGGTGCAGCTTGACGATGAGCCGGAGGACGGCCTGATCATCGAACGTCGCGTGCTCTGCGGCAGGATGGACCCATCGCAGCGGAATCGGATTGGGAATGCCGGAGGTGTGCGACAGCAGATGGCGCACCGTGATCGCGCCGCCGTACGGCTGCCAGTCCAGATAGCGCGCAATCGGTTCGTCCAGCTTGATGGCGTGCGCGTCGACGAGCTGCAGCACGGCCGCTGCGGTGATCGTCTTGCTCATCGAGTACGCCATCAGGGTCGTGTCGGGGCGGACCAGGCGGCCGCTCGCGAGGTTCGCGGCGCCGCCGCAGTACTCGAACAACGTCGCGGCGGGGCCGACCACCACGTACTGGAGGCCAGGTGTCTTGCCTTCCTGGATCGTGCGAGCGAGCAGGCGTTCGAGGTCCATGCGTCGACTACCCGTGCGCCGCCTCGAAGCCGCAGCGGCGCAGCATGTCGTCGATTTGTGCGGCGGTCGCCTGCAGCTTGGTGGCGCCTGCGATGGCGTCGGCGGCGACAACCGGATACCAGTCGCGCCGCGTGCGATCCCCCAAACCGGCAATGTCGAACGGCGCGATGGCGCGATCGATCCGCGCGACCAGCGCCTCGCGCGCGTCGTCGGACAACGGCTCGAGTGCCAGGGCGCTGCATGCCCGACGTTCGGCGCTGAAGGACGGATGTTCGTCGAGCAGGAAGCCGGGCGCCAGATCGGCACGCCCGAGCCGCCGCGCGGCTTCACTGTAGCTGGCCGCGGCGAAATATAGCAGGCTGAGGCGTTTGAACAGCACGGGGTCACCCATCGTCGCATAAAGCGCCGCGACCAGCAGTTCGGTGGCGTCGAGTTCGGATTGTGTGACCGTGGCGTAACGTTCGAGCGCCAGCCTGCGGTCCGCGCCATCGGCGGTGTGCTCGAGGACGTCGAGCAGTCGAAGGATGCCGAGCAGCGTCAGCGGAAATCCTGTCGACAGCAGCGGATCGATCACGCCGGCCGCGGACGGCAGCATCGCCCAGCGGCGGCCGCACACCTCCGCCGATCGGAAGGCCAGCCGGGGTGCGCGCACGAACGGCAGCACGGCACGCGCATCGCGAAACTGGCCGGCGATCGACGGCAAGCTGGCGAGAAGCCGCGTCCATCGTTCGCCGCTGTCGACACCGTCGACCCCGTTGGCGGTATCGCCTGCGAGCCGCCTGGCCGCGTCAGCCGTCAGCGCGGCGCCGGCGCTCGTGATGCCGTTGTTGAACGGCAACACCCAGATCCAGCCGCCGGGAAACACGTGATGCAGCGCGGCCGCATCGCGGGGGAAGGGCGGTGGGCCTTCGCGTGGGGGATGCCGATCGTCCCATCGCGCGACGCCGGTGAAGTGGCTGTACAGGCCTTCAGTGTGCGGCAGCCAGCGCAGCGGCGCCTCCGGCAGGCCGAGCGTGCGGTGGAGGAAGCCGCGCGGTCCGCTTGCGTCGACGACAAACGGCGCAGTGATGCGAAACGGCCGGTTCTGCCGCTCGCCTTCCAGGGTGCAGTGCAGGTCGCCTTCGGTGAACGTGCGCAGGTTCGTGCGATCGAAGTACAGCACGCCTGCTGTGTGCGCCTCGCGCACCAGCTCGTGATCGAAATCGGGCCGGTACCAGTGCGTGTCGCCGATCTCGTCGTGAGGGCTGGCCGCGACCAGGAGTTGCCGATCGTGCGCGGCGTCGTCTACGAATGGTTCGTTCAGCCGGTGGAAGAAGAACGTGAAGCCCCGCTTCAGCCCGACGGCCACCTCGGGATGAGTCCGTTGCCACGTACCCCACTTCGAGAATGCGCGCACACGAGGCAGGTTGTAGCGATCCGCGAGGTTCTCGAGCAGCAGGTTGGCCAGGGGTGTTGACGACTCGCCGATTGCAAATCGCGGATGGGTCGCGCGCTCGACGAGGGCCACGCGTCGGCCGCTGCGTGCCAGGGCGAGCGCCGTCAGCGACCCGGCGAAGCCGGACCCGACGACTGCGACGTCGCAGTCGATCCGATCAGCGACTGCTGCTGTCATGCCGATGTCCAGCCGCACGTCTCGCAGCGGTGCATGGCGGCGGGCTGCTGCTGACGCCGATTACCGGCGTCGAGCAGGTCGCGGCGGACGTCGAAGCACGCCGCGCACGTCGCGAACCGCCGCAAGTCCCAGAGGTCGACGAAGATTCGTGCCGGATGTCCGCTGAACCGTCGCCGAATCCCGGAGACGCCCCCCTCGATTTGATCGAGCGACGGCTCCGCGAGCGGTTCGACTTCGCTCACCGCAAGCGGCCCGAGCTTCGTGGCGCGCGTCGGGATCAGCGAGATCGCCGTGGAGCCGCACCGAATAGCTGTGTCGACCGAACGCGAAAGCCACTCGTCCTGCTCGGCGGCGGGCACAAACGGCGCCCCAATCAGCAGGAAAGTCCGCACGTCCACATGGCGATCCAGCAGCGCGCGCGCCGCGCGCGCGTAGTCGTCCACGGTCATCTTCTTGTTCAACTGGCTCAAGGCGCCGGGATGCGCGGTTTCGAGCCCCATCGCGACCTCGAGGGCCGGGCTCTTGCCTCGCTCGGAGCTTGCGGCCACAAGAGCGCCGACAAACCGGTCGACGCGCGGCCCGATCAGCGCAGGGTGTGACTCGACGATCACCCGCGAGAGTCCGGCGAGCTGGTGTGCGATGGGCCCGTAGTCGCACTCGGGCACCGCGCGCGGTTCGAAGAAGCTGGACGCGTTGTAGAGCTTCACCTGTCGGACTGCAGAGCGCCGCGCGCCGATCGCGTCCCAGGCCTGCGCGAGCTGATGCGGGATGGCGCCGGCTGGCGTGTTTGCGACGGTCGTCGCCTGCCAGAGGTCGCACATCACGCACTGCCAGGAACACTCTCGCCCCGTCAGGAAGACCGTCAGGCAGGAGGTCACGCCGCCGTCGGCCGTTCGCTCGTCTTCGAGCAGGAGGCTCTGGTAGCGCCATGGATCGTGGAGCGGGCGTGGGCGCGGCTGGACGAGGAGCCCCATAATGGCTTTATACGATTGACGGTGTCGGAGACCGACGCCCTATACTAGTGCACCGATCGGCAGCATCCGATTGTCATCATTGAAGTTGTCATCATCGAAGGTGTACACCTCACACGTCGACAGCTGCGCCGCGCCCAAGTCGCTCGGGTTTGCGGAGCGAGTGAACGGACCCCAGCACGAGCTGGCCCTCCGGCTGTTCATGGTCATCGTGCTCGCGCACTGGGCCGAGCACCTCTTCCAGGCGTTTCAGATCTATGCCCTGGGCTGGCCGGTGCCCGAGGCGCGCGGGCTCCTTGGCCTGTACTATCCGTGGCTGATCACATCGGAAACGCTCCACTACGCCTACGCCCTGGTCATGCTTGCCGGACTCTGGCTGCTGCGGCCCGGCTTCGTGGGCGTCGTCGATCGACGCTGGTGGACCATCGCGCTCGGTATCCAGTTCTGGCACCACATCGAGCACCTGCTGCTCATCACGCAAGCGACCACGGGCCACAACCTGTTCGGGCGGCCGGTGCCGACGAGCATCCTGCAGTTGTGGCTGCCCCGTGTCGAACTGCACCTGTTCTACAACAGCGTTGTCTTCGTGCCGATGATCATCGGCATGTACTACCACGTGTTTCCCCCGGCCTCGGAATCTGCGGCGGCCACCGGCCAGCGGTGCACATGCGCCTGGCATCGAGGACTCGTGCCGGCAGCCTGACCGGCCACTGCACGCCATCGTCGCGCCGGATGCGGCGTCCCCCCGTGTCGAGTGCCGTGTGATTGATCTCCTGCAGTGGCCGGTGATCGGCCCCCTGTTGCGATGGCGCCACGCGCGCACGTCGTTGCAGCTCGTGCTGCTCGCCGCTGCCGCCCTTGTCGTCACACACGGCCTGTTCGGCCCGCAGACAGCGCCCGCCAACCTCGCGACCGTCGCGACGTGGATTCACTACCGCGGGCTCCTCGTGCTCGCGCTGCTCGCGGCCGGCAACGTCTTCTGCACCGGTTGCCCGTTCGTACTCGTCCGCGACGCGGGCCGCCGGCTGCACGCGCCAGCGCGGCGATGGCCCCGCATAGTCCGGACGAAGTGGATCGGCATCGCCCTGTTTGCCACCGTGCTGTTCGTGTACGAGTGGTTCGATCTGTGGGCGCTCCCGCGTGCGACCGCGCTGCTGATCGTGGGCTACTTCGCGTCGGCGCTTCTCGTCGACGTCGTGTTCAAGGGCGCGACGTTCTGCAAGTACCTGTGTCCCATCGGGCAGTACAACTTCATCGCCTCGACGCTGTCGCCGCTCGAGGTCCGCGCGCGCGACGTGGAGCGGTGCCGCACGTGCGCGACCGTCGACTGCATCAAGGGGCGGCGCAGCGCTGCGGCCCCCGCCCTCGTCTTGCAGCGAGGGTGCGAGCTGGCGCTGTTTCTGCCCGCCAAGGTGGGCAACCTCGATTGCACGTTCTGCCTCGACTGCGTGCACGCCTGCCCGCACGACAACGTGGCGATCGGCGGACGTATGCCGGGCGTCGAGTTGTGGGACGGGCGGCGGCGTTCGGGCATCGGCCGCCTGGTTCGGCGGCCGGACATCGCGGCGCTGGCCGCCGTGTTCGTCTTCGGCGCTCTGGTCAACGCGTTCGCGATGACGTCGCCGTCGTACGCCGCGCAGCACTGGATCGCGTCAGCGTCGGGTGTGACGGCGGAGTGGGCGCTTCTCGCGCTCATGTTCGGGGGCGCTCTCGTCGGAGTGCCCGCGTTGGTGTTCGGCGTCGCGAGCGCAGCGACGAAGGCACTCGCCGGCGACCAGTCAACGACCCTCCGGCGCGTGGGCACCGAGTACGCGATGGCACTCGTGCCGTTCGGTCTCGGCGTGTGGGTCGCGCATTATCTCTTTCACTTCCTCACCGGGCTCTTCACCATCGTGCCGGTCGCGCAGAGCGCGGCCTTCGATCTGACGAGGCACGCCATCCTCGGTGAGCCCGCGTGGCGATGGATTGGCTTCCGTCCTGGTACGGTGTACCCGATACAGATCGGATTCATCCTGCTGGGCACGGTCGGCTCGCTGGCGGCCGCGTATCGGATCTCCGAACGTGAATACCCGGCGCGCGCAACCGCCGCGGCGGCGCCCTGGCTGGTGACGACGATGGCGCTGGCGATGGTTGCGTTGTGGATTCTGAATCAGCCGATGGAAATGCGCGCCCTCGGACTCGCCGGATGAAGACCGCGCTGACCGTCCTGTTCGCATTGTGGGCCGTGCGCGCGAGCGCTCACAGCGGTCCGCCGTATCCGGTCGTGTCCAATCGCGCCGATGGCGCGTACGTGCTGTCGGTGTGGACCGATCCGGACGCCACCGACGACCGCACGCCGGCCGGCCGCTTCTGGGTGACGATCGCGCCGGCCGTCAAAGGCGCGTCGTTGCCGCCCGCGACCCGCGCGCAGGTGGCCATCCGCGCGCTCGATCGCCCTGGCGACGAGGGGCGGTCCACAACGGCCGCGGTCGACGGCGATCCCTCGCGGCAGTTCGCGGCGCTGCTGATGGATCACGAGGGACGCTACGGCGTGCACGTGGCGGTCGAGGGTCCGCTCGGAACGGCGAGCGTCGACGCGGAAGTGGAGGCCACCTACGATCTGCGTCCCAGTCGAACCATGGTGGTCGTGTATCTCATGCCGTTCGTGCTCGTTGGATTTGTCTGGGGCAAGTTGCTGCTGAAGAGGAGACGACATGGCACAGGCGACCGTCGCACATCAGCGTGAGATTCTGGCCAACCAGCGCCTCATTTTGAGGAACCAGCGCCGCATTGAGGCCAATCAGAGGAAACTCGATCGCGTCCTGGCAAACCAGAAACGCATCCTCGCCCGCCTGAAGAAGTAGGCCGGGATCAATCCAGCCGCGGCGCCCCTGCGCTGTCGACGACCGTCACGTCGAGCTCGTCGACCTTTTCCTGGAGCTTGAGCCCGAGGCGATCCTCGAGCGCCAGGAAAAGTGAGGGACCGGCGCCCGCGGTCGGATTGGCGACATTGGGCTCGCCCGTCTGCGGCGACCAGAGATACGCCGGCGTGAACGACAGCGTGATATCGAAGGCGCCTGCCAGCCCCGTCTTGTTGCGCACGGGCCGATCGATAGCGGGGAACTGGGACGCCAGATGAAACGCCAGCTGCTCCATCGTCACGCCGCGCGCCGCCAGGAATCCTGGCCCTGAGCGGAACCCGCACGGCAGTGTCGACCCGCTGCAGACTTCTGTCGTCTTTCGGAGATCCGCCCCCGGGACTGCATTTACACTGACCAGGTCGTATACCCGGCCGTTCTGTTTTTCGCTGTGGACGGTCAGCTGAAAGCGCTCGGCGAGGACCTGCTGGAGCAGCGTCAGTCCCGTTCCGCCTACGACAACGCCGCTGTCGTTCCGAAGGAGCGTGATGGGCGAGCTGTCCGGCGACATCACGATGACGTCGAAGCGCCTAGTGTCGACCCAGTCGGGTCCACCAGTCGACTGACCCTTCATGAGCGGACCCGCGCTCCCTGCATAGGCGAAGCGGATCAGATCGCGCAGCGTCATGCCGAACCCGGCCATGGTGCGGCCGTCGGTCGACGTGGTGAACGGGACGGGCGCAATCGGCGGCGTCATGGTGCTCGCTTTCACCGTCGATCGCGGGGGCGGCGGCGGGGCCTGTGCGGCTCCGGCCGGCGCGTTCTCCGCGTGCACCGGCGCTGGTTTCGCGACGTCCGCGCCTGCTGGCGCCGCGACGTCCGTGAGGATTTCCCGCGCCACGTCGAGCGACGATCGCGGAGACGAGAGCAGCCCCAGCCAGCCCGTGATCGTCCGCACTTGCAGCACCGGCATCGACGGGGCGCTGGACGCGCGGGCATTCATCGCGCCGACGACCATCGGCGCGGCGACGACGGCCGCGGCCGCCAATCCCAGGATGCTCTTCGTCCAGCGATTCACTCGCGTCGTGGCTCGTGGCTGCATGATGCCCTCGATTCGCTTTCTCAAGTCGGATCCCGTGACGCCCGCGACGCACGCGAGCGGCGTCTCCACACAGAAGCGGCACGTCCTGAGCAGGCCTTCTGCATACGCAGACGGCTCGACACCCCGGCGGATCACGTCGTCATCGCACGCCCGCTCGCGGTCTTCGACGAGACGTGCGCCCAGCCACCACACCAGGGGATGGAACCAGAAGAGCGCTTGCACGAGCATGAGCAGCATGGCGACGAGGTTGTCGCGCCGCTTCGCGTGACAGAGCTCGTGCAGGAGGATCGCGTCCATCTGTGCATCGTCCAGATGCCGCGACACGTCGCGGGGCCAGATGAGGACTGGCCTCACGATGCCGAACACACCCGGCTCCATCACGACGTCGGTGGAAACGACGGGAAGCGTGTCGACGGACGCCGACTCCTGTGCGCGGCGCAGGGCGTCGATTTCCCGTCCCTCGGCGAGCGGACGCGCGGCGGCAGCCACACGCGCGAGACGCCGCCAGCGCACGCACCATCGCAGCGCGAGACAGGCGGCGCCGCACACCCAGATGGCCAGCAGCGCCTGCGGCCAGCGCGTTCCGGAGTGTGGCGCCAGGGGCGTCGACGACGGCCGTTCGACGGAAGGGAAGACTTGCGCGGAGAACGGCTGTCCCACCGTTTCAACGACGCGCACGGCCAGATCGGAGTGGAACGCAGATGGCTGTTTCCATTCGATCGCGTGGCCGATCGCCACCAACACCGCGAACGGCACCAGGAACTTGACCACGACGGCAAACCACACCCAGTGCCGTACGTGGGGTTGACGCCGCAGCAGAAGGGCGATGGTCACCGCCACACCGGCCACGAGCGTCGACTGCCATACGTGGTCCGCGACGACACCGACGAACGCGGGGCCGGTTGGCCATTCCGGGATCGTCATCACACTTTCTCCCCGGCCTTCCGTTTCAGGGCCTTCAGCGCGAGCTCCGCGTCGCGGATGTCGTCGAGCGTGAGCCGGCCCGTCTCGATCAGGTGCGCCATGATCGGCTGCGTGTTGCCGCCAAAAAACCCAAGCAGGTCGTGGAGCACGCGCCGCTCCGCCCTCGCGCGCGAGACCACGGCTTCAAAAATATGCGCCTTGCCGACTTTGTCGATCCGCCGCAGCGCCTGCTTGGCCTCCAGGCGATAGACCATCGTTTGAACCGTCGTGTATGCCGGACGCCTGCGTCCCGGGAGCGCCTCCTGAATGTCGCGGATGCATGACGGGCCGTGGTTCCAGACGACCGTCATGATCTGGTGTTCGAGCTTTGTCAGTTTCACAAGAAATCTTCTACTACATCTGTAGTTTTATAGGCAAGAGGAAAGTTCGAGCCTTCATGGAACCTGTAGAACCCTTTGAACCCTTTGAACCTCTAGAACATCGCCGGGACGATCATCGATTCGACAGGCCGGCCTGCTGCCGACGCGCAGGTGATGTTCGTCACGATGTCGGGCAGCGGCGGCGGGTCTGGGCGCTCGACCGGGCCGGTCGCCGCAAACGGGTCGTTCAGCATCAGCAACGTTCCGCCCGTGCGCGGCATGGATGCCGATGGTTGTGCTGGCCCAACTATCTGCCGCTGCGCCGGTGGTGGAAGCTCCAGCGCGCGAGCCAGGGGTCTGAGTCTGCCCCGCATCGCGACACGTATAACAAAAGATGAAGTTCTAAGAATTCTAAAAGGTTCTAACGGGTTCCAGAGGTTCTAAGGGGTTCTAGAGACTCTAGAGGTTCCCGCCTTCCAGGCGACCACCCGCGCCGGAGCACAGCCGTTCACGATTGGCGAAGGGGAGTCGCTCGTACTGACGCTCGAGCTCGCAGCGTGAGCTAGCGCCTCTCGAGGCGCGCCGTTGTCACGACCGTGTCGCCCGGGCGGATCCCATTCTCGATCTCCGTCCATTGGTTGTCGCTGAGCCCCAGGACCACTTTCAGCGGCGCGAACCGCATCCCGTCGAATCTCCACACCTGGGCGCGGATCGCATCGGCGCTCGGGACGTCGTCGGCCCGGGCGGGTAGCACCTGGCCGATCGCATCGAGCATCGCCGGCGTGGGGCGGAACGAGAGCGCGCTGTTCGGCACGCGGGTCACGCGATCGCGTCGGGCCCCTTCCAGCGTGACGAGCGCTGTCATCCCGGGACGAAGTTCGTCGCGCGTGTTCTCGACGTCGATCATCGTCGCGTACGCGATCACCGTCGCGGCCGTCGTTGTTCCCGGAGTTCCCGGAGTTCCGGGGGTCCCCGGCGTCGCCTGTGTCCCCGGCGCCGCCTGCGACGACTGCGCCGTCGTGCCGACGGGCGTCGCCGTCGTCGTCTGTTCGGCGACCGGCTGCAGGCGGACGGTCGACACGACGCCTCTGAACGTCTCGGTCGGATACGACTCCACCTGGAACGTCGCCTGTTCGCCGGTCTCGATGCCTGCGACGTCCGATTCGTCGACGTCGACCTCCACCTGCAGCCGTTTCAGATCGCTTGCAAGGTTGAACAGCACCGGTGCCTGCACCGCCGAGGCGACGGTCTGCCCCACCTCGACGTTGCGTGCGACGACGACGCCGTCGATGGGCGAAGTGATGACGGTGTGATCGAGGTTGACCTTGGCCTGGCCGAGTTGCGCCCGCGCTTCTTCGACCGCCGCGTGCGCCTCTGCCACCTGCGACGTCCCCGACTCGAGGTCCGCCATGGCCTGGTCGAACGCGATCTGCGCCGCATCGAGATCGGACGCCGGGATCAGTTCCTGAGCCGCGAGGCTTTTGGCCCGGGCCAGCTTGGTGCGTGTGTCGACGACGGCGACTTCGAATCCCCGCTGGTTCGCTTCGGCCTGATCCAGCGCCGCCTGCGTTTGCTGCAACGAGGCGCGCGCCTGGTTGAACGCTGCCTCGAACAGCGATGGATCGAGCCGCGCCAGCGTCTGACCCGCGTGGACCACCGAGTTGTAATCCGCTTCGAGCGACTGAATGGTGCCCGATACTTGCGCGCCCACCTGAACCGTCGAGATCGCCTGCAGCGCACCTGTTGCGACCACATGCCGGAGGATGGGCCCCGTGGTCACCGCTTCAGTCGTGACCCGCAGTTCAGGCTTGCGGTGGAATGCTCGCGCCGTCAGCGCGCCGATGACGGGCACTGCAATCGCCGAGCACATCCAGAGGAGCTTGCGGTCACGCTTCATAAAGACGACTCCGCTGCTACAGGTCGTTACTTCGATCCCAGGTGCCGCGTTTCGGCTCTTCGGGAAACTTTGCGGAGAACCTTTGGAACTTTTAGAACCTCTCGAGGACCTCAAGACCAAACACCTCAACGAAGCGTCAATGTCACATGTGGGTGTGCTGGCGGCGCTCATCCTCGCAGCGGCGCAGGCTGTCGAGCCGCTGTACTTCGTGCACCGGATTTCGATTGCCGGCAACATCGTCACGCACGATGAGGTGATCCGGCGGGAACTCGGGTTGGTGGAAGGAGGCGTGTTCGATCTCCAGGCTCTCGCGCGCGGCGTCGATCGGATCAATCAGCTCGGGTACTTCAAGCCTCTGACCGGGCACGACGTCGCCATCCGTGAGGTCGGCGCCGGTCTCGTCGACATCGAAGTGCGCGTCGAAGAGCGCCGCGGCAGTCGACCGGTCGTGAGCGGTGGTACGTCAGAGAATGGAGGCATCTTCGGCAGCGTGTCGTACACACTGCCGAACCTGCTCGGGCGCGGCCGCACGCTCTCCACGTCAATCGAGCGCGGATCGCACGACAGCCTGGTTGAAACGACCTTGACGGAGCCGCATCTGTTCCGTTCGACGAGCGGCTCGGTGACCGTGTCGTCACAGACGGTCGCGTATCCGACGCGAACGGGCACGCCCGGCTTCGTCGAAACCCGTCAGGGCCTGACGATGTCGCTCGGAAAGTCGGTCAGTCCGTTCGCGCGTGTGTCGTTCGGCTACACGTACGAAGTCGTGAGTCTGGCGGGTGCCGCCAACGGTGGCCGTCACGTCGACGGCCACATCGCGCCGGGCTTCGTCTACGACACGGTCGACGATGCATTTCTGCCGCACCGGGGCACGCGGATTGCCGGCGGCCT
>Ga0066903_100001627_pt1 | contig 16712 bp, 14 predicted proteins | sample PanSoiMetaGPlot1_FD_67491 | JGI IMG/M metagenome (GOLD analysis project Ga0066903, IMG submission 67491) | Tropical forest soil microbial communities from Panama analyzed to predict greenhouse gas emissions - Panama Soil - Plot 1 (version 2) | ecosystem: Environmental > Terrestrial > Soil >... | reverse complement strand
ACTAGTCAGTCTGCAGCGCTCGCCGAATGAGGAAGGGCTCGAGTCGAATTGAGCTTCTGAGCAGCTGCGGGAGCTGATCGTCCGTGAATTTCCGACGCCACCGCTGGGCATCGGCGGCAGCCTGCGTTTTCCAAAGCTGCACATCTGAATGATCTGGCGGTCGGCCACTGTGCATCCGAAGACGACGCTGTTCTTGAAATGCTCGAATGGGAGCGTACGCCTCGTCAATCGAAGCGCCAGCGTCAAGGCGAGTCAGAATCTCGCGATACCACCGCTGTTTTTCGACGATGGACTCGGAAAAGAGGCGACTCAGCCAAGCGTCTCGATCGCTTCCGATCAGCGCCCCATCGGCGAAGATGACCGTCTCCAACTCGATCAGCAGTTCCTCGGCGTTTGCAAGCATTCGACGTTTCTCGTCGATGAACTGACCGAGGAATTGATCGTAGTACGGCTCGGACTGCGCGTATGCCTGGATGACCAGACTTGCTGTCTCGACCCGTTTGGCACCTGGCGGAAGCGCTTCGGGATTCTGAGCAATCAGACCGTCGCCGCACACGTGTTGAGGAAAACTCGTATGGCTCCGGATGACGCTCGTCCGTCCACCATCGTACCGGGCTGTCCACGTTTTTGAATAGGAGACCACAGTGTGCGGTGATTCGTTCGCCACGATAGCCAGCATCGGCTTCAGCTTGAGACCGATGTCCGCCACACGTCCGATCAGCGGACGGGCCAACGCGTCAAAGCCGGCAGCTGTCGGGGGAATCAGCATGATGCCGCGCTCGTCGAAGGCTTTGACGCGAATCGCAAGTTCCATTCGCGTGTCTCATGCGTGGGGCAGCTTCATCAGCCGCGCGATCGCGGGCCAGCGCCGCGTGTGCTGCAGGGCCGTCGCATGGCCCCGAAGAAAGAACGCGACCGCCGCTTGCCGTTCCTCGATCGCGCGCTCCACCCAGTCGGCGCTCTTCTCCAGATCGCCGGATACGAGATAGAACATCGCCGCGCCAATCGGGTCGATCGATCCCTCGTCGGACAGCAGGAAGGCAATCAGTTCGTCGGCGCGCGCGGTTTCTCCCGCCCGTTTCAGCATGGCCGCCTGGAGGCCGACGAGCGGCTTGAACCAGGGAGCCAGTTCGTACGCCTGCCGCGCGATCGCGGAGGCGTCGTCCGGATTTCCGTCGAGCGCGAGATTCACGCCGAGCATGAAATACGGGAACCAGTATCGGGGATCGAGCGTGATCACCTCACGCAGTTCAGCGTCGCACTCGTCGCGACGGGACGCGGCCCGCAGGGCGATCGCGCGTTCGGTGCGCCACTGAAGGTTCAGCGGGTCCTCGCCGATCGCCATCGTTTCATGCGCGACCGCTTCGTCGACGCGTCCGAGCGGCAGCAGACAGTAGTGCGCGTACATACGATGGACCGCGGGCGAGACGGCCGGCTGCGCCATCGCGAGCCGGAACTGGCGCTGCGCATCGTCCCAGTCGTACTCGAACATCGCCGCGGCGGCGCCGAGCATCGCGTGCGCCTCGGCGAGATCCGGGTCGATCGCAAGCGCCCGCTGCGCTGCGCCGCGCATCAGCGGCAGCGCGTCGCGAGGCGGCATGATGGCGAGAATGCCAGCGTAGTGAAAGAGATTGCTCAACTCCGCGTGCGCGACGGCAAACTGCGGATCAAGTTCGATCGCGCGCTCGAGATGCGACCGTCCGACCGCCAGGCCCTCCGGCGTCCATCGTCGCCAGTAGTAAATCCCTTTCAGATACTGTTCGTAGGCCGCGACTTCAGGTGTGTGCCGGCGGACGCCCGGGCCGGCCGACAACGCCGGCTGGAGAGCCGCGGTGATCGACGAGGCGATGTCGTCCTGGACGGCAAACACGTCCGCGAGCTCACGGTCGTAGCGCTCCGACCACACGTGGCTGCCGTCGGATGCCGCAATCAGCTGCGCCGTCACCCGGATGCGGTTCGCCGCCTTGCGCACGCTCCCTTCGAGCACGGTCGTGACGCCGAGAATCTCGGCGATCCGGCGGACGTCTTCGTTCTTGCCCTTGAAGGCGAACGCCGACGTGCGTGCGATCACTTTGAGACCCGGAATGCGCGTGAGAGCGTTGATGATCTCTTCGGCCAGGCCGTCGCTGAAATATTCGTTGTCGGGGTCGGGGCTCAGATTCACGAACGGAAGCACGGCGATCGATGCCTGGGCCTGCGCCGTCTGCGGCGCGCGGGCGGCCTGCTCCAGCGCCTCACGCACGGCCGCCATCGTCTGATAGCGTCGCGCGGGATCCTTGGCGAGGCAGCGCCCGACGATCGCGGCGAGCGGCGACGGCGGGAGGGGCCGCGGGTCGTCGCGCAGGACCGCGCTCAGAGTCTCGGCGCTCGACATACCCGGAAACGCGCGATCGCCTGACAGCAGCTCGTAGATCACCGCGCCGAGCGCAAAGACATCCGAGCGTGCGTCGACGGAGAGTCCCTGCGCCTGCTCCGGAGACATGTAGGCCGCGGTGCCGACGACGACGCCGTCGGTCGTGCGGGTGACATCCTCGGTCGCGTGCATGGCCCTGGCCAGGCCGAAGTCGAGCAGCTTGACCGTCGGCTCGCGGCCGCCGGTGTTGCCGGCCAGCAGGATATTCGTCGGCTTGATGTCGCGGTGCAGGATGCCTCGGCCATGCGCGGCTTCGAGCGCGGTGGCGATCTGATGCGCCAGCCGCAGGACGTCGGCTGCCGCGAGCGGACCGCGCACCGGCGTGCCGTCCACGTACTCGAGCACCAGGTAGTTAGGGCCGACGTCGTGGATCTGGCAGATGTGCGGATGATTCAGGGCGGCGATCGCCCGTGCTTCCTGCTCGAACCGGCGCACGCGATCAGGGTCCGTCGCGAACGCGTCGGGCAGCACCTTGACCGCGACGTCGCGGCCGAGACGCGTGTCGCGCGCGCGGTAGACTTCGCCCATCCCGCCCCGACCCAGCGTCGAGACAATCTCGTACGGCCCGAGGCGCGTGCCAGGCGTGATCACCATCGAGCCGGTTGGGGCAACACGTCAGGCGTTGACCTGACGAGCGACGAACGCCTTGACCATCTCGCGCGCGCGATCGGTCTGCGGCCCGGGCTTGGACACCCATTCGTGCTCGCAGCCCTCGAACACGTGGAACTCGCAGCGGCCGCCGGCGGCCTGGTAGGTCTTCACGAACCGCTCCTGAACGGCGGGCAGCACGTTGTCGTCGAGCGCGCCCTGCATGATGAGCAGCGGGACGAGCGTGACCGGCTCGTGCCGCTCGAGGATCTCCTGCGGGTTGCTTTCGTGGATCGTTTCCCACGGCTTGAAGAACGTGGTGTGGTTCTTCATCATCGGTTCGCGCTTCAGGGTCTCGGCGTTCTGGTAGCGCGCGAACGGATTGCTGACGGGCGACCGCATGGCGGCGAAGGCAATGGACGCGTCGACATTGGGGGCCTCAGGCAGCGGAATGGCGTTGTAGCGCGCATCGCGCGGCCGCATCGCCAGGAGCTCGGCCACGTGGCCGCCGCTCGAGCTGCCGTAGATGCCGATCTTGGTCCCATCGCCATTCCAGGTGCGTGCCTTCGCTTTCAACCAGCGGACGGCGTAGTTGGCGTCCTGCACGCATGCCGGATATGGCGCTTCAGGCGCCAGCGTCATGTCGATCGCGACGACGAGCACGCCGCTCGACGCGATGGCGCGGTCCATTGGCTCTTCCGCGTGACGGTCCTTGGCGTTCCACGCGCCGCCGTGCAGGTCGAGGATGGTGGGGAAGGGGCCCGGCCCCGCTGGCTGATAAATCCGCGCCATCAGCGTCCGGCCGGCAGCGGTGCGGCGCAACTCCACTTCGCTGACGGCGATGTCGACGTTCGCCGCGGGATCGTACCGCTTCCGGGTGTCCGCTGCGGCCAATGCCAGGGCACGCGGGAACTCTGCCGCTATTCCGGCCGCCGTCATCGTTCGGAGAAAATCGCGACGTCCGACACACGTGGCGCGCATCTGGTCCTCCGGTCTGAAGCCCTTCACCGTTCCAGATTCTAGCGAGACTGCGCCTCCGGCCCGCGTGAAAAAGGCTTCTGGGAATGAGGCGAGCGGATGTCGGCAGGCTGCGTATAATGGCGCCTTCGACTCGTGTGCAAGAGGAGGCCCGCATGAAATCCGCGAGAGACATCGTCCGCGGCCAGGACCTCGTGACAGTCGACGTGCTGACCTCCGTGACGGACGCCGCGTGCCAGATGGCCGCGCGCCAGATCGGGGCGGTCCCGGTCGTGGACGGCGAGCGAGTCGTGGGCATCTTCACCGAGCGCGATGCGCTCACCCGTGTCGTCGCCACAGGCATTGATCCCATGCGCACGCCCGTCCGCGACGTCATGTCGTCGGCTCTGGTCGTGGCCAACGTCGAGGAAAGCTACGAAGCCTGTCTCGAGCGCATGCGGCAGACACGGATCCGGCATCTGATCGTGCTCGACCACGAGCGCATGGCCGGCGTGATCTCGATGCGCGATCTCATGGCCGTCGATCTCGCGGACAAGGTCGAAACGATCACGCTGCTGAACGAGTACGTCCACTACGTGCCGGCCGACATCGCGAATCGGCAGCCCTGATTCGACGTTCAGGCCAGTCGCGCATCCAGCGTGATCGTCGCGTTGAGCAGCTTCGAAACGGGGCATCCTGCTTTGGCGGCCTCCGCCGCTTTCAGAAATGCGGCGTTGTCGGCGTTGGGGATCTTGACGCGCGTTTCGAGTGCGCTGGTGGTGATCGCGAAGCCGCCGCCCGACTGCTCGAGCGTGACCGTGGCCTTCGTGCTGATGCTCTCAGCCTTCATGCCCGCCTCGCCCAGAATCATCGACAGGGCCATCGAATAGCAGGCCGCATGCGCCGCGGCAATCAACTCCTCGGGATTGGTGCCTTTTTCGTTCTCGAAACGCATGCGGAAGTTGTACGGGACGTTGGACAGTGCGCCAGATTCTGCTGACACCACTCCGGTCCCGTCTTTCAGTCCGCCCTTCCACACTGCACTCGCGCTTCGCTTCATGCGTCACTCCCGTTGGTGTCGTGCCGTGTCGACGTCAGGAGCCGATCGCGGCCGAGGTATCCGCAGGCGTCGGTGACGCCGGCGGCCTGAGCGCGTCAGCTGGAGGTGCTGGTTGCGGCCGCGGGGCGCCCGGAGGCGGGGCGCCATGGGCCGTCGGCTTGCCGAGGCGCGCCTTGAGCAGCGCCTCCGCATGCGCGAAGAGCTCCTCCTTCGAGATTCGGCCGGCGTCGACGTCGGCCAGAACCGCGCGCTGGGCCTGGTACTCGCGGTTCTCGATGCCGGCCTTGCTCTGCAGCATCCGCCAGGCCTTCCGGCGCTCGACGCAGAAGAGCACCAGCTGTCGCGACAGTGCACGGTATTCCGGCGCGCCGTTGGTGCCGGGCACCTTGATCGACACCCCGAAGTCGGGGACGAACGAGCGATGCGTCGGCACGAGATAGCGGCGGTAGACCACGTCCTGCTGGGTGATGCGAACCAGCATGTTCTCGAGCGGGATCAGACGGCCTGCGTCTTCGGCCTTGATCTTCTTCAAGTGGTTCCGGAAACGGGCTTCGGTCGCACACCAGTGCGCGACCGTGTACCGGTACGGCTCGTTGGTGCCCTTGAACTTCGTCTCGTACCAGTCCATGTCGATCGACGGGTTGCCCTTGATGTCCAGCGCCTCCCGATAGGTTTCGCCGAGGCGTGGATTGAAGATGAACTCCGGCGCGCCACGGGAGTCGCGCACGCGCTGCGCCTGATCGAGCGCCATGTCGTCGGGGACGCCGTGCTCCGGCTGGCACGTGGTGAAGCACTGCATGAACATGGTTCCCCGATATTCGAGGCCGTCCAGGATGGCGCGATAGAGCTTCGGCGCGTTCGCAATGGACACCTGCGCCACGAATGGCGAGCCGTGGCCCGCCAGAAACGTCTCGGCGACCGTCTTCTTCTCGACGTTCTTGCCCTGCGTGGCCGCGCCGAACACGTTCATGTCGTTGCCGCCGAGCATCGGCGTCGAGTCGGAGTTCTGTCCACCGGTATTCGAATACACCTGGGTGTCGAGCATCAACGCCTTGACGTTGGGACGATTCTGCAGGATCACCTTCGATGTGTTCTGGTAGCCGATGTCGCCCATGCCGCCATCGCCGCCGACCACCCACACCTTCGGCAGTTCGAGAATCTCCTGATCCGTCATGATGGCGTCGCTGAAGTGCGCGTACTCGTAGTACTCACGCGCGTCGATGACGCCCGACTCGCGGTGCAGCAGCGCCTCGGCAAGCCGCTCGGGGATGACCGAACGGCGGCCGTGGTCGACGATGAAGCTTTCGCCGAGGAGCCATCCGACGGTGATGCCATCCTGAAAGAGCGAGTTCATCCACGGGTACGGATGCGGGTTGTTGGGCGGCGTCGAGCCGTAGACGGTGTTGCACCCTGTGTGCGCCGCCATCGCCATCACCGACGTGCCGTTGCCCAGCCGTCCGTCAACGGGCTGCAGGTCGCGGTGATTGAAGGCCTCCTGGCGCATGACGGCGACGAGCGCTCCCACGATGTCTTCGTCAGGGATCGGGCCGCGCTCCGCGATCCGCGCCCTGGTGTCCTTGTCATCCTCGCCGCCGAGTCCCATGATCAGGTGGGCGACGGCCTGACGGAACAGTGCGTACTCGTCTTCGCTGCGTGCTTTGATCGCCGCCAGCCTCCCGGTGCCGAGCCGCTCGAGCTCGAGCGCCTTCGCGCGGAGTCGCTCGGCTTTCGCGTGATACAGGGGCCGCATGTAGGCTTCGGTCACCGCGGCGATCGCGCGCAGGACGCTCTTCTCGCCGCAGCCGGCGCACGCACCGTCTCCAGACACCAGCGCGTCGTAGTTCTTGCGCACCATCAGCATGTTCCGCAGCGTGGCGGTCTTGGATTCCTGCGGGCGCGCGTCGTTGTAGAGGCCCAGGTACTTCTGGGGTGTGTCCGGCAGTAAATCGAGAAACGCGGTGCCGGTCTCGTGATCGGCGTTGACGTGCTCCGTCTCCTGGACCATGCGCAGCGCCCGGTGCTCGCCGCACGCGGTGACGCACGCCGCGCAGCCTTTGCAGAGGTCAGAGACAAAGATCGAGAAGATGCCGCCGCCGCCGGGTGCCCGCTTTTCCGGCGTCGCAAAGATGGCGTTGGTCTTTTCGTACGCCATCGGAACCTTGTCGAGGACGTCGAACAGCTGTTGCTTGGCTTCCCGCGAGAAGCCGTTCACCTCGTTGGTCACCGTCCGGATGATCTGTGGCAACGGCAGCGGATCCTTGGTCAGCCCGTCCCGCATCAGCGATCTCGTGCGCTTCTCGATCTCGGGCATCAGCTGGAGCATCTTCTGTCGCTCGCTCGCGTCGGTGACGTAGTGGGTGACAGCGGTCCTGAGAATCGTGTCGAGATCCTGCGAGCAGTTGGGGAGCGCGGTGTCCGGACAGACGGCGATGCATTCCATGCACTGCGTGCAGTTCTCGGGAATGTAGAGCGGAGTCTCCCGGCGGGCCACATATTTCGAGGCCGTGTCGCCGCTGCCCGCGGCCATGATGCCAAGCGACGCATACGCGTTGGCGGGTTGCTCGTACCCGAGGCCGGCGCGGAACAGGGCGTCGAACGATTCAATGCGAGTCAGCGGCGTGCGATCCTCCTGACCGACAGGCTTCGCATGAGCACGACATCCGGAGCCGCACGTGTCGTCGTGCCCGTTCTCGAACACCACCGGCAGGAGCGCCTTGCCGCGCAGCGTCGACCGGTCGGGCGCCTCGATCTCCCCGACGCGGATTTCGCGCACGCGCTCGAAGCCCTGGGCCATCACTTCCATGTTCGAGGCGACCACCGCCTCGCCGAGCCGACCGAATTTCTTGACGTACTGCTTGTGGACGACCTGACGAAACTGATCCTGAGTAATCCGGAATTCGTCCAGCAGCGGCGAGACCGCGAAGAACGCACCGAGAAACGCGTTGCCCTGCATCCGCAGCTGCAGGTCGGCGCGTTCGGTGGCCTGACGCGCAATCTGAAAGCCTGGGAGCGTGAACACCCGGATGTGCTTGTCGAGAATCTGCTGGCGGGCCCAGATCGGCAGCCGTTCCCACGCGCGCGACCCTTCCTCTTCAGACTCCCACACGAGGCAGCCGCCTTCCGACATGCCGTCGAGCGGGTTGGTGTGGGTGAACGCCTTGGGGTCGCAGCACAGCACGACGTTCACGTGCCGCAGATCACAATTCACGCGAATCCGTTCCGGAGCCGCCACCATGAAGTAGGCGGTCGGCGCGCCCTTCTTTTCGGATCCGTACTTCGGATTGGCGCTGACGTGGATGATCTCTTTGGGGTTGCCGAAGTCATCGACGATCCGGTCGCGGTCGTACAGCAGATCGTTCAGGTCGCCGATGATGGCTCCGAGGTTCTTTCCCGTCGTGATCGCGCCCCATCCGCCGACCGAGTGGAACCGTACGGCGATCGAGCCGTCGGGTAACAGCGACGGGGCATCGTCGGACTTCACCTCGTAGGGATGATCCACGCCGAGGACCATGAACGTCACGCCGTCGGCGGCGCCCTTCCCGTCCTTGCGGACACGGCTCCCTGTGGCGAACTCGTACGCGCCGATGGTGTGCTCCGGTCGAAAGTCGCGCGAGCCCAGGCCATAGACTCCCGCGAACAGACGCGGCATCTGGTCGGCAGTGATCGCCGGCAGGCCCCGATCGCCCTGCAGGGCCTTGTGCAGGGCACTTCGGATGTCACGGCCAATCGGGTTGTCGGCGGCCATCGGCTCGTCGGTCCGCTCCAGGACGATGACACGCGTCTTGCCGGCGAGCGCCTTCACAACGGCGGCTTCAGGGAAAGGACGGAACACGTTGAGATGGATCGACCCCACGCGGGCGCCGCGCCGCTCGCGCAGATAGTCGACGGCGGCCTCGATGTTCTCCGCGGCCGAACCAAGCGAGACGAACACGGTTTCCGCATCAGCGGTCCTGTATTCGGTGACGAGGCCGTAATGCCGGCCGGTCAGTGTGCCGAACGCCGCGTACGCCTCCTCGAAGAAATCCAGAATCGGTTCAGTGAAGTTGTCGCGCCGTGCGACGACGCCTTGCATGTAGTGCTCCTGGTTCTGAACCGGTCCGAGAAGCACGGGGTTGGCGAGGTCGATCATCTTCGGCACGCGCCGGCGCGTCGGGCCGAAGAGCGCACGCTGGCTCGCGGTCGGACAGGGAATCACGTCCTCGGGCGCGCCCAGGTATTCGCGAATCAACTCGGCTTCATGCTTGTAGAAGGTTCGCTCGAGATGTGACGTGAGGAACCCGTCCATGACGTTCATGCCGGGCGTGAGGCTCAACTCGGTGACGCGCCGGAGGATCAACGCCTGGTCGGCCGTCTGCTGCGCGTCCTTCCCGAACACGATGATCCATCCGGTGTCGAGCGCTCCGTACACATCGTCATGGCCGCAGTGGACGTTAAGGGCGTGCTTGGTCAGTGCGCGGGCCGCGACTTCCAGGACCATCGTCGAACACTTGCCGGGCGCGTGGTAGTACTGCTCGACGCCGTAGACGACGCCCTGCCCGGACGTGTAGTTGACCACGCGTTTGCCACACACCGAGTGGGCGATCGCTCCACCCTGTGCGGCGTGTTCGCCCTCCGCTTCGACGGCCAGCGTGTTGCGGCCGAACACGTTGAGCTTGCCTTCGGCGTAGGCCTGCTGGTACAGCTCGCCGCCCTCGGTCGACGGCGTGATCGGGTAGAACACGCCGGCATCGGCAATGCGCGTTTCCGTGTGATACGAGACGAGCTGGTTGCCGTTCGCGGTCACGCGGATCCCTGGGAAGCGAGGCTTCTCGTTCATCATGTCCCCCGGCCGGGCGTTGGCAGCGCCCTCGCGATCGTCGTGTTCACGCGCGCCGGTGAGGGTCCGGAGGGTCTCGCGGGCGGAAGTCGCGACACGCGGTGCACGTGTCGACCGTTTCAAGGGGGCCCGTGTGTACAGGATGCCGGCAGCTCCACGGCGAATCCCATGCGCTCAACCATTCGGGAAACGTCTGGTAGAGCGTGGACTCGCCCCAACGGCAGGACTGGGGGTTCCGCCTGGGTCGGGGAGCCTGGCCTGGGGTATCCGCGGCACCGGTCGTCGCGTCCATGGGCGTCTCTTCCATGGATCACCTTCCTGACCGAAAATCCGAATTGCGTTGCCGCCGAACGAAGCGTGAACTACTTATACACCCGATGCGAGGCGAGCGCGAACACTAGCGCCAGCGCCCGACGATCTTGCCGTCTGCGTCGAACTTCGCGCCGATGAACTGCCCGGCCGCCGATCCGTCCTTCATCGGATTGAACCTGACGGTCACGACGTCGCCCGGCTTGAACGTTGTGGCGCGCCATCCGCTGCGCGACAGCGTGTTCGGGCTGCCGCCTTCGAGGCTCCACTCCGTCTTCTTTCCGTCCTGCTCGACGACCACCTGGATCCAGATGTGAGGGTTGGCCCACTGGAGCTCCTTGATCGTGCCCTTGAGCTCCAGCACCTTCGAATCATCGAACATGGCCGCGGAGTGATGCGCGGCGACCTGTGATCCGGCCGCGACGGCCAGGACCGTCGCAAAGAGAAAGGAGGTGATGCGCTTCATTTGCCCGCGTCCTTGTCGAGTGGTTTGCCGTCGGGGCCGAGCGTCAAGGTTTTGCCCGAGCTGCCGATGGGGTTGCGGTTGTTCTCGGCGCACGCGTAGTCCCACGCCCACGTGCCCGCCGGCTGCTTGCGGTATCGCTTGGTCACCGGCCAGGGCGCCTTGAGCGCTTTCGGATCCTCGACGACGATGCGCGCCTCGATGGTCGTGTCGTCGATCTTGCGCATCCGCGTGGTGACCCTGCTCGCATCGCTCAGCACGAGGCCGGTGCGATCGACGATGACGTCGTTGTCCTTCGAGCCTTTGAGGCTGATCGTGGTGAAGACGAGCGTGTCGCCCTCCCAGCGGCCAAGCGAGGCGCCGGTGTAGGTCGGCCAGAGATCCTCGGCCGCCGGATACTTGCGGCCGTCTGTGTAGACCCGCACGATGTTCGGCCCGTTCTCCGCGAGAATCCACACGGCCTCGCGCGTGACGGCGAACTCGTATACGTCGGGCAGGTTCATCGCGCGCGGGAAGCCGTGCGGCGTGCCGCACGTCGTGATCGGGTCGGGAAGTCGTCCCTGCCGGATCAGATCGATGTTCTTCCGATATTTCGCTTCCCACTCGTCGTTGTAGGGCGGTGATTCGCGCACGCCGGCGTCGCCGGCGCGGCCGTTCGGCGGCTGCACCGTTCCGCGGTCGAAGACGGTCGGGCCTTCCATCGCCCACACGCCGCTCCAGTCGGGAAGAGAAGACGGTGCGGCGACTTGCGCCTGCACCCGAAGCGCGAGGCCGCTCGCGGCGGACGCCACAATGACGACGAGCAGGACACGACAGGCTCGATGCATGAGGACCTCGCGAATCCCGAGTCGGCAGATCAGTCTACGCGATTGACGCGGCGTCTGCGTCTGATTGTTGTACCCTGTCCGCGGCTGATGCCTGTGCGCGGCATCGATCCCCAGGTCCTCGATCGAAGGAGTGAGCCCATGAGTCGACTGACGTGCGCCCTCACGCTCACGTGCGCCTTGTTCGTGCCGGCTGGCGCCGCCAACAACGGCCTTCCCGCGGCGCAGCCCGAATCCGTGGGCTTCTCCGCCGAGCGGCTGAAAAAGTTGAATGTCGAGATGCGGCGGCTCGTCGACGAGCAGGAATTCGCCGGCATCGTGAGCCTCGTCGCGCGCCACGGCAAGGTTGTCAGCGCCGACGTGTATGGGATGCAGGACCTCGCCGCGCGCACGCCGCTCCAGCGCGACACCATCTTCCGCATCTACTCGATGACCAAGCCGATCACCGGTGTCGCGATGATGATGCTGTACGAGGACGGCAAGTGGCACCCGGACGATCCGCTGTCGAAGTACATTCCGGAGTTCGCCGGGCTCAAGGTGTACACGGGCGCCAATCCCGATGGCACGCCCGCCCTCAAGGCGCCGAAGCGTCCGCCCACCGTCGGCGATCTGATGTCGCACACCGCCGGATTCACGTACGGCCTCTTCGGCAACACGCCGGTGGACAAGCTGTACCAGGCGGACAATCCGCTCGCGGCGCCGAACCTGCGCGAGTTTGTCGCGAAGATGTCGAAGCTGCCGCTGTTGTACGAGCCGGGCGAGCAGTGGGTGTACAGCGTCTCGGTCGACATCCAGGGCTACATCGTCGAAAAGCTGTCCGGCCAGCCGCTGCCCGACTTCATGCGCACGCGGATCTTCGAGCCGCTCGGTATGGCCGATACCGCCTTCTCGGTGCCGCAGAACAAGCTGGCGCGGCTCGCCACCGTGTACCAGATGGACGTGCCAAGCCACAAACTGAACCCCCAGCCACGCGATCCGAACATCACCGCGACGCCCGGCATGGCGTCGGGCGGCGGCGGATTGTATTCAACCGCCAACGACTACCTGCGCTTCGCGCAGATGCTCTTGAATGGAGGCGAGCTCGAAGGGCACCGGCTCCTCGCGCCGGCCACCGTGGCCCTGATGCGCGCCAACCATCTGCCGCCGGCGCTGATGGACGTGCGGTTCGGCATCGGTCTGTATCGCCTGCGTTCCGGTTTCGGCTTCGGCTACGACGTCGCGGTGTTCGAGGATCCTCAGAAGGTGGGCAGCATCACCGGCAAGGGCACCTACCTGTGGGACGGCGCCGCCGGCACGTGGTTCTGGATCGATCCGTCCAACGACGTCGTGTTCGTGGGCATGATCCAGCGGATGGTCGCCGGCGGCATGCCGAACGCGGAGAACCTGTCGCGCACCCTGGTGCACCAGGCCCTGCTCGACCCAGGGAAGTAAGTACGGAGGCGTCGAGGCCCGGGAAGCACGTCAGATTTGTCGCGCTTTTCTCGGGCGGTGACAATTTTGTCGAGTCAGAGCACCACCTCGAGGAAGCGGGAGCCGGCGTTCAGGCAGTCGAAGGCATGCAGCCCGAAGCGGGCGGCGAGCTCCGCGCACACCTCGATGCCGCGGCAGCTGTTGCCGCGCGCGTCGAGGAGCGGCGAGTACGTCGCGATGCCCAGCTGCCGGTTCACCACGGCCATCACGCCGCCGCTCACCCCGCTCTTGGCGGGCACGCCAACCCGGTAGGCCCATTCGCCGGAGTAGTCGTACATCCCGCACGTGAACATGATCGACAGCATGTTCCGCACCGATTGCACGTCGTACACCTGCTCCTGCGTCAACGGATTGCGCCCCATGTTCGACAGCGTGGCGGCGATGACGGCGAGGTCGCGGCAGGTCACGAGGATGGAGCACTGCCGGAAATAGACATCGAGCGCGTGCTCGGCCTGTTCGTGCACGACGCCGAAGTTGAGGAGCAGGTGCGCGATGGCGCGGTTCCTGTGCCCCGTCCGGCGTTCCGAGTCGTAGACCGCCTCGTCGAAAGTCAGACGGCGGCCCGCGGCCGCGCTGAGGCGCTGGAGCACGCGATCGCTGGTCTCGCCGGCGAACCGGCTGTGGAGAAGGGCGGTGACGCTGATCGCCCCGGCGTTGATCATCGGGTTGTGCGGCCGGTTGGTGCCGTTCTGCAGCTCGATGGAGTTGAAGGCGTCGCCGCTCGGCTCGACGCTCACGTGACGCAGCACCCGATCGTGCCCGAACTCCTCGAGCGCCATGCCGAAGGTCAGCGGCTTGGACACCGATTGCAGCGTGAATGGCCGATCGCAATCGCCCGCTTCGAAGATTCGGCCGTCCGTGGTGGCAATGGCGACGCCGAAGTGTTCGGGCGGGCTCTTGGCGAGCTCCGGGATGTAGGTGGCGACCGCGCCGTCGTTCAGTGTGCGGTATCGTTCATGAAGTTCTTCGATCACCAGCTGCAGTTCGTGTTTGTCCATCGCGCGTCGGGGTCGATCGGCGGCAGCCAATCGCTGCCGTTCGCAGCAACGGGCGTGCCGCACAGCGGCGCGCGATCTGCAGCGAAATGCGACAAAGGTGAGGACAGGATTGTGGGAAGCCCTCATAAGTCAGACATAAATGTGATGAGCGCGGCACGAGCCGCCATTCGCCTCGCACCAATCGGCGTCATCCGCTCCGAGCTCGTGGCACGGCGCGACGCGCCCAGGCAGGGATCCGAAGGCGCGCCGGATGCCTGGCTCGACGTCACGGCCACCGCCGCGGCCGGACTGCGCGGAATCTCCGCCGGCGACGAGCTGATCGTCCTGACGTGGTTTCATCGCGCCCGACGCGATGTGCTGCAGGTGCATCCGCGGTCCGACCCGAAGAAGAGGCTGGCCGGCGTGTTTGCAACGCGATCTCCTGACCGGCCCAATCCGATCGGGCTTCATCCGGTCGTCGTCCGCGCGATTCGGGGAAGGCGGCTGCGGATTGGCCCGATCGAAGCCATCGACGGCACGCCCGTCGTGGACGTCAAGCCGGTGCTGAAGTGCCGGCCCGCGCGGCGTCAGCGATCGGAGCGATAGTCGAAGTTCGAGGCGAAGCCGCAGCGCCCCTGAACCTCCCACGAGAGGGCTCCGTCAGCGACTTTCATGACCTCGGTCTGCAACTCGTCGCCCGCCTGATCGTGCCCGGGGATGCCGCACGTAATCGCGAGCTCGGACCGCACGGGCGTACCGCCGCGGACGACGACGTAGTCGTCGGCGCTCATGAACCAGCGACGCGGCGCGTGCTCGAGGGCGATCCGCGCTTTCCTGACGGCGTACACCTCGCCAATGGCCCGGGCGTAGTTGGCCAGCGCGGTGCCGCCGGCCCGGCCGAGAAAAATCTCCGCCAGGGCGCCGTGCTGGTCCTCGGTCGCGGAGTCGTCGATGTAGAGGCACACTCGCCACGGCTTGCCGGCCTCCGCATCGGAGTACGAGCCGGCGAGCACAACCGAGCGTTCCGCCAGAGGCGTGGCGCCCCAGGCGCCGTCGAGAATCCGCCACGACAGCGCGAAGTCGCAGATGCCGTAGGTGGATCCGGTGGTCAGCTTCAGCCCGCCGCGCCGCCGGCAGGGGCAGATCGCGTCGCAGCTGCAGGCCTCGTAGTAGGTTCCGGCGACGTGCCACGCGGGTGTCGGGGCTGGGGTCGGCTCGTTGGCGCTCATGCTGGAATCATATCGAGAACGTCGCGCGCGGCCTCGACGGCCAGCCGGCAGAGCGCCCCCTGTTCGCATGCCCTGGTGATGATGGCCGCGACCTCGCCAGGAGGGACGCCTCGCCTGTACGGCCGATCGGCCAGCAGCGCGTCGCAGATGTCGGCGACGGCGATGACAGGCGGGCCTGGCGGACCGCGCGCGCAAACCAGGCGTCGCCGCGCCCGGTGTATTCGAGCGCGTACCGGGCTTTCTCGGGCAGCCGCCGCCATTCGCGGCGCCACACCGCGCGCTTGACCAGAAAATCGTTGCCGCCGAACAGCTGATGCACACGCGCGGCGTTGCTCGAGCAGCTCGCGTCTTTCAGCAGCAGCGCGTAGAAGAGATCGGTCTGCGCAGCGTCGCTGACGCCGGCGATCGCCGCCAGCCGCATGCCGATGAGGCACGAGGCGCCGCGTGGCCCTGTGGATGCCCTTCCGTCATGTCGAGCAGACTGACGAGAGGGTTATCGGCGTCAACGCCGACGCGTGCAGCGTTGTGCGCGTCGCGCGTCAGCGACGGGCGACGCCCCGATACATGTAGCCGGCGAATTTCGGGGCGCCTTCCATGTAGCCGTTCTCGAGCCGCTCGATCTCGAAGCCCGCGCCTTCGATCAGCCTCGAGATCGGGCGGTTCAGATGGCAGCCGCCGAGCACGACCTTCTCGATCGGGTTCAGCCGGTTCTGCCAGCGCACCACGGCGGCATCGTCCGACAGGCCGTGCTCGACGAAATAGAAGCGGCCGTCGGGTTTGAGCGCGCGGCGCACTTCTCTGAGCGCCCCCTCGACGTCAGGAATGGTGCACAGCGTGAACGTGCTCAGGACCGTCTCGAAGCTCTCGTCGGGCACCGGCAGTCGTTCGGCCGACAACGCGACGAAGTCGACCGGAAACGGCGCAGCGGCGATGCGCTTGCGCGCGATCTTCGCCGACGTGGTGGAGGGATCGACGCCGACGACTTTCGTGACCGCCGGCGGATAGTGGGGCAGGTTGAGTCCGGTGCCGAAGCCGATTTCCAGCACGCGCCCCTTGACGTCGGCGAGGCCTCGCTGACGTTCGTCCCGCATGCCCTTCGTGTTCATGAAGACGTTGAGGAGGTACGGCAGCACGTGCCCTTCGTAGAAGCCCATGGTGGCGGCTACCCGCAGTTGATCGTGCACTTGGCCGGGCGCACGAACTTGCCTTTGATCTTCTCGCGGTACTCCGGGTACATCGTCTCCGCGCCGCCCATGGCCGCCTCGGGCGGAATGCCGTAGCGCTTGGTGATTTCGTCGAGGAACGGATTCTTCCCCGGCAGGTAGTGCGGCACGCGGCCCGACTCGACGCCTTCGTCGCCGACGATGCAGGGCGGGCCGCCGATGGCGACGGGAGTCGCGCTCAGGTTGTACGAGCGCGTCAGGATGTAGGGCTCGGTCAGATAGACGGGATCGTCCATCAGCAGGGTGAGCGTCATCAGGTCGCCGTGCCGGCGGAAGTGCGTCGTAATGGTCGCCTGATCGCTGCTCGCGGCGCCGTTGCGCCGGATGTATCCGGTCTTCAGGTGCGTCGTCGTCGCGATGAGCTCGTTGCCGTTCCACACGCC
>Ga0066903_100001626_pt1 | contig 16714 bp, 16 predicted proteins | sample PanSoiMetaGPlot1_FD_67491 | JGI IMG/M metagenome (GOLD analysis project Ga0066903, IMG submission 67491) | Tropical forest soil microbial communities from Panama analyzed to predict greenhouse gas emissions - Panama Soil - Plot 1 (version 2) | ecosystem: Environmental > Terrestrial > Soil >... | reverse complement strand
TCAGCGCGCTCGGAGGGACTCGAACCCCCAACCTTCTGATCCGTAGATAAAGGTCCGTTCGTCCATGCCATCCACAGGCCGCGTTCTCGCAGGTCAGACGGGGCGACCGATCCTTGTTCCGTCCATCGCGACCCACTACCGTTATCCCCGTGGTCGTCAGATTGGTCGTCAGCTCGGAGCTTCTATCCGTGAAGGACCGTTAGAAATGCCTGGTCGGCGTGCGGACGGCGAAGGCACGATCAGCAAGCGAGCCGACGGCCGGTGGGAAGGACGCCTGTCGCTCGGGAAAGGCCCCGACGGGCGCCGCCTCCGTCACGTCGTCTACGGGCGCACACGAAACGAAGTAGTCGATGCTTTGCGGCGAGCGCGGAACCGCGTGGCGGGAGGACAACCGCCCACCGACAGCGCGACCACGGTAACGGAATACCTGCGCTGGTGGATCGAGCACGTCCTCCCGGGCACGGTGCGAGAGACGACCGCCTACCAGTACCGACGGACCGTTGAGCACACGATCATCCCGGCTATCGGCAGGCACCAGCTCGGCAACCTCGCTCCCGCCCATGTCCACGCCATGGTCCGCGATCTTCAACAGAGCGGACATGCACCGACCGCTCGCGTCGCTCGAGTCATATTGCACCGTGCGCTCGCACTCGCTGAAGAGTGGGGATACGTGCAGCGCAACGTCGCATCGGTCGTGAAGGCGCCACGCGCGACGACCAAAACCGACGACGCGCTCGATGCTGACGCCTTGAAGCGGCTCATCGCTGCGGCGGAAGGCGACCGGCTGGAGGCTCTATGGCTCATCGCTGCGACTGTCGGGCTACGCAAAGGCGAGGTGCTCGCGCTGACCTGGGACGACATCGATGTGCGCGCCGCAGTGCTCACCGTACACGGCGCATTGCGCCGCGTACCCGGTATCGGACTCGTCGTGAACGCGCCCAAGACCGAACGTGGCAGCCGCGTCGTCGCGCTGCCGCCGATCTGTGTCGCAGCGTTACTGCGCCGCAAGCAAGGACAACGGCTCGAGCGGGTCGCCGCCGGCCCCCGCTGGACCGACACCGCTTACGTGTTCACCACGGAAGTCGGCACGGCCATTGACCCTGACAACCTGCAACGCGCGTGGCGGAAGATCGCGACACGCGCCGGGCTGGGCAAGCTGCGATTCCACGCCTTGCGACACTCAGCGGCGACAGTTGCGCTCGCCCAAGGCGTGCCACTCGAAGTGATCTCCCAACAGCTCGGACACGCCGGGTATGCGATCACCGCAGACGTGTACGCCCACATCGGACGCAAAGCCCAACGCCAAGCTGCTGCCGCTATGCAGGCTGCGCTCGAATGATGGGCTCCTAGCCGACGGACTGGGGGCCACAGAGCATAGGCGAACACATGTTCGTCTATGCTCTAACCGTGGCTGTCGAACTGCCGATCGCGGAACTCGTCGAGAACCGACGGCGGTCGATCGCCATGCTTGCCCCAGGGGTGCCGGCCCTGAACCGGGAGGAGACGCTCGAACTCTTGGAGCAGCTCGTCGAGGCGCTTCGCCAACTCGACGCAAAGACGCGGACCCGTAGCGGGAGCTTGTCGACCACCACCGTCGGCGACGATACCGACATCGACGCGGACGGTGGGAGACCCTGGCTGGCCTGGGCGCACCTGCGACACCTCTGCGCTGCTTGAATTGCGGCGCTCACGGAACTAGTCACGCCCGGGGTGTCGCTGTGGTTCGCATTCGAGCTGTTGATGACGTGCTGGGTGCCCCGCTCGTACCTGGCGCCCTACGACATGAACACGTTCGCCATCTCGTAGACGCCGAAGTGAGCGAGAACGATCAGCTCGATTTCAAGCGCGCGTCTTATCCGAAGGGCAAGGAGAGTGATCTAGCCACCGACCTTGCGGCATTGGCGAACCACCAGGGCGGAGTCGTTGTCCTCGGCGTTGTCGAGACAGACGGCAGAGCGGTCGATACCACGCCACTTGAGATCGGGGAATTTGTAGAGCCGCGCATGAGGCAATTAGCTGCCCAGTGGATCGCGCCCTACTTGCAGTTCGACGTTCTGCCCGTCCAAACGCCCGAGGACCCGCAGCACGGTTTCTACCTGCTATCGGTCGCGCCCAGCCTGCGCTCTCCGCACGCCGTTGCTAGACCAAACGAACCGAGGCTGAGTTACCCGATCCGATATGGACGCGATACGAGGTACCTATCTGAAGCCGAAGTAGCAGATCCCTACGTCGACGGTTCGACCGCGCCCTTGGACGGCTTCGTCGACTGGAGTCGGTCCTTACCGAAGGCCTCGCACGGCTTGAACCGGACCAGCCGTGGCTCGCCCTCGCCGTGACACCCGACATTCCAGGCAACGAGCAAAGGTCGACGTGAAAAAAACGGGCCCGTACCCCCCCTGCAATTCTGAGACTGCGTGCCCAACCCAGGGGACGACGTGCAGGCTCGACGGGCGCGCACAACGCGAAGACAGGGGTAGCCGGCGGTGGGCGGCGCAGCCGCTTCGGCACGCGCTCGTCCTGCTGCTGTGCCATGCGCCGCTCGACTGCGCTACTGCGACGGACCGAGGCGGCCGGGCGGCCGCCGTCGCTGCGATTACGTTCGGTCGGTGGCCTCCGTATCCGGCCTCGGGGGCACCATCGGCACTCACCCCGGTCAGAGCCTGAGGGACGTTGCACCGCCTAGCTCCTCGCCCACCGCTCGACGTCCTTCCATGCCCATACGAACGCTTGTCGAAGGTGCACGACCGGCTCTGGGAAATCCGAGTGACGGCGACGCCACTCGTGGAGCACCTGCGGGCGCGCCACCCTGAGCCGCGAAGCGATCTCGGCTGCGCCGACTAGCTCGCCCACATCAGCCGCTCGACGCTTGGACACGCGGGTGAGTACAGCCGTACTCAGATGAAGAGAGCAAAAACCGATCTCGCGCGCGCTGACCCGGCCATCTGCCCTCAGAGCCCCACGCCAGGGTACCGAGTTGGTGCCTCACGACGAAGGTGCATTTTCGTGCAGCCGCTAAAGATGCAAGCTCCTTCACAGCCGGAAACAAGAACCACCACTGCCGGTTCGTCGCATCTCGCGATCGCGAAGTACCTGTAGTCGCCGCTGACGGCCTCTCGCATACGACCTCGCGTGCCGCGTGACGCTGACCGCGACTCGTCCTGCTCCAAAATCCGCCTGCCGCTCCGTGCCCCGAACTACGTGTGGGCCGGACTCAAAATGGTTTCGCCGTGTTCTTCAGGTTTGCGATGGGATCGCTACTACTTTGACGTCGCATTTCGACGGCGCGGCGGTGAAGTAACAAGTCGACGGAACCGCGCGCAGCGGCCCCTCGCCGTGTGGGGTGACGTTGCAGAATCCTGGCGCGATGCCCCTGAGCTGCTGAGTGCTGGGTTCCGTGAACGTCAGGTCGGTCACGACAGGCGCACCGGGTGGGTCACCGAAGCAGCTCACCTCGACGTCGACGCGGCCAGAGAACGTCACGCTCACCGTGTTCGTCTCGCGCGACGCCGGCGTGGTGGCGGGTTCGGCCGTGCGCGCGTTCTCGCCGCCGCCGCATGCGCACACCACCAGCAGTGCAGCGGCGATGACGCCCGGGGCCTTCCTCATTTCGTCCTCCTTCGTGGTGGACGTGGGACGAGCATCTCCCCGACGAGGCCGACGAGCAACCGGCGCCGACGTTGCCGGATGGCCGGGCGGGCACTATTGGAGGGTTCGACGCGTCCTTGGATTTCTGGCGCCGCGAATTGATGGCGGGGTGGCGATCATCGTCTCGGCGTCGAGACCGCGGCCGGATGCAGTCGGCCGCCCGAACGGTGAATTCCGCGTGAACGAGCTTCGATGAGGAAGACGGTGACTTCGCCGGGTATATGTTCGCTCGCTAGGGGCAACTGGCGAGCACGTGAGGGGCGGGAAAGTGATCGGCGTTGAGCGGCGGCCAATCTTCTTGGCTTGGTTCCGGCGTGTCCGGTCACCCTGGATCCTTGCGACCGCGCTGGCGGGTGTCGTGGTCGCCTCCGCCTGCGTTCCGCCACCGCCGTCGCCGACGGCGGCGTCGTGTCCCGGTTGCAAGGTCTATCTCACCTTCGATGACGGCCCGAGTGTGTACACACCCCAGATTCTCTCCGAGCTGGAGGCCAAAGGTGTCCCCGCAACATTCTTCGTGTTGGGCGAGCGTGCGGTGCAGTTCCCGAGCTATGTGCAACAAGAACACGCCGACGGTGACGGGATCGGCGACCACACCTGGGATCACCCCGACCTCACCACCCTGCCGCCCGACCAGGTGCGCTCGGAACTGCAATCCACGGCCGACGAGATCGCGAGCCTGACCGGCGCGCCCCCCACGCTGTGGCGACCGCCGTTCGGCGCGTTCAACGACACCGTGACCCAGATCGCCTCGTCGCTCGGCCTGTCGATGCGTCTGTGGGACGTCAACACGGACGACTGGATGATGCCCGGCACCGACGTGATCGTCAGCAATGTGGTCAACAACGTGAGCAACGGCTCCATCGTCCTCATGCACGATGGATCCCAAGAGAACACCTTCGACCGCTCCCAGACCGTTGCCGCGCTGCCGACGATCATCGACACGCTTCGAGCCGCGGGCTACTCCTTCGGCTCGCTGTCCACGGTCTCCGGCGCTGCCACACCCAACGCGCCTGCCGGACCCACCGTCCCGATCGGCCAGGAGTAGTCGGCAATCAGGCAATGGCGATCGGGACCGCTGAGGTGACCTCGCCTTAGAAGGGCAGTTGTATTGCCACGACGTCGGCTTGGCTTCCCGGCAAGCAATTGCATACTGAGTTGCGATTTCGTGAGCGTGGTGCGCCCGTTGCCAGGCCTTGGCAGTCGTCGCGCCCGATCTCCTGTAAGAACTCGGTAGCTTCTTGCGGTGCCATGTATCGCTGCGCCTCGGCCACCAGCCGGCCTGGATGTCGCTGAGAATGCTGTAGCAGTCCTCTAGGGGGGACCGGCGGCGCCGAACGGTCGTCTGTGAAGGTGAAAGAAGGTCGCTGGGGCCAATCCGAGGGCGCCTACGAGCACCTCACCTACCAAAGACGACCGGAGACGAGGCGTCGGACTCTATTGTCCTGATTGCTGAGGGAGCACGGTCGTGAACGCCGCGCTTGCTCAGTGGAGAAGAACAGGTAGAGGCGCCTTGGCTCCTCGCTGGCCGAGTGTTGCCACAGCTTTCTTGGTATTCGGTGGTGCAGCACTTGCCTCTCGCGTCGTCGACGCCCCCAGGGCGAAGCTCAGAACGCGTCAGTAAGTTGTGCGCCATATGGCCGAGGATCGGCTTGCTTGCGATCGGTGGCGTTGATGAAGGTCGTTGCGATCTGCGGATCGGGTCGAAGCGGCAGCACGCTGCTCGACACCCTCCTTGGTTCGTTCCCGGGCTGCTTTGCGGCGGGCGAGCTCCGTGAGCTCTGGAGCCGCGGCATTCTGGAGGGCCGGCGGTGCGGCTGCGGACGATCAGTCTGGGATTGTCAGGTGTGGGGGGCAGTGCTCGGCGCGCCCGAGTTCTCGGATGTGGACGCCGAGACAATCGTGGCGTTACAACACGCGACCGCGAGATTCCGCCACCTCCGGAGGCTGCTGCGAGCAGAACGGTTTCGTACTCAACGCGAACTGGTGAGGCTCGTCTCTGTCATCGGTGATCTTTATCGGGTTCTCGGCCGGGTGACGGGCGCCGACGTGATCATCGACTCGTCGAAGCGCCCAGCCGATGTGGCGATCCTGCGCCTCCTCCCGGACGTCGACACCTACATAGTGCACCTGGTACGCGATCCAAGAGCCGTCGCCTACTCGTTGAGTCGCCGAAAGCCGGCGTTGGACCGCGACGCCCAACCTGAGATGGATCGCATGGGCGCGATCAAGTGCACCGGATACTGGATAATGCTTAACGTCGCAGCTGAGGTCGTCTGCCGACGCGTTGGGCCGGGTCGTTCGCTTCGGATCCGGTACGAGGATCTGGTCGCCCAGCCCCGAGCCACACTCGCCGCGATCACAACGCTCGCCGGCACACCACAAACCCCATCCCCTCTGATCAATGACCACACGGTTCGGTTGGAACCGAACCACATGGTGTTTGGAAATCCGGATCGGTTCCGAACGGGACCCACGCCGCTCCGGTTGGACGACGCGTGGCGAACACGTATCAAGGGAGCGCCCTGGGCAGCAGCAACCCTTCTTGCAATGCCTATGATGGCTCGATACGGGTACTACCTGCTCGATGGCAACCCGCTGCCGCAGCAGCGCCGCTCGGGCCGCGCCGAGTGATGTATTTGGCGACCAGCATTCCGCGGAGCAATAGGGCGTCGCCACAGCCAGCGGGCACCCATAGTGATACCTCGGCGGCTCGGCGCGGCGCGCCCGGGTGTCGGAAAGTAGTTCCGCCTTGCTAGCAGGGATCGCGTAACTCGCGATCGGTGGCGTTGATGAAGGTCGTTGCTGTGTGCGGATCGGGTCGAAGCGGCAGCACGCTGCTCAACGCCCTCCTTGGTTCGCTCCCGGGCTGTTTCGCGGGCGGTGAGCTGCGCTTCCTCTGGGAGCGTGGCGTGATGGCGGGCCGGCAGTGCGGCTGCGGGCGATCAGTCTGGGATTGTCAGGTGTGGGGGGCCGTGCTCAGCGCGCCCGAGTTCTCGGATGTGGACGCCCGGACAGTCGTGGCGTTACAACACGCGACCGCAAGACTGCGCCATCTTCCGAAGGTGCGGCGAGCGGAATGGGCCCGTCCGCGAAGCGAGCTCGCCAAGCTGGTGCGGGTGATGAGCGATCTTTACCACGTGCTCGCACGCGTCACTGGCGCCGACGTGATCATCGACTCGTCGAAGCGCCCAGCCGATGTGGCAATCCTGCGACTCCTGCCCAACATTGAGCCGTTCGTGGTGCACCTCGTACGCGACCCAAGGGCCGTTGCCTTTTCTTGGGAGCGACAGAAGGTAGAGATCGACCGTGAGCAGCCAGTTGACATGAAAAGGATGAGCCCGACCGCGAGCACGGTCGAGTGGGTTGGGCTCAATTTGGGGGCTGAGGTCGTCTGCCGACGCGTTGGGCCTGGTCGTTCGCTTCGGATCCGCTACGAGGATCTTGTCGCCCAGCCCCGAGCCACACTCGCCGCGATCACGACGCTCGCCGGCACACCACAAACCCCATCCCCACTCATCGACGATCACACTGTTCGGTTGGAACCGAACCACATGGTGTTTGGAAATCCGGATCAGTTTCGAACAGGATTGATGCCACTCAGAGTGGACGACGCGTGGCGGACAGATATCCGGGGAGCGCCCTGGACCGCTGCAACCCTTCTCGCAATACCTATGCTCATGCGGTACGGGTACTCACTGCCGGACGGCAACCCGCTCCAGCAACGACGACACTTGAGCTGCGCTGAGTGAGGCCGCGCTGACATTCAGACGACTCCGCGGGATAAGGCCGTCACGGACCGATCGTGAGCAACAAGGTGCGTTCTCTATTGAGCGCCTAGAGGCAACACATCGCACTCGCTGGGGGGCAATCGATCAAGGCCTCTCAAGCTTGACGAACTTTGCGCTTGGCGTTCTTATCGCGCGCCAGGTGTCGACTACCGAACTCGGTGCCTTTGCGCTGGCCTACGCCGGCTACGTATTCGCAGTGGGACTTGCACGTGGCGGGATCTTGTCGCCGCTGCTCGTACGCTTCAGCGACGCCGAGCCTTCCGCGCAGCGTGAGGCGACTAAGTCCGCAACTGGCGTGTCAGTCGTGGCCGGTGCTAGCGGAGCCCTTATCTCGTTCGCGGCGGCCGCCGTGGTTGGGAAGACCTCGGCGGCGACGCTGGTTGCTTTAGGTCTCGCCTTGCCTGGACTCCTCCTGCAGGACGCGTGGCGCTTCGTTTTCTTCACCCAGGCTCGGCCGACACTCGCTGCGGCGAACGACGCGTGCTGGGCAGCAGCGCAGGTGGTGTTCGTGGGTGGTGCGTTCATTTTGTCGAGCCCCTCGACGGCGATGCTGGTTGGTGCATGGGGTGCTGCTGGCACCGTCGCCGCGCTGATCGGTGTTCTTCAGGCGCGCTTGGTTCCCCGCGTATCCCGGACCATGGTCTGGATCAAAAGACATCGAGACCTTGGTTGGCGGTTCGCGACTGAATACATCGCCACCGTGGCATCACCACAGGTCGTCATTTTGCTTCTTGGCGCTGTGGCCGGGCTCGCCGCCGTCGGAGCGTTCCGTGGAGCGCAGATCCTCATGAGCCCGACCAACCTCCTATTTGCCGCGGCGCCGCTCATTGCCATCCCGGAAGGTGCACGTCTCGTGACCCGATCACGTCGCCGGCTTCGGCGGTACGTGCGACGGGTATCTGCTGGAGTCACGCTCCTCACGGCCGGCTGGTGTGTGACGGTCCTGGTTCTTCCCCCATCAGTTGGCAGCTCGCTTCTCGGAGCGACGTGGGATCCGGCAAGGGAGCTGCTACCCCCGTTGATCGTCCTCAATCTGGCTGGCGCGATAATCACCGGAGCGGTTGTCGGCCTACGCGCCACCGCCGACGCGCGAACAAGCGTACGCGTACGGGTCTTCCAGAGCGCGCTCATGGTCATACTTGGCGCGATCGGCGCGCTCGCCGCAGGAGCAGCGGGCGCTGCCTGGGGCATGGCGCTGGCCGCGTCGGTCTGCGTCGCGGTCTGGTGGCGGCGCTTCGCGCCTGATGGTGCGCTTAAGGGGTATGACAGTTCCGCTGCCAGTCTCGATCGCGGTACCGTGCCGTAACCGGGCAAAAGTCAGGGACGTCGGCCGTGCCCCAGTCTGACCACATGGACATCGGCGTCTTCGGTGTACGCGGCATCCCGTCGACCTACAGCGGGTTCGAGACGTTCCTGACGGCTCTGCTTCCAGAACTCGCGCGCCGAGGTCATCGCGTGACCATCTACTGCCGCCGCTATGTTCCGCGAGGCGACGGAGCAGGCACCTATAGCGGCGTACGGCAAGTTTGGTTGCCGTCGATCGCGACGAAACAGCTCGACACCTTGACCCATGGTTGGCTTTGCGCGGCGGCGGCGATGATCCCCCCACGCAGTCACGACGCGATGCTCGTTTGCAATGTGGCCAACGCACCAGCGTGTCGTGTAATCACCCGCGCAGGCATCCCGGTCATCTTGAACACGGACGGCCAAGAGTGGCTTCGCGGAAAATGGGGCCTTGCCGCCCGAACGTATTTCAGGTGGTGCGCGAGCATCGCGGGCTCCAGTGCGACAGCCCTTGTGAGCGATTGCAACGCAATGCGCGCTGTCTACCTGTCCGAGTTCAAGGCCGAGAGCTCTGTGATTCCATACTGCTGGGAGTCGATTGACTCCAGTACAGACCGTCCCAACGGCCCCAGCATGCCCACGTTGCTGTCAGAACTCGCAGTCGAGAAGCGACGCTTCTTCGTGGCCGGCGGCAGGTTGGTGCCAGAAAACAACGTCGAGGTCATAGCGGAGGGATATGCACGCACCGATGTGCCATTACCGTTACTCGTGCTGGGAACCGCGAACTACAACAGTTCTGCTCGTCGGAAGCTTCGAGCACTGGAGCATGATGACGGGCGAATACGACTCGTCGGCCACGTAGCTTCGCGTGCTCGTTATCGCGCTCTCATCTCGTCAGCGCTGGCGTACTTGCACGGACACTCGGTGGGCGGCATGAACCCATCACTCGTAGAGGCAATGGCGGCCGGAGCCCTGATTGCGGCGTTGGACACCCCCTTCAACCGCGAGGTCCTCGGCGCTCCTGGGATCTACTTCCAGAGATCGACCTCATCGATCAGCAACATCGTCACGGAGTTGGGCACTCTGGATGCGGCTTTGGCCACAGAGATTCGGACCGGAAATCGTCGCCGGGCCATGTCGAACTTCCCACTGAGCGCCATTGCGGAGGCGTACGAATCGCTTCTCGGATCTGTGTCGGATCGGGGCACTCGGGCCAGGCCCGTCAGGATGACGACTCGCTGGGAGGAGCCGCTGCTCTCTCGACGGGACGTGGAACCGGGGGACGATTGAAAGCGGGGTCACCCGACGATCGCGCCATCTTGTTCCTCGCCGCGAGCGCCGAAGAATACGGGTCTGACCGAATGCTCCTAGAGTCGGTGATGGCCGTGCGCGAGGACTTCAAGACCATTGTCGCGCTTCCCTCTGACGGACCTCTGCGCACGAAGCTGAGTTCGATTGGCGTTGAGACAATACTCTTCGGAGATTACGCGCTTCGCCGCAACTACCTGTCCGCGCGCGGCGCAGTGGGCGTGGCCATCCGAAACGCATCGACGCTCTGGAAGCTGCTTCAGATCGTACGCCGCACGCACGTCGTGCTGGTTTACTCAAACACCCAAGCGGTAGCGCTTGGTCCGATACTGGCGCGTCTCGCGGGTATCCCGCACATCTGGCACGTGCATGAGCTTCTCGACGAGCCGGGTTGGCTCGCGCACGCCCTCTCGGGGGCTGCTGCACAGCGGCCGAGCACCGTGCTCGCCTGTTCGCGCGCCGTGCGCGAGCAGCTGACCAAGAGCTGGCGCAGCTGGGCGCGTCAAATCCTCGTCGTGCCCAACGGAATTGACGTCAATGATTGCGGCGCGAGACCAACCGACGGCGAAGGGAACCATCCGCTGCGAGTCGGGTGCGTAGCGAGAATTCACCCGTGGAAGGGTCAGCGGCTTTTGCTCTCAGCAGTGGCCAAGATGTTGGCATCCGATGCCCGGCTCGCCGAGCACATGGAAGTCCACTTCTTCGGTGGCGCGTTCCGCGGTTACGAATGGTACGAGCACCTGCTTCGTGAGGACACGAGCCGGCTGAGGCTGCAGCGAGTCGTGATGTTTCACGGCTTCGAGCAGGACCGGGAGCGACTCTTCAGCGGGCTCGACGCCGTGGTCGTGGCAAGTACACGACCAGAGCCGTTCGGCCTCGCATGTGTGGAGGCTCCAGCACGCGGCATCCCTGTGATCGCCCCGCGCGAGGGCGGGCCACAAGAGATAATTAGGGATGGCCATTCTGGTTTGCTCTTCGAGGCCCGCGATGACGACTCTCTTGCAGAAGCGTTGTCGCGACTCTTGAAGGAGCCACAACTACGTGTCCGGCTCGCAGCTGCCGGTCGACGGAATGCTGTTACGCACTACTCGAGTCAACTGTATCGGAGTCGAATACGCCAAGCCGTGGTCGATACAGTCGACTGTTGATGAGTCACACTCTTCCGTCACGACGCGTGTCGTTGTCTACCGCGGCCGAACAGCGTTATCTGCTCGCGTCCGGTTGGTTGGTGCGCCCAGTGGAGGACGAGGCGCGGGAGAGGAGCGCCAAGGCAACCAATGTCCATGTGGAACCAAACCAGAAGGTGCTCGTCGCAGTCGAAGTCACGAGGAAGACAGCGAGGAGGCCCAAGGCTCTTCGGCGTCGGGCGCGATCTCGAGGCCACACGGCGCGTAGCGCGAGCCCGAGCAGCGCGGAGCCGACAAGTCCAGTGTCATAGAGGACTTCTAGGCCGACGTTGCCCAGATAACCTGGTGCGCCGATCGCTGTAAGAGTGGGCTCGACATGCCTTTGCCCGAAGCTGTTGAACCCTGAGCCGAATATCCATGCGCGTACGTCCATGTCGCCGAGCGCGGCATTCCATTTGTCGACACGGTTTCGGCCCGTCCCGCTCTGGATGTTGAAGAGCTCGCCGAACTTCTGCTCCGCCGGGCGCGCGATCGACGGGAACATGGCAGCGGCTCCGACTGCTACCGCGAAGCTGAGCGCCGCGACCGGCAGCACACGACCCCAGGCTCCGTGTGCCAAGAATGTCCACAAGACGAGCCCAATCAACAACCCAAGTACTGCTGCCCGTGTGAGGCTCAGGACGATCGCGAGAAACATTGGCGGCAATGCGAGCGACAGCAGTCGCCGTGAGATCACGTGACGCCGTGCGGTGATCGCGATGAAGGCAGCGAGCGACAGAGTGCTCCCAAGGATGTTTGCCTCGTACGCCAGACCAAAGAGAGCGCGTCCACCGGTGTTGGGCTCCGGCTGCACGGCGAGGTCGTGACCGGTTAGCCGCCCGGTCGCGAAGAGCGCGATGGCGACTACAGCGGCGACAACCCCCCAAATGACTATCTGCCGCTCCAGGGCGGGGGCGGAATCGAAGAGTGCTGCGATGACGACGGCTACAACCCAAGACAGGCCCAGCCATCCGATTACGGCAAGGCTCCGACTCGGCGACGGCGAATAGAGGGTCGAGATGCCTGCGGCGTACACGATGTAGGCGCCAAGGAGGATCATCGTTGGGCGCTGCGCTGCCCTCAGCAGTCGATGACCTTGACCATTCATGACGGCCACCACGCAGGTCACGGCTACCAGCAGATGCTCTGGGAGAAGGTGGAGCCCACCACGCACTCCAATTGCGCCAGAGCTATGTCCAATCTGAAGTCTCGGTCGCGTCACGTACGTGCTGGCCACGAGTGCTCTCACGAGCGTCCGCGTACCAAGCGATACGAGGAGAACCGCGAGAGCAGCGCCGGCGGCGAACGCGATCGCGACACCCTGAGCGGCGGCGAGGCCAATTCCACACGCGCCGATCGGCGCGATGATCCACGCGGCGCGCGTTCCGACGCGTCCTCCATCTGCGCGGGCGGCTCTTGCGGCGGACATGTCGGAATGTTGCCTTCTGAATCGATGGCGATCAGCCAGTCGACGTGCTCCGATCGTCAAGGTCTTCGCGCGGCCGATTGGCGTCGTGTAGATACTCGCGTAGCAAGGCGAGGCCTATGCCAAGCGCCAGGCCGAGCGCGAACGAGATCGCGACATTGCGGAGGGTCTTCGGCTGAACCGGAGTGCTAGGAACGTCGGCGCGCGCGAGCAGGCGAGCTCTGCCAATGGGGTCCAGGCTCGCAGACACTTGAAGCCTTTGGAGCTGTTGTTGCAGGGAGCTCAGTTGCTGCTGGGTCGCCGTCAGCTCCGGGCTCCCTTGCCGAAGAGTGGGCAGTAGGGCTTCGATTTGGTTGATCTTCGTCTGCATCTGCGTCGTAGCAGCATTTAGGTCATCAGTCGTCTGCTTGCGACCGAGCGTCAGGTACGCATCCGTATATCCATTCGCATCCGCCGCTGCTCGGTGAGCCCTGCTGCTTCGAGCTGTGATCCTCACGACGTCGGAGTTTGCGCTGTTGCTCGACACATTGACGTCGGGGCGGTGTCCGAGTTTGCTCTTCGCAGCGTCCTCGACGACGCTGCTTTTTAAGACGTCAGTCTCGGTGCGGACGTCGCGCGCCGCGGTGCTTGCGTTCTGGGTCGATGGGTTCAGGATTGATTGGATCGCGCTCGGCCGTACGATGACATCGGCGGTTGCCTCGTAGACCGCAGTCTGAAGGGATGAGAACACAGCAGCTGCTCCGACGGCGATGACCACCGTGGCCAGGATCAACCAACGCTGTCGCCAGATGGTTCGCGCGTAATCCGTCAGCTCACGAGTACCGTGCTTATCCTCGCTCTCCATCCCATGGATCCTACTTTTGCACTCACGAAAAGCACCGTCACATCATCATTCTCGATATTCGGACAGAAGTACGCAGGCGCACATCGAACCGGCGCTCTGACTCGATCAGTCGAATACCAATCTGCTGCGTGCCGATGCTAAGTACGTTAAGCATTCGCCTTCGTCTCGATCAGATGCCCGCGAACGTGGGGAGAGAATCACTTACCAGATACGTCAAGCGAGCACGGACTCTGGCTCAGCGACGTCCTCGTTCGGGTCCACTCGTCCCCTCTGTGGGTGCTTGACGCCACGCCGAGTCCACGCCGGCACTTTCTGAAGGGTCACCGAGTGCCGGATGCGAGGGAGGAAACAAGCGATAGTGCGGGCAAGAATCCAGGTATCAAGCAGCACCCCGACATTCTGCACGTAGAACTCGTCGTACTGCGGCGCTTCGTAGATCATTCCGGCGCTTGCGACGCTAATTTGCCATAGGCCGGTGCATCCCGGCCGGACGGATGTTCGCAGCGTTGCAAAGTCGTTGGGGTAGCGGTCGACAATCTCAACCATTTCGGGACGCGGTCCGATGAGAGTCATGCACCCAAACGGCACCAGGAAGAGTTGGGGTAACTCATCCAGGTGGGTACTTCGCAGAAGACGGGCGAACCGAGGGACCGGAAACTGCTTCAGCGCCTCCTTATCGATCGTGGTCGGTGTTGTTGGTGGCAACGTGCGCAACTTGATGAACGGAAACTCGCGGCGTCGGTAGCCCACCCGCTTTTGGACGAACAACGGCCACGCCCTAAAGGTCACCGCCGAACCGAGGGCTAGCACGATGACGACAGGCAACGCGATGAGCGCCAGCGGGAGGCCCACGACTACGTCGGCCAGTCGCTTGGCGCGTAGCCCGGGCAAGTCGGATGAAACCTCTGCCGGGACCCTGCCCATAAGACCTCGCAAATCCTGGTCGGGCACGCGCGCTGCGTCAGACTAGGACTGGCGGAGAGCGATGACTAGCTACGCGTTCCGACGCTTCTAACGTCCTCCGTGACAACCCCTCCCGAACCGGAAAAGCCGGACTTCTGCGGACAGGTCGTCGCCCCGTGCACTTGATGACCTTGACTACCCGGGGCTTGGACTGCTTCGGTCAACAGCTCGTCGCCGCGCGCTCGCGCCCCTTCGGCGCGGCGATCTGCCGTCATGGGCGACCGCTCCGGCAGCAGCATTATCCGGTTCACATCGCCAGCGCTGAACATCTTCACGGCGGGTGGGCGACTCCAGCGGGAGCGCTTCCCGTCGATTTGCGCCGTCGCAGTGTTGAGCGCCATCAATCCGACGGCCATCGGTCTCGAACAACGAATCGACAAGCGACTGGATGACGACGCCGAACTCGTCGACGTTGTGAGAGTCGCAAGAGACGAGTACGCGCGGCCCGACTATGACCCAAACGCCTACGAGGGTCGGTTGGACACCTTTCACAACATGTTCGCTGCTGAACCCGAGTACAGCGCGGGATCTTCGCGGGACCTCGGGATCGTGAGTTCGACGTCGAAGGACACCAATACACCGATGTACCGAGGACCCAGGTTTGCGGGCAGTCCCTACATGCGGGATATACGTCCAAGCAGTCCCGACCGGTACAGATGTGCCGATCTGTACGCGCCGGCGCAGTCTTCCGGGTGACGTTCTGTATGCGCGTTCGGTGCGCCTCGCCTGAGTGCAGATCGGCAGTTCTGGCGCGTCACTCGTGGACGCGCCAGAACGGGCATTCCGTGTTGGTTGCGCGCGGCGAGAAACTCCACCCAGAAGGCGGTCCGAGATCGCTCCCGATTTGTCCGAGCCGGCTTCCCGGTAGCGCCTAGCGCAGTGGCTTGAAGGCTGCGCGTAGCTCTTGTGAGAAGAGTTGCGGCTCCTCCCAGGCGGCGAAGTGCCCGCCCTTGTCGACCTCGTTGAAGTAGATGACGTTGGGGTAGGCCTTCTCGACCCAGCTGCGCGGGGTCCGCCAGATCTCGCCCGGGAACGTCGTGAACCCGACCGGGATCGGGACCGGCGGGGGAGCCTGGCCGGCGGTTAGTTCTTGTCCCTCCTCCCAGTACGAGCGGGCCGCCGAGGCCCCGGTGCCGGTCAGCCAGTACAGGGTGACGTTGTCGACGATGTGTTCCCGGGTGAGATTGCCCGAAGGTTGCCCGTCGACAAAGGCGCGGGCGATCTTTTCGTAGCTGTCCGTATCGTGGTCGAGCATCCAGGCCGCCAGGGCGACGGGTGAATCCAGCAGGGCATAGCCGATCGTCTCCGGCCGGTTCGCCTGCTCCACGAAGTAGCCGAAGCCGGTCGCACGGAATGCGGCGAGCTGATTGAGCGCGGCAGCTTCCTCCTCAGAGGGCGGCGACCCGCTCAGGGCTTCGGCGTTGCCCAGCGCCGGCGTGAGCAGGTTGGTGTGGATGCCGACCAGCCCGTCGGGTGCCTGGCGGCCCATCGCGTCGGTGACCTGCGAGCCAACGTCGCCGCCCTCGGCGACGTAGCGGGTATAGCCGAGCCGTCGCATCAGCTCCGCCCAGGCCTGTGCGATGCGTCCAGGGCCCCAGCCGAGCTCGGCCGGCTCGGCGGAGAAGCCGTAGCCGGGTATCGACGGCAGCACGAGATCGAACGCGTCCTCGGCCTGTCCACCGTGCGCGGTCGGGTCGGTGAGCGGGCCGACGGTCTCGAGCAGCTCGACGACCGAGCCCGGCCAGCCGTGGGTCATGATCAACGGCAACGCGTTCTCCTGCTGCGACTTCACGTGGATGAAGTGCATGTCGACGCCGTCGATCTCGGTCTTGAACTGTGGCAGCGCGTTCAGTCGAGCTTCGCACCGGCGCCAGTCGTAATCCGTCGTCCAGTAGCGGGCCAGTTCCTGGATCGCCGCCAACTGGACGCCCTGCGACCGATCGGCGACGAGCTCCCGGGAGGGCCAACGCGTCGCAGCGATGCGACGGCGCAGCTCGTCGATCTCCTCCGGCGGGATGTCGACGTGGAACGGTCGAATCTCCGTTGCGGTGCCGACAGTGCTACTCATGACGTTCTCCCTTCGTCACGCAGGTAGTCGTAGGCCCGCTCGGCCCAGCCCAGTGGCGCGTCATCTCCTCACAAGACCTGGCGGGCTTCGCGAAAGGAGATTCCGGGGGATGCTTCATTCGTCTGCCCACCAGGGGGACCCATGGGCTGTCGCCTTCGACGAACCAGAAGCGACCGACGCGCGGATTTTTCGAGGCTATGCCCGCCGTCAAGTGACTCAGCG
>Ga0066903_100001625_pt1 | contig 16721 bp, 17 predicted proteins | sample PanSoiMetaGPlot1_FD_67491 | JGI IMG/M metagenome (GOLD analysis project Ga0066903, IMG submission 67491) | Tropical forest soil microbial communities from Panama analyzed to predict greenhouse gas emissions - Panama Soil - Plot 1 (version 2) | ecosystem: Environmental > Terrestrial > Soil >... | reverse complement strand
ACGAACTGGGCCTCGACCGCGTCGGGGTGGAACTCGGGCGTCCTGACCCCGCCCCCGAACGGGGCCCGGATCGTCACCTGCGCGTGGTACCGGCCGCGGCTGCGGTATCGGTAGCGGCCGAGCTGGGGTCCGATCTGGTGGAACGCCTGGTGCGCGAAGCCGAGGAACTGGATCTCGGCCACCGGGACCAGGCCGCTGATGGCCAGGCCGAGCGCGCTGCCCACGATGCCGCCCTCGGCCAGCGGCGTGTCCACGACGCGATCGGGCCCGAACCGGTCGCGCAGTCCCTGCGTGGCCCGAAAGACGCCGCCCAGCCGGCCGACGTCGAGCCCCAGCACGATGACGCGCTCGTCGCGCTCCATCTCGAACGCCAGCGCGTCCCGGATCGCCTCGACGACGTTGAGCTCAGGCATCGATACGACCGGTACGGTGCTCCATCAGTGGGACTCTCCCTCCCGGCCTTGCCGGCCGCCGCTCACGCGGTTCCGCCCGTCAGGCGTGACAGCTCCTCGCGCTGCCGGCGCACCCGGGGCGGCGGGTCGCCGTACACGTTCTCGAACACGTCGCCCGGGCGCGCGCTCGGCATCGAGTACGCCACCTGGAATGCGCCGTCCACCTGCTCGGCGATCTCTCCCTCGACCGCGGACCGCGTGGCGTCGTCCCAGAGGCCCCGTGTGGCCAGGTATCCCTGCACGCGCTGGATCGGGTCCTCGCGCTCCGCCTCCTCCAGCCAGCCCTCGGGCAGGTACGCGCGCGGGTTGTCAGTCGTGTTGTGGAAGCTCAGGCGGTACGTCAGGCAGTCGATCAGCGTCGGTCCCTCGCCGCGCCGCGCGCGATTCACGGCGTCCGCCGCGACCTCGTAGACGGCGAGCAGGTCGTTGCCGTCGACCGCCAGGCCCGGGAAGCCGTAGCCCTCGGCCCGCCGGTAGAACTCGCCGGCGCTCTGCACCTCGCGGCTGGTCGAGATCGCCCACTGGTTGTTCATGAGCACGAACACGATCGGCGCCCGCCGCACGCCGGCGAGGTTGCACGCCTCGTGGAAGTCGCCCTCGCTCGCGGCGCCCTCGCCGCAGTAGGCCATCACCACGCCGGGCTTCCGCTGCAGCTGCAGGCCCCAGGCCAGCCCGACCGCGTGCTGCAGCTGAGTGGCCAGCGCCACCTGGTTGGGGAGCACGAGCACGCCGTCCGGGATGCGCGACGACGTCAGCTTGCCCAGCAGGCCGGCCACGATTCGCTCCAGCGGGTGTCCGTGGCGGACCATCGCCGGCAGCTCGCGGTACGACGGCGCGATCCAGTCGGTGGCGGGGTCGAGGGCCAGTGCGCTGCCGACGACGCTCGCCTCCTGGCCCTTGACCGGGCTGAACAGGCCCAGCCGGCCCTGGCGCTGGAGGGCGGTCGCACGGGCGTCGAACGTTCGGCTCAGCAGCATCCAGCGCAGGCCCTCGACCGTGCGCTCCAGGTCGAGGCGGGGCTCCACGCCGTCCACGAGCGTGCCGTCCCGGTCGAGGACTCGATGTCGCGTCACCGTCAGTATTCTGCGCCGCGCCGGTCACGGCGCGCGGAGCGTGGCCAGTACCGTGCGGATGTTGCGGGCGCCGGCGCGCAGCGCCTCGGGCTCCTGCGAGTTCTTCGCCAGGCTGAGGATCCCTTCGATCAGGGTCGTGAGGAGGAGAGCCGTGTCGCCGGCGTTCACCTCGGCCCGGACCAGGCCCTGCCGCTGACCGTCCTCCAGGGCGCCCCGGAACGCCGCGATCCACTCGTCGAACACACGCTGCGTCCGCTCCTTGAAGCCGGGGTCGATGGCCGACATCTCCTGGGCCAGGTTGTTCAGGGGACAGCCGTGGTGGACCGGCATCCGCTCGAGCTCCACCGCTCCAGCCTCGAAGGACCGCGCGATCACCTCGAGGGGGTCCTCGGCGCCTTCGAGCGGAACGACCCACTGCGCACGGATCATGTCCGCGATCACGTCGTCGACGACCGCGTACCCCAGCGCGAGCTTGCTCGGGAAGGCGTTGAACAGCGCCCCCTTCGTGAGGTCGGTGCGAGCCACGATCCGGTCGATGGACGTGCCCTGGAAGCCGTGGACGTACATCTCATCGAAGGCCGCCTCCAGGATGCGCCGTCGCGTCGCCTGCAGGTCGCGGGTGCGGCGCCGGCGGGGCTTCAGCGCGAGTAGAGCGCCACGAGGTTGCCCTCGCTGTCCTCGAAGTGAGCGATCGAGCCGTAGTCACCGCTCGCCCTGGGCAGCACCACGCTCCCCCCGCACGCCTCGACGCGGGCCAGCGCGGCGTCGATGTCGGGCACGGTGAGGTACACCAGCGTGCCCGCCCTGCCTGGCGTGCGTCCCTCGACCAGGCCCCCGGAACTGCCCGGAGCGCCCTCGTGCTGCGGGAACCATGCCATCTTGAAGCCGCCCTCCACGAGTGGGCGGAGTCGGACGCCGAGCACCTCCTCGTAGAAGGCGGTCGCGCGAGTGAGGTCGCTGACGGGGATCTCGAACCAGGTGACGGCGTTGGCGGTGTCGCTCATCGTTCGCTCCTCACGGATCGAAGCCGCTAAATACCAATCGGTATCTTAGGGGAGTCGCGCACCTGGGTCAACCGCGCTACAGTGCCGCCGTGAGCGGCGAGCGCGTGATCGGCTCGGGCCGTGACGCGGAAATGGTCGATCTCGGCGGCGGGCGCATCCTGCGCCGGCCGCGGAGCCCTCGCTCGCTGGATCACGAGGCGGTCGTGATGCGCCTCGTCCGGGAGGCGGGCTATCCGGTGCCCGAGGTCTTCGAGGTGCGCCGGGACGGCATGGTCATGGAGCGCATCGACGGGCCCACCATGCTCGACGACCTGGGCAGCCACCCCTGGCGGCTGTGGCGCCACGCGCGGACGCTGGCCGACCTCCACCGCCGGCTGCACGGGATCCCGCCGGACGGTTCGCTGCACGCCGTCTTCGGGACGCCCGACGCGGGCGACGTGGTGGTCCACGGCGACCTGCACCCGGCCAACGTCCTCATGGCGCGCTCCGGACCGGTGGTGATCGACTGGTCCAACGGCGGTCGAGGGCCCGCGGGGGCCGACGTGGCCGACGCCTGGCTGCTCCTGGCCACGGCCGATCCGCCGGCCGGGCGGCTGATGCGGGCGTTGCTCGACGGGCTGCGGGCACGGTTCGTGGACGAGTTCCTGCGGCACGTGGACCGGGGGGAGGCGGCGCGCCACCTGGAGGCCGCCGCCCGAAAGCGGACCGCGGACCCCAATCTCTCCGCGACCGAGAAGGCCGCGATGCTGCGGCTCGCCGCGACGCACGGCAGCCGGTGAGCCCACCCCGGGGAGGAGCCGGCCGGTGCCGGCCCCCCCGAGGTGGAGATGAAGAGGGGATTGGGGGAGAGTGCCGGCGTCAGAGGTCGACGAGGCCCTTGCGGACCGCGTAGAGGACCGCCTGCGAGCGGTCGTAGATCTCGAGCTTCTCGTAGATGTGGCTGATGTGGTTGCGGACCGTCTTCTCGCTGATGCCCAGCTTGTAGGCGATGCGCTTGTTGGGCATGCCCGACGCGATCATCTTGAGCACCTCGACCTCGCGCGCCGTCAGCCCGTCGTAGAACTCCCGGGTGGGCAGGTCGCCGGTCAGCATGCCGACCATGCGCTGGGCGATGGGGCCCGAGACGACGCGCTCGCTGCTCATCACCGCCTGGATGCTCGACGCGATCGCCTCGACCGCGGAGTCCTTGAGGACATACCCGGACGCGCCCGATCGCAGGGCGTCCAGCACGTACGCGTCCGTGTGGAACGTCGTCAGGATCAGGATCCGCACGTCGGGTCGCGAGCGGAGGATCCGGCGCGTGGCCTCGATGCCGTCCACGTCCGGCATCCGGATGTCCATCAGCACCACGTCCGGGTCCAGCCGCTCCGCCTGGTCGATCGCCTCGGCGCCGTTGCCGGCCTCGCCGACCACCCGGAGCCCGGGCTGCGTGGCGAGCAGCCGCGCGAGGCCGCTGCGGAACAGGGTCTGGTCGTCGACGATCAGGACGCGAACCACGTCGGTCGCTGCGGCTGCGGCGGTCATCCCAACACCTCCCTGGGTACCGTGACTCTGAGTCGCGTCCCGCCGCCCCGGCGGTCGCCCATGACGAGGCGGCCCCCGAGCAGCGTCGCGCGCTCGTGAATGCCGAGCAGGCCCATCCCGGGGCGCACCCGGCGGCCATCGAGTCCCCGGCCGTCGTCGGACACGACGAGCTCGGCGCGCCGGCCGTTCACCCGCAGCGCCACCTCGATGCCGTTCGCGCCGCCGTGAAACCGGGCGTTGTGGACGGCCTCGCGCACGATCTGGAGCACGTGGTCCCCCACGCGCGAGCGGACAGCGGCCGGCCACCGGGGCGACACCGCGAGCCGGAGCTGCAGCTGGGGGTGCCGGATGAGCAGCGCCTCGAGCTCGCCCCTGAGCCGCCCGACCAGCCCGTAGTCCAGCCACTCCTGGTCGCGCAGGTCACAGAGGACCTCGCGCAGGCCGAACAGCGCGGTGCGGACCTGGTCCTGCACCATGTCGATGCGCCGGAGCACGCGACGCCGGTCGCCCGGGTCCTGCTTCAGCTCCTCCAGCACCACCACCAGCGCCGCGAGCGGCTGCGCCACGCGGTCGTGGAGGTCGCGGGCGATCGCTGCTCGGACCCGGAGCTCGCAGTCGTCGAGCCGCCCGTGGGTGGGTTCCGCCAATCCGGAACTCGTTGAAACGGATCCGGGGCCGGTCGTACGCAATGGCTCCGCCGAGCATGTGAGTCCCTCATCCCGGGATCGCCCCGAAGTCGGCTTCAGACCCGGAGGGATGGACCGCAGGTCCCCCGAACTTCCCAGACCAGCGGGGGAGTTCTGGAAGAGGGGGCCTGCCCCCTCTTGCAATTGCAGGCCCAGCCCGTTCCCCTCCGATGGTTCGGCCGCGAGGCCGGGGAGATCCATCGCACCGGCTTCGATCTTCGGGGTGGGCTGGGCCATGGCCGAAGGTTCCGCCTGAATCGGTCGCACCCGCAGTACCGGCGCGGTATCAAAGTGCCCAAGGGCATGGGTGATACCTCCCACTCGATGGGAGGGCCGCTCAGCTGAGCGTCGTCAGCCGCTCCCCGACCAGCTGCCAGCCCAGGTGCAGGCGGCGGTAGAACGTGGCCCGGGTCATATGGAGGCGGTCGGCCACGAGCTCCTGGCTGCCCACCCGCCGCAGGTAGTAGTCGCGGAGCAGCTGGCCGGCCTCGCGGTCGCGGCCGTCCGGCGACGCCGCCAGCGCCTCGATCTGCTCGGCCAGGACCGCGCGCAGCCGGGTGCCGTCGGCGTCCGCCTCCAGGCCCAGCAGCCGGCCCAGGCCGCCCTCCGCCAGCTCCCGCGGCCGGTGCATCGCCTCCAGGGCCTGCTTCACGTGTTCCACGGTGATCGCTCGCGAGCCGAGGCTCGCCAGCGCCTCGCGCGCCGCCCGCGCCTCGAAGGCGGCGCCCCGCTCCTCGGCGCTGGCCAGCGCCGCCCGCAGCTCGGACTGCGCTTCCTCGACCGCGCCCGCGCCGGCCAGCACACCAGCCAGCGCCAGGCGGCTCCGCGCCTCCTCGTGCCGGCAACCGGCCGCCCGGAAGGAGTCGGCGGCGCTGCGAAGGTCGGCGACCGCGTCGTCCGGTCGCCCGGCGACGGCCGCGATCCGGCCCCGCATGCGCAGCAGCCAGGGATGCGCGGGATCGGCGCCGTCGGCGACCACGCGATCGACCAGTGCGCCGGCGTGCTCGGACCGGTCCGCGGCCAGCAGCGCCTCGACGGCCACGTCACCGAGGAAGAGCCGCACGCGCAGCGGCCGCTCGGACCCGCCCAGCACCTCCTCTGCCCCGGGCAGGGCCGCCTCCGGCCGGCCCGAGTCCAGCGCCAGCCGCATCTCGGCCCAGAGCTCGTCGACCCGGTCCTGCCCCTCCCGCGATACCGAGCGATCCGGCAGGAGCCGGCGGGCGACGTCCAGGTGGTCGAGCTGGAGGTGGGCGGCGGCGAGCTGCACCTGCAGCCAGTTGACGTAGTACGTGGCCTCCCCCTCGCGGGCCAGCGCCAGCGCCTCCTCGTACACGGCCAGCGCGCGCCTGGGCCAGCCCAGGCCCCAGAGGAGGACGCTGCCCTCCGCGCGCAGCGCCTGGAGCTGCGCCATGCTGCCGGCCTGCATCGCCTTCAGCGCGTCGATCAGCTCCAGCGCCTCCAGCGGGCGCAGGTGCTGCAGCCGGATGAAGATGCCGTTGTTGAGGGCGTTCGCGGCGATCACGTTGAGCCCGGCGGCGGCGGCCTCGCGGTAGCTCCGATCCACGGCCTCGAACCCCTCGGCCACGTGGCCGAGCTGGATGTGACCCACGCCGAGGTAGTTGTACGCCCAGATCCGGGGCGCGTCTGCGTCGGCCTCGGTGGCGATCGCGATCGCCCGCTCGGCAGCCTCGACCGCGCGCGCCCCGTCCAGCGCGAACACGGCCGCGCTGGCCAGCCGGACGTAGGCGAGCGCCAGGTCCTCGCTCGGACCCTCCGGCTCGAGCACCGCGCGGGCGGTCTCGTACTCGATCACCGCCCGGTCCGGCCGGTGCCGCTCCCAGTGGCACCGGCCGAGCCAGAGCCGGTAGCTGGCGGCCGTGCGGCGCTGGCCCTGGGCGTCGAGCGCGGCCACACCGTCCGCCAGGTGGCGCTCGGCCCGAGCCGTGTCGCCGCAGAGCAGGTACGCCATCCCCACACGGCAGAGCAGCTCCGGGCGCATCTCGGCGCCGACGAGGGGGAGGATGCGCTCGTACAGCCGGGCCGCGTCCTGGTAGGCGTGGGCCAGCACCGCCTGCTCTGCCGCTGCCAGGCCCAGCGGCGCCGCCTCCTCCTCGCGTTGGGCCGCGAGCAGGTGCCGGCACAGCTCGACCGCCGGCGTGTCCGGCCGGTCCCGCAGCGCCTCGGCGGCGGCGGCGTGGAGGTCCTGACGCTGGGGCACGAGCAGGTCCTCGTAGACCGACTCCCGGGTCAGCGAGTGCCGGAAGCGGTAGTGACCGTCGACGTCCGGGTCCTCCTCGACGAGCTGCTGCATCATGCACACCCTGAGCGCCGCCTGGACCTCGAAGCCCTGCCTTCCTGAGATCGCGGCCAGCAGCGGGTAGTCGAACGAGCGGCCGAGCACGGACGCGCAGCGCAGGACGTCGGCCGCCTCCTCCGGCAGGTCGGCCAGCCGGCCCAGCACGCTGTCACGCACGGTGCGGGGCAGGCGCAGGCGCTGCAGGGACTCGTGGCGCCATGCCGTGTCGTGGCGCGTCACGGCGCCGCGGTCGAGGGCTTCCTTCAGGATCTCCTCCAGAACGAACGGGTTGCCCTCGCTGCGCTCCCGCAGGAGGCGGCGGATCTCCAGGGGCACGGTCTGGACCCCGACGGTGGCGCGGATCATCTCGCCGATCCGGTCCACGGTCAGCGGGGCCAGGTCGATCCGCTCCACCAGGCCGGCCCGGCGCCAGTGTTCGACGGCGACCAGCAGCGGGTGGCGGCGTTCCAGGCCGTCCAGCCGGCAGGTCACCAGCAGCATCGCGCGCGCCCCCCGGAGGCGGCGCACCAGGTACTCCAGCAGCTCGCGGCTGGAGGCGTCCGCCCAGTGCACGTTCTCCAGGATCAGCAGCAGGCCGGCGGGATGTGCGCACGTCCGGAGCAGGGCCAGGACGGCCTCGAACAGCCGCAGCTTGCCCTGCACCGGGTCGCTGGGGTCGCGAGGCGGCTCCTCCAGCTCGAGCTGAGGGAAGAGCCAGGCCAGCTCCCGGTTCGCCGCGAGCTGGCGGCGCAGGCCGCCCAGGTCGGCCTGCGCGAGGTAGTTGCCGATCGCCTCCAGGAACGGCAGGTAGGGCAGCGACAGCTCTGCCTCGGCGCAGCCGCCCCACATCGTGGCCATGCCCCGCTCGGTGGCCACCCGGCGGACGTCGGCGGCCATGCGGGTCTTGCCGAGCCCGGCGTCACCGGTGAGGACGACGGTCCGGCTGTCGCCGGCGTCCGCGGCGTCGAGCGCGGACACCAGCCGCTCCATCTCGCTGTCCCGGCCAACCGTAACCGGACAGAGCGCCATCTCACCCACTGGGAGAGAATGTTGGGGCATGGAGAAGCGCGCAGCACGTCCGCGCACGAAGTGTGGGGGGGTCACGTGGACCCCCGCCGCCCTGTTCGGTGACTACTTGGTGACCAGCGTCTCGTCGAGTGAGCGCTTGAGCGTCCTGAGCGAGTCCGCCGGGACCGGGGCCTCTTCGATCCAGCCGAACATGGCGTCGACGATGCGCCGCCACGCCGTGACCTGCCGCTCCATGGCCGAGCCCCAGTAGTTCTTCGACCAGCCCGCTCCCGCGAGCCAGCCGGCGATTCCACAACAGAGCACCCCGGTGCCGAGCATCATCCAGCCCAGCAGCCCGTTGGGCTTCAACCCCGTGAGCGTGAAGATGCCCAGACCCAAGTTCACCACCGTGAATCCGGGCAGGATCACTCGGTAAAAGATGATCCCGCGACGCCTCCTATCCATACGAATCCCTTTCCCCGTACTTAGTATCAGCGAGGCCAGCATGCACTGCGGAGCGAGACAAGCGTATGGGACTTTTGTCCCGACCGGGGTGCGACTTCCCCAATGCTAGGGGGTGGTGCGCACGATGCGCCCGCGATCCGGTTGGCGATCGTGGACGACCACGAGGTATTCCGGATGGGCCTCCGGGGCCTCCTCGAGCGAACGGGCGGGATCGTGGTGGCGTGGGACACCGGCTCCGCGCACGAGGCGTGGAACCGGATCGTCGAGCAGCCGGTGGACGCGGTCCTGGTGGACGTGCACCTGGGCGGGCCGGTCGACGGCCTGGAGGTCTGCCGGATGCTCACGACGCGCGACCGCAGCGTGCGGGTGGTGCTCATGAGCGGCCTGGTCGACGAGCAGCGGCTGGCCGAGGGGCCGCGGGTGGGCGCCGTCGGGTTCCTGCCTAAGGAGCTGGCCGCGGGGGAGATGCTGGAGGCGCTGACCAACCTCGTCGCGCCCCGGCGCGCGAGCCCCGAGCCCGAGCCGATGGCGTTCCAGGACGAGTACGGGTCGCGCCTCGACGCGCTCAGCGTGCGCGAGCGCGAGGTGCTCGCCGAGATCCGCCTCGGCCGCACCAATCGTGAGATCGCCGAGCGGCTCCAGGTCTCGACCTCGACTGTCAACAAGCACGTCGGCCAGGTGCTGCGGAAGCTGCGGGTGCGGAACCGGGCGGAGGCGGCGATCGTGGCGGCGGAACTGCTGTCGCGACCACGTCAGTCCCACGGGGTTGTGGGGGAGAGTACCTGATCGCAGGACGATCTCGACCCGCAAAGATGGTCAATTCTAACCATTGACGTGAGTTTTCCCAAGCGGTTTAGTTCATATTGCCCAGGAGAAGGGGGTCAGCTGAATAGATTCGTAAGGCGCTAGACCTCTCTCTGTTCTGGGTTTTCCCAAGGTGTGAGATTACGTCCCGCGAAAAGGGGGAACGCGGTGCACGTCCATAGGAGGCCACGTTCGCTTGTCGTTCCCGGCGGAGCTCGGAGAGCTCGACAGCACCGTGCCCCATGGCCAGCAGCCAGGGCGCGACGGGGGGCTGAGGGACATTGCCCGACGTGCCGAAAGCGAGGTCAAGCGCCAGTTGGCGCGTGAGCTGCACGACTCGGTAGCGCAGATCCTGACTCTGATGGTCGTCGACATGGAGAACTTCAAACTCGACCAGGCCGGCCATCATCACGTGGTCGAGAAGGTCGACAGTCTGCAGGAGTCCACCCGCGCTGTCCTGCACAACCTGCGCCAGGTCCTGTACGACCTGCGTGAGGAGCCGTCGACGGAGAACGGCTTCGTGCAGCAGGTGCGGACGCTCCTGAACCGTTTCGAGGGGTCCACCGGCATCCGTTCGATGCTGAGGGTGTCGTCCGAATGGCCTTCGCGGCTCTCGTCGGCGACGGCCCACAACCTGTATCGGATCGTCGAGGAGGCGCTCAACAACGTCCGCCTGCACAGCGGCGCCGGTCGTGTCGACGTGATGCTGGTCGCCAACGGCGACGGCATGGAGCTGACCGTACAGGACGATGGACGCGGCCTCCCGCCCGGCGAGGGCGGCAGGCGGCAGGGGATGGGGATGATGGGCATGCGAGAGCGTGCCGTCCTGCTCGGCGGTGAGCTGGACGTAACCAGTAACGGGAGTGGGGGAACCACCGTCAAGGCTGTCGTCCCCAGGGCAGCCAAGGAGAGTGCCAGTTGAGTTCGAATTCACCCAGCGTGCGGGTGCTCATCGCCGACGACCAGACGCTCTTTCGCGTGGGGCTCGCGCGACTGCTCGAGGAGGACGAACGCGTCAAGATCGTCGGCCAGGCGGGCGACGGAGCCGAGGCGGTCAAGCTGGCCGGCTCGCTGAAGCCGGACGTCGTCCTGATGGACCTCAAGATGCCCAACCTGGACGGCATCGAGGCGACGCGCCAGATCGTGGCCGGGCACCCCGGGGTGAAGGTCCTCCTGCTCACGACCTTCGAAGCGGACAACCACGTCATCCAGGCCCTGAAGGCAGGTGCGAGCGGGTACATCCTCAAGGACTCCAAACCGGACTCGATCGTGTCCAGTCTGCTCGCGGTGATGGCGGGCGAACGGGTGATGGCGAGTGCGGTGGCGAACCGGGTACTGGAGATGCTGACCGGCACGACGACGCCGAAGGAGTTCTATGACGGGCTCACCGGCCGCGAGATCGAGATTCTGAAGCTGCTGGCCGGCGGCATGGCGAACAAGCAGATCGCGTACAAGCTGAAGATCAGCGAGAAGACGGTCCGCAATCACGTCAGCAACATGTACGAGAAGCTGAACATCTACGACCGCTCGCAAGCGGTGCTCTACGCCGTGCGCAAGGGCCTGGTAGAGATCTGATCCGCGCATCCGGACGGATGTGCGGTTCCTGGCGCATCGGAAGTGCACATCCGGACGGATGTGCACTTCGAAGTCCCTAGAGCCGCTGGAACAGGGCGCGGCCCGCCAGTACCATGAGCCACGCCATGCCGCTCGCGTGGCGGCCGGCGAGGCGCCTCGGCTCCGCCGCGAGGCGGTGCAGCCACTCGAGGCCGGCGCGCTGCATCCACGCCGGCGCGCGGCGCACCCGAGCGGCCCACAGGTCGAAGACACAGCCGACGCCCACCGCCACGGCCACCCCGGGCAGGCGATGGCGGAAGCGGTCGATCCAGAGCTCCTGCTTGGGGTTGCCGAAGGCCACGAGCAGGAGCTCCGCGCCCGACTCGGCGACCAGCCGGACCAGGTGCTCGTTGTCCATGTCCTCGATCCGCGCCCTCGGGGGCTCGTGCCAGTGGACGGCGCGCAGGCCGGGGTGCTCCCGGCGCAGCCGGCTCGCGGCCTGCTCGGCGACCCCGTGCTCGCCGCCGAGCAGGAACACGCCGGCGCCCCGGGCCGCGGCCTCGGCGACCAGCAGTGGCGCCATGTCCGCGCCGGCCACCCGGCACGGGACCGGCCGGCCCACGAGCCGGCTCAGCCACACGACCGGCATGCCGTCGGCCACGTTCAGCTCGGTGCGGCCGAGCACCGCCCGCAGTTCCGGCTGCTGCTGCGCCCTGACGAGGAAGTCGAGGTTGACCGTCGCGACCTGGACCTGGCCGCCGTGGGTCATGGCGTGGCCGAGCCGGCGCAGGGCTTCGTCCATGTCGATCGGGTCGATCGGGACGCTCGCGATCTCGTGGCGCGTCATTTCGTCGATCGCTCGGCCCGTTCCCACCGGTGCGGGTCGAACCCGCCGACGATGGTCCAGTACGACATGGCCTTCCACGCGAGGAACCGCGGGCTCTCCAGCAGCGCCAGCCAGAGCGACGCCGGCGCCTCCGCCGAGCGCAGTCCGAGCAGGACGAACGCCGTCAGCGCGGCCGTGGCCAGGAGCCAGGGGGACAGACTCCAGGCGGTCGCGACGTGGAGCGCGACCGCGGCCGCGGTGACGACGACGCCGGCTGCGGTGCCCATCGCGAGCAGGCCGAGCGGCGGCACGGCCAGGTCGACCGCCGCGTCGAGCACGCCGGGATCGCGGCGCAGGGCGTGGCCGAGCAGTTGGGGCAGGCGCGTGCGGACGACATGCCAGCGCCCGCCCTCCCAGCGCAGGCGCTGGCCGCGCATACCGCGGTAGCCCTGGGGCACGGGACCCGCCAGTCGAGCCTCGGGCACGTAGCGCGGCCGGACACCCGCGAGCCGCAACTCGATCGTGTATTCCAGGTCCTCTACGCCGGTGAACGCGTTCCAGGGCTGCGTCTCCAGCAGGCGGCGGCTGAACAGCATGCCGTTGCCGACCAGGCTGGCGGGCATGCCGAGCGCAGCTCGGCCGCCGAGCCGAACCCGGTGGAACAGCAGGAAGGCGGCCGCGACCAGGCGTGAGCGAACCGACGAGTCGCCGGCGAGGACCAGGTACTCGGCCTGGGCGGCGTCGGCACCGCCGCCCAGCGCCGCGGCCAGGTGGGTGAGCAGGCCCGGCTCTGCAATCGAGTCCGCGTCCACCACGACCACGGCGTTCGGCGGTGCCGCCTCGGCCAGGAGGCGGTCCATCGCCCAGCGCAGCGCGTAGCCCTTGCCGCGCCGGTCGTCGCGCCGCTCCAGCACCTCGGCGCCGGCGGCCCTGGCGACGTCTGCGGTGCCGTCGGCGCAGTTGTCGGCGATCACGACGACCCGGAACCGCGAACGCGGGTAGGTCTGGGCTCGCAGCGAGGCCACGCAGCGGCCGACGAGCTCCTCTTCGTCGTGCGCGGGCACCAGGACGACGAGGCGCGGCAGCGGCACCACGGACGATGCCGCGGGCGGGTGTCGGAAGCTGGCCAGCGCCAGGACGAGCAGGTAGAGGCCGGCGCCGGCGAACGGCAGGCCCGCCAGGGCGAGGACGATGCCGGCCGCCACGGGTCAGCCCGCGCTCAGAAGGCGCCGCGGCAGGTCAGGACGGCCTGCACGGTGCGGAGGATGATCTGGACGTCCACCCAGAACGACAGGCCGTAGACGTACTCGCGATCGAAGGCCATCCACGTGTCGAAGTCGACGTTCGAGCGGCCCCGCACCTGCCACCAGCACGTCAGACCGGGCTTGACGGCGAGCCGGACCATGTCGCTCGGCCGGTACTGAGCGACCTCTTCCGGGATGGGCGGCCGGGGGCCGACCAGGCTCATCTCGCCGCGGAGGACGTTGATCAGCTGGGGCAGTTCGTCGAGGCTGGTGCGGCGGAGGAACTTGCCGACCCGCGTCACACGTGGATCGACGCGGAGCTTGAAGACCGGGCCGTCGACCTCGCTGAGGTGGGCCAGGTCCTTCTTCATGCGGTCGGCGCCGTCCGTCATGGAGCGGAACTTGTAGAACCAGAACCGCCGGCCGCGGAGTCCGACCCGCTCCTGGACGAAGATCGCCGGGCCCGCAGAGTCGAGCTTGATGGCGATGATGACGACGAGCCAGATGGGAAGGGTCGCGATCAGAACGGTGCCGGCGACGAAGACGTCCAGGAACCGCTTGAGCGTCGAGTTGTACGAATACCAGGGCCGCCTCGGCAGGACGACGGTCACCTCGCCGGCGTCGGACTGGTCTATCGGTTGAAGCGCGAGTTGCAATTTGGAACTCCTGGCATCCGTACTGGCTTGCTGCTGGGCAGCGTACGGTCGGCCCGGGTTCGAACTGAATAGGCGGGGTCGGCGGCCATTCTGGCGCGCGAACCCCACCGGGCAGGGAAGATGTCCCGAGCGCGCCGGGACACGAACGCCGCCGTGCCTCGGCGGCCTGGTTTTTGCGCGCGCTGTTACGTGGGTGGCCGGCGGGAACCGGCGACCAGCGCAGCCATGACGAGGATCCCGATCATCGTGCCGCAGAGGAGGCCGACCACCAGGCCGGCCACGAATGCGAGGAGACTAGGCAATCGGTCTCAGTCTAGGGTTCCGGCCTGGGGTCGGCCCGCTGGGGCAACTCGGGCCAGCCCGGCACCCCCGGGTCGCGCTGCACACGCGCCGCGTTGAGCAGGCCCGCCACCATGCCGTAGAAGCCGGCCAGCGCCACCAGTTCCAGCAGCGTCGCGTCGTCCCATCGGGCGCTCAGCGCGTGCCAGAGCTCGTCCGAGACGTCCCGCGTCTCGTGGATCTCGTCGCTGAGGCGGATCAGCAGGGCGTCATCCGGCGGCCACTCCGCGTCATCCGTCGTCACGCGGCGAATCTCCTCGTCGCCGAGGCCCGCGCGCCTGCCGATCAGCACGTGCTGGCCGAACTCGTACTCGCAGCGGGTCCGCCAGCCGGTGCGGAGGATCACCAGCTCGCGCTCCCGTGGCGGGAGCAGTCCCCGTCCGAGGAACAGTCCGCCCAGAACGTTGAACCGCTTGAGCAGGCGCGGGTGGTGCGCGAGCGTCCCGAAGATGTTCAGCGGCGTCCCGTTCGGATCCAGTGGCGTCTTGCCGAGGATCTCCGCGACCTCGGGCGATGTCTCCGTCAGCGGCGGGATGCGCGGCTCCGTAATCGTCGTTATCCCGGTTCGACCGCGCCCGGTTCGGACATGAGCAGCCCGACCTCGCCCAGGCTCAGCGCCGCCTTCGGAAAGACCACCCGGATGGTGGTCCCGCGGCCGCGGGCGCTGTCCACGCTGAGCGAGCCGCCCAGCAAGGTGGCGCGCTCACGCATGCCCAGCATGCCCATGCCCGGCCGGCTGCCGTCGTTCGGCGAGACGCCCCTGCCGTCGTCCTGGATGGTGACGCGCGCGTACCCGTTGTCGATCAGGCGCAGCGTCACGCGGATCGACGTGGCTCCGCCGTGCTGGCGGGCGTTGTTGACCGCCTCGTGCACGATCCGCTGCAGGTGCTGTGCGGTCGTCCGGCGGATGGGTTCGGGCCAGTCTCGAGACACCCTGACCAGCACGCGCACGCCCGACCGCTTCGTGACCTGCACCGCGAAGATGCGCAGGCTCTCGGCCAGGTCGTATTCGAAGCTGTCCTCCCCGCGGAGCCCGTACAGCATGCCGCGGAGGCGGCCCAGCATCGTCCGCAGGCCGCCCTGCACGGAGTCCACCTGCAGGACCGTCGTCTGGCTGTCGAAGGGCTCTCGCTTGAAGTTCTCGAGGTCGATGAGCATGGCCGTGAGGTCCTGGACCACCTGGTCGTGGAGCTCGCGCGCGAGCTCTCTCTTGATGCGGTCGTCCGCCGATCCACCGTGCACGCCTTCAACCCTGGCTTGCAGGTCCACCTTCGAGTCCACCTGGCCGATGCGGGCCGAAGGGTAGGCCCCATGTCAGGCGTGCGACACGGGGGAAAGTACCTGATTATGGACGCCGCAGAGACGCTCTGGGCCTTGTCTGAGCCCGGTCCGGTCAGCGACACTGTCCCTCCGGGCAGGTGAAGGAGCAGGTACTCCCCCCCAGCAACCTTCCGATCCAGCTCACGAGCTTCGTCGGGCGTGAGCCCGAGCTGACGGAGCTGGCGGCCGCGCTGCGACAGTCGCGGCTGGTGACGATCGCCGGCGCCTCCGGGCTCGGCAAGACGCGCCTGGCGCTGGAGCTGGCGCGCAACACGCTGCCCGACCACCCGGACGGGGCGTGGTTCGCGAGCCTGGCCGGCGTCACGGACCCGGCGCAGGTGCCCCGCGAGGTTGCGACCGCGCTCGGCCTGCGCGAGCAGTACGGCAGCTCGGTGTCGGAGGCCCTCCCGGCGCACGTCGGCGCTCGCCAGCTCCTGCTGGTGCTCGACAACTGCGAGCACCTCCTCGACGCCTGCGCCCGGCTGATCGAGGGGATGCTCCGCGACTGCGCCGGGATGCGCGTCCTGGCCACCGGCCACGAGCCGCTGCGCGTGCCGGGCGAGCGCGTCTGGCGCATCGCGCCGCTCGCCCTGCCCGGCTCCGAAAACGGATGGACGTCGTTCGAGAGGGTCGCGGAGGCCGAGGCGATCCGCCTGTTCCGCGCGCGGGCCGGGCTCGTCCAGCCGCAGTTCGCCCTCACGCCCGTCAACGCGGAAGCGGTCGCCGGGATCTGCCGCCGCCTGGACGGCATCCCGCTGGCGATCGAGCTCGCCGCCGCCAGGACCGAGATGATGTCGGTCGACGACATCCTGACCCGGCTGGAAGACCGGTTCCGCCTGCTGACCGGCGGGAGCCGGACCGCGCTGCCCCGCCACCAGACCCTCCGGGCGGCGCTCGATTGGGGTCATCAGCTGTTGAACGCGGAAGAAGGTCGCCTGTTTCGCCGGCTGTCCGTCTTCGCCGGCCCGTTCGAGCTGGCGGCAGCGGAGGCGGTGGGCGCCGCCGCGGACCTCCCCGCCGAGGCCGTGTTCGGCCACCTCGCCGGCCTGGTCGACAAGTCGCTGGTGGTCCCGGCCGCGGGACCGGATGGGCGGACGCGCTACCGCATGCTCGAGACGGTCCGGCAGTACGCCGCCGAGCGGCTCGCCCACAGCGGCGAGGGGGACGAGACGCGGCGCCGTCACGCCGACCACTTCCTTGCCGTGGCCGAGGTGGCGGCGGCCTTCGAGCGCCGCCCGGGCCAGGCCGAGTGGCTGGCGCGGCTGGAGTTCGACCACGAGGACCTGCAGGCGGCCCTGCTCTGGTGCCGGGCGCACGACCACGAGCGGTGGACCCGCCTCGCGCTGGCGTTGGCCTGGTTCTGGCTGGTGCGCGGGCACATCAGCGAGGGCCGGGAGTGGGTCGGGGGGGTGGTCGCCCTGCCCACGCTGGCCCCCGCGGACCGGGCCCGCGCGCTCTACTCGCTGACGC
>Ga0066903_100001624_pt1 | contig 16728 bp, 18 predicted proteins | sample PanSoiMetaGPlot1_FD_67491 | JGI IMG/M metagenome (GOLD analysis project Ga0066903, IMG submission 67491) | Tropical forest soil microbial communities from Panama analyzed to predict greenhouse gas emissions - Panama Soil - Plot 1 (version 2) | ecosystem: Environmental > Terrestrial > Soil >... | reverse complement strand
ATCCTCCGCGTGGCCCTGTTCGAGCTCCGCTACCGCGAAGACATCCCGGATGAGGTGGCGATCGACGAGGCCGTCTCGCTTGCCAAGCGCTACTGCGGCGCCGACGCCCCGGGCTTCGTCAACGGCATCCTCGGTGCGGCGGCCCGCGCGGAGGCCGGTTGAGGCGAGCGCCGATCTGTACCGTTTTCGCGCGATGAGTTCAACCGATCAACTCACCCAGCGGCTGCGTGAGATCGCCGACCGCCTGCGCTCCCCGGAAGTCGGGGAGGAGGAGGCCGAGGCCCTGGCCCGCGAGGCGGCCGACCTCGTGGGCAGGGCAAGCTCGGAGATCGAGGCGGATCTGCGCGCGGCCCGCGCGGAAGACGCCTCGTGACGACCGAGTCCCAGCCCGCGGAAGCCAGCACCTACCCCGACGACCTTCGCGACATCGTCGAGGCCTACCTCGGCAGCCTGCATTTCTCGGGCATCCCGGACACCGCGGGGATCGAGGAGGCGATGCGCTACTCGCTGCTCGCCGGCGGCAAGCGGATCAGGCCGGTGCTCGCCCTAGCGACCGCGCGCTCGCTCGGCCGCGCCCCCGAGTCCGTGCTTCCTGCGGCCGGCGCCCTCGAGCTCATCCACACGTACTCCCTGATCCACGACGACCTCCCCGCGATGGACGACGACGAGCTCCGCCGGGGCCGCCCGACCTCGCACGTCGTCTACGGCGAGAACGTGGCCATCCTGGCCGGGGACGGCCTGTTCGCCGAGGCGGTCCGCCTGTTCTCCGAGCGGCAGGAGGGCGAGCCGGCGGCGGTCCTCGCCGCGCTCGCCGAGCTGCTCGGCGCGATCGGCGTGGACGGCATGGTTGGCGGCCAGTACATAGACGTGACCGAGGCGGGGCTCGACGCCGACGGCCTGCGCCGCCTCCACTCGCTGAAGACGGGCCGTCTGATCGCCGCCAGCGTCGGCGTCGTATTGGCACTGGACGGCCTGGGCGAACCTGAGACAATTCCGTACCGGCGGTTCGCAGAGGAGCTTGGTGTTCTGTTTCAGATCGTCGACGACATCCTCGATGTCACGGGCAGCGACGAAGAGCTTGGAAAGCCGCACGGCAGCGACGAGCGGCACGGCAAGGTGACCTATGTCAGCCTGTTCGGGCTCGACGAGGCCCGTACCCTTGCCGCGAAGTCACACCGCAAAGCGCACGAGGCGCTCGAGGCGGTGAACGGAGACCCGCGCGACCTGAGCCAGATCACGGACTTCATCTACACGAGGCAGTCATGACCGAGACCAACAGCGACGGAAACAAGCGGGCGGCGGAGAAGCTCGAGCGACTCCTCGACAGCGTCGACGAGCCCGGCGACCTCGAGGGGCTCGACGACGACCAGCTACAGCAGCTCGCCCAGGAGATCCGCGAGCTGATCATCGACACGATCGGCGAGATCGGCGGCCACTTCGGCGCCAACCTCGGCACCTGCGAGCTCGCCGTCGCCCTCCATAGCCTGCTCGACTCCCCGCGCGACAAGGTCCTCTGGGACGTCGGCCACCAGGCCTACCCGCACAAGGTCCTGACCGGCCGCCGCGACCGCCTCGACACGATTCGCCAGTACGGCGGCCTCGCACCATTCTGTTCCGTCTTCGAGTCCGAGCACGACATCATGGGCGCGGGCCACGCGTCCACCTCGATCGGCTACGCCGTCGGCCTCAAGGAGGCCATGCGGAAGGGCATCGGCGAGGACGGTCACGTCGTCGCGGTCATCGGCGATGGCGCGCTCACCGGCGGCGTCGCCTATGAGGCCCTGCACAACGCCGGCGGCCTCGAGACCCCGATCGTCATCGTCCTGAACGACAACGGGATGTCGATCTCGCCCAACGTCGGCGCGCTCGCCCGGTACTTCCAGCGCGTGCGCCTGAACCCGAGGCTTTACCACGCCCGCGAGGACGTGGAGGAGGCCCTCACCAAGCTCCCGCTCGGCCTCGGCTCCCGCCTCGAGCGGGTCGGCCCCGAGCTCAAGTCGGCGATCAAGGCCTACGCCGCGCCCGGCCTGATGTTCGAGGAGCTCGATCTCGCCTATATGGGCGTCATCGACGGCCACGACGTCGGCGCGCTGCGGCGGGCGCTCCGCAACGCGCTCAAGGCCCAGCGGCCGGTGGTCGTCCACATCCACACGGTCAAGGGCAAGGGCTTTGCCGCCGCCGAGGAGGGCGGCCTCGAGGGGATGGAGAAGTGGCACGCGGCCAAGCCGAAGTCGATCGTCAACCGCCAGCCCGCCGACTCCAAGCCGGTCCCGGTGAAGGAATCGGACTCGCCGGAGCAGATCGAGAAGCTCGAGAAGCCCCCGCCCCCGTCACCACCGCAGTACACCGCGGTCTTCGCCGACGCGATGGTGGCCGAGGCGCAGCGTGACCGCCGCGTGATCGGCATCACTGCGGCGATGGCGGGGGGCACCGGGCTCAACAAGCTCGGCAAGGAGGTCCCGGAGCAGTACTACGACGTCGGGATCGCCGAGCAGGACGCCGTCCTGTTCGCATCCGGGCTCGCACTGCAGGGCGCGAAGCCGGTCTGCGCGATCTACTCGACGTTCCTGCAGCGCGGCTTCGACCAGATCGTCCACGACGTCTGCCTCCAGAACCTGAACGTGGTCTTCGCCATGGACCGCGCCGGCCTCGTCGGCGACGACGGCCCCACGCACCACGGCGCCTTCGACATCTCCTACTTCCGACCGCTGCCGAATGTCGTCCTCATGGCTCCGCGCGACGAGGCGATGCTCGTCCACATGCTGAGGACGGCCGTGATGCACGACGACGGCCCGATCGCGTTCCGCTACCCGCGTGGCGCGGCCGAGGGCGCCCCGATCCCCGACAGGCCGCAGGAGATCCCGATCGGCAAGGGCGAGCTCCTCACCGAGGGCGAGCGCGTCGCACTGCTGGGGTACGGCTACGGCGTCCAGGTCGCGATGCGGGCCGCGGGGATCCTCGGCGAGCAGGGCCTACAGGTCACGGTCGCCGACGCGCGCTTCGCCAAGCCCCTCGACGAGGAACTGGTGAACCGCCTCGGCCGCGACCACGAGCTGCTGGTGACGATCGAGGAGAACGTGCTTCCGGGCGGGTTCGGCTCGGCGGTGCTGGAGCACCTCGAGGACTCGTTCACCGACCCGCAGTCGCGGGCCCGGGTCATGCGCGTCGGGCTCCCGGACCGATACGTGACGCACGGCAAGCCCGCGCTCCTGCGCGAGGAGGTCGGCTTCACCGGCGAGGCGGTGGCCGATCGGGTGCTCAGCGCCCTGCGCATGGAATCTTCGTTGACGCCGGGTTGACTTTTCGAGATGCCGCTGCCGAACGGCAGCTACGTGTTCAGCGCGCGCGACGGACAAGGCCGGGAACACGGACGCGTCTCCGGCCAGCCGATCGTTCACGGTCAACTAGGGCACTACCGCTGGTCGCCGGGCCCGCCCCGTCCCCTCCATGCGAGGGCGATGGCGGTCCCGGCGAGGAGTGCCGCGGTGAGCCACAGCCCCTCGCGGCGTGGCGCACCGAACACCGCACCGTTCGAATTGGCGGAGAACGACGAGCCCGCTGACGCCCACGAGAACGCGGATCCCGCGGACGCGCCGGAGCCGACGGAGAAGGCGGAGGCGAACGATCCCACGGAGCCGATCGAGAACACCGAGCCGACCGAGCCGATCGACAGGAACGAGTTGACCGACGCGATGGAGAGGAACGAGTCCTCAGACCGGAGGGACAGCGCCGAATCGCCCACGGCGCGATCCTAGTCCTCAGTCGCCGAGGTGCTCCTTGAGCCAGAGGGCGTTCTTCGGAGCGAATGCCTCCCAGTCATTGTTGAAGTAGGCGTAGACCTCGACCTCTGAGCGCCAGGCCGCGATCCGCCGCTTCCACTCCTCGAGCTCCCGGGCCGAGTAGTTGCCGCGCCGGCCCCGGTTCCCGCGATGGAAGCGGATGTAGGTCCACTTGGCCGTGAGCTCGTGCGACTGGAAGGGGCGCTCGGGGTCATCGGCGATCACGAGCGCCGCTCGGTGGCGGCGAAGGAGCGCGTACACCTCGGGCGTGAACCAGCTCTCGTGGCGGAACTCGAAGGCGTGGCGGCCCTTAGGGAGGTACTCGAGGGCCTGGCCCAGGCGTTCGTCGTCGCGCTGGAAGTTGGCCGGGAACTGCCACAGGACCGGCCCCATCTTCGGCGTTTCGGTCAGCGGCTCGATCGCGTCGAAGAACCGGCGCCCGTAGGTGGGCATCTCGCGCAGCCGCTTGATGTGCGTCAGGTACCTGCTGGCCTTGATCGCGAAGCGAAAGCCGCGCGGCGCCTGCTCGGCCCATCCCTTGACCGCCGACTCGGTTGGCAGCCGGTAGAAGGTGTTGTTGATCTCGACGGTGTCGAAGAGCGTCGTGTAGTGATCGAGCCACAGCCGCGCCGGCATCTTCTCGGGGTAGATCGGCCCCCGCCAGTCGCGGTAGTTCCAGCCCGAGCAGCCGATGTGGACCGGCTTCGCGATGATCAGGCGGGGACGCGCACAGGCGGCACTCGCCGGCGTGCCGCCTCGTGACGCGCACCGGTGGGTGTGGATGAGGGGCCTTCGGTGAGCGGCGCGCTGCACAGCAGCTGGACGACCGCGTTCTGAGCGGTCTCGAAGGCGTTGCGGGCGGCGCGCAGGTAGAGGCGCCAGACGCGAACCCGCTCGGACCCTGCGAGAGCCTCGGCCTCGACCACGTGCTCGTCGAAGCGGGTCGTCCAGTGCCGCAGCGTCTCGGCGTAGTCCGTGTGGAGGTTCTCGACGTTCAGAGGCTCGAAGCCGGCGCGCTCGAACGCCTGGACCATACGCCACACGTTGAGCAGCTCGCCGTCGGGAAACACGTACCGATTCGAGAAGGCGCCGCCGATGTGCGCCCCGTCCCGCTCGAACGGAATCCGCGTGATGCCGTGGTTCAGCACCCGGCCACCCGGCTCCAGCACCTGGGCGATGAGCGATGCGTACTCGTCGATCTGCGCGAGCCCCACGTGCTCGACCATGCCGATGCTGGCGACGGCATCGAAGCGCTCCTCGCGGAGGTCGCGGTAGTCCATGACCCGGATCTCGACCCGGTCGCCGACGCCGGCCTCCTTGGCACGCGCCGTGGCGAGCTCCGCCTGCGGCGGGGAGAGAGTGATGCCCCAGACCGACGTGCCGTACTCGCGGGCCGCGTGGATGGCGAGGCTGCCCCAGCCGCAGCCGATGTCCAGCAGGCGCGTCCCCGGGGCGAGGTCGAGCTTGCGGCAGATGAGCTCCAGCTTCGCGCGCTGCGCGTCCTCGAGCGTGTCGGTGCCCTCCTCCCAAAGCGCGCAGCTGTAGGTCATGGACTCGTCGAGGAAGAGGGCGAAGAAGTCGTTCGAGACGTCGTAGTGGTGGCGGACGGCCGCGGCGTCGCGGCGCTTGGTGTGGCGGCGGCGCGACGGCTTCAGCTCGGCGGCCGGAGGCTGGGGAAGACGATGCAGCCCGGCCGCACGCAGCGCCGACGCGCTCATCTGGAGCCTGCGGCCCAGGCCGACGCGGGGCGGCTGCCACCGGCCGAGCAGCGAGACGATCCCGTCGAGGTCGTCGGTGGAGAGGTCGCCGCAAACGTACGCGCGGCCGAGCCCGAGCTCACCCGGGGCGCGAATGAGGTGGCCGATCGCCCGTTGCGAGTGAATGAGCAGCGTCGGCCCGTGGCGGGTCGACGGGACGCGCGAGCCGTCCCAGAGCTCGATGGTGAAGGGGCGATCCGGCAGGGCCCGCTCGATGCCGCGGCGCAGCCCGTCGGTGCGTGATCCGGGCACGGCGCCGAGACTAGCTAAACACGGTCACGAGACGCGCCGGACCCCCCGATTGGGGGGTCGACCCGGTAACTGGGCACGCCGCAGTGGTTAGATCCTGACATCGAGACTCTCTCCCGAACGCCGAGCGCAGAGACAGTGGACGTCCTCGTCGAGCTCCTCGCCGAGATCGACGCCGCGAGAGAGGGAGATGACTTCTACGACCGCGTCTGCGAAGGGCTCTGTCGCCTGACCTCGATGGAGAGGGTGGGCCTGTTTCTCTACGACCCGATGCTCAGGGTGGTGCGCCCCGTCGGGTCCGCGGGCATCGATCCCGACCTGCTGGAAGGCGTCGAGGGGACCCTCGAGGAGACGCCGGTGGCGCAGCGGGCGCTGGCCGAGGACAGCGTCGTCGAGATCTCCGACGGCCTCGAGCGTCACGTCCCCGCGCGGTACGCGCGCTTCGCCGGCATCACCACCCTGACCTGCACACCGGTCTCCGCGAGCGGGCGCTGGCTCGGCGTGATATTCGCCGACAGGGGAGGGGGGCGCTTCAGCCTCACCGACGAGGAGCGCCAGGCGATGTGGACGCTCGGCAAGTTCGCGGCCCTCGCCGCCAGCGTCGAGCGCGCCACCAACCAGCGCGAGGCCGCCCGGCGGCTCTCCGAGCGGATCTCCCTCGTCCAGCAGATCCACGAGCGAGTGATCCAGAGGCTCTTCGGACTGCTCCTCGCCCTCGGGTCGGAGGAGGAGCTCTCCACCGAGCAGCGCGCCATGTGCCACGACGAGGTCCGGGATGTCCTGCACGAGCTGCGGATGGCGCTCGGGGGCTCCCTCGAGTCGCCGGCCAGGCACGGAACGTCCAGCGTCCGCCGGATCACCGAGCGCGTCACCGCCTACCAGGAGGGGCTCACCGTCGACTGGGCCGATGGGACCGAGGTCCCGCCGGGCATCGAGCCGTTGGCGCAGTCTGTGCTGCTCGAGGCGCTCCGCAACGCCGAGAAGCACGCGCCCGGCGGACAGGTGACCATCACGATCGACTCCGACGACGAGGCGTTCGTGCTCGAGGTGGTCAACGACGGCGTTGGCGCCTCGGGGATGGGGGCCGGGCTGGGGCTCCGGATGGCCTCGCTCGAGGCGCTTCAGCACGATGCCATCGTCGAGTTCGGCCCGCTGCCTCCCGACAGCTGGCACGTGCGACTGCTGGTCCCGACCGGCCATGAATGACGACACGCGCCGCATCCGGGTGCTGGTCGTCGACGACCACGACGTCGTCCAGTGGGGGTTCCGGCTGTTGCTGGAGCGCCAGCCCTGGGTGGAGCGGTGCCTTGCGGCCCGGGACGGCGACGAGGCACTCGAGCTGATCCAAGAGACGAAGCCGCACGTCGCGCTCGTCGACCTCTTCCTCGGCCGGCAGTCGGGAGCCGAGATATGCAGCGAGCTGCGCGCCGCCTCGCCGGGCACGAAGATCCTCCTGATCTCGGGCGCCGGCAGGATCTCGCCGGCTGCCGCGCGCGCCGCCGGGGCCTCGGGCTTCGTCTCCAAGGACTGGGGCGCGCCGGACGTGCTCAAGGCCATCCGGATGGTCGGCCTGGGTATGGACGTGTTCGAGCCCGCACCGCCGGCGCCGGACTCGACTCTGTCCGACCGCGAGCGGGAGGTGGTGACTCTGATCGCCTCGGGCTCGACCAACCGGGAGATCGCCGAGGAGCTCTACCTCTCTCCGCACACTGTTAAGGAGTACACGAGCGGGCTGTACCGCAAGCTCGGCGTTCGCAACCGCGCGGAGGCCGTCAGGCGCGCCCAGAGCCTCGGCCTGATCGCGTAGCCGCTCTGGGCGGGACATCTGGCGTGGGATGATCGCCCCGTCACTCACGACAACGCGGAACGGAGGAACAGATGGCCGGTCGGTTCGAGGGAACGGCGCACATCGATCGACCGATTGAGGAGGTCTTCGCCTTCCTCGCGGATGGGGAGAACGACCCGAAATTCAGCCCGAGGGTGCTCGAGATCGCGAAGACCACCGACGGACCGCCGGGCGTGGGGACCGTCTACGCCAGCACGGTGAAGGACGCGGGCATGAAGACCAACCGCGAGTTCAAGCTCACGGAATTCGACGCGCCGACCAAGATCCGATGGGCCGAGACGTCCAAGAACCTCGTGACCGCGACCGAGGGCGGCTACGACCTCGAACGCGACGGCGAAGGCACACGGTTGACGGTCCACAACCAGCTCGAGGGGCACGGCATTGGAAAGCTCCTCGTCGGGTTTGCGGTTCGCGCCGCGCAGAAGGACGCCGATGCCTTCGCGGGCCGGATCAAGAGGGCCGTCGAATCGTCCTGACGCCCACCGCCTCCTGATCCCCCCGACTCGCGGTCCCGACCCCCCGGTCCGGGGGGTCCACGCGCCTACGCCCTTCACCTCCGGGCCTGGTGCGGGTACTCATGCGCGATATGCCGACCGCGCTCCTGTTCCCCGGCCAGGGCAGCCAGACGAAGGACATGCGCGACGTCGTGCTCGAGGCCTCACCGGAGCTGCTCGAGCGCGCCGCCGACGCCGTCGGCGAGGACCCGTTCGAGCGGGTCGCCGACGGGACCCGATTCGCCCAGCCGGCGCTCTACTGCGCGAGCGTCGCGCTCTGGATCAGCGCGGGGTCACCCGAGCCGGAGCTCGTTGCGGGCCACTCGCTCGGCGAGGTCGGGGCGCTGGTGGCCGGGGGAGCGATTTCGATCGAGGACGGACTTTGGCTGGCGGCTCGCCGTGGCCGCGTCATGGAGGACGTAGCCACGAGCCAGCCCTCCGGCGGGATGCTGGCGCTCCTGGGGGACGAGGACGCCACGCGCCGCATCGCAGCCGCTCATGACCTGACAATCGCCAACGACAACGCTCCGGGTCAGCTCGTCGTGTCGGGGCCGGCCGACGAGCTCGATCGGGCCGTCGAGGACGCGAAGGGCGAGCGCCTGAAGGCGATGCCCCTAGCGGTCAGGGGGGCGTTCCACACCGAGGCCATGGCACCCGCGGTCCCGGAATTCCGGAAGGCGCTCGATGCGATCGACGTGCGCGCTCCGAAGGTCCCCGTGTATTCCAGTGTGACCGCGCGTCCGTTCGACGATGTCCGAAGCGACCTCGCCGCCGCGCTCGTGCGGCCGGTGCGGTGGCGCGAGACGTTGCACGCCCTGCACGACCGCGGCGTGGGGCGGTTCGTGGAGGTCGGCCCCGGCAAGGTCCTGAAGGGACTCGTCCGCCGGACGATCCCCGACGCGAAGGCGACCCTGCTCACAAAGCCGGAGATGGCTCATGCCTGAGCTTGCGAACCGGCCGATCCCGGCACCCGCCGCCGTGCGGGAAGGCGCTCTCCGAGGGGCCGGGATCGCGTCGGTCGCCATGTGCGTGCCCGATCGGGCCGTGCCGAACTCCGAGATCGCGGAGCGAATAGGCGTGGACGGCAACTGGATCGCCAAGCGGACCGGCATACGGGAGCGGCGAATCGCGTGGCCGGAGGAGCGCCTGAGCGCGTTCGCCGCAGAGGCCGGCGAGATCGCGCTCGAACGCGCGGGAGTGGCCGCGACGGAGGTCGACCTCGTTCTCGTCGCGACGATGTCGCCGGACGACGTCGCGCCGAACGCGGCGCCGCTCGTGGCGGAGGAGCTCGGTGCGACTCGGGCGGGCGCCATCGACGTTGGCGCCGCGTGCACAGGCTTCATCTCGGCGCTCGCACTCGCGACGGCCCAGATCGAGTCCCGGCGGGCCGAGAACGTGCTCGTGATCGGCGCGGACCTCCTCAGCCGGATCACCGACCCGTCGGACCGCTCGACCGCGGGCCTCCTGGCCGACGGCGCGGGCGCGGCGCTCGTCCGGGCGGAGGACGCCCCCGGTCGCATCGGGCCCGTCGTCCTGGGCTCCGACGGAGCTCACTGCGACCTCATAGCGGCGAACCACACCGACCGGGTGATCCGCATGAACGGGCATGACACCTTCAAGCACGCGGTCGCTCGGATGTCGCGCGCCACCCTCGAGGCACTCGCTCTCGCCGACCGCGCCATCGACGATGTCGACCTCTTCGTCTACCACCAGGCGAACAGCCGCATCATCAGGGCAGTCGGCCTGGAGCTCGGGCTGCCGTCCGAGCGCACCGCCGACTACCTGGCCGGCTACGGCAACACGTCCGCCGCGACGCTCCCGATTGCCCTGACCCTCGCCGAGGAGGAGGGACGCCTGCCCGCCGGGGCGACCGTGCTGCTCTCGGCGTTCGGCGCCGGGCTCGCCTGGGGGGCGACCGTGGTCGAGTGGGGAGGCGGCAATGCCTGAGGGCTGTGCACTGGTGACCGGCAGCGCCCGGGGGATCGGCGCGGCCAGCGCGACGGCGCTCGCCGGCGCCGGCTGGCCCCTCGCGATCAACTACCGGAGCGACGCGGAGGGCGCGGAGGGCGTGGCCAAGGCGATCGTCGAGGCGGGTGGCCAGGCGGCCGCCCTCCAGGCGGATGTCTGCGACCCCGACGCGGTTGCGGATCTGTTCAAGTCCGTCGAGGAGCGCTTCGGCCCCGTGCTCGTGCTGGTCAACAACGCCGGCATGCGCGCCGACGGCCTGGCCCCTCAGCTCGGCGACGACGAGTGGGAGCGCGTTCTGGACACGAATCTCTCCGCGGCCTTCCGGGTGACCCGCCGCGCGCTCAAGCCCATGATCAGGGCCCGCTTCGGTCGCGTGATCAACATCGCGTCGATCGTCGGCCCGCGCGCGAACGCCGGGCAGGCCAACTACGCGGCGTCCAAAGCGGGGCTGATCGGCTTCACGAAGACCGTGGCCGTCGAGGTGGCTCGCCGTGGCGTCACGGTGAACGCCGTCGCACCGGGCTTCGTCGAGACGCAGCTCACCGAGGACGTGAGCAACGGCAACGGCAACGGCTTCGTCGAGGCGATTCCCGCGCGGCGGCCGGGGACGCCGGAGGAGATCGCCTCGTGTGTCCGCTTCCTGGCCTCCGAGGAGGCCGCATACGTGACCGGGACGACGTTGACGGTCGACGGCGGCCTGAGCGCCTGAACACAAAACGAAAGGAGACAGCAGAAATGCCAGCCCAAGCAACCACGGAGAGCGTCGAGCAGGTGATCATCGACGGCTTGACCGAGCTCGGCGCCGAGGGGGAGGTCGCGCGCGACTCAACCTTCGAGCAGCTCGACGTCGACTCACTCGACCTCGTCGAGCTCGCGCAGATCATCGAGGACGAGTTCGGCGTCGAGCTCCAGGGCGAGGACGTGAAGGACCTGACGAACGTCGGCCAGGTGATCGATCTGGTGGTCGCCCGCTCGCAATGACTCCCGCGGTCGTCATAACCGGGATGGGCGCGGTCACGCCGCTGGGAGTCGGCGTGGACGCGCTCTATGAGCGCTGGAGCGCGGGGGAGTGCGCGATCACAGAAGGCCTCGCGCAGTGCAGCGACTTCGAGCCCACCGATCACATGAGCCGCAAGGACGCGAGGCGCACCGACCGCTTCACGCACTTCGCGCTGGTCGCAGCCGGCGAGGCGCTGGGCGGCGCCTGGCCCGACGGCCCGCCCTACGAGCCCGAGCGGATCGGCTGCGTGATCGGCACCGGCATCGGAGGCCTCGGCTCGCTCGAGCACCAGCAGGACGTGTTGCGTGAGAAGGGGCCGAGGGCGGTGTCGCCGCTTGCCGTCCCGCTCCTGATGGGCAACGCCGCGGCCGCGTCCGTGGCGATGCGCAACGGGCTGCATGGCTCCTCGTTCGGGGTCATGTCGGCCTGCGCGGCCGGCGCGCACGCCATCGGTGCCGCGGTGCGGATGATCGAGGCGGGCGAGGCCGACGCCGTCGTGGCCGGCGGCGCAGAGTCGGCGATCGCCGGGGTGGCGGTGGCCGCGTTCGCGGCGATGGGCGCCACGTCCCCGACGGGCATCTCGCGCCCCTTCGACGCGCGCCGAGACGGCTTCGTGATGGGCGAGGGCGCCGGCATGCTGATCCTGGAGGACGCCGAGCGGGCCGCTGCCAGGGGAGCCGAGCCGCTGGGTGAGATCCTCGGCTACGCCGCGAGCTCCGACGCCCACCATCTGACGGCACCCGAGCCGTCCGGGCGCGACGCGGCGCGCGCGATCGCGCTCGCCCTGAGCAACGCCGGGCTCGAGCCCGGGGACCTGGACTACGTGAACGCGCACGGGACCTCGACTCCGCTCAACGACCGCAGCGAGACGGAGGCCCTGAAAGCAGCGCTGGGCGAGGACGCGCACCGGGTTCCCATCTCCTCGACCAAGTCCGCGATCGGCCACCTGCTCGGGGCGGCGGGCGCGGTCGAAGCGGTCGCGACGATCGAGAGCCTGCGCCACGGAGTAGCGCCGCCCACCGTGGGCTGGGAAGAGCGCGACCCCGAGCTCGACCTGGACTACGTGCCCGGCGAGGCGCGGCCGCTCGAGCACCGGGGCAACGGGAACGGCAACGGACGCCTGACAGGGCTCTCGAACTCGTTCGGGTTCGGCGGCCACAACGCGGTCCTCTGTCTCTCCGCATGACGGGCCTGGCGCTCAGGGAAGAGACGGCGCTCGACCGGGCGCGGCAACCCGCGGAGCGGCTCGAGGAGCTGTGCGACCCCGGCTCGTTTGCGCAGCTTCGCACCGAGGCGCGCTCACCGCACCTCGGGCCGCGTGCGGCTGCCGGCGACGGTGTCGCGACGGGTGCCGGCCGCGTCGGCGGCCGGCCCGTGTTCTGCTACGCCCAGGACCCGAGCTTCATGGGCGGCTCCCTCGGCGTGGCGCACGCGGACTCGATCGTCCGCGTGATGCGGCTGGCCGCGCGCGCCGGCACGCCGGTGGTGGGCCTGATCGAATCCGGCGGGGCCCGCCTGCAGGAAGGGCACGGCGCCCTCGCGGGCTACGGCCGGATCTTCCGCGCCAGCGTGGAGCTGTCGCGCCGCGCGCCTCAGATCTCGATCGTGACCGGGGTCTCAGCGGGCGGCGGTGCCTACTCGCCGGCCCTGACCGACTTCGTCGTCATGACGGAGGGCGCGCGGATGTTCCTCACCGGGCCTCAGATCGTCCACGAGGCGCTCGGCGAGCAGGTATCGATGGAAGAGCTGGGCGGGCCGCGGGTCCACTCGCGAAATGGGGTCTGCCAACTGGTGGCGCCCGACCTGGCCGACGCGATGGTGACGACGCGGGAGCTCCTCGCCCTCCTGCCGCAGTGCTTCGAGGACGATCAGCCCCCGCTGTCTCCGGCGGCTCCCCCGACGGGCATGGCTCCGGACGCATCGGTACCGGTAGAGGCTCGCAAGGTCTATGACGTCCGCGACGTGGCGCGCGCGATCGTCGACGGAGGACGCTTCCTCGAGCTCTCGGCGGCGTGGGCACCGAACATGGTGACCGGGCTGGCCCGCATCGACGGCAGGCCGGTGGGCGTCCTGGCCAACCAGCCGCGGCGCCTGGGCGGGGTGATCGACGCGGTTGCGGCGGAGAAGGCGGCGATGTTCGTCGACTCCTGCGATCGGTTCGGGTTGCCGCTGACGGTCCTCGTGGACACGCCCGGCTTCATGCCCGGCACCCGCCAGGAGGCGGGCGGCGTGATTCGCCATGGCGCGTCGCTGCTGCGGGCATTCGCCGCAGCCCGGATCCCGAAGGTCACGGTCATCCTGCGCAAGGCGTACGGCGGCGCAGTGATCACGATGAACTCGCGGGACCTGGGAGCGGACCTGGTCTTCGCCTGGCCGCAGGCGGAGATCGGGATCATGGCCGCGCGCCAGGCTGTCGGCATCGTCCACCGGCGTGAGCTCGCGGCTGCCGAAGACCGCGACGACGCCCTCGCCGAGCTCGCCGCGGGATACGCAGACGAGCACCTGACCGCCGACCGCGCCGCGTCAGCGGGCTTCGTCGACGAGGTGATCGACCCGCTCTCCACGCGCGAGAGGCTCGCCTGGGCCCTCGCGACCCTGGAGGGTCGATGAGCGAGGACCCGTTCGTGACCATCGCCAGAGCACTGCGTGAGCACCGGCGGTCCGAGCCCCCTCGCGGCGTGTCGTGTTACGTCGCGCTCGGAGACAGCTTCACTGCGGGCACCGGCTCTCCCGAGGGCCTCGGCTGGTCGCACCGCATCGCCGAAGGGCTGGGCCGGCAAAGCGCATCGTTCGTCTACCGGAACCTCGCCGAGGACGGGGCGACCAGCGCGGATGTCATGGACCAGCTCGGCCACGCGCTCCAGCTGGAGCCCGACCTGGTGACCGTCATCTGCGGAGCGAACGACGTCCTGCGCTCGACGCGACCGGACCCCTCCGACTACGCCGGCCGCCTGAGCGACATGTTCGAGCGCCTCCAGAAGGCCGGCCCTCGGATGATCGTCGTCACGGCCACCTCGCCCTCCCACTGGGACTTCGTGCCGCTCGGGCCGCGGACGCGCGCCCGTGTGGAGGCCGGCATGCGCGCCACCAACGACGTCACGAGGGAGGTGGCCAAGGCGCACGGTGTTCCGTGTCTCGACGTGGACGACCATCCGGGCCTGTGTGACCGCGACAACTTCGCGGCGGACGGCCTGCATCCCTCGGTTCTCGGGCACGCGCAGGCAGCCCGCGCGTTCGCCTTCCTGCTTCGTGACGGGTACGGGATTCCAATCGCAGACATGGAGGTAGACGAGCCATGAACACCACCGCGCTCCTCGACGGACAGGTCGCCGAGCTCGAGCAGGGAGCCGAGTTCACGACACGGGGCCGGACGATCACCGAGAGCGACCTGACGTCCTTCTCCGCCCTCACCGGGGACTGGCACCCGCAGCACTCCGACGCCGAGTGGGCGTCGCACAGCCGCTTCTCCGGGCGGGTGGCGCACGGGATGCTCGTGCTCTCCTACGCGATCGGCCTCGTCCCGTTCGACCCAGAGCGCGTGGTTGCGCTGCGCGGCCTCGGCTCGGCGACCTTCAAGCGCCCGGTGGCGATCGGCGACACGATCCGCGTGCGGTGCCGGGTCGACTCCACACGCCCGCTCGACGACGAGACGGCGCTGGTGACGCTCGACTTCCGGATCCTGAACCAGGACGACAAGGCCGTCGCGCTGGCGCGTGTGGAGGCGGTGTGCAGGCAGGCGACGCAGCCCCAGGCCGACGGCGCCGGGTACTGGTCCGAGGAGTCGCAGCAGATCTACGGCGGGGAGACGTACCTGTGATCCTCGAGGGCAAGCGCATCCTGATCACCGGCGTCGTCAACCGCCACTCGATCGCCTACGGGATCGCGGAGCGGGCCCAGCGGCATGGAGCCGAGGTCCTCCTGACGAGCTTCGGCCGTATGCGCCGTCTAACCGAGCGCGCCGCGGGGCGCCTCGACCCCGTGCCGGAGGTGTTGGAGCTGGACGTCAACAGCGACGCCGATCTCGCCGCCCTGCCGGACGAGGTGCGGCAGCGGTGGGACGGCCTCGACGGCGCGGTCCACGCGATCGCGCACGCTCCTCCCGACGCCCTCGGAGGGAACTTCCTCGGCGCGCCGCGAGACAGCGCCAAGGCCGCCTTCGAGACCAGCGCCTACTCACTCAAGGCGTTGGCCGAGGCGCTCGCTCCGCTCATGGGATCGAGCCCCTCGGCGCAGTCGAACGGCACCGGCGCCCCCGGAGTGGGGGGCAGCCTGGTGGCACTCGACTTCGACGCCTCGGTTGCATGGCCGGCATACGACTGGATGGGCGTCTCCAAGGCCGCGCTGGAGTCGGTCGGGCGTTATCTGGCCCGCGACCTGGGCGAGAGCGGTGTGCGGGTGAACCTGATCTCGGCAGGCCCGGTATCGACGCCGGCCGCGTCGGGAATCCCCGGCTTCCGCGACCTCGCGGGGATGTGGTCCGAGGGCGCGCCCCTCGGCTGGGACAGCCAGGACGCCACCGGCGTGGCCGACGCGGCCGTCTTCCTCCTGTCGGACATGTCGCGCGCGATCACCGGCGAGATCGTCCACGTGGACGGCGGCTTCCACTGCATCGGCGGAGCGCTCGCGCGCACGGACGCGTCGGCGCAGTTGTCCGAGGTGGGCTGAGCGGCATAGGGTTAGCCCGTGGCGGCGGGCTGTGACTACGTCATCGTCGGTGCCGGATCGGCCGGATGCGCGCTCGCCAACCGGCTGAGCGAGGACCCCGGTACGAGCGTCCTGCTGATCGAGGCGGGGCCGCGCGACCGCGCGAAGGAGATCCGTATCCCGGCGGCCTTCTCGAAGCTGTTCAAGTCGAAATACGACTGGGGCTACGAGACCACTCCGCAGGAGGGCCTCGCCGGCCGCCGGGTCTACTTCCCGCGAGGCAAGGTCCTCGGGGGGTCCTCGGCGATGAACGCGATGATGTGGATCCCGGGCGATCGCTCGGATTTCGACTCGTGGCCCGAGGGGTGGCACTGGGACCAGATGCAGCCCTACCTGCGCCGTGTCGAGAACGAGGCGTGCTCGATCACGCCTCAGGCGGACCCGAACCCGATGTCGCGGGCGTTCGTGGAGTCGGCCGCCGAGACACAGGTCGCGTCGGCGGGAGAGCTGCGCCCTGAGTCGCTCGAAGGCGCGTCCCTTGTGCGCGTCACCCAGCGACGGGGGCTGCGGTACAGCGCCGCCGACAACTACCTGAAGCCGGCAAAGGGGCGTCGCAACCTCACGGTCCTCACCGACTGCCAGGCCACCGGCGTCATGTTCGAGGACGGCCGCGCCACCCGTGTGCGCTACCGCGGCGGCGATCAGGAGGGCAGCGTGCGCGCGAAGCGAGAGGTCATCCTGAGCGCGGGCGCGATCGGCTCGCCGCAGATCCTGATGGCCTCCGGGGTGGGTCCGGCCGAGCACCTGCGCGAGGTCGGTGTCCATGTCGTCGAGGACCTGCCGGTGGGGGAGGGCCTCGAGGACCACTGCATGGCGATCACGTTGTACGACGGCGGGGGCACGGACTCGCTGTACGCGGCGGAGGCGCCGAAGCAGCTGCTCCGGCTCCTGCTCCGCCGGCGCGGCATGCTCACGTCGAACGTGGGAGAGG
>Ga0066903_100001623_pt1 | contig 16730 bp, 12 predicted proteins | sample PanSoiMetaGPlot1_FD_67491 | JGI IMG/M metagenome (GOLD analysis project Ga0066903, IMG submission 67491) | Tropical forest soil microbial communities from Panama analyzed to predict greenhouse gas emissions - Panama Soil - Plot 1 (version 2) | ecosystem: Environmental > Terrestrial > Soil >... | reverse complement strand
GGGCACGAGGTGACGACCATCGAGGGGATCGCCCCCGAGGGTCAGATGCATCCCATGCAGGAGGCCTTCCACGAGGCCCACGGCCTGCAGTGCGGGTACTGCACGCCGGGCATGGTGATGACCGCAATCAAGCTGCTCGAGCAGAACCCCGACGCGAGCGAGGAGGAGATCCGGGCCGGCCTCGAGGGCAACCTCTGCCGCTGCACCGGGTACCAGAACATCGTGGCCGCCGTGAAGGCGGCCGAGGGGGTGCCCGCCTGATGGCCGTCGACACCGCAACACGCAAGGGCATCGGCGTCGCCGCCAAGCGCAAGGAGGACGCCGAGTTCCTGACCGGCCAGGGCCGCTTCGTGGACGACATCAAGCTGCCCGGGATGCTGCACATGGCGGTCGTGCGCAGCCCGTTCGCCAGCGCCAAGATCACCGGCATCGACACCAAGGCGGCACGTGCCGCCGACGGCGTGAGCGCCGTCTTCACGGCTGCGGACCTCGAGTTCGCGGCGGGCGTGCCCTGCGCCTCCAATCCGACCGGCAAGGTGCGCCAGCCCGAGCGGCCGCACATCGCCCGCGACCGCGTCCGCCACGCCGGCGAGCCGGTGGCGGTGGTGGTCGCCCGCGATCGCTATGCGGCCCGCGACGCGGCCGCCCTGGTCGACGTCTCCTACGAGCAGCTGCCTGCCGTCATCGGCATGGACAACGCCATGGCCGACGGCGCGCCACGGGTGCACGAGGACTATCCCGACAACACCTGCGTCGTGATCGAGAACGTGACCGACGGCGTCGACGAGGCGTTCGCCAAGGCCGACGTCGTGGTCAAGCAGACGTTCCACAACCAGCGCCTGATCCCGTGCGCGATCGAGCCGCGCGGCGTGGTCGCCCAATGGATCGGGGCCAGCGATGAGCTGACCATGTACACGTCGACCCAGATCCCCCACTTCGTGCGCACCTTCCTCGGGATCTGCTGCAACGTGTCCGAGGCCAAGGTGCGGGTTGTCGCCCCCGACGTGGGCGGCGGCTTCGGCTCGAAGCTGAACTGCTACGCCGAGGAGTTCATCGCAGCGGCCGTCTCGCGCAAGCTGAACGCGCCGGTGAAGTGGATCGAGGAGCGCTCCGAGGCGATGCAGGCCACGATCCACGGCCGCGCCCAGGACGCGCACATGGAGCTGGCCGCCACGAAGGACGGCAAGATCCTGGGCCTGCGCGCGCACTATGTGCAGGACTGCGGCTCCTACCTGCAGCTGCTGACGCCGACGATCGCCCATCTCACCCTGTTCATGTCGCCGGGGGCGTACGACATCCAGGCCGTCGACATCAAGGTCACGGAGGTCTTCACGAACACCGTCCCGACCGACGCCTACCGCGGCGCCGGCCGGCCGGAGGCGACGCACGCGATCGAGCGGATGATGGACATCCTCGCGCTCGAGACGGGGCTGACCCGCACCGAGGTGCGGCGCAAGAACTTCATCTCGGAGTTCCCGTACGCAACCTCCACGGGGCTGGTCTACGACTCCGGCGAGTACACCAAGACGTTGGACAGGCTGCTCGAGCTGTCGGACACCAAGGACGTGTTCGAGCAGCGCCGGACCGAGGCGGCGACGCGGGGCAAGCTGCTGGGCCGCGGGCTCTCGACCTACGTCGAGATCTGCGGGCTGGCGCCCTCCGCCGTGACCCATGCGATCGGGCTCACGCCCGGCGGCTGGGAGACGTCCACGGTGCGCGTGCACCCGACCGGCAAGGTCACCGTGATCACGGGCACCTCGCCGCACGGCCAGGGGCACGCCACCTCGTGGTCACAGATCGTCGAGACCGAGCTGGGCATCCCCTTCGACGACGTCGAGGTGATTCACGGCGACACCGCGTTCGCCCCCTACGGGCTGGGCACGTACGGCAGCCGTAGCGTGGCGGTCGGTGGCACCGCGGTGTACCGGGCGGCAGGGAAGGTGCGCGACAAGGCCCGCCAGGTGGCCGCCCACATGCTGGAGGCCTCGCCGGAGGATCTCGAGTACGAGGACGGCACGTTCCGCGTCAAGGGCAGCCCGGACAAGAGCCTGGGCATCGGCGAGGTCGCCTTCCGGGCCTGGCAGGGCTTCGACCTGCCCGAGGGGGTCGACCCCGGCCTGGACGAGACGGTCTTCCACGATCCGCCCAACTTCACGTTCCCCTTCGGGGCGCATGGCTGCGAGGTCGAGGTCGACCGCGACACCGGCAAGGTCGAGATCACCCGCTACATCGCCGTTGACGACTGCGGCAACGTGGTCAACCCGATGATCGTCGACGGCCAGGTACAGGGCGGCGTCGCCCAGTCGGTTGGCCAGGCGCTGTATGAGGGCGCCGTCTACGACGAGGACGGCCAGTTGATGACCAGCACGCTGGTCGACTACCTGGTGCCGTCCGCCAGCGAGGTGCCCGAGATCGAGACCCACCGCACGGTGACGCCCTCACCGGTCAACCCGCTGGGGGTGAAGGGGATCGGCGAGGCCGGCACGATCGCGGCCACGGCCGCAATCGTGGGCGCGGTCTGCAACGCGGTCGGCGCCCGCGACCTCGACATGCCGCTCCAGCCCGAGACGGTCTGGCGCGCGATCCAGGAAGGGGGTGCGTCGTGATCCCGCAGGCATTCGAGTACGAGCGGCCCGCCAGCCTGGCGGACGCGATCGGCCTGCTCAAGCAGCACGGCGAGGGCGCCCGGATCCTGGCAGGCGGCCACTCGCTGCTGCCGATGATGAAGCTGCGACTGGCCGCACCCGCCACTCTGATCGACATCTCCGGGGTGAGCGGGCTGAACGGCATCCGCGACGCAGGCAGCTACCTCGCGATCGGGGCGCTGGCCACGCACCGCGATGTCGCCGAGTCGGACATCGTGCGGGGCGGCTGCCCGGTGCTGGCCGCCACCGCCGCCGGCGTGGGCGACCTGCAGGTGCGCAACCGCGGCACGATCGGCGGCTCGGTGGCCCAGGCCGACCCGCACGCCGACTACCCGGCCGTGCTGCTCGCCCTCGAGGGCGAGGCGATCGTCGAAGGGCCGGGCGGCCAGCGCACGATCACCGCGGCCGACCTGTTCACCGGCTACCTCAGCACGTCGGTCTCCGATGACGAGATCGTGACCGAGCTGCGCGTGCCCAAGGTCAGCCAGGGCGCCTACGTCAAGTTCAACCGGCGCAAGGCGGACTGGGCGATCGTGGGAGTGGCCGCGGTGCTGGCCGGCTCCAGCGCGCGGATCGCACTGACCGGCGTGGCGCCCACGCCCGTCCGCGCCGCGGCCGCCGAGGCGGCCTGGAACGGCTCGAACGCAGCAGATGCCGCGTCACATGCGGGCGAGGGCCTGAACCCGCCGTCCGACACCGCCGCCAGCGGCGAGTACCGCGTGCATCTGGCGCGGGTGCTGACGCAACGGGCACTGGAGCAGGCATCGGCCTAGCCGTCCAGCAGCCACCGGGACGGTCGCCCGCAGCGGCCGCCCCGGTGGCGATGCATGCAGAAACACTGGATCGATCAAGTACCATGAAGCCATGCGCGATGTGATTCCCGACGCACGACGGCTGCTCCAGGGCAACGAGAAGATCGCCGTCGCCACGGTGGTCAACACCAAGCGATCGGCGCCGCGGCCGATTGGCTCACGCATGCTCGTGACCGAGTCCGGGACGATGTTCGGCTCGGTCTCCGGCGGCTGCGTCGAGTCCGACGTCGCCCTGCGTGCCCGCGAGGTACTCGAGAGCGGCCGCCCCGAGCTTGTGCCCTACGGGATCACCGACGACGACGCGTTCGACGTCGGGCTCCCCTGCGGCGGCGAGATCGAGGTCTTCATCGCGCCGCTCGACACCGCCGAGCTCGACCGGGTCGAGGCGGCGCTCGCGGCCGACGAGCGGCTCTCGGTCACCACCCAGCTGACCGGCGAGGGGATCGGCACCCGCAGCTACGGCCCCGGTGAGGCCCATTCCGACGCGCGCCGCGAGGAGGACACGCTGGTCGAGCACTACGCGCCGCCGCCGGTGATGCTGATCTTCGGCGCCGTGGATACCGCCCAGGAGCTGTGCCGGATGGCGCGGGCGGTCGGGTTCCGCACCGTCGTCTCCGACGCGCGGGCCAAGTTCGCGACGCCCGAGCGGCTGCCCGACGCCCACGAGATCATCCGCGGCTGGCCTGCGATGGCCTACGAGAAGTACGCCCTGGACGAGGCCACCTACATCGTCTGCCTCACGCACGATCCGCGCTTCGACGAGCCGGCGATCGGCCCCGCCCTGCGCAGTCCGGTGCCCTACATCGGCGCGCTGGGCAGCCGACGCGCCCAGGACAAGCGCCGCGAGCGGCTGCGCAACGCCGGCTACAGCGACGCCGAGATCGACCGCATCGCGGGGCCGCTGGGCCTGGACATCGGCGCGGTGACGCCGGCCGAGACGGCGGTCTCGATCCTGGCCGAGGTGCTGGCCGTGCGCAACGGCCGCGACGGCAGCCGGCTGTCGATCTCCAAGGGCCGGATCCACCCGGAGGCAGTCACCACCTGAGAGTGACTGAAACAAAGGTGCCTGGCACCTTTGTTTCATCGAATCGTGCTGTGACGGCTGGGGGCCGATTCGGCCGTGTAGTCACTTTGGGCGATGCTCCGCGCCCTTGTGGCTTCCGATACTGAGCGCATGGTTCGTCGCATCTTCACGCCGCTGGCGCTCGCCTGCCTGACCCTGCTGCCCGCCTCGCCGGCCCACGCCAGCGGGCCGTCGGTGCTGCAGTCGACGCAGACCACGGCCGACCGCTACCGGCCGACGATCACGTTCACCTACGCGGGTGCGGTCACCGTCTCGCCCGGCAACGCCACCATCACCCGCGTCAGCACGGGCGCGGTCGTGGCCGCCGACGTCACGGTCAACAACGAGACGGTCACGCTGACGGCGCAGGGCACGCTGCTCTCGGCCACCAGCTACAAGGCCACGGTACTGCCCGACGGTGACGCCACCCCGGACACAATCACCTGGAAGACGCGCGGCGCTCCCGCCCACCCCACCCTGCACGTGAAGGTGATCACGGCGCTCGATCCGGCCGCGGTGGACGACATCGTGCGCCACATCGACCGCCAGAACGTGATGGCGGTGCCCCGCGTGCAGGACCTGGTCGACATCTCGACGGCCACCGGCCGGGCGATGACCTCGACCGACCTGACCGGCTACCAGGCCGCGATCGTCGCGACCGACCGCGACGTACTGAACCCGTCAGCGGCTGGCAGCCAGCTGACCACCTTCTGCAGCCACGGCCACGGCGTCGTGCTGGGTGGCCAGACGCACTGGTCGGCCTCCGGGCTGTGGTCGTCCGCCAGCGCGGTGGGTGCACCCGGCGGCGACTGGGTCTCGAAGTGGAGCCTGTACCCGACGGGCGACCCGATCGCGATCCAGGGCGGTGACATGGCGACGTCGAGCGTCATCTCGCACTTCCTGACCAGCGGCCTGCACAGCTTCCACGTGATCGGCTACGGCTCCGGCGCGGCGGGCATCCAGGACGCCTTCTCCGGCAAGGTGTTGGTGCGGCTCCAGAAGACCAGCGCGTTCTCGACCTTCGGCCAGGTGATGCTGGCCTCCCGCCAGATCGGCGCCGGCCGCGTGGTCGACCTCGGCTTCCGGCCGTGGTCGAACCTGGTGGCGGGCGGCGGCTGGGATCCGGCGGTCAGCCCGGGCTGGGCCCTGATCTCGCGCAGCCTGTGGTGGGCCAGCGACCGGATCCCGCCCCACGGCACCCATTTCACGTCGAAGCCGACCAACCCGGCCAAGTTCGCGACGGTGTACTTCGTCGCCGCCGCCTCCGACGCGGATCCCAGCGGCGCGCCGCTCAGCTTCCGCTGGAAGGTGAACAGCGGCTCCTGGAAGCGCGGCAACACCTCGATGCCGCTCTACCACCTGAAGGCCGGCACCTACACGGTGCGTGTGCAGGCGGTCGACAACGCGGGCAACCTCGACCCGCACATCGCCGCGTACACCTTCCGCGTGCTGCCCGGCACCATCGGCTGACCCTTCCGATATCATCGCCGCCCCCGCTGGTAGCGATGGAGGATGCCGATGTTCACCGTGGAGACCGCGCCCGTCGTGCTCAGCGAGGAGCAGATCGAGAGCGTGCACGCCGCCGCGATGACGGTGCTCGAGGAGGTCGGCACCAACGTCGACCACGAGGGTGCGCTCGAGCTGCTGCGTGAGGCCGGCCAGGCCGTCGACGGCAACCGCGTGCGCTGGGACCGCGAGTTCGTGATGGAGATGGTCGAGCGCGCGCCCGGGAGCTTCTCCGTCCACTCCCGCAACCCGCAGCGGACGATCACGGTCGGCGGCGGTTCCTGTGTGCTCGCCCCGTCGGGCGGCTCACCCTTCGTGTCCGACCTGGACGATGGTCGCCGCGACGGCACCATCGCCGACCATGACCGGCTGGTGAAGCTGGCCCACACGGCCGACCTGCTCACGTGCCTGCAGGGCGGCACGGTCGAGGCCAGCGACCTCTCCTACATGAGCCGCCACATGGATATGGACTACTCGTGCCTGCGCTGGTCGGACAAGCCCTACGTCTGCTACGGCACCTCCGGCCCCAAGGCCCGCGACGCGGTCGAGCTGGCTGCAATCGCCAACGGCGGCCACGAGAAGATCGCGGCCGAGCCGGCCATCATCGGCGTCGTCAACTCGAACAGCCCGCTGGTCTGGGACGACCTGATGGTGGGCGCGCTGCTGGAGTGGGCCAGGGCCAACCAGCCGATCATGGTCACGCCCTTCCTGCTGGTCGGCGGCACCGCCCCGGTCAGCATCGCGGGCTCGCTGGCCATGCAGGTGGTCGAGGCGCTCACGGGCGTGGCCCTTGCCCAGCTGGTGCGGCCCGGCGTGGGCTGCGTGTTCGGCTCCTTCCTGACCGCGCTGGACATGCGCACCGGCAGCCCCGCCTTCGGCGCTCCCGAGTCGATGTTCGGAACGATCGCGGGTGCCCAGCTGGCCCGGCACTACAAGCTGCCCTTCCGGGGCGGCGGCGGCCTCGTCTCCTCGAATGCAGTCGACGCACAGGCCGCCTCCGAGACGATGATGATGCTCTGGTCGACCAAGCTGGCCGCCACCGACTTCGTGCTGCACGCGGCCGGCTGGCTGGAGGGCGGGCTGGTCACCTCACTCGAGAAGATGGCGCTCGACCTGGAGTTGCTGACCATGTTCCGGCGGCTCGAGCAGGGCATCGGCTTCAGCGAGGAGGAGATGGCACTGGACGCAATCCGCGAGGTCGGCCCGGGCGGGTTGTTCCTGGCCGCGGACCACACGCTCGAGCACTACAAGCAGTGGCTGACGATGAGCCCGGTCTTCCTGACCGCCTCCTACGAGACGTGGAAGAAGCGAGGCATGCCCACCGCCGAGCAGCAGGCCAACGCGCAGTGGAAGCGGATGCTGGAGAGCTACGAGGATCCCGGCCTCGACGAGGCGATCGACGCCGAGCTGGGGGAGTACATCGGCCGCCGGCGCACCGAGCTGGGGGACGACTAGCCGGTGTCCGCGCGCGACCCACGCCACGACATCCTGTTCGAGCCAGTCACGATCGGGCCGAAGACGTTGCGCAACCGCTTCTACCAGGTGCCCCACTGCACCGGGTTCGGGGTCGACAAGCCCTGGTCGCAGGCTGCCTTCCGGGGCATGAAGGCCGAGGGTGGCTGGGCTGCCGTGTGCACCGAGTACTGCTCGATCAGCGCCGAGTCGGACGAGACGCCCTTCGTCTCGGCGCGGCTGTGGGACGAGCAGGACGTGCGCGCGCTGCGGCTGACCACCGACCTCGCCCACGAGCACGGTGCCCTGGCAGGCGTCGAGCTGTGGCACGGCGGGCTGCACGTGGACGCCCGCGAGTCGCGGCTGCCGGCGCTCGCCCCCTCCCAGACCGGCAGCGACCTCGACGGGATCACGGTCGCCCGGGAGATGACCCGCGAGGACATCCGCCGCACGCAGCACGACTGGGTGGAGGCGGCCGTGCGGGCGCGCGAGGCCGGCTTCGACATCGTCTACGTCTACGGCGGCCACGGCTACCTGCCCGGCCAGTTCCTCTCACCCGTGACGAACCGCCGCGACGACGAGTACGGCGGCTCGTTCGAGAACCGCGCCCGCTTCTGGCTGGAGACGCTCGAGCAGGTGCGGGCGGCGGTCGGCGGGGGCTGCGCGATCGCGGTGCGGATCTGCGCCGACACGCTCGACCACTCCGGCATCGACCTGGAGGAGGGGCTGGGGTTCATCCGCGCCGCGGACCACCTGGTCGACCTGTGGGACCTTACGGTGGGCGCGGTGGCCGGGATGGCCCGGCTCGACTCGGGCCCGTCCCGCTTCTTCGAGCAGGGCTACCAGTTGGAGTGGACCGGGCGCGCGCGCGAGGCCACGGCCAAGCCGGTCGTCGGCGTGGGCCGCCTGACCGACCCCGACCGCATGGCCGAGATCGTGCGCAGTGGCGTGTGGGATCTGATCGGCGCCGCCCGGCCCTCGATCTCCGACCCCTTTCTGCCCAGCAAGATCGAGCAGGGCCGTTATGACGAGATCCGCGAATGCATCGGCTGTAACGCTTGCTACTCGCGCTCGGTGTTCGGCAACCACCTTGGCTGCACGCAGAACGCAACGGCGGGTGAGGAGCACCGTCGCGGATGGCACCCCGAGCGCTTCGAGCGCGCCGCCAACGCCGACAACGACGTGCTGGTTGTCGGCTCCGGGCCGGCCGGATTGGAGTGCGCGATCGTGCTGGCCAAGCGCGGCATGCGCAACGTGCACGTGGTCGAGGCGGAGCGCGACATCGGCGGCAGCATGCGCTGGGTGCCGAAGCTGCCCGGGCTGGGCGAGTGGTCGCGCGTGCTGAACTGGCGCTCGATCCAGCTCGAGAAGCAGCGCAACGCGGTCGAGGTGATCACCGGCGAGCGGCTCTCGGCGAGCGACGTGCGCGAGTACGGCGCCGAGCTGGTCGTGATCGCGACCGGGGCGCGCTGGAGCGGCGACGGCCTGAACGGGTTCACGCACGGACCGATCCCCGGCGCCGACGCCTCGCTGCCCCATGTGCTCACGCCCGAGCAGGTGATGCTCGAGGGCAAGCGGCCCACCGGCAAGCGGGTGGCGGTGATCGACTGCGAGGGCTACTTCACCGGCGCCGGCATGGCCGAGCTGCTGCGCGGCGAGGACCACGAGGTCACGCTGGTGACGCCCTTCGAGCAGGCGGTGCCGGTCTGCGACCAGACGCTCGAAGGGCCGCGCCTGCGCCGCCACCTGCACGAGCTCGGGGTCGAGCTGGTGCGAAATGTGACCGTGACAGCGGTCGGCCCCGGCGGCATCGAGGGCACGGGCGAGTTCGCAGAGCCCTGGCGCATGGAGGCGGATGCCGTCGTGCTCGTGACGCAGCGGGTCTCGGACGACGCGCTGTGGCGGGCACTGGCCGACGACCCGGAGGCGCTCGAGCGCGAGGGCATCCAGGGGCTGTTCCGGGTGGGCGACTGCGTGACACCACGTCTGATCGCCGACGCGATCTTCGACGGCCACCGGCTGGGGCGCGAGATCGACGCGCCCGACCCGGCCCAGGCCCTGCCGTACCTGCGCGAGCGTCCGCTGGTCTCGTGAACCAACTCCGCGCGGCCGTCGTCGTCAAAGCGGACATGGTCTTCCTGCTGGCAGTCGTGGTCGGGTTCGCCTTCGGCGCGGCGGATCAGTACCTGGGGACGATCCACGTGACCAGCGTGGCCGGTACGTGGACGATCTCGGTCAGCCTGATGTCCGCCCCCTGGCTGCTGCTGCCGTTCGTGTTCGGCGCGACGCAGCGGAGGCCGAGCCGAGCGGTGCTGCTGGGCCTGGCCTCGACGCTGGCCGCGTTCGCCGGCTACTACGCCATGACTGTGAGCCCGGCCGAGGGGGTCGCCCTGGCCAACGCGCCGCAGGCGGCCGTGAACGTGATCCGCGCGAACCTCGTGCCGGCCAACCCCGTGATTCCTGCCGGCTTCGTGACCGGCCCGCTGTTCGGCCTGCTTGGCCAGCGCTGGCGCGTGCACCGCTCGTGGAGTGGCCCGCTCCTGGTTGCCGGCGCCTTCCTGCTGGAGCCGCTGGCGCACCAGGCGCGGGGCGACCTGCTGGGACCGTCGTGGATCTGGGCAGCCGAGGTCGCACTCGGCGTCTGCCTGCTGGCCTACTTTTTCGTCAGCACGTCGGGCCGGGACCGCGCGCCGCGGCCGGCCTGACATCGACTGGCGGCGACGTCGGGATACACCGGGGGCACGCCCATCGCCCCCGGAAGACGTGAAGGCGACGCAACCACGGTGCCAGGCACTTTGACTGGCCGGAGCCATGTAACAGCGGTGCCAGGCACCGCTGTTACATGCCCTACTCCCATTCAATCGTGGCGGGCGGCTTGGAGGAGATGTCCAGGGCGACGCGGTTGACGCCCGGCACCTCGTTGATGATGCGGCTCGAGATGCGCTCCAGCACGTCGTAGGGCAGCCGCGCCCAGTCGGCGGTCATCGCGTCCTCGGAGGTGACCGCGCGGATCACGACCGGGTAGGCGTAGGTGCGCGAGTCGCCCTGCACGCCCACCGAGCGGATCGCGGGCAGCAGCGCGAATGATTGCCACAGCTCGTGGTAGAGGCCGGCCCGGCGAATCTCCTCGAGCAGCACCGCGTCGGCCTCCCGCAGGGTGTCCAGGCGCTCGCGGGTGACCTCGCCGATGATGCGGATGGCCAGGCCCGGGCCCGGGAAGGGCTGGCGCCAGACCATGCGTTCGGGCAGGCCCAGCTCCTCGCCGACCTTGCGCACCTCGTCCTTGAAGATCAGGCGCAGCGGCTCGACCAGTTCGAAGTCCATGTCCTCGGGCAGCCCGCCCACGTTGTGGTGGGACTTGATCTTGGCCGCCGTGCGGCTGCCCGACTCGATCACGTCGGAGTAGAGGGTGCCCTGGACGAGGTAGCGGACGTCACCCAGCCCGCGGGCCTCGTCCTCGAACAGGCGGATGAACTCCTCGCCGATGATGCGGCGCTTGGTCTCGGGCTCGGTCACGCCGGCCAGGCGGTCGAGGAAGCGGTCGGCCGCGTCGACATGCACCAATGGCACATGGAAGTGCTCCTCGAACGCCTCGACCACCTGGGCCGCCTCGTCCTTGCGCAGCAGCCCGTGGTCGACGAACACGCAGGTCAGCTGGTCGCCCACCGCGCGGTGCACCAGCAGTGCCGCCACGGCGGAGTCGACGCCGCCGGAGAGGGCGCAGATCACGCGCTCGTCGCCGACCTGGGCGCGAATCCGCTCGACCTGCTCCTCGATGAACTGGTGCGCCGTCCAGGTGGGCGGCGCCTGGCAGCCCTCGAGCACGAACTGGCCCAGCATCTCGGTGCCGCGCGGCGTGTGCACCACCTCGGGGTGGAACTGCACGGCGTAGAGCCCGCGCATGCGGTCCTCCATCGCCGCCACCGGCGTGGTCTCGCTGGAGGCCGTGACGCGGAAACCGGCGGGCGCCTCGACCACGCTGTCGCGGTGGCTCATCCAGCAGGTCTGCTCGCGCGGCATCTCGCCGAACAGCAGGCTGCCCTCCTCGAGCTTGACCGGCGTCTTGCCGAACTCGCCGATGCCCGTGTTGGCAACGGTGCCACCCAGCGCCCTGGCCATCGCCTGCATGCCGTAGCAGATGCCCAGCACCGGCACCCCGAGCTGGAACAGCCCCGGGTCGACGTCGGGCGCGCCCGGCTCGTAGATGGAGCTGGGACCGCCACTGAGGATGATCCCGACCGGATTGCGGGCGGCCACCTCGGCGGCCGTGATCTCGTGCGGCACGATCTCCGAGTACACGCGGCACTCGCGCACGCGACGGGCGATCAGCTGCGCATACTGCGCGCCCAGGTCGACCACGAGCACCGGCCGGTGGCCGTCACCGCCGGACTGGCGGGCCCACAGCTCGGCGCCGCGCGGCTCGGCGTGGCTCAATGGCTCATCCCGACTGCCTGCTCGCGCTGCAGCTTCTTGCCCTCGGTCTGGAGCGCGGGAGCGAACATGATCTCGGCCTTCTGGAAGGCCTGGATGTTGTCGTAGCCGGTAGTGGCCATCGAGGTGCGCAGGGCACCCATCAGGTTGAGGGTGCCGTCGTTCTCCTTGGCCGGGCCGATCACGATCTCCTCGAGCGTGGCCACCTGCTCGGTCTTGACCCGGGCCCCGCGGGGGAGTGTCGGATGGAACGTGGCCATGCCCCAGTGATAGCCGTGGCCGGGCGCCTCCGTGGAGCGGGCCAGCGGCGAGCCGACCATCACGGCGTCCGCGCCGCAGGCGATCGCCTTGGAGATGTCGCCGCCGGTGCGCATGCCGCCGTCGGCGATCACGTTCACGTACTGGCCAGTCTCGAGCAGGTGCTGGACGCGAGCCGCGGCCGCGTCGGCGATGGCAGTGGCCTGGGGCACCCCGACACCCAGCACGCCGCGGGTGGTGCAGGCGGCGCCGGGGCCGACGCCGACCAGGACGCCGGCGGCGCCGGTGCGCATCAGGTGCAGCGCGGCCTGGTATGAGGCGCAGCCGCCCACGATCACCGGCACCGGCAACTCGGCGATGAACTCCTTCAGGTTGAGCGGCTCGACGACGGTCGAGACGTGCTCGGCCGAGACCACGGTGCCCTGGATGACCAGCACGTCAAGCCCCGCGTCGAGCGCCAGCGTGTAGTGCTCGCGCACCTTCTGCGGCGTCAGCGAGGCGGCGGCGAGCACGCCGCCGTCCTTGATCTCGCGGATGCGCTGTGCGATCAGCTCGGGCTTGACTGGCTCGGCGTAGATCGCCTGCATCTCGCGGGTTGCCTCCTCCTTGGAGAGCTTCGCGATCCGCGCGAGCTGGTCGTCGGCGTCCTCATACCGCGTCCAGATGCCCTCGAGGTTGAGCACGCCCAGGCCGCCCAGCTCGCCGAGCTTGATGGCGATCTCCGGCGAGACGACACCGTCCATCGCCGCGGCCAGCAGCGGCAGCTCCAGCAGATGCGGGCCGAGCCGCCAGGCGATGTCGACATCCTCGGCGTCGCGTGTGCGCCGGCTCGGCACGATCGCGATGTCATCGAACCCATACGCGCGGCGGGCCTTCTTGCCTCGCCCGATCTCGATCTCCAACCCGGACAACCCCCTTTAAACGCACAAGGCCCAGTAGGGCCGTGAGAAGGAACTCTCGGTGCTTCGTCGAACTTTCAAGGTTCCGCGCAGTCTATCAATGCGCCCGGCCGGAGCGGCCGCCTCCATCGGACCGTGATTAGGAGGCCTGGGCCGTCTTGCGGCGGATCTCCTGCACCTCGACCATCGCGGTGTAGCGCGGCAGGTCGCGGGTGTCGAACACGCCGGCGCCGACGGCCTGCGTGTTGGCGGCGCCGCAGGCCAGGGCCAGCCGCAGGCACTCCTTAGCGTCCTTCTGCGCCTGCTGGGCGGAGACGAACCCGGCCAGGAAGGCATCGCCGGAGCCGACCGAGGAGACTGCTTCCACCCGCGGCAGCCAGGCTCGGTAGAGGTGAGTGTGGCCGCGGTTGCCGAGCAGCGCATAGCAGCCCGTCTTGAGCGTGATCACGACGTTGGCCGCTCCCATCTCGTGCAGCTCGATCATCGCGTTCTGGAAGTCCTCATCCGTCTGGAACTCGTGGCCGACCAGGGCCTCGGCCTCGCGCTGGTTGGGCGAGATCAGGCTGGGCTCGGCCGCCAGCGCCAGGCGCAGCGCCTCACCCTCGGCGTCGACCACGGTACGCACCTTGCGGCGGTTGAGGTCGCGCACCATGTCGGCGTAGAAGGTCGTGTCGACCTTGCGCGGCAGGCTGCCCGCGAACACCGCCACCGAGACAGCGCCCGACAGGTAGTGCATCTTCTCGAGCAGCGTGGCCAGTTCGTCGGCGCTGACCTCGGGGCCGTACTCGTTGATCTCGGTCTGCACGCCGTTGGTGGGATCGACGACGGCGGTCGACGTGCGCGACTCACCCGCGATCCGCACGAAATCGTTGAGGATGCCCTCGCGTGAGAGCCCGTCCACGATCTGCACGCCGGTGCGCCCGCCCACCAGGCCGGTCGCGATCACGGGGTCGCCGAGCCGCTTGAGCACGCGCGCGACGTTGATGCCCTTCCCGCCCGGCATGGTCAGTCCCTGCTGGGCGCGATGGCGGTGCCCGAGCTGAAGGCTCGGCACCGTCAGGGTCTTGTCGATCGCAGCGTTGACGGTAACGGTCAGGATCATCGGCGTGCCCACTCCGGGGCCGAGCGAGGGCGTTCCGTGCCGCCCATCCGCCCCCCGGTCATCGGCCGACCGGAGTCTACACTTGACGCCCGGTAACGCCTGCGTACGCTGGTCTCATGTTCTCCTCCGATGCGAGAACGGTGGTCACAATCGTCGTGGTGGTCGAGCTTGGCATAGCGGGTTGGGTGCTCGGCCATGGCGCCGCCTGGCTGCTTGCGGCCACGGTCGCGGTGACGGCGTTCGACACCACGTGGGGCGTGCTGCGCCGTCACTACCTGGCGGACGTGACCGGCCTCGAGCTGGCGCTCACCCTGGCCCTGCTGATCGGCCTGCGCGCGGACGCAACGCTCAGCCTGCTGATCGGCCTGGCCTGCATCTCATGGCTGATCCGGCCGCAGCGCCAGCCTCAGGCGACGCCCGCCGCCTGACGCAGCTCCGAGGCCGCCGCCCGCACGGATTGCTGCCAGTCGCCGCGGCGCTCGCGCCAGGCGAAGATCACCGAGCGGGCGGCCACGACCAGGCCGCCGGCGGGGTGGTCGCGGAAGGCGGGCGCGGCATCGGATGCCGAGCCGCCCTGGGCACCGACGCCGGGCAGCAGCAGGATGGCGCGTGGCATCAGCTCGCGGGCGCGGGCGATCGACTCGGGCCACGTGGCCCCGACGACCGCGCCTACGCTGGAGAGACCGCTCCCGCCCACGAAGGGCGCGCCCCACTCGTCGATCAGGCGTGCCGTCTGCTCCCAGACCGGGCCACCCGAGGCCAGCTCCTGCTCCTGCAGGTCGACGCTGCCGGGGTTGGAGGTGCGGGCCAGGACGAACAGCCCGTGCCCGTCCCCGCACGCCGCCAGGTAGGGCGCGAGCGAGTCGCCGCCCAGGTAGGGATTCACAGTGAGCGCGTCGGCGACGGCGGGCTCGCCGTCGCGGTCGGCCAGCCAGGCGGCGGCGTAGGCCTCGCTCGTCGAGCCGATGTCGCCGCGCTTGGCGTCGACGATCACCAGCAGCCCCGCTGCGCGGGCATGCGCGCAGACCCGTTCGAGGGCGCTGATGCCGTGTCCGCCCAGGGCCTCGAAGAAGGCCACCTGCGGCTTCACCGCGACCGCTTCCTCGGCCACCGCGTCGATCACGCCGGCGCAGAAGCGCTCGAAGGCGCGGGCGCGGCCGGAGGTGCCGGGGTGCAGCCCGGCCACCACCTCGGGAGGAAGCAGGTCGATCCGGGGATCGAGGCCGACGCAGATGGTGCTGCCCTTGGCCGCAACGGCCTCGGCGACTCGGTCGGCGAAGTTCATCGCCGCAAGGGTACCTGCTCTCGGGCCGTGGCGACAGCCGCCGGCAGCCGGGGCACGTCGTGCGGCACTGCCCTGATCGCCAGGCCGGGCCGGGCAAAGGCGGCCGCCACGATCCGGGCCTGCTCCGCCTCGTGCGCCCCGGGCGTGCGCGGCCGCTCGGCCAGCGCCGTCTCGAGGGCCACGGCCAGCGGCGCCGCCTCCAGCCGGGCGTCGCCGCTACGCGGCAGCCGGCGACGGGCGACCACGCGACCGCGGGCGCAGGCGAAGGCCTGTACGAAGCGGTCGTCCATGTCAGCGGCCAGCAGCACGCCGCTGCGGGAGGTGGCACGGCGGAGCCGGCGCAGCACCCGCGCGGTCTCGTCCAGGGCATCCAGCCGGTCGCGCACGTCGGCCGCCTCCTCGAAGCGCCGCTGCTCCGAGAGCACAGCCATGCGCTGTCGCAGCCACGTGCCGACCTCCTCGCCGAGGTCTCCCTCCAGCCAGGCCCGGGCCAGCTCGGCCGCCTCGGCGTGACGGGCGGCGGCCTCACCCCCGCGGCACGGTGCCAGGCACGCGCCGGCCACCCCGGCCAGACAGCCCTCCTCGTCGTCGGGCAGCACCGGCCGGCAGCTGCGCAAGCGCTGGGCTGCGCGCAGCGCGGCGGCCGCGTCGCGCGCCCGCGCCTGAGACATGAGCGGCCCGGCGCTGACCGCGCCGGGCTGCGGCTCCGCGGTGACGAGCAGCCGTGGCACCGGATCGTTGATAGTCAGCGTCAGGTAGCAGGCCCGCTCGGGATGGGCGCCGCGGCGGTTGGCGGGCGGACGCAGGCGGTGGATCAGGTCGAGCTCGAGCAGGGCCGCCTCGAGCTCCGAGCCAAGCGGCCGCGTCTCGACCCGCTCCGTGGCGGCCAGGGCGTGCTCGACCGCACGCCGCTGACGGGGCCCGCTGAAGTACGAGCGAACGCGGGCGCGCAGGTCAGTGGCCTTGCCCACGTAGAGCACCTGCTCGTTGACGTCCCGGAACAGGTAGACACCGGGCCCGGCCGGCACGTTCCGGGCCAGGCCGCGGCGGGCGCGGGTCGGGCGCCGCTCCGGCGAGGCAAACGCGATCAGCTCGCCCACGGTGCCCACGCCGTGCTCCTGGGCCATGCCCATCAGCGCGGCCAGCACCTCGGCCGTGGCCTCGGCGTCCGCCAGGGCGCGGTGGCACGGCCGCACGCTGGTGTCGAAGCGCTCCGCCAACGTGCCCAGGTTCATGCGCGGCAGGCGGCCGCCCATCAGCCGCCGGGCCAGCAGCAC
>Ga0066903_100001622_pt1 | contig 16733 bp, 14 predicted proteins | sample PanSoiMetaGPlot1_FD_67491 | JGI IMG/M metagenome (GOLD analysis project Ga0066903, IMG submission 67491) | Tropical forest soil microbial communities from Panama analyzed to predict greenhouse gas emissions - Panama Soil - Plot 1 (version 2) | ecosystem: Environmental > Terrestrial > Soil >... | reverse complement strand
TCTGGCGTCGGGTACGACGATGTGCGCGACGCGTGGAAATACTACCTGGAACACGACAACAAGGGCCGCGGGTACGTACTCGTCAGCCACTCGCAGGGCACGTTCGTGCTCATGAGGCTGATTCGCGAGGAGATCGAAGGCAAACCTGCGCAGGCGCGGATGGTCTCCGCCCTCCTCCTCGGCGCGACGCTGCCCGTCGCGAAGGGCAAGGATGTGGGCGGGGCGTTCAAAACGATTCCGCTTTGTCACGCCGCCACACAGACAGGCTGCGTGATCAACTACTCATCGTTTCGTTCGACCGTCCCGCCGCCCGCCAACACCCTGTTCGGCAAAGTGCCCGACCCCAACCTCGAGGCGGCGTGCGTCAACCCGGCAGCGCTCGGCGGCGGGAGCGGCGAGCTTCATGCCTATCTGGATGCGAGCGGTCACACCATCACGTCCACGGCGCCGCCGAAACCGTGGGTCGCGTCCGGACCGTCGATCGACACGCCGTGGGTCAGCGTCCCTGGACTGCTGACGGCCAAGTGCACGAAAAACGAGAACGCGACGTATCTTGAAATTACGGTCCACGGCGATCCGTCCGACCCACGAGTGGACGACATCACCGGCGACATCGGCCCTCCCGGCCAACCGCTGGCCAACTGGGGCCTGCACCTGATCGACGTCAACCTGGCAATGGGGAATCTCGTGGACATCGTCGGCCAGCAGGCCAAGGCCTACGCGAAGAAGAAGAAATAGGGACCCGCTCCGAAACGATGTCGCCGCCGGCGGGTCCCTGCGAGCGCGGGCGCGCTCAACGTGTCATGCGAATGCCGAATGAGAACGTCCGGTTGTAGTACTCGCGTTGAATCGGGTACTGCGGGCTCCCCTGGTAGAAGCCAAAAACCTCGTTATTGATGTTCAGGAGCGAGACGACGATCTGCATCTGCCGCTGGATCGTGTAACTCGCCTGCGCGTCGAGCTGCGTGTGCGGATACAGATAGACGTCGCCGTTCGGTCCGGTGACACCCAGGTCCGCCCCCTGTTGATAGTTGTAAGAGTAGATATTCGCGTCGTTGTGCGTCACGCCGACACGAGCCGAGAGCGGACCGCGATCGTAGGTCGCGTCCAGGTTCCAGTTGTTCGGCGCCTGCCTGATGAGCGCCGGGTTGTCGGTGCGTCCCGGGACAGTCGCCTGAGAGGTCGTGTAGCTGTAGTTCGCGCGGGCACCCAGACCGGCCCACGCTCCCGGCAGAAACGACAGATGCTGCTGCCACGACATCTCGATACCGCCGACGTGGGCGTCCGGCCCGTTGACCGGCTGGGTCTGTGAATACCCGACGTAGGCCCCGCTCGTCACCGTCGTCTGCACCCTGTAGATGGGATTAGCCAGCCATTTGTAGAAGTAGCCAACCTGCACGATGCCCACCGGTTCGAAGAAGCGCTCGAACAAGAGGTCCACGTTGTTCGCGTGCGTGGGCTTCAGGTCCGGGTTGCCGACGCTGACGGACTGACGGCGGTCCTGCTCGATGATATACGGCGGAAGGTCGCCAAAGTTGGGCCGCGCGATCCCCATTCCGTACACCGCGCGCAGGTTCGTGTTCTCGTCGAACGCATAGCGGTATTGCACGCTCGGCAGGACGTTGGTGTAGGTCGAGCTGCCGTCGACCGGCTGCGTCGACACCCAGCGCCCTTTGCTGTCGAGCGTCACGTGATAGCCGGTGTACGACGATTGTGTGACCTCGACGCGGACACCGGTCTGAAGGCGGCTCGATCTGAAGTCGAGCGTGTTCATGGCGTAGCCGGCGTAGACGCGCTCGGTTACGTCGTAGTTGTTCGGGTCGCTGCGCTGATGGCTTATGTCGGCGTTCATGGCGATCGCTGACGGGTTCGCAGCGAGGAAGCTGACGAGCTTGTTGTAGTCGTTGAGGGGACCGAGCTGGTAGGCCCCGAAATAGTAGTTCGGATCGGTTGGACCGCCGAGGATGCTTGACAGCGTCAGGACCGGCGCGCCCGTGGCGCCGTAATACTGGTCCGTCACGACGCGTGACTTGCTCGCCCCGCGCACCTTGGCGCCGACCTCGAAGAGGCCGTTGGCTCGACCCGCGTACGGCCGCGTGACGTTGAACGCGCCCTGCAGGTTTCGTTGTGAGGTCGGATCATCGGCGGGCGCCTGCCATGTCGAGAGCGTGTAGGTGGCCGAGTCGTAGATGTTCACACCGTTCAGCACTGGGAACTGCGGGCGGTACGGATCGCTCAGGTCCACACCGAACGCCACGTTTTGCGGACCGTTGAAGTTCGCCGTCGGGAAATTGCCATGCTGCCTGGAGCGTGAGAACGAGAGCTGGTAGTCGATGAGCGTCGATCCGCTGATGTGGTTGGCGCCGCCGTCCATGCTGAAGATCTGCTGGTTCACCTGCCGATCGTAGTTTCTGTACCCCATGCTCCCGTTGTCCGCTGTCACCGTCTGGGTAATGTAGTCGCCCACGCCCGGAGAGTACAGCCAGGTGGTGCCGTAGTTGTTGAATTGCGAGAAGAGGCCGCGCACGTGCGCCGACGACCCCTGGCCGAGGCGGTAGTCGAAGCCGCCGGCGGCGCCGAATCGCGTGCGCCGATACACGTACTCCCGGATATCGGTCCCCGTTTGAGTAGCGAACGGCCCGTTGCCGATATCGGCGGTGCCGGGTGACGGCTCGATGTCGTTGATGCCGCGCCCGTTCCAGTCGTAGCTGCCGCCGATGAGCAGTCCGGCTCGCTTGTTGGGCCCGAATCGCCGCGCACTGGTCCCGGTGAGCTGGGTGAGCCCTCGGCCGCCGACGATGTTGGTGTAGCCGCCCATTGCGGACACCGTCGTGTACGGCAGATCTTGCGCCGTCTTGGTCACCAGGTTCACGGAACCGCCGATCGCGTCGCCGTCCTGATTAGCCGACAGTGTCTTGTTGACTTCGATGGAGCCGACGAGATCCGACGGGATGACGTCGAGCTTCACGATGCGCACGCCGCCCTCGGGCGGCGGCACGCTAACGCCGTTGATGGTGACGTTGCTGAGCCGCGGGTCGGTCCCGCGGATCTGCACGTACTTGCCTTCGCCTTCGTCGCGTTCGAGCGACACGCTCGGCAGGCGGCCCACCGCGTCCGCGATGTTCGTGTTCGGCAGGCTCGTGATGACCTCGGCGGGCAGGATCTGAACGATGTTGTCAGCGGTGCGCTCGCGATTGAGCGCCTGCGCCTCGCCTCTCGGGCGAGCGGCGGTCACCGTCACTTCCTCCTTGACGCCCGCCACCTGCAGCACTGCATCCACGCGCGTGTTCTGGCCGGCCAGGACGGTGAGTTTCTCCGTGTATGGGCGCAGGCCCACGTAGGACACCGTCAACGTGTAATCACCACTCGGAACGTTCTGGATCGAGAACCGGCCCTGCTCGTCGGACGCCGCGGACGGCCCTCGAGGCTCGAGCTCGATGCGCGCTCCTGACAACACGTACTGACCTGCGTCGGTGACGGTTCCCGAGATTGACCCCGCGCGCTCCTGCGCGGAGACTCGTGCGGGCGCCCACGCCACGCCCGCGACGGCCGCCAAAAGGCACACGAATCCTGCTCGCCACATACGGTCGCTCCTTGGAGGTCGCGCCCGGGTCGCTGTCCGGACGCCTGGGCGTCGCTGCGGTGCTAGTCGCAGTGGACGGCAGACTACGAGGGACGTGTGTCGTTCATCGCACGCGTGCGCAAAGTTCGTGCAACGTGAGTGGGTTGGTTCGGGGTCAGGCAGGCGCAGCCGTCAAGTGGGAAGGCGCCGCCGTGGGAGGAAGTTCGGCGCCCCAGCTTCGGAGGTGCTCGAGCACCTCGGGCGTGACCGCGGCCTCTCCGCGCCATACCGCCTTGATGAGCGCCGTTCGCGGCGCACGAAGCGGTTCAATGCCGTCGAGGTCAGGACGGAGGTACACCAACGAGTCGCTGCTCGATGGTGGCGAGCCGGCGATGGATCGGCAATCCGACACGATGAGATGGGTGGCTCCGAGAGCCGGCGATCGCGCGAAGCGAATCGGCAGCGAGTCGCCGACCCCACCGTCGACGAGCCGGATCCTCTCGCCCGCAACGGTGACCGTCTTCGCCGGAAACACGCCCGGAACGGCCGCGCTCGCCCCCGCGACGTCCGCGAGGGACAGACCCATGTGCTCGGCAGTCGAGAAATACCGTGGCTTGTTGCTGATGAGATCGTGGCAGACGATCCCGAGCCGCTCCACGCCGTGATGAAGGGTCTCGAAGCTGGCCCGCTCAAGCTGGGCCAACCGCTCGGGGATGATGCCGCAGAATCGCCGGAGACACGGCTTGACCGCCGCGTGGACCCTCAACGTCAGGCCATGCATGATGAGGTGACGCCCCCGGAAGACGGGAGCCTCCCCGATCATTTCATGGACGGTCAAACCGACTGCCGCGTAGTAGGCAGCGATGATCGCGCCGGCGCTGACGCCGACCATCACATCGATCGGGATACGATGGCGCACGATCCGCCTGAGCACGCCCAGATGGGCCGCGCCGCGGAGGCCCCCGCCGCTCAAGACGATGCCAACACGCACAGCATTCGGCCCGGAGATCGTCGAGCTCGACCTGCACCCGTCAAGAGACGACGTCGACGCGGTCATCACGGACAATCCCGATGAAGCAGTGGAGGTCCTTCGGTCGCGATCTTTCGAACGACGTCGCCGACTCTGATGACGCCCGGCTGGACCACGCGCGCGTTGATGCCGCGCAAGTGCAGCTCGCGGCCGATCGGAGAATTGACGAGCATCATGGCCTCGCGCCCGAATCGCTCGACGAATTTCTGACACCCCGTGTGCGGTTGGGCGGTCACCTCGAGGACCGCCGACCCGACGGCGAGTCGCGTTCCCGCAGGCACGTTCTTCTCGCTCAGGTCAAGGTCGACGAACAATTGATCGCCGGCGAGCGCCCAGCGATCCTTGCGCTGCGCGACGAGCGCGGCGGTCCGCGATCCCATAATGTTGAGCTGCATGTCGGGATGCGGAGAGCCGTCGGAAGTCCGCCTGCTGCCTCGGGTGTGCCACGTGTCGCCGACGAGCCCGCGCGCGAGGTCGAGCTCCCCCTCCTCGAGGATTTCGCGAACACCCACAGCGGGTCGCCGAACGATCATCTCCAGCACGCCCGCCTCGCGGGGAGACGCACGGATCGCGTCGAGTCCGGCCTCGAGCTCCGCCGCCGTCAGGTGCCTGGCGACGCTCATTTCTCAGGACCTTCGAGCAAGGACTGGTACACGAGCGCGTTGAATCGTTCGGCAATCCCGCTGGTGTTGGGCAGCATCTGGATCATCATCACGAGCACCATGCGCGTTTTCGGATCGACGCGATAGGTCGATCCGTAGGCACCGCCCCAGCCAAACGCACCGACTGAATCCATCCCGTTCGCTCCGTAGCGCTCGGTGATCTCGAACCCGAGGCCGAATCCGAGCCCGTTGGCGGAATGCAGTGTGCCCACCTGGTTCGTGGTCATCAGCTCCACACTTCGGGGCGACAGGATGCGGACACCGTCGATCGACCCGCCGCGGCGAATCATCTCGAGAAACCGCCCGTAATCGCGAGCGGTCGAGAGCAGCCCGGCGCCGCCGGCGAAGCTTCGGCGCGGCCCGTCGACGTAGTCCCCTTGTCCCCTCGGCCCGTCAGGCGCCCGTGTGGCGCGGCCGTCGCCGGCGCTCGCATAGACCGCGGCCAGCCTGTCGCGGTCGGCGAGAGGCGCAAAGAAGTGTGTGTCTTTCATGCCCAGCGGACCCGTCACCCGCGCGCGGATCAACTCGTCGAGCGGAGTGCTCGAGGCGCGCTCCGCGATGCACCCGAGGACATCGGTGTTGTAGCCATACACCCAGGCCTCGCCCGGCTGCGCCACGAACGGCAACGTCGCCAATCGCTCCATGGTGGTGCAAATCGGCTCGTCCTTGTCTGCGGTGTACCAGCCATAGCCGGCTGCGGGACCAAGTCCCTTGACCTCGTACTCGGCAGCAACCGACGGGTTGGTGCCGTAGGAGATCCCCGCGGTGTGAGTCAACAGATCGCGGATCGTGATCGCGCGGCGGGCAGGCACGATCTTGACGCCGCCCGACTCGCCGGAACCCGAGGTCACGGCGACCGTGGTTTTGGAGAAGCCAGGGATGTAACGCCCGGCAGGGTCGCCAAGCGCAATCTTGCCTTCCTCGACGAGCGACAAGATGGCGACGCTCGTTAGCGCCTTGGTCTGCGATGCGATCCGGAAGATCGTGTCGGGCGTCATCTTGCGCCCCGCTTCTTTGTCGCGCCACCCGAACGCACGCTCGTAAACGGGCTTGCCTTCGCGGAGGACCAGGACGACGGCACCTGGGAGCCGGCCGTCGTCAACGAACTGCTGGAACACGCGATCAATGCGCCCCAGGCGCTCCGTGGAGAACCCATCCTGCGGGCTGGCGCGAAGCGCCAGGCCGGCGCCCTGGAGCATCAGCGCGCCCACGAGCACTGTGAGTGTCTTCATGGCAACCTCATTATGTCGATCGTTTGAACAACCCGACGTAAACGCCTTTCCCGCGCACATGACCCGCCATCGCCGCCATCACCGCCGCCCGGGTCTCGGCCGGGGAGGCGCCGACGGCCGGGACGTCGAGCGCGACGTCCAGCGCGTACAGCTCGAACACATAATGATGCGCGACGCCGGCGCGCGGCGCTCCGGGGCCGCGATAGGACGGACCCGTCGCGCTGATCTGCCGCGTCCCGTCGGGAAGCTGCGAGATGGCCGGAACACCCTCCGGCAACGCCGTCACGGTGGCCGGGATGTTCCAGAGCATCCAGTGCAGGAGGTCGCCAGTGCCGCCGCCGCTCGCGGCATCGAGGTCATGCACGATCAGGACGAAGCTGACCACGCCTGCGGGCACATTCGACCAGGAGAGCGGGGGCGAGACGTCGCCGCCGGCCTGAGTATGCGTCCCCGGAACCTGCCCTCCATCAGGCCAGGCGCTGGAGGTGACGGTCATCACTTGCACGTTGCCACGACCGCGCCCGCCCTGTCCGATGACCGCAGCGGATGGCCACGCCACCGCCAGGGAGACGATGACGAGAACCAACGGTGACGCGCGCATCCGGGCACCTACCTGAAGGGCGCCGGCTGTCTTTTCCGCCACTCGTCATACCGCAGGCGCAGTGTCTTGACAGGATTCAGATTCTCGCCGGCGTGGATCGCGTTCACGCCGTGGTCCGGGCCAGGCTGCGCAACGGTGAGGTACATGGCGTACTTGCCATTATTGTGTGAATCGCCGTTCGCGTCCCCCTTCTCCGCCATCAGGATGTAGGCCACATGCGCCGTCTTGCCGTCGCACGGAATCACAGGCTTCGACCCATCATCCGGCCACGGTGGACACGCGCAGCGGCTGTCGCCGCCGGAGCCGTCGGCCGCTTCCATTGCCGCCATCACGCGATCGGTGATCGCGCCGGCGGTCTTGATGAACGCTTGCACGGCGTTTGGCACCACCTGACCCGGGCGGAGGATGTTGCCTTGAATGGAATAGAAGATCTCGGTGCCCTGAACCTGCCCCTGCAGATGCTGCGATACGTATCCGTTCGCCAGGCCGGAATGGCCGGCGCGGCGACCTTGTAGATCGAGAATGCCGAACTGACGGCTCTGAAATGCCGGATCTTCGCTGAGCAGCTCGATGATCGCTTGCGGGTCCGTGCCCTTCTGAAGCTCCCGAAAGACCACCATCTGGTTCTGATGCGTGTTGTCGACGCCCGCCTGGCACGCGGCGATGCCTCTTCCCGGGACAATCACCGCCTGCACGCCCATGAGAAACTGGTCGTCGCGGTCGACGCACGTGGCCGACGCGATCACCACCCGGGACGTGCTTCGATCGACGGCAATCACCGACCATGTCGCCAGGGCAGACCGAGGCCACACGAGCACGCAAAGGACGAGAAAGACGGTTGGAAGCGGGCGCCGACGCCGCAGCGTGCGGGCCAACGCCGGAGGGCTCAGCACGGCAAGCAATCATACTGTTGTTTGGCGGTGTGCCGTCACCTGGATTTCGATCCGGACCCGGGGATCGATCAGATCCGCGGCGATCATCGTCGCCGCCGGTCGCGTCTCGCCGAGATGCTTGCGCAGAGTCGGCCAGCACAGGGGAAAGTCGGCGGCGTCGGGAACGATGTAGGTCACGCGCACGACGTCCCTGAGGGTCGAGCCGGCTTCCGCGAGCGCAGCTTCGATGTTCCGTAAGCACTGCTCGGTCTGCTGAACAACATCCTCGGAAATTGTCATCGTCGCGTAGTCGAAGCCCGTCGTGCCCGAAACAAAAATCCAGTCACCGTCCACGACTGCCCGCGAGAAACCGATCTCCTGCTCGAATGTCGATCCGGAGCTGATCAGTCGCCGCATCACTCCTCTCCTCTCGAGAAACGCTCTCCCGTGAAACAAGAACGGCTCGCAAGCCGCCGCCGGCGCTTGCCAGGCGACGCCACTTCGATCGAAGCTATGCGCAACTCGCCGCCTCACGCCGTTGCCCGGGGAGCGGCGACTGGAGGATCAGACATGCGCCTCATCACGGCCATTGCTGTTGCCGTCGCCGTGGCCGGGCTGGCCTCGGCCCAGAACAAGAGTGACCAGAGTCACGGGAACCCACGCATTGGACAGTGGCAATTGAAGCAGGACCCCCCGGCCACCAATATCATGACGTACGAGCCGTTCGGAAACGGCGGTATGAAGATCACCGTCGAGGCCACCAGCGCCGAGGGTCGCAAGACGAAGTGGACCTACAACACCATGTTCGACGGGAAGGACGAGCCGGTCAGCGGCGACACGAGGACCGAAACGACCGCCGTCAGAAAGATCGACGCTCGAACGAACGAAATCACCAACAAGAGAGGCGGCCGGGTCTTTCAAGTGATCACCAATGTTCTCAGCGCCGACGGCAACACCATCAACAATACATACAGGAATTACAACGAAACGGGCCAAGTGACGTCCACGACCAGCGCGGTCTACGAGAGAATCAGGTAACCGGCAACGACAGGAGCGCACGACCATGCCCAGGACGAGACATGCCCGACGGACATCGCGGAAGAACGCCGGAAAGTCAGCCGCCCGCGCCCGGCAAAGTCGGCGCACGCGAGGCCGCCGACCCCAGCCGAACGCGCTCGTCGCCCCTGTCCGGGGCGCGGAGCGCCGAACGATCGGCCACGTTCGGCTCGAGGTCGGCCGCGCCGGCGCGGCGCGGGTCAAGCGAATGATCTATCCTGCAGGATTCCGCTGGTCCGTCGACATGAAGCCGGTCGTCGGAACCGACCTCTGCATGCACGCGCATGTCGGCTTCCTGGCGCAGGGCGAAATTCACATCGAGTACGCCGACGGTTGCATCGTCGAGCATAAAGCGCCGCAGATTGTGGCCATCGAGCCGGGACACGACGGGTGGGTCGTAGGAAAAGAGCCGGTTGTCCTGATTGAATTCGACTTCGAGGGCGAAACCGTCAACCGCCTCGGCATGCCCGAGGCCCATCGTCACGCCTGAGGCGGGCGCACGGGCACCGCGTCATCGCCCGCGGGCTTGCGCCGGACGCTTTCTCTCGCGTGCAGGCGCGGGTGGTGCGGCGTGCCTGGCCACCAGTTTGCGGATGGTCGTCACGTTTCGCATCGTACCATTCGTGCCAAGCACTTTCCCGAACCGCGCCCCGACTGGAGACTCGCTCATCCTGCCACCCCGGCAGAGCCAGTACACCTCGCGCCCGTTCACATGAAAATCGTCCGTGGCGACGCGGAGCGCCTCGATATTCCGCCGCAGCGCCGGGTCCGGAGCCGATTTCAGGAACACCACCGACAGCTTGGAACCCGCCGGCTCGCCGGCGCCAAACGGGCGATAGGCCGCGATGCCCGCGAGCTCCGCGGTCGATCGAATGAACGCGCCGACGTCATAGCGGAGCGCCTGCGCGAGCGCGCGCTCGATCCTCTGCTCCAACCGGGCCGCATCGCCCACGCCTCCCTCGAAGAGCACGTTGCCGCTCGCGATGAAGGTTTCGACGTTCCGGAGCTTCAGCGACTCGAAGACCCGGCGGAGCTCGTCCATCCTGACCACGTGACCGCCGACGTTGATCGCCCGAAGGAAGGCCACCAGGCGCGGCGGGGCTGCCGAGCCTGCGATCGAACGGCGGGTCACGTCGGCTTCCAGATGCCGAGCAGCCGGCGGACCACGACCAGCTGGCCGATGTGATAGGCCGTGTGATCGGCCGCCAGCACGATCTCCCGGAGGTAGGTCTGCCCTTTGCCGTGCGGGATCTTCGCCGTCAAATCGATTCTGGGCGCCATCGTGAGGTCCTGGAGCTCTTTGCGGTTCGCCTTGAACTCGCGGATGCTCTCGTCCCATGCCGCAGGGGAGCTCGGCGCAATCGATCGCGGCCAGTAATCACTCGGCCATTTCAGCTCCTCGTAGTTCGTGTTTCGACAGAACTCGAGGATGTCCCACTGTGTGCGGCGCATGTGCTCGATGAGCTGCCAGGGCGAGTAGGGAAGGCCCGTCGGCTGGCGACCGCGCAGTTCCGACGGAATGTCCGCCACTGCGGCGTCGAACGTGACATGCCCGTCGCCCCACTCGAGGAGGCGCCGCAACTGTTCGCGTACAGGAGTGTCCATGGACTACCTGCCAGGCTCGGACTGCCTGTTACTCGTTGTGATGAAGCTCGTGCACATAGTGCGCGCGTGCCTCGACCTCCGACAGCCGCGCAGACGCGTACGCCGAAGCCTCCTTCATCAGGGCGTGAAAGTCCGCCTCGGCGAGATCGTGGAGGGTCGAGCGGGTCAAGCCGCGCCGCTCGAGGAACTCCGTGATGAACGCCTCCTCGAGTTGCGCAATCTGATCGGCTGTTCGAGGCACATCGCCTTCAGGGAGCATGGAGCACCTACGATTTCCCGAAGCCGTCCACGTGCACTTCGAGGAGATGATTGACGCGGAAGCCATAGATCCCGTCGGTCGCAGCCCCCGCTTTCGGCATCGAGTGGACCACCGTGCCGTTGACGACGTAGTCGATCTTGTCGGCGCCGACGCGGACCTCCAGGGCGTTGGTAGACTTGCCGCTCGCGTCCGGCTTCTTGACCGCGTCGTTGGCCGTCCTCGCCACCACGTCCTTGACGCTCGCATCACCATCGCGGCGCTTGATCAGCCACGTGCCATCTTGAGCGACCAGAAAGTACGTGTAGCTCTGCTTGGCGTTGTCGAGATTGCTGCCGCCGAAGATGAGGCCGTAATAGTTCGTGTGGCCGCTCGGCTTCTGCAGCACGAACGTGCCCTTGACGGTATAGGCGCCGCTTGCCGTGTTGGCGGGGTTCCAGTAGACGGCGGCTTGGGGGTTGGTCGCGTGAAAACCGGACCCCATGGTCACAAACTTGATCGAGCCGGCGCCGTCCGGGTCAGTGGCGCTTGTGCTGCGGTCGGCCCGCACCATCCAGCCCTTCGGCGCCTGCGCCCCGAGCGCCGCCGCAAACGGAGCCATGGCGAGCGACGCGACCAGGATCTTCACGAACGAACGTTTCATGAGCATGTCTCCTGAGTAGATTCTACCGCGTGAAAGGCGGCCGGAAGCGGAGCAACGGCTCTCGGCCCGGCGGCAGAGCGACGACCGGATGTCGCGCAAAACGGACGGCGGTTCAAACAAAAAAAGGGCGACGACCTTTCGATCATCGCCCCGAAGCCCGCCCCCGCTTCGGAGGGTCGGACGCTTGTTGTCTGAAACGCGCGGGACTACTCCGCGAGATCCGGCGTCTTCGGCACCAGCGCCTCGTCCGGCTCCACGAAGTACTCCATGTCCCGTTCCAGCTCCAACTCGTCGTCGGTCGGCTGGATGGGCGCAGGCGGCGGCGGCGGCTCGTCGGGCGGGATCCGCACGTTGCGGTAGTACTCGAACCCCGTGCCGGCCGGAATCAGGCGGCCCATCGTGACGTTCTCTTTCAGGCCGCGCAGGTGGTCGACCTTCCCGGAGATGGACGCTTCAGTGAGCACGCGCGTCGTCTCCTGGAACGACGCGGCCGAGATGAACGAGTCGGTGGAGAGCGACGCCTTGGTGATCCCGAGCAGGAGCGGCCGGCCCTGCGCCGGACGGCCACCGTCGGCAATCACGCGCTCGTTCTCCTCGAGGAACCGGAATTTGTCGACCTGCTCGTCGATCAGGAACTCCGTGTCCCCGACGTCCTCGATCTTCACCCACCGCATCATCTGACGCGCAATCGTCTCGATGTGCTTGTCGTTGATGTTGACGCCCTGCAGCCGGTAGACCTCCTGAATCTCGTTCACGAGGTACGACTGGAGCGCCTTCTCGCCGAGGACGTTCAAGATGTCGTGCGGGTTCGACGGCCCATCCATCAACGGTTCGCCCGCCCGGACCCGCTCGCCTTCCTGGACGTTGACGTGCACGCCGCGCGGCAGCGCGTACTCGCGCGGCTCCGCACCGGGTTCGTCGGGAACGATGATGATCTTCCGCTGACCCTTCACGATACCGCCGTGCTTGACGACGCCGTCGATTTCCGTGATCACCGCGGTCTCGCGCGGCTTCCGCGCCTCGAAGAGCTCCACGACGCGCGGCAGACCGCCGGTGATGTCTTTCGTCTTCGTCGTTTCGCGGGGAATCTTGGCGAGGACGTCGCCCGCCGAGACGTTCTCGCCGTCCTGGACCATCAGGTGCGCATGCACCGGCATGTGGTACTTGCGCGGATTCGGGCTCTTCCCCCGGATCTCGATGGCCGGCTGCTTCTTCTCGTCCGGCGAGTCGACGATGATGAGGCGCGAGAGACCCGTGACCTCGTCGACTTCCTCGTGCACCGTGATGCCCTCGAGGATGTCCTTGAAGCGGATCTGCCCCGATTCCTCGGTGAGGATCGAGAAGGTGTACGGATCCCACTCGACCAACACCTGGCCCTGAGTGACCGCCTGGCTTTCCTTGACCTTCAAGCGCGCGCCGTACACGATCGGATACCGTTCGCGGTCTCGCCCCTTCGCGTCCTGGATGACGAGCGACCCGTTGCGGTTCATCACGACGAGCCCGCCGTCCTTCGCCTCGACGACCTGCATGCCCTGGAACCGCACCGTGCCATCGTGACGCGCTTCGAGCGTCGACTGCTCGCTGACGCGTGACGCGGTTCCGCCGATGTGGAAGGTTCTCATCGTGAGCTGCGTGCCGGGCTCGCCGATCGACTGCGCGGCGATGACGCCCACCGCCTGACCGAGCTCGACCGTCTTGCCGGTCGCGAGGTCGCGGCCATAGCACTTCGCGCACACGCCGCGACGCGACGTGCAGGTCAGGACCGACCGGATCTTCACTTTCTCGATGCCGGCGTCCTGGATGTCCGACGCGAGGTCTTCGTCGATCTCGTCGTTGACGTCCACGATGGTGGCGCCGCTGAACGGATCGGTGATCTTCTCGAGCGTGACACGCCCGATGATGCGGTCGCGCAGCGGCTCGATGATCTCGCCCGACTCGACGATCGCGCGCGCCTCGATGCCGTCGAGCGTTCCGCAGTCGATCTCCGAGATGATCACGTCCTGCGCGACGTCGACCAGACGCCGCGTGAGGTAGCCGGAGTCCGCCGTCTTGAGCGCCGTGTCGGCGAGACCCTTCCGCGCCCCGTGGGTGGAGATGAAGTAGTGCTGCACTTCGAGGCCTTCGCGGAAGTTCGCGGTGATCGGCGTCTCGATGATCTCACCCGATGGCTTCGCCATCAGCCCGCGCATGCCGGCCAGCTGGCGGATCTGCTGCTTCGACCCGCGCGCGCCTGAGTCGGCCATCACGTAGACCGGGTTGAACGTCCGGCCTTCCTTGTCGATCGCTTCCATCTCGCCGAACATCGCGTTGGCGATCTCTTCGGTTGCCTCCGACCAGATCGCGATGACCTTGTTGTAGCGCTCGCCGTTGGTGATCGCCCCTTCGAGGTACTGCGATTCGACGCGAATGACCTCGTCGCGCGCCTTGCTGACGAGCGCCGCTTTTTCCTTCGGGATGATGAGGTCGTCGATGCCGATCGACAGGCCCGACCGCGTCGCATACGTGAACCCGAGGTGCTTGAGCGCATCGAGCATCTCGACGGTCCGCTCGAGGCCGAACTTCAGGTAGCAGCTCTGCACGAGCTGCTGCAGCCCCTTCTTCTTCAACAGCCCGTTGACGAACGGCATGTCGTGCGGAATCGACTGGTTCAGGATGACCCGCCCGACTGTCGTGTTGATGATCTTGTTCTGCACGTTCTGCACTTCCGTGTGCAGCACGTCCTGATCGTCGCGCGCCGCGGTCAGATCCTGCAGCGCGCCGCTGTAGCGCAGCCGGATCGGCGACAGCGTCTCCAGCTCGCCCGCCTCGAGCGCCAGCATCACATCGTCTGCGTTCCCGAACGCCCGCCCCTCGCCCTTTGCGCCGGACTTGGCTTTCGTCAAGTAGTAACAGCCGAGCACGATGTCCTGCGACGGGATCGCGATGGGCGCGCCGTGCGCAGGCGACAGGATGTTGTTGCTCGAGAGCATCAGCACCGACGCCTCGATCTGCGCCTCCGGCGACAACGGGATGTGGACCGCCATCTGGTCCCCGTCGAAGTCCGCGTTGAATGCCGTGCAGACCAGCGGATGGATCCGGATCGCCTTCCCCTCGACGAGGACCGGCTCGAATGCCTGGATGCCCAGACGGTGCAGCGTCGGCGCCCGGTTGAGGAGGACCGGATGCTCGCGGATCACTTCCTCGAGCACGTCCCACACTTCCGGACGCTGAAGCTCGACCATTTCCTTTGCCTGCTTGATGGTCTGAACCAGCCCGCGCTCCTCGAGCTTGTTGTAAATAAACGGCTTGAACAGCTCGAGCGCCATCTTCTTCGGCAGCCCGCACTGATGAAGCTTCAGCTCAGGCCCGACCACGATGACGGACCGGCCCGAGTAATCGACGCGCTTGCCGAGCAGATTCTGACGGAACCGGCCCTGCTTGCCTTTGAGGGTGTCGGAGAGCGACTTCAGCGGACGGTTGTTCGCCCCGCGCAACACGCGACCGCGGCGGCCGTTGTCGAACAGCGCATCGACCGCTTCCTGCAGCATGCGCTTCTCGTTGCGGATGATGACGTCGGGCGCCTTCAGCTCGATCAGTTTCTTCAACCGGTTGTTGCGGTTGATGACGCGCCGATAGAGATCGTTGAGATCGGAGGTCGCGAACCGGCCGCCGTCGAGCGGCACGAGCGGCCTGAGCTCGGGCGGGATGACCGGAATCACGTCGAGAATCATCCACTCCGGGCGGTTGCTGGACTTCCGGAACGAGTCGACGACCTTCAGGCGCTTGGCAAACTTCAGCTTCTTCTGCGCCGACGACTCCGCCTTCATCTTGTCGCGCAGCTCGATCGCGAGCCGGTCGACGTTCACGCGCTTCAGCAGCTCCTTGATCGCTTCGGCGCCCATCTGCGCCTTGAACCGGTGCTGCCATTCTTCGCGCGCCTTCCGGTACTGCTCCTCGTTCAAGAGCGAGTTCTGCTTGAGGTCACTGTCGCCCGGATCGACGACGACGTAGGCCTCGAAATACAGGACGCGCTCCAGATCGCGCAGCGAGATATCGAGCAGATGCCCGATGCGGCTCGGGAGCCCCTTGAAGAACCACACGTGGCTCACCGGCGTGGCGAGCGCGATGTGGCCCAGGCGCTCGCGGCGGACTTTCGCCTGGGTGACCTCGACCCCGCACTTGTCGCAGATGACCCCGCGATGCTTCATGCGCTTGTACTTCCCGCACAAGCATTCCCAATCGGTAATCGGTCCGAAGATCTTGGCGCAGAACAGACCGTCCCGCTCGGGCTTGAACGTCCGGTAGTTGATCGTTTCCGGCTTGGTGACCTCGCCGTGCGACCACGACAGGATCTTGTCGGGTGACGCGAGGCTGATGCGAATCGCGTCGAAATCGCTCGTGAGCGCGCCTCTTTCGTGGAAACTTGGTCTCATTAATGTTTCCTTATTGTTACACTTCCTCCAGCACCGGCTGTGGAGCAGCCTCCAGCGGCTTCTTCTTCGTCTTCATCAGCTCGACATCCAGGCAGAGCGACTGCAGCTCGCGGATGAGCACGTTGAACGACTCCGGCAGGCCGGCCGTGAACGACGCGTCGCCCTTGACGATCGCCTCGTAGATCTTGGCCCGCCCCGTGACATCGTCGGACTTGGCGGTGAGCAGCTCCTGGAGAATGTGCGCGGAGCCGTAGGCTTCGAGCGCCCACACCTCCATTTCTCCGAACCGCTGTCCGCCGAACTGCGCCTTGCCGCCGAGCGGCTGCTGGGTGATGAGCGAGTACGGCCCGATCGACCGCGCGTGGATCTTGTCGTCGACCAGGTGCGACAGCTTCAACATGTAGATGTATCCGACCGTCACATCCTGCTCGAACGGCTCGCCGGTCATGCCGTCGTAGAGCCGGGTCTTGCCGCCCTTCGGGAGACCCGCCCGGTCCAGCCAGTTCTTGATCTCACCTTCGGTCGCACCGTCGAACACGGGCGTCGCGAAGTAGAGGCCGAGCGCGTGCGCGGCCCACCCGAGGTGCGTCTCCAGAATCTGACCGACGTTCATGCGCGACGGAACGCCCAGCGGGTTGAGCACGATCTCGACCGGTGTGCCGTCGGGCAGGTGCGGCATGTCCTCTTCGGGAAGGATGCGCGCGATGACGCCCTTGTTGCCGTGGCGGCCGGCCATCTTGTCGCCGACCGACAGCTTGCGCTTCATCGCGACGTAGACCTTGACCAGCTTGATGACGCCGGG
>Ga0066903_100001621_pt1 | contig 16737 bp, 13 predicted proteins | sample PanSoiMetaGPlot1_FD_67491 | JGI IMG/M metagenome (GOLD analysis project Ga0066903, IMG submission 67491) | Tropical forest soil microbial communities from Panama analyzed to predict greenhouse gas emissions - Panama Soil - Plot 1 (version 2) | ecosystem: Environmental > Terrestrial > Soil >... | reverse complement strand
TCGAGCAGCCGGCGTGCGACCTCCGCCACCGCCCGCGGCGAGCGGTAGCCCATGCCGTCGATCAGCGCCTGGTCGTATCCGGCGGCGATCCGGCCGTACTCCTCGCGCAGGTCGTCGAGGTTCGCCGCGCCGTACAGCCGCCCGAGGTCGACCACGGGCGCGATGTTCGCAGATGCGCTCCGTCTTCGACCCGTCCGCAACAACCAGCCGCCGGCGAGCCCGCACCAGACGAGCATCGTGCCGAACGCCGCCGTGTCACCGATTGCCCCTGCGACCGCTCCCGCGATGAGCGGCCCGGCGGTCGACGCCGCGGCCCACCCGACCGTGAGGAGCCCCATCACGGATCCGCGCCCGATCAGCGAGCGGTGCGCTCCCGCTGCCGCGAGCGGAAGGATGATCGTGTCCATCGCCGACCAGAAGGGCGCGCGGAGGAGGACGAAGGCGACGGCCGCCGCGGTCGTGCTGCTTGCGAGGACGAGCAGGACGGAGCCGCCCGTCCCGAGGGCGGCCGCGCCACCGAAGCGAAGCGTCGCAGCTCTGCTGCCGAGACGTGCGATCACGGCACTCACGACGGTGTAGATCGCGGAGGCGGCAGAGAAGAGCAGTCCGATCTGGCCGGCCGACACGCCGTTGTCGCGCAGCCGCAGCGGGACGAGCAGGTTCACCCCACCGCCGACGACGCCGATCAGCGCGATGATCACGATCGCCGCGAGCACGAGCTCGTCCTTGCGCGCAGCGCGCAGCACGTTCCGCAGGGGTTCGTGCGTCGTGACGCCGGTCGCGGCGGGGGCCGCGACGACCAGCGCGGCGGTGACCACGGTGGCGGCGACGGCGACGACGAGGAAGGGGGTGCCGGTCGAGAAGCGGTCGGCGAGCGTGCCCGCGAAGACGGGCCCCGTGGTGAAGCCGATGCCGGACACGGTCGTGGTGGCGGCGAGGGCCCCCGCCCGGCGCTCGTCGGACAGCGAGTCCGAGAGCCAGGCCGCGCCGGCGCCCCACATCGTCCCGAAGGCCAGGCCGAAGAGCCCGCGCGAGAGGAGCAGCGTCCAGAACTCGTGGGCCAGGCCCTGCCCCAGCGTCGATGCCGTGAAGAGCGCCGCCGACGCGATCGTGACGCGCCTCGCGCCGATGCGGTCCGCGAGCCGTCCGAACGGGAGCGCGATCACGAGGGCGGCGAGGCTCGCCGCGGACAGGATCGCCCCGGTCTCGACCGGCGAGAGCCCGAACTCCGAGGCGAACGTCGGTGCGAGCGGCACGATCGCGATCCACACGAGCGTCTCGAGGAGGACGAGCGCGTAGATGGGGGCGACGCTGCGCCGCATCGTCCGCAGTGTCCCACGGCCCATTCGGAGGAACGGCGCGTGCCCGCGCGAACTCGGCGCCATGCCCGGCGCGCGCGGAGAGGTGGCCGACGCGCTCCGGCGCACGCGGCTCGCGAACGAGCGGACCTACCTCGCCTGGTGGCGGACCGGCCTCACCACGTTTGCCGTGAGCTTCGGCGCCGGAAGGCTCGTGCCCGCCGTGACGCACGGGCCGAACTGGCCGTACGAGGTCATCGGCCTCGCCTTCGCGGCCGTCGGCGTGTGCTTCATCGGCTACGGCTATCTCCGGCACCGCGAGATCGAGCTGGCGCTCGCGCGCGGCGAGTATGCGAGCCTCACCGATCGCGCGGCCGTGCTCTTCGCCGGCGCAGGCGTGCTCCTCGGGTTGGGCACGATCATGCTCCTCTTGGCCCATCCCTCCTAGGCCGCTCGCATGCCTGGCGAGCTCTTCCTGCTGGCCCTCGGCTCTGCCGCCTGGCCCGTGCTGATCGCGGTCGTGCTGGTCGCGGCGAGGAGCCCCGACCCGCCCAGGCTCCTCGGCTGCTTCTACGCGGGCGCGATCCTGACGACGGTCACGCTCGGGCTCGCGATCGTGGCGTTGCTCAGGCAGACCGGTGTCCTCGACCACTACTCGCGAGCGTCGGTCGGCCCCGGGATCGACCTCGTCCTCGGAGTGGTCGCGTTGCTCCTCGGCACGGCGGTCTCCCGGCGCGGCCGGCGAGAGCCCGCCAAGACGTCGGCGAAGAAGGCGAGCTGGTGGGAGCCCGTGCTCGCCCGTGGCGCGGCGCTCGCGTTCGTCGTCGGGATCGTCCTGAACATCATTCCCGGGGTCCTGCCCTTCGTGGCCCTCAAGGACATCGCCGACGGTGGGTACACGGTCGCCGCGACGGTCGCTCTCGTCGTCGGCTTCTACCTCGTGATGTTCGTCCTCGTCGAGGTGCCGCTCGCGCTCTACGTGCTCGCCCCGGCGCGGGCCGACGCGGCCGTCGTCGCCCTGAACGCCTGGCTCGATCGCAACGGCCGCCGGACCGCGGCGCTCGCCCTGGTGGGGGTCGGCGTCTACCTCATCGTTCGCGGGATCATCGGGTTCGCATCGTGAGGGAGCGTGATCGGCCGCCCGAAGCAGTAGGGTCGCAGACGTGGAGCCGGAGGCGCGCGCGTACGTTCGGACGCTCGTCCTCGCCGCCCTCCTCGGCGTGCCGGTCGCCTTCGCGGCCGTGCTCTTCCAGACCGCGATCCACGATCTCATCCATCTCGTGTGGGACTGGATCCCGCACGAATTCGGCTGGGACGAGCCGGCGTGGTGGTACGTGCTGCTGGTTCCCGCGCTCGCCGGCATCCTGGTGGCCGCCGCCGTCCGGCTGCCCGGGCACGGAGGGCACTCGCCGCTCGAGGGCCTGGGCGCCGAGCCCATCCGGCCGGTCTACCTCCTCAGCATCCTTCCGGCCGCACTCGCGACGCTCGGGCTCGGGCTCGTCCTCGGCCCCGAGGCGCCGCTGATCGCGCTCGGGCTGGGTCTCGGAGCGATCCTCGTCCGAATGATCCGACTCGAGGGCGCCGAGGCCCAGTTGCTCGTCCTCGCCGGCGCCTTCTCCGCCGTCGCCGCGCTGTTCGGCGGGCCTCTGATCGCCGCGTTCCTCCTCTTCGAGGTGACCGCCCTCAGCAGCAAGATCCCTTCGAACGCGATCGGGAAGGCATTGCTCCCCGGCTTCGTCGCGGCCGGAACGGGAGCGCTCGTCTTCACGGGCGTCGCGGGCTGGCAGGGCCTGCACGAGTCGAACCTCGCCATCCCGTCGCTACCGCCGTACACGAGCGTCAGGATCACCGACCTCGCCTGGTGCCTCGTCGTCTCCGCGGCGGCTGCCGCCGCCGTCGTGGGGATCAGGCATGCGGGACACGTCGTCGCGGCGCAGGCTCGGCTCAGCCCGGTCGCGCTCCTAGTCGGGGCCGGTCTCGGCGTCGGCGCGCTCGCCGTCGTCTTCCGGGCGCTCGCCGACCGGCCCGTGGACCTCGTCCTCTTCTCCGGCCAGTCTGAGCTTCCCGCCGTTGTTGCCGAGGGATCGGCCGGTGTCCTGATCCTGCTCGTCGTCGCGAAAGGTCTCGCCTATGCGCTCTCGCTCGGTGCGGGCTTCCGCGGAGGCCCGGTCTTCCCCGCGATCGCGATCGGGGTCGCGCTGGCTGTCGCTGCCGCGAACGTGCTGCCCGGCCTCAACACGACTCCGGCGGTGGCGACCGGGATCGCCGCGGGCACCGCCGCCGTGCTGCGCGTGCCCTTCACGGCAGTGCTGCTCGTCTCCCTCCTGGTCGGACCCTCCGCGCTCGACGTCGCTCCGATCGCGGTGCTCGCCGCGGCGATGGGCTGGCTCGTCGCTACGGCGCTCCCCAACCCGGAGGACCGGGCGAAGGAGTCGCTCGTCGAGGCCGAAGCCGAGCGGCCGCCCGCAGCAGCACCCGCCTGACGAGGAGCGCCGCCGCCCGGGGCGAACCGGGCGCTGATGAGCGGCGACGCAGCGCAGCCCGACCGAGGCGACCTGAAGGGGACGAACTACGAGCTCTTCATCCTCGCCGTCTCGCTGCTCTCGATCCTCAACCTCGTGCTCGCGGCCACGCTGCGCCTGGTGCAGGGGCACTTGTCGCAGTCGTGGTGGCTGATCTTCGAGATCGACATCGCGCTGACGCTCATCTTCGTGATCGACTTCTGCTATCGGTTCAGCACCGCCGAGTCCAAGCGCCGCTACATGACCCGGCGAGGCGGCTTCTTCGATCTCCTGAGCTGCGTCCCGCTGCTGCGGATCTTCCGGATCTTCCGTGTCGTCCGCGCCGTACGCATCATCCGCAAGCTCGGGGGCCCGCGCGTCATGCGCGAGATGCAGGGGGAGATCGCCGCGGGCACCCTCTATCTCGTCATCTTCTTCGGTCTCTTCGTCCTCGAGTTCGTGGGGCTCGCGGAGCTGCACTTCGAGCAGAACGCGCCCGGAGCCAACATCACGACCGGGGGCGACGCGCTCTGGTGGGGCTACGTGACGGCAACGACCGTCGGCTACGGGGACCAGTACCCGGTGACGCGCGGAGGGAGGATCGTCGGGGTCGTCATGCTCACGGTCGGAGTCGCGCTCTTCGCGACGTTCTCGGGTTTTCTCGCGAACGCGTTTCTCACGGCGAAGAGACGGCAGCCTAGGCCCTCGGCCGGCACGCAGGAGCTCACGGCGACGCTCCGCGACGTCGAGCGCCTGCAGGCCGAGCAGCAGGCTGCGCTCGAGAAGCTACGCGAGAGCCTGGCCGCGCTCGACCGTGCGGCCTCGAGCTAGCCGGCCGCCGGCAACGGCCCAGCCAGGTCTCACCCGGGTGATCCGTCCAGGCCGTGCCGTCGCGGCTCGACCGAGCTGGGATCATCCCTGCGGATGGACGGGCTCGCCGTCAGCACGGTCGACCTCGCGCGGATCCAGTTCGCGACCACGACGATCTACCACTTCCTCTTCGTCCCGGTCACGCTCGGGCTCGGCCCGATCGTCGCGATCTTCCAAACGCTCTGGTACCGGACGAAGGACGAGGGCTGGCTGCGGCTCACGCGTTTCTTCGGGACGCTCTTCCTCATCAACTTCGCGATCGGGGTGGCGACGGGGCTCGTGCAGGAGTTCGAGTTCGGGATGAACTGGTCCGTCTACTCGAAGTTCGTCGGGAATGTCTTCGGCGCGCCGCTCGCGATCGAAGGCCTCGCCGCCTTCTTCCTCGAGTCGACCTTCCTCGGGCTCTGGATCTTCGGCTGGGACCGGCTCTCGCCTCGCCTCCACCTGGCGACGCTCTGGATCGCGGTCGCCGGCACGTGGCTGTCGGCGTACTTCATCCTCGTCGCCAACTCCTGGATGCAGGACCCGGTCGGCTACAAGATCGTCAACGGCGAGGCGCAGCTCACGAGCGTCTGGAAGCTGCTCACGAACGACTGGGCGTACTGGGCGTTCGCGCACACGATCCTCGCCGGGCTCACGACCGGAGCCATGATCGTCTTCGGAGTCTGCTGCTGGCACCTCCTGCGAGGGCGTAACCAGGAGCTCTTCCTGCGGGCGGCCAAGGTCGCGCTCGTCATCCTCGTGCCGGTGTCGGTGTTCAACCTCTGGTTCGGCAGCCACTTCGGGATCCTCGTGACCCGCCTCCAGCCGATGAAGATCGCCGCCAGCGAGGCGCAGTGGAACACGTGCAGCCATTGCTCCTTCTCCCTCTTCCAGATCGGCGGGTTCACGGAGAGCGACCAGACGCCGAGCTTCTCGATCGAGATCCCGGGGCTGCTCTCGTACCTCGCGACCGGGTCGTTCAGCGGAACGGTCCAGGGTCTCACCGACCTGAATCGGCAGGAGTCGAAGGCCTACGGGAACGGGAACTACAAACCCCCGGTACGCACGATCTACTGGAGCATGCGGGCGATGGCAGGCGCCGGCACGATCATCGCGCTCGTGGCCGTGCTCGGGGCGCTCTTCTACTGGCGAGGCTGGCTCGAGCGCTGGCGCCTGTACCTCTGGTCCGCGGTCGTCGCCATGGTCCTTCCCTTCGTCGCCATGACGGCGGGCTGGGTCCTGACCGAGGTCGGTCGCCAGCCCTGGATCGTGCAGGGGCTGCTGAAGACGGACGTCGCGAACTCGCCGGCCGTCTCCACGACCTGGATCGTCCTGAGCCTGACCGTGTTCGTCGCCCTCTACCTCGTCCTGCTCGTCGTCGACTTCTGGCTGATGCGGCGCTACGCGAAGGAAGATCCCTTCGCCGAGCCCGAGGAAGCGGTCGAGGCGCCACCGGTCCCGGCCTTCTGATGGCGACGCTCTGGTTCGTCCTCGTCGCGGTCCTCTGGAGCGGCTACTTCCTGCTCGAGGGCTTCGACTTCGGGGTGGGGATGCTCCTGCCGTTCCTGCCGCGCGACGAGCGGGAACGTGGGCTCATGTTCGAGTCCATCGGGCCGGTCTGGGACGGCAACGAGGTGTGGCTCGTGGTCGCCGGCGGCGCGACGTTCGCCGCGTTCCCGGCCTGGTACGCGACGATGTTCTCTGGCTTCTACATCGCCCTGCTCGCGGTCCTCTTCTTCCTGATCATCCGCGTGCTCTCGTTCGAGTGGCGGGAGAAGAGCGAGACGAAACGCTGGCGCACGGTGTGGACCTGGGCGAACGCCGTCGGCAGCTTCGGCGCCTCGCTCATCTGGGGCGTTGGCCTCGCGAACCTGCTGTACGGGGTGCCGATCGACTCGAAGGGCGACTTCTCCGGCGGCTTCTCCGACCTCTTCAGCGTCTACACGGTGGTCGGAGGGCTTTCCATCGTCCTCCTCTTCGCCTACCACGGAGCGACGTACCTGACCATCCGCACCGTCGGCGACCTCTGCGAGCGCGCGGCCGCGACGGCGCGGAGGCTCGCTCTCGCCGCCGCGGTCGTGGGCGCGGCCTTCCTCGCCTGGACGGTCGCGGTCGCGCACGACAGGAATGACAGGGGGATCTTCCCGCCCGTGCTGCCGGCCGCGCTCGGGATCGCCGCCCTCCTGCTCGCGCTCGTGTTCGTCGCCCGCCGCCAGAGCGGGTGGGCGTTCGCGATGACGGCGGGAGCCGCGGTCTTGTGGGTGGCGACGCTCTTCACGAGCCTCTACCCGAGGGTGATGGTCTCGAGCACGGACTTCTCGAACAGCCTCACGGTCGACAACGCGTCCTCCGCCCACTACACGCTCGTGGTGATGACGGTCGTGGCCGTGATCGCGTTGCCGGTCGTGCTGCTGTACCAGGGCTGGACGTATCACGTCTTCCGGCAGCGCGTAGGGCTCGAGCGGAAGGGCGGAGACGCGCCGGAGGCGAGCGCCCATGCCTGAGGCCGCGGAGCGACCACGCCGGGGACTCCGGCGCACCGGGCACATCACTGTCGAACAGGAGGTCGGGAGCGGATGAGCACGACGGTGGAAGCACAGACGACGGGTGAGGCGGCCGAGGCCAAGCCGCTCCCGGCAGACGTCTTCGTGATCTTCGGGATCACGGGGGACCTCGCGAAGGTCATGACCTTCCGGTCGCTGTACCGGCTCGAGGAGCGCGGATTGCTCGACTGCCCGATCGTGGGAGTGGCCGTCGAGGACTGGACGCACGAGCAGCTCGTCGAGCGCGCTCGCGAGTCGATCGAGGGGGCTGGGGAGGCGATCGACCCGAAGGTGTTCGAGCGCCTGACCGATCGGCTCTCGTACGTCTCGGGCGACTTCTCGGACTCGGCCGTATACGAGCGGGTCGGCGCCGCGATCGACGGCGCCTCGACGCCTGTCTACTACCTCGAGATCCCGCCCTTCCTCTTCGCGACGGTCGTCAAGGGTCTCTCCGAGGCGGGCCTCACGAAAGGCGCTCGTGTCGTCGTCGAGAAGCCCTTCGGCAACGATCTCGCGTCGGCCCGCGAGCTGGCAGCGGACCTCCACCGGTACATCGACGAGTCACAGCTCCTGCGGATCGACCACTACCTCGGGAAGATGGGGCTCGAGGAGATCCTCTTCCTGCGCTTCGCGAACACCATGCTCGAGCCGGTCTGGAACAGGAACTACATCGAGTCCGTCCAGATCACCATGGCGGAGGACTTCGGGGTCGAGGACCGGGGACACTTCTACGATCCCGTCGGCGCCCTCCGCGACGTCGTCGTCAACCACCTGATGCAGGTGGTGGGAATGACCGGGATGGAGTCGCCGTCGGGTGGCGACGTCGACACGATCCAGCAGTCGAAGGTCGCGCTCTTCCGGGCGATCCAGGCTGCCGACCCGGGGCAGTACGTGCGCGGCCAGTACGAGGGCTACCTCTCGATCGACGGCGTCGCCGCCGGCTCCACCACCGAGACGTACGCCGCCCTCCGCCTCGAGATCGACAACTGGCGCTGGTCCGGGGTTCCCTTCTTCATCCGCACCGGCAAGCGGCTCCCCGTCACCCAGACGGAGGTGCGGCTCGTCTTCAGGCATCCGCCGCGTCTCGGATTCGCGCGGCTCGACCGGCGCCCGGACCCGAACCAGCTCGTGATCAAGCTGGATCCTTCGCCCGGCGTCCGGCTCGTCCTCGACGCGCGCCGCGCGGACGCCCGCGGCGCCGCCCCCGTGCTCTTCGACGTCGAGTTCGCGAAGATGGGCGGTGAGGGCCCGACGCCGTACGAGGTCCTGCTGCACGCGGCGCTCGTCGGCGACACGACCCGCTTCACGCGGCAAGACGGGGTCGAGCAGACCTGGCGGATCATGCAGCCGCTCCTCGACGCGCCGCCGCCCGTGCACACCTACGAGCCCGGCACCTGGGGGCCGCCGGAGGCCGACGCGCTCGTCGCCGGCCACGGCGCCTGGCAACGGCCCTGGATCGAGTCATGAGCGAGCCAGGCCTCGAACAGGAGCAGGCCCAGAGCGCCGCTGCGCCCTCGCCCTTCCCGCCGATCGCGGAGTACGCCTTCCTCTCCAACTGCCATACCGGAGCGCTCGTCGCCCCGGACGGCGCGATCGGCTGGCTGTGCGTGCCGCGCTTCGACGCCCCGAGCGTCTTCGGGACGCTGCTCGACCGGCAGGCGGGCTACTTCCGCTTCGCCCCCTTCGGCATCAACCACCCGGCCGCTCGCCACTACGAGGCCGGAACGAACGTCCTCGTCACGACGTGGAAGACGCCCTCCGGCTGGGTCGTCGTGCGGGACGCGCTGACGATGGGCGCACGCGAGCACGAGGACGAGATCACGCCGCACACGCGGCCGCCCGCCGACGACGACGCCGAGCACGCGCTCGTGCGGACCGTCGAGTGCCTGGAGGGCTCGGTGGAGGTGGAGCTCGTGTGCGAGCCCGTGTTCGACTACGGCCGCACCGAGGCGGAGTGGACGGCTGTCGACGGCGGCCGCAACGCGGCCGAGGCGACCGCGGCCGGGCTGACCCTGCGTCTGACGTCGGACCTCCCGCTCGGCATCGAGGGCGATCGGGTGCGAGCCAGGCGAGTTCTCGCAGGAGGCGAACGCGCCTTCTGCGCTCTCTCCTGGGCCGAGGGCCTCGCCGGCCCTGTGGACGTCGCGGACGCGGAGGCGAGGATCTCCGAGACGATCGGCTTCTGGCGCCGCTGGCTCGGCCGCGCGCGCATCCCCGACCATCTCTGGCGTGACCCGATCCAGCGCTCGGCACTCGCGATCAAGGGCATGACCTACATGCCGACGGGCTCGACGGTCGCGGCGCTAACGACGTCGCTGCCCGAGACGCCGGGCGGCGAACGGAACTGGGACTACCGCTACACGTGGATGCGGGACACGACGTTCACGCTGCAGGCGCTCCACTACCTGAACCTCGACTGGGAGGCCGACGAGTTCATGCAGTTCGTGGCCGACATCGAGCCGAACGAGGACGGCGCCATGCAGATCATGTACGGGATCGACGGGCGCCGCGATCTGACGGAGTCGACGCTCGACCACCTCTCGGGCTACGCGGGGGCGCGGCCGGTGCGGGTCGGGAACGGCGCCTTCGACCAGCGCCAGAACGACGTCTTCGGCGCCGTTCTCGACTCCATCCTCCTCCACACCAGACGCGGGAACCGGCTGCCTCGCCGCCTCTGGCCGATCGTGCAGGCGCAGGCGGAGTGCGCGACGAAGGTGTGGCAGGACCCGGACCAGGGGATCTGGGAGGCGCGCGGCGCGCCGCAGCACTACGTCTCCTCGAAGCTCATGTGCTGGGTCGCGCTCGACCGGGCGGCGAAGCTCGGCGAGATCCGCGGCGACCCGGAGCTCAAGGCCGCGTGGGCCGCGACGGCCGATCAGATCAAGGCCGACATCCTCGAGCACGGCGTCTCCGAGCAGGGGGTGCTGCGCCAGCACTACGCGACGGACTCGCTCGACGCGTCCGTCCTGCTGGCCGCGATCTTCGGCTTCCTGCCTTCGGACGACAAGCGCCTCTACCAGACTGTGCTCGCGATCGCCGACGAGCTCAGCGAGGACGGCTTCGTTCTCCGCTACCGGACGGACGAGACGGACGACGGGCTCAGCGGCAAGGAGGGGACGTTCCTCATCTGCTCCTTCTGGCTCGTCTCCGCCCTCGCCATCGTCGGGGAGATGCAGCGCGCGCGCAACCTGATGGAGCGCCTGCTGCGCGTCGCCTCGCCGCTCGGGCTCTACGCAGAGGAGTTCGACGCCGACACGGGCCGGCACCTCGGGAACTTCCCGCAGGCGTTCTCGCACCTCGCCCTGATCGAGGCAGCGGGACGCATCATCCTCGCGGAGTTCACCGCCGAGCTCTCGTGACCCGGCAAGGCTGAGACGAGGGGAGATGCGCCCGCTCGACCCGCGCCTCCTGCGCCGGGCGCGCGCGGCGCGAGTGCTCCTCGGCGCGGACGTCGCCCTCGGCGTCATGACGGCGCTCGCGGTCCTCGTCCAGGCGACGCTGCTGGCGCGCGTGGTCGCACGCTCGTTCCACGGCGCATCACTGCACGACGTTCGCCTCGACCTCGTGCTCCTCGGCGCCGTGTTCGTGCTCAGGGGCGGGCTGGCCTGGGGCTTCGAGCTCGCGGGGCGTGTGGGCGCGACGGGTGTGCTCTCGCAGCTCCGGCTCGAGGTCGTCGAGCGTCGGCTCCGGCACGATCCGACCGCGCTCGACGGAGTCGAGAGCGCGGCTCTCACCGGCGCGGCGGTGCACGGCCTCGGACCGCTCGAGGCGTACTTCGGACGCTTCCTCCCCCAGCTCGTCCTCGCGCTCGTGGTACCGCTCGCAGTCCTCGTGTGGGTCGTACCACTTGATCCGACGGCCGCGCTCGTCCTCGTCCTCACGCTGCCCCTCGTCCCGGTCTTCATGGTCCTGATCGGGCGCTATACGGAGCAGCGCACGCGGGCGCGCTGGCATGCGCTCGCCCTGCTCTCGACGCACTTCCTCGACGTCGTGCGCGGCTTGCCGACGCTGCGTGCCTACAACCGGAGCCGGGCGCAGGCGGAGTCGATCGCGGCGGTGAGCGAGCGCTATCGCGAGACGACGATGCAGACGCTTCGCGTCTCCTTCCTCTCCGGGGCGGTGCTCGAGCTCGCGGCGACGCTCGGCGTCGCGCTGGCTGCCGTCACCGTCGGCATCCAGCTCGTGAACGGCGACGTCGGCCTGCAGGCCGGGCTGACCGTCCTCGTGCTCGCGCCTGAGCTCTACCTGCCCTTCCGCAACGTCGCCGCCCAGTACCACGCGAGCGCCGACGGAGTCGCCGTCGCCGAGCTCCTGCTCGACGTACTCGACGCTCCTTCACCCCGACTCGAGGGCGCCGTCGTGCGCCTGCCCGTACCCCATCGCGTCGGCCTCGTCCGGCTCGAGAACGTCTCCTTCTCGTATCCCTCCCGGACTGCACCCGTGCTCGAGGGCGTCGACTTCGAGCTCTGGCCCGACGAGTCTGTCGCGCTCGTGGGGGCGAGCGGCGCCGGCAAGAGCACGCTCGCGTCCCTCCTGCTCGGCCTCGCGCTGCCGCAGGGCGGCCGCCTGCTCGTGGACGGGCGGGAGCTCGACGAGGAAAGCCTCCCGAGCTGGCGCCGATGCGTGGCGTGGGTGCCGCAGAGAGCGACGCTCTTCAACGGTACGGTCGCCCACAACATCCGACTCGGCGAGGCCACCGCGGACGACGAGCGCGTCGTCTCGGCGGCGAGGCTGGCGGGCGCCGACGAGTTCGTCGCCCGGCTGCCGGACGGCTACGCGACCGTCGTCGGGGACGGCGGGCGGCCACTCTCGGCCGGTGAGACGCAGCGTGTCGTCCTCGCGCGCGCCTTTCTCCGGGACGCGCGCCTGGTCGTGCTCGACGAGCCGAGCGCGAACCTCGACCCGGTGAGTGCGCGCGCGATCGACGAGGCGATCGCGAGGCTGGCGCCCGGACGGACGACGCTCGCGATCGCGCACCGCCCGGAGCTCGTCGAGCGAGCGGACCGGGTCGTGCGCCTCGAAGGTGGGCGCCTTCGTGAGGAGCAGCGCCCGCTGCGGCGCTCGCTGGGGGCGGCGTGATCGCGACCGTGCGCAAGCTCCTCGTCATCGCGCGCGCGCCGCGCGGCCGGCTGGCGCTCTCGATCCTGCTCGGCGTGCTGACCGTCGTCTTCGGGATCGGGCTCATGGCGACGGCGGGCTACCTGATCGCGCGGGCGGCGGAACGCCCGGCCATCCTGTCGCTCGGGGTGGCAATCGCGGCCGTCCGCTTCTTCGGGCTCGCGCGGCCGCTCGCGCGCTACCTCGAGCGGCTCGTCTCGCACGACCTCGCCTTCCGCGTGCTCGCGGGCCTCCGCGTCCGCTTCTACGAGCGCATCGAGCCACTCGCTCCGGCCGGGCTCGAGCAGTACCGGCGAGGCGACCTCGTCAGCCGCATGGTCGCCGACGCGGACGCGCTGCAGAGTCTCTACCTACGGGGACTCGGCCCTCCGCTCGTGGCGCTCGCGGCGGGCGCTGTCGCGGTCGGCGTCGCGGCCGCGCTCCTCCCTGCGGCGGCCGCCGTGCTCGCGCTCGGGCTGCTGACGGCGGGCGTCGCTCCGTCGCTCGCGGCGGGACTGCTCGCCCGCACGTCCGGAGGCGCCCGCGCGGAGCTGCAGGGCACGCTCGCGGCCGAGCTCGTGGAAGCGCTCCGCGGGGCGTCCGAGCTCGTGGTGTACGGGCGCGAGGACGAGGCGCTCGAGCGTCTCCGCGAGCGCGATCGCGCCCTGTCCCGGGTGGCGCGCCGAGATGCACTCGCAGCGGGGGTCGCGGACGGGCTCGGGATCGCGATCGTCGGGGCGACGACTGTCGGCGTGCTCGCGACCGCGGTCGCCGCGCACTCCGGCGGGAGCCTCGACCGCGTGGTCGTGGCGGTGCTCGCCCTGCTGGCGCTCTCGTCGTTCGAGGCCGTGGCACCGCTGTCGCTCGTCGCGAGGGAGCTCGCCTCGACGCTCGCCGCGGGGCGGCGGGTGCTCGAGGTGATCGAGCTCGAGCCCATGGTTCGCGACCCGGTGGCACCGGCCGGCGCGGACGACCTCGACAGGTCGCTCTCCTTCGACGGCGTCGCTGCGCGCTATCCGTCAGCTGACGATCTCGTCCTCGAGGGGCTCAGCCTCGACCTTCCGGCCGGCCGCAAGGTCGCGCTCGTGGGGCCGAGCGGAGTGGGGAAGACGACGGTCGTGAACCTGATCCTGCGCTTCCTCGACCCGGTCGCGGGCCGGGTCACGCTCGGCGGGCGCGACCTGCGCGAGCTGCGTCAGGAGGACATCCGACGGATGGTCGCCGTGGCGGGCCAGGACTCCCATCTCTTCTCGACGAGCATCCGCGAGAACGTCCGCCTGGCGAGGCCCGACGCGACGGACGTGGAGATCGAGGACGCGCTCCGCAGGGCGCGTGCCTGGGACTGGGTGTCGTCCCTTCCGGACGGGTCCGACACCCTCGTCGGCGAGGAGGGCGCCCGGCTTTCAGGCGGGCAACGGCAGCGAATCGCACTCGCGCGAGCGTTCCTCTCGCAGGCGCCCGTTCTCGTGCTCGACGAGCCCACGTCCCAGCTCGACCCGGAGACGGCCGAGGCGCTCGTGCGCGACATCGTCCAGGGCGCCGACGGTCGCTCCGTGCTCCTGATCACGCACCGGCCCGAGGGCCTCGACCTCGTGGACGAGGTCGTGACGCTCGACGGCGCGTGCGCCGCCTACGCCTGACGGCGGTCAGGCGGGCGCCGGTGTCGCGTTCGCCGCCGGCGCCGGGGCTCGGCGCTCCCGCGCGATCGAGATCACGATCGCGCCGAGCATGGCCAGCACCAGCCCGACGACCGCGACGACGACGTGCCACGCCGGGCGCGCGAGGCGCTCGTCGAAGAGCAGGACCCCGATCACGACGGAGACGATCGGGTTCGCCGTCGAGACGGTGGCGACCGAGGTGGCGAGGTACCCCGAGCTGAGCGACATCTGCTGCACGACGAACGCGGTCACGCCTGCGATCGCCATCGCGTAGACCTCCCAGTGGGAGAGGACTTCCCCGACGCTCACGTGGAGCATCTCGATGCTGGGCTTCACGAGGCAGGCAGAGGTCCCGAAGAGGATCCCGGAGACGACGCCCGTGTAGGCGGCCGAGCGCGAGCCCTCGCTGCGGCGCGCGAGCGCGAAGAGCAGGGCGCAGGCGACGGCGACGACCGCGAGCGCGATCGCCCATTCGTCGTTCGGGGCGTTGTCGTTCCCGCTCGACGGGTTGCCGAAGAGCGCGAAGAGGGCGAGTCCGAGCACGACGACCCCAGCGCCGACGACCTCCCGCCGGCCCACCTCCTGCTGGGTGATCAGGTAGCCGAGCGGCAGCGCGAAGACGACGGTCGTGACGAGCAGCGGCTGGATGATCGCCAGCCGCCCGTGGTCCAGGGCCACCGCCTGGACGGCGTAGCCCACGAGCAGGGCGACGCTCCCGACGAGCCACCAGCGGCTGCGGACGAGTCCGACGAGCGAGCGGAGGCTGTCCGGCGAGACGTCGAGGTCGAGGGCGCCTCGCTGCTGCAACGTCGCCGCAAGCGCGAAGAGGAGCGCGGCGACGAGTGCGAGCACGCTGGCCACGGCCGGACCCTAACGCCACGTGCAGCTGTTTCTTCGCAAAGGAGGCAACGATTCGAGAGAGAATCAGGCGGACAAACGGAAGGGAGGAAGCATGACGTCCATGGAGCCGACCTCGCCCAAGTGGACCTCGGGCTGGACCACGTTCGCCGCGATCGTCCTCTACGCGGTCGGGTTCTTCCGGATCATCTCCGGGATCTCGTACCTCGTGAACAGCCACAAGGTGAACAACTTCTCCTTCGGCCTGTTCGGCGACAACATGTGGGTCTGGGGCCTGTGGGACCTCGGCATCGCCGCGCTCGCGATCTACGCCGCCTACTCGCTGCTCGAGGGAGGAGAGTTCGGGCGGATCGTCGCGTACATCTGGGCGATCCTCGTGATCGTGAACGGGTTCCTGATCCTCGCGTACGCACCGTGGTACGGCGCGATCGCGATCACGATCGCCGGCCTGATCGTCTACGGGCTCGCGACCACGACCTCACGCCCCTCGAGCCCGAGCTCGTACTGAGCGAATTCGGCCGAGGCTTCGCGGGGTGGGGCCCTCCTCGCTGAGGAAGGGCCTCCACCCCGTCCGAGGCGGGACGATGGCACGCGACCACGAACAGCACCGGCCGGGTCTCGCGGGAGCTGCGGGCCGCGCAGCGTTCTTTCCCGCTCGCGCCGCCGCGCGAGCGTGGCGGCGACCGCTCGAGCAGGCGGTCGACGAGGTGCTCTCGGCGCCGGAGATCGTCCGCGTCGTCGATCGTGCGCTCGCCGGGCCGCTCCCGGAGGAGTTCGCTCGCTCGCTCGTCCGCCATCGCGTCCTCGAGCGCATCGTGCGGGAGCTGGGCGAGACCGGCGAGCTGGAGCGGCTCGTGACGGCGGCGCTCGCTAGCGAGCGCACGCTCGAGCTCACCGACCGTGTGCTCGCGAGCGACGAGACGCAGCACGCTCTGCGGCACGTCGCCGGCAGCCCCGAGCTCCGTGAGGCGGTCGCGCGGCAGTCGGCAGGACTGGCGGAGGACGTGGTCGGCGGCATCCGCTCCTCCGGCCGGCGTCTCGACGACCGTGCCGAGGGGTTCGTCCGCCGGACCGTCCGGCCCGCGCCGCCTGCGTACGGAGGGATCGTCACGCGTGCGCTCGGTCTCGCGACCGACGCGGTCCTGACGATCGTGCTGTTCATGTCCGTCGTCGGGGTGGCCGCCCTCGTCGCCTCCCTCGTCGGCGGCCTCCGTCCCGCCTGGCTCGCCGGTGCGCTGCTCGGATCCGGATGGATGCTCGTCGTCGCTGTGTACTTCGTGCTCTTCTGGAGCACGGCCGGACAGACCCCTGGGATGCGCCTGCTGCGACTGCGCGTCCTGGTTCGCTCGGGTGGCGGATCGCCCTCGGCCGGTCGCGCAGTCGTCCGACTCGTCGGCCTCGTGCTTGCGATCGTTCCGCTCTTCGCCGGCTTCCTCCCCGTGCTGTTCAGCGAGCAGCGGCGCGGTCTGCAGGACTACCTCGCCGGGACGGTCGTCGTCTACGACGACGACCCTCCTCCTCCGTCTGGTTCACCCGGGTGAGGCCCGACACCGCCTCGGGGACGGCGGCGTCGCGCTGTTAGCGTCGGTCGCGCCCGCACGCTCGAGAGGAGGTCGACGAATGACGCTCACGCATCCGAGGGCCAGACGGGAGCCGAAGGAGAAGCTCGCGGTGCCGCCGCTCTTCAGCCTGGAAGGGACGACGATCCCGCGCCACGAGCTGCCCGAGGGTGAGCTGCCGCCGGACGTCGCGTACCAGATCGTCCACGACGAGCTCATGCTCGACGGCAACGCACGGCTGAACGTCGCCACCTTCGTCAGCACCTGGATGGAGCCCCAGGCCGAGAAGCTCATGATCGAGTGCTTCGACAAGAACATGATCGACAAGGACGAGTACCCGCAGACGGCCGAGATCGAGATGCGCTGCGTCA
>Ga0066903_100001620_pt1 | contig 16743 bp, 11 predicted proteins | sample PanSoiMetaGPlot1_FD_67491 | JGI IMG/M metagenome (GOLD analysis project Ga0066903, IMG submission 67491) | Tropical forest soil microbial communities from Panama analyzed to predict greenhouse gas emissions - Panama Soil - Plot 1 (version 2) | ecosystem: Environmental > Terrestrial > Soil >... | reverse complement strand
GCTGCTCGTGGTCGCGTTGTTCATCTATAGGGGATTCCAGCAGCGGCTCGCCAACGGACCAGGGTTTCGCACCGATCACCTGCTGACGATGAACTTCGACGTCAACCTGACACGGTACAGCGACGCGCAGGGCGGCCGGTTCTACGAGGAACTGCTCGAGCGCGTTCGCCAGGTGCCGGGTGTCAGATCGGCCACGCTCTCGTCGTTCACGCTCATGGACGGCGGGCCGCGCTTCACGATCGTTCCCGAGGGCGTTCAGTTTCCGTCCGGCCAGGAGACGGCCACCGTCATCGGTTCGGTCGTCGACGAAGGCTATTTCGACACGATGGGGATCACGGTGCTGAAGGGTCGCGGCTTCCTCGCCACCGATGGCGCCGATGCGCCGACAGTAGCCATCGTGAACGAGCAGGTGGCCAGGCATTACTGGCCGGTGGAGGATCCGATCGGCAAGCAGTTTCGGCTCGACGGGACGAGCGGGCCGTTGGTCCAGATAGTCGGCGTCGCCAAGACCAGCAAGTACGCCTTCCTCCTGGAACCCCCGACCGATTTCATCTACCTGCCGTTCCGGCAGAGGCTCGCGCGTCAGATGTCGCTCGCGGTGCTGTCGTTCGGCGATCCGGCCAGCCTGGCGGCACCGATCCGTGAAGTCGTCCGACGCCTCGACGCCGGCCAGCCCATCTTCTACGTCCGCACGATGGAAGACTTCTTCCGCATGCGCGTGACCACCCAGCTGAATCTGGTCAGCGGCACGGTGGCCGCGATGGGGGCGATGGGGCTCGCGTTGTCGATCGTCGGGCTGTACGGACTCGTCGCCTATGCGGTCGGGCGGCGGACGCGCGAGATTGGCGTCCGGATGGCGATCGGCGCCACGCGAGTCGATGTCCTGCGCATGGTGCTCGGTCCGGCGATGTTGCTGGCGGTGGCCGGACTGGCTGTCGGACTGCTGGCGAGCATCCTCGCGGGAGCGGTGCTGCAGGCGATCTTCAATGGCGGGCCCGCCGGCGACGGCCGTACCGACGTGATCGCCTTTCCGATGGTGGCCGCGGCCGTCCTAATTGTCACGTATGTCGCCGCGTACATTCCTGCCAGGCGCGCGACTCGGGTGAATCCGACCGAGGCGCTGCGCTGCGAGTAGCTCATGAGCTTCTACACGGTGTTCGAATCGCGAGTGCGCGCGTTGTTCGGTCGCGTGCGTCTCGAACGCGACCTCGATGACGAGGTGAGGTTCCATCTGGAGATGCAGATCGACGACAACATCCGCGCCGGGATGTCCCCCGACGCGGCGCGCGCGGCCGCGATGCGCCAGTTCGGTGGCCGCGACCAGCTCAAGGAGCTTTATCGCGAGCGCCGTGCGCTGCCGCTCGTCGAGACGATGGCGCAGGACGTCCGGTACGCGCTGCGCATGACGCGCAGGAGCCCGGCATTCACGGCCGTGGCGGTGCTGTCCCTCGCTGTGGGGATCGGCGCCAATACCGCCGTGTTCAGCTTCGCCGACGCCATTCTGCTCCGGCCGCTCGCGGTGCCGGAGCCTGGAGGCGTGCTGACGATCGGCCTCACCGACCAGTCGCTGAACAACGTGTTGACGACGTCATACCGCGACTATGTCGACATCCGCGATCGCAGCCGCAGCTTCTCTGGCGTCGTTGGATTCACAAAGCCGGCGGTGAGCTTCGCGCCCGAACGCGGTGGCGTGGCCAGGCTCGCCATCGGCATGCTGGTGACCGGCAATTTCTTTCGCGTGATAGGCATCACGCCGCAACTGGGCCGCGACTTCCAGCCGGACGAAGACGAAGTGCCTGGTCGCGATGCGGTGGTCATCCTGGGCCACGATTTCTGGACGCAGCAGTTCGGCGCGGATCGGTCGATTCTTGGCCGCACCGTGCGATTGAACGAGATCGACTTCACAGTCATCGGCGTGGCGCCCGAAGGGTTCAAGGGCCTCGATCAGTTCACCGGGTTTCAGTTCTACGCGCCGCTCATGATGTGGCCGCGGCTGGTCGAAGGTCCCGAAATCAATCCGTTCGAATCGAGGGACTTCCGGAAGCTGCTCGTGGCCGGACGCCTGGCCCCCGGCGTCACGATGGCCGATGCGCAAAGCGAGTTGTCCGTCATCGCGGCGGATCTCGAACGCGCGTATCCGGAGGCCAATCGCCACCGGCGCATCGTCGTGCGCACCGAACTGCAGAATCGGGTGGCGCTCCAGCCGCCGTCGGCGTGGCTGGTCGCGCTGCTGGCGCTGCTCGCCGCCGCTGTGCTGTCCGTGTCCTGCGCCAACGTAGCGGGACTGATCGCCAGCCGTGCGCCCATGCGGGCCCGCGAGATCGCGATGCGCCTGGCGATCGGGGCGTCGCGACGCCGCGTGGTGCGCCAGCTCCTCACCGAGAGCGTGCTGCTGGCCCTCGCGGGCGGCCTGCTCGGTCTCGTCGTCGGATATGCCGGCACCAGTCTCTTCCGGCAGTTCCGCATTCCCACGGATCTGCCGATCGTGGCGACCTTCCAGATCGATCGGCGCGCCTTGATGCTGAGCCTGATCGTGTCGCTCGCGAGCGCCGTCCTCTTCGGACTGGCGCCGGCAGTCAGTGGAACCAGGCGCGATCTGACGACGGCGATGAAGACCGCTGACACCGTCGGCTTCACGCGGCGCCGTGGCCGCGCCGTGCTCGTGGCCGGGCAGGTGGCCGTCTCGGTCGTGCTGCTCGTCGTCGCGGCGTTCGTCTATCGAGGCTTCACGCAGCAGATAGGAGAAGGCCCCGGTTTCCGTCTGGACCATCTCCTGCTGATGAACGTGTTGCCAAACCGGCTTCGGTACGACGAGGCTGCACGCCAGCGTCTCTTCGAGCGGTTTCTGGATCAGGCGCGTGCGACGCCTGGCGTCAGGGCGGCCGCTCTCACTCAGCACATGCCCATGGACGGCCAGGCGCCTGCACTCCTGATCGTGCCCGAAGGCTTTCAGTTTCCGCCAGGGACGGAAAGCGCCGTCGAGATGACGTCGATCGTGAGCGACGGCTACTTCGACACGATTGGCGTGCCGATCGTGAAAGGTCGTGCGTTCAGGCCGACCGACGCGGCCGACGCGCCCAGGGTTGCCGTCGTGAACGACGTGTTCGCGCAGAAGTACTGGCCCGGACAGGATGCGATCGGCAAGCGCATGCGCGTGGACGGTCCCCGTGGGCCGTGGGCGGAGATCGTGGGTGTGGCGAAGGCGACGAAGTACGTCTTCATCATCGAGCCGCCGAAGGCGTTCATCTACCTGCCCTTCAGGCAGCGTCCGCTCCAGGGCCTCTTCCTGCTGGCTGCCTCCGACGGCGATCCGGCACGCCTCGCCACGCCTTTGCGGGAGGTCGTGCGGAATCTGGATCGCGATCTCCCGGTCTCCAACGTGCGGACGCTGGAGGAGCTGTACCGATCGCGCAGCATCGTCATCCTCAACGTGGTCATGGAAACCATCGGCGGGATGGGGATGATGGGCCTCGGCCTCGCGCTCGTCGGGCTGTACAGCCTCGTGAGCTACGCCGTCAGCCGGCGGACCAGGGAGATCGGCATTCGGATGGCCATCGGCGCAGGACGTTGGGACGTCGTCTCCATGGTGCTGCGACAGGGGATGATCCTCGCCGGGCTCGGGCTCGGGCTGGGCCTTCTGATCAGTGTGGCTGTCGCACGCGGAATGCTCGTACTGTTTCCGGGAGGGCCGGGCGGCGACGGCCGAACGGATCTCATGGCCTTTCCGATCGTCGGCGTCGCCGTGCTGATCGTGACACTGCTGGCTGCGTTCATCCCGGCGCGGCGCGCGTCACGCGTCAATCCCACCGACGCGCTGCGCTGCGAGTAGTTGAGCTGAACGTTCGCGATCGCCATAGCTCAACCGTCAAATTTACTGGTCGGATATTCCGCACGGGACTATCCTCGGGCGCCTTCACAAGCACTTCTTTCCACGGAGGCGTCCATGGCCACACCCAATGTCACCGTTGCAATCGAACCTTCGGACGGATCGTCGATCTTCTTCGAGCCGGTGGCCCGCAAGGACACCAACAGCCCGGCGTCAGGGCTGATCTGCCTGCTGCTGACGATCACCAATCACGAGGGTCAGTCGGTGCACTTGAACAAGGTGACGCTGGAGTTTGCCGGTCAGCCGAATGTCGCTACCGCGACGATTCCCGTGCCGGCGAACTGGTGGCCGCCCAGCGGATCGGGTGTGAATATCCCTGCAGGGGCCATGAGGTCGTGGAACTTCCTGCGCGAAGGCGGAGAAAACGATGCCGTCGTGCTGCCGATTCCCGCGCCTTCATCGGTCACGGTGAATCTGTTCTTCGACGGCTTCAGCGCGCCGTGGAAAGCGACGCGCGCGCTGGCGGCCTATCAGAATCCCGTCGCGAAGCACGCGTATCTGTTTCCCGCGCACTTCGACGATCTGCGATCGGGCGAGTTCTGGGGCGCGTCGAGCAACACACACGCCACAGGCTCGTCCGGCAGCCAGCTGTTCGCGTACGACATGAACGTCGTCGCCTGGGACGATGCCAGCCACAGCGCGTTCGGCCGCCTGCTGCCGCAGACGAGCGGCCAGGAAAACACGCACTATCGCGTGTGGGACAAGAAGATCTACGCGATGGCCGACGGCGCGGTGGTGCAGGCCATCAACGACTGTCCGAACAACCCGGAACCGATCGGCCCGAAGTTCAACGGCAACAAAGCGCATGACGATCAGCTCTGGGCAACCCAGCAAAGCAGCTTCTGGGGCGCGTACGAGTCGACACACGGAGGCGCCAGCGCGGTCCACGCGGGCGCGGGCAATCACTTCTACATCCAGCACGGCGACGAGATCGTGCTGTACGCGCACATGCAGAAAGGCACGCTCAACAACGCGCTCCTCACCGCTGGTGCGCACGTGCACGCCGGCGACCTGCTCGGCAAGGCCGGTAATTCCGGCAACGCGTCGGAACCGCACCTGCACGTTCACGCCGTGAAGGGCACCGTGCCCGAAGTCGGTCCGCTGCGGCCGCTGCTGTTCCGCGACATGTTCGCGGTGGCGCCGGCCGACCTCAGTCTTCCCGACACATCCGGACCCTGGGCTCGCATCGAGGAGCAGGGACCGCCGCTCGGACCGTCGAACTCATACCTGTGGCCGCTGGGACGCAATCCCATCTGGCGAGGCTGGCAGGATCTCGGCGGGACGATCAAGGCGCCGCCCGCCGTCGCGTCGTGGGCGGCCCATCGGCTCGACGTGTTCTCGGCCGGCGCCGACGGCACGCTGAACCACAAGTGGTGGGACGGATCGACCTGGCACGTCTGGCAGACGCTCGGCGGCGTCTTCAAGGGCGGGCCGGCCGCTGTGTCATGGGGACTGAACCGGATCGATGTGTTCGTGCGCGGGATGGACGACCACCTCGGACACCTGTGGTGGAACGGCACGGAGTGGAAGGGATGGGAGGACCTCGGCGGGCCGCTGACGTCAGGGCCAGCCGTGTGCTCGTGGGCCACGAATCGTCTCGACGTCTTTGCCGCGGGATCGGACAACCAGCTCAAACACAAGTGGTGGGACGGTGCGGCGTGGCACGACTGGCAGAACCTGGGAGGCGTCTTCAAGGGCGCGCCGGCCGCCGTGTCGTGGGGACCGAACCGCATCGACATCTTCGTGCGCGGGATGGACGATCACCTCGGGCACCTCTGGTGGAACGGGCAACAGTGGAACGGCTGGCAGGATTTGGGCGGTCCCATGGGTTCGGCGCCCGCCGTCGCTTCCTGGGGATCGAATCGGCTCGACGTGTTCGCGGCCGCGCCGGACGGCAACCTTCAGCACAAGTGGTGGAACGGTTCGGCGTGGAGCCAATGGGACTGGGTCGGCGGTGTCTTCCAGGATCATCCGACAGCGGTGTCCTGGGGGCCGGATCGGATCGATGTCTTCGTCCAGGGGATGGACAACCACCTGGGGCACTTGTGGCGTGCGTGACCGTCACGGCACGATCGTGGCGGTCTTGATGAAATCGTTCGCGTGTCCTTGAGATCGATGAACACCTCGGTCGATCGGGAGTTCGGCCTCGCCTGCGTCGCGAACGTCACAAAGCCCCAGTCGGTTGGCTTGCCTGACCGCATCATGCGAACGTCTGGTTCGAACACGTCGACGTCACATCGATTGTCTGGCCGTTGATCGTGCCCGTGATGCGAAACGAGTACGTGCCCGCCCCCAACGGCGAGCGAGATGGGGATCTCGGCGGGCGGACTTCCGATGTCGTCGGCGGCGTCGACGTCGACGGAATTCTTCAACCCTGCGAATGCGGGCTCGTCGCCCCAGCCTGAACGAAGCGGCGGCCGCAGTAGCGTCAAACGAACGGGATTGTCAAACGGGGCGGGGAGAATCGCAGATTGCTGATCGCAGAACCAACCTCCTGCAATTCTGCAGTCCTGCCATCCTGCAATTTGTCGAGTTACCGCGCGAATATCGCCGTGATGAGGTCGTCGTCTGAAAACGTCGGGAATCGCCGTGTATCGAACTCTTGCAGATCATCGAGATCGTCTGTATCGAGATCGACATGCAGCGCCGCGCGTTCGGCGTCCACGCGCGCCGACTCGAGCGGCAGCAGCACCCGGTGGCGCCGCACGAATGTGCGTTCGTTCACGACGAGGTAGCGCACGCGCCGTTCAGACGGATCGATGATGATCCCGTCAAGCTTGCCGATTCGGCGGTCCTGCCGGTCGCGAACCTCAAACCCCTCGAACGTCGGCAGTGGTCCTTCCACATCCGTCGCGCTCAGGTAGCGGAGCTGGGCGTTTTCCTGTGAGGGCTCGTCGTGGAGGAGTTCGGCATGCATGCCCTCGACAGGTAGCAATGACGGTGCCACCAGGTTTTGCGGCCGGGCTTACGCGGGAACATTCGGGATTGGCGTGGCTGGCGAAAAATGAAATCGACCGGTTGTGCGCGAATCGGACATGCGGCTCGCATTTTTTGAACATGTCCCGATGCTACCGGGAAGGCGAATATAATCGCCCCGCGCGCCGATGGACCCTGTGAATCACGACCTCTGCGAAATCGTCACGGACGGCGACGCGCTCCTCGTCCGCTGCAAGGGGCGGCTGACAGGGGACGAGGCGGTCCGCGTCCGTGAACTCGTCAAGCCGCTGGCGGCGGGCGCCAAACGCATCACGCTGGACCTGACCGGCGTGAACTACATGGACAGCATCGGCCTCGGCACGATCGCCAGCCTGTATGTCTCCTCACGGGCCGCTGGCCGGCAGTTCGACATGATCAACCTGAGCCCACGGATACGCGAGCTGTTCAGCGTCACACGCATCCTGACGCTCTTCGAATCGTGCGGCGAGCACAACATCCGGATGCCCTGACCGCACTCACGCGTTTTACCGGCCTGCGAGCCAGTTCACGACCACGACCACAACCACGGCAAACGGCATCACCTGCGCCTGCGCGGCCGCGCCGTCGACGAGGCAGCGCTGACCGTCCGCCGTGATGTCCCAGCCTGCGTTAACAAAGGCGTCGCTCCTGAACAACCGCACGGGCATCCCTGATTCGAGGGACCGTGATCAGACTGCCGTCGGTGGTGACTACGGCAGCCCCGCGTGGGTCTCAGGCGATCGGCGTCGCTGGCGTACGCGAGGCAGCAGTTTGACGGCGACGTCTCGGCCGAGGCGCGTATCGCGGGCCCGATACACTTCGCCCATTCCGCCCCGCGCCGAGCAGGGAAGCATCTGGTACGGGCCAAGCGTTGAACCGGGGACGAGCTGCGGCGTGGCTTCGACCGCGGTGAAGAGCGACGGCGCGTTGGAAGGCGGCGGTGCCGTCCCACCGCGAGAAGAAAACGCTGCCGGCGTTCGAGCTCGTGCCGTCGCGGGGCAGGCTACAGGCCTGAACCGTGCACGGTCAGCGTGAGATCCCGCGTGGTGTACAGCTGGCCGTCGTTCGCCGTCGCGCGAAGGACGTAGGTGCCGGGCGCGCTGAACGTCGCCTTGGTCGTCATAGTGATCGGTTCGCCGTGAACGATGGCGCTCGAGTCCGGCGTCAGCGTGACCACCCCTGGAGCGCGATAGACGGTCCATTTGATCTGCACGCCGCGCGGCCGTCGTGGCCGGGACGCGCGATCAGGGTTCGAGTTCGATTGCCGGTACGGTTTCGGCAGCCCGTCGTCTTCGGCTGAAGCCGTCAATGTCAACGTGTCCGGCAGCGTAACCGATGGAACGGCTCCGATCTTCAGCGCCGGCGCCTTGTTGTTTGGATCGCGCACGCCACCGCCCATGTTTTCGACGACGACGTCTTCGCTGAGCTCCCATTCGGGCTGCAGCCATCCCTTGGCCACGTCGGTCCGGCCGCGCGAGGTGATCGACCAGGTGACCTTCTTCGTCTTGTCCCAGTCGCGCGGCACGACGACCTTGAAGACGAACCGCTGGCGCCGCGGGTAGAAGTGTGTGGGCTGGCCCTGATCGTCGCCGCCGTAATCGACGCGATTGTCGGGGCCGATTGGGATGTCGAGCTGCTCTTCGTAATTGCGATTGAGGTAGCCGAACACCAGGTTGTAGGTGCCGTCGGCATTGCGCTCCCACCCTTCGAACGTGGGAGCGACGTTCTGTCCTGCTGCGTACTGCACCTGCGCGTGGCCGATGGCGCCGGCGGCCACGACGATCATGACGGTGGCGGCACCGATCGGCGACAACCAGCTTACGCGTCGCGCGCTCATTATCGCGTCTCCTGCTTCACTTACTTCATGGCGAGCTTGGTGCGCCGCGCCTCGAGCTGCTGCTTGTACTCCTCGTCGGTGAGCGAGTAGTAGCTGATCCACGCGCCGCCCATCTCGTCGATCGTGCGCTGCCCGTAGGTGATCAGGTTGTCCGGATCCGGATTGAACTTGTTGGCGCGCGAGTTGTCGTACCACGACGTCATGTGGAGGATGGTGCCGGCCGGCAGCAGCGGCTGCTCGTTTTCGTCGTAGAGATACACGAGGTGCCACGCGAACTGGTAGCGGTTCACGCAGCTGAGCATTTCGACTCTGTTGCCGCCGGGATAGATCGCCTCCATGCACGACGCCTTGCCGCGGTTGTGCATGTGCGGCTGGAAGGAGAGGAGGCGCGCGGCTTTCGGCAGCGTCTGATAGGCGTCGAAGCGCGCGTTGTCCGCGCCGGCTGGAATGTCGAGATCCTTGGGGTCGCCGACCTTTTCGGTGGTCTCGATGTATTTCGGCGTGTAGCCCTTCGGATAGAGCTTCAAGCCGAGCGCGACGTTCGCCGGCGTGGCCTGGCCGTACGCATGAATGTGGAGGTTGAAGTTGATCTTGGTGCCCGCCTTGATCAGCCGGCCCGCGCCTTCCGGAAAGACGTCGGCGTTCTTGCCGAGCGCGTATTCGTTGAGGAACGTGCCCTGCACGTTGTCGTCGCCGTCATCGTCGTCCTCGTGCTTCATCGCGGTGGTGACGTGGTGCACGGCGCGGAAGCCCTTGATCGGCCTGACCTCAATCCCGCGGATGTAGCGGTCTTCCTTCAGGCCCGAGTCGGCCACGATGTCGATCCACGTGTCCGCCGCTTCGGCCGGCACCTGCAAATCTTTCGGCAGCTGGACGATGAGATCGGGCGTACCCATCTGCCAGGTGTTCGAAGCCTCGAAGGTGCGCGGAGCGGGCATGTCGGCCGGATTGCCCTTCGCCGCGCCGGCGTCGACCCAGCCGACGATCGTCGCGATTTCCTGCTCGGTCAGCGAGACGTCGTTCTTGAAGTGCCGGACGCCGACGTTCTTGTCGATGTACCAGGGCGGCATCTCACGCGCGGCGACGCGCTGTTTGATGGCGCGCGCCCACGGCCGCGCTTCTTCATACGTCAAGAGCGACATCGGCGCGAAGGTGTCGGGCCTGTGGCAGTCCTGACAGTGCCGCTGGAAGATCGGCGCGACGTCTTTGGTGAAGGTCAGTTGCGACTGGTCAGGCGGGGATTGCTGGCCTGACAGCATGACGGGGACGGCGGCCAGAGATACGAAAAGGACAATGCCTTTCGACAGTTTCACAGGCCCTCCTCCAGAACTGTAGGATTCTAGCAGGGGATCGCACTTGCGCGCCGTCATTGTTGGAGCGGGGATGGGTGGGCTGTTCGCGGCCCTGGCGCTGCGTGAATCGGGGGTTTTCAGCGCCGTCGACGTCTATGAGCAGACGCGGAGTCCCAGCACGGCGGGAGCCGGACTCAACATCGCGCCGAACGGCGCACGCTTGTGCAAGTGGCTCGGCGTCGACCTGGATGGGGGTGATCCCAACGGTCCGTCCGGCGCCATCGACGGCGGCCGCGCGTCCATCCTGCCCGCAACACGCCAGGTCATGCCTGACAATACGATTTCGCTCAGGCCCATCGATCACAACACGGCGGCGGGCGACGGCGCGGGCTTTCATCACATGCATCGCGTCGACCTGCTGATGTGCCTGTACAAGCGGTCTTCGAATTCAGTCCCGACGCGGGGGTGTCATGCCCGATCCGCGTGCACATGCGCAAGCGGTTCAGCGCGCTCACGCAGACGGCCGACGTGGTGACGGCCCGCTTCGAGGACGGTGGCACGGCCGAAGGAGACGTGCTGATCGCCGCCGACGGCATCAACTCCAGAGTATTGCAGCACCTGTGGCCGCACACGCCGCCGAAGCGCTGGACGGAAGTCGTTGTCTATCGCGGGTTGATTCCGCGCGACCGCGTCGCGGCGTTGAGGAAAGCCGACGGCAGCCCGCTCGACTACAACCCGATCGACTCCAACACCATGGACGTGCGCCGGAGCGCGTACGCGTGGTGCATGACGTATTGGGTTCGCGGCGGCACGCTGCTCAACTCGGCGCTGTTGTATTACGAGCCCAACGCCGCCGAGTTCGAGCGGGAAGACTGGGGCGACTGGTTCCGGATCGATCACGACGAAACGCGGCGAACGATGAGCCGGGCGTTTGGCGACGATCCACGGAAGGCGGACGTGCTCGCGCTTGCGGGCGCGATGGAGCATCCGACCAAGTGGGGCCTCTACGATCGCGACGCCTTCGAGCACTGGCAGGACGGACGCGTGTGCCTGCTCGGCGACGCGGCGCACCCGATGCTGCCGACGATGGGGCAGGGGGCGTCGCAAGCCTTCGAGGACGGCGCCGCCCTCAGCAGCTGTTTCAAGGTGCACGGCCGCGACGTCCGCAGCGCGCTGCTGCACTACGAACGCGTGCGCCACTACCGCGCCACGCGCTTTCAGTTCGGCTCGAAGTTCCTGTTCAAGCACCTGGAGCCGCCTGATTCGGAGGAGCGTAGAAAGACGCTCGAGGCGCTGAACGAGCGCGACTATCCGATCTTTGATCACGATCAGCGCGCGGGCGACGACGACTCGTGGATCTACGCGTTCGATGCGCGCGAGGTCGGCGACACGCTGCCGGCGAAAAAAACTCGGGCCGTGGGATTTCCGCCCGCGCGCAGCGGCGAAAGCGGTGCGCCAGCAGATCGCCCGGAACCTGTGGACGCCCGCGCAATCGCTGACCGGTGATCGGAAGGTAACTCGCGCCGAGGTGGCGCAACATGCGACGTTCGAGGACTGCTGGATCATCATTCGCGGGAAGGTCTACGACTTCTCCGAATGGAAGGATCACCATCCGGGCGGGCCGTTCGTCGCACGCATGTACGCCGGCAAGGACGCCACCGCCGAGTTCGGCGACTTTCACAGCGCGCTCGCGCAGCGCCACATGGCGCACTTCTGTGTGGGCGAACTGATCGACGCCTGAAGGCCTTACGACGCCGGTAGGGGACGGCCTTCAGGCCGTCCCGGTGCGCAGGGTCCGTTCGGCCAAATCCGCATACGTGACCATCTCGAGCGAGCGGAAGTCTGCTATCGCGGCCTCGATCATCCCCCGGCCGCGTGCTTTTTCAGCCGGGTGCGGATCGTCGAGCAGCATGCGGCCGTACCAGAACTGCGCCGTCGGCTGCAGCAGGCGATGGGGCAGCTCGTTGGCCTGGCGGACGGCGGTCTCGAAGTGCTCGCGTGATCGATCACGCAGCCCGGCCGCGTGCGCCGCAATGCCCGCGACGGTTTGCGAATGGCCAGGTCCGACGGCAAGTAGCGGCACGACCATGATCTGCTGGGCGTATGTGGCACAGAGCGGATACAGCGCGGCGAGCCGTTCCGTTTCCGGTGCGAGCGCGAGCGCGATGACCCAGGCATCGAGCGCCGACCAGTTCCCGGCCAGACTGCGTCGCCCCTGCACCGGCAGTAACTGTTCGATCACCGGGTAGAGGCGTCGCGCCTCGGTCAACTCGTTCGCCGTGGTCAGGGCCGCGCACAACTGCGCCGCGACGCCTTTCCAGACGTTCGAGGCCGAAGACGCGGACACCTCCTCGCGGAGCATGTCCAGCGCAGGGGCTACCTCCCCGACATGGAACCGGGCGGCCGCGATGTCGGCGTTTGCCTGCCTGATCGGGAGCTGCAGGGTGCCCCTGCTGCCGATGAAGCCGCGCAGGTCGCCGTTCAGCATGATATGCCGCAGGCTGAAGAGGAACAGGTCGGTATACACGATCATGGCGTGCAGGCCAGCCCGCTGCGCCGCGGCGCGAACTTGAGCCGCCAGCCTCTCGGCGTCGTCGAACCGGCCAATCGACAAGCTGTTGATCAGCAGGTTCATCAGCAAGTCGGCGCGTTCGACGAGCAACTCGTCCCGTATGAGCGCGAGAGCCTGCCTCCCGGTTTCGACCGCGGCCTCGGGTTCTCCGCAGATCCCGTGGGCCACGGTCTTGGCGTGGAGTACACCTCCGAGCAGGGCAGGATCGCCAAGCGCCTCGGCGGTTTTCGCGGCTTCTTCGAGGCGGCCCCAGGCCAGATCGACAGGAATCAAGTTCAACGCCGGCCCAGTGAGTCCGGCCATCACGGCAGCGCGCTCGCGCACCGCGCCGCTCGACAAGGCCGCCAGCGCGCGATCGCCCGTCGCCACCGCATCGGCAAAGCGTCCCAGGAACACGAATGTCAGGCCAGTCCTCCCCGCCGCGCGCGCAACCCCGGCATCGTCGTGTTGGCGCGCGTAGAGATCGAGCGCGCGCTGGTACGCGGTAACGCTCTCTTCCGGCTTGTGCAGTCCGGTCAGGGCCGCGCCGCGATGCTCGTACGCTTCCGCCAGTTGCGGATCATCGTCGCTCCCTTCGAGACCGAGCAGCCGATCGCATGCGTCGAGCACCTCCTCGAAGGCGCCGGCGACAATCGCGCGCCGGATGGCCAGCACCAGGAATTTCGAGGTGCGCTCCGTGCTCGCGGCGGCCCCGGCCTGGTACAGATGATGGGCGAGCACTGACGCGTGGCTGTCGAGCGAACTGGCGCGCAGCCGCTCGAGCATGTCCGCGATCTTCAGGTGCAGGCGCTGACGACGCGGCATCGAGAGATCGGTGACGAGCGTCGTGCGAATCAGCTCGTGAACGAACTCGTAGCGCGCTTCACGAGTGCCGGACACCCCTGTCACCAGCTGCGCGCGTTCGGCCTCCTCGACCGCGTCGAGTACTTCGTCCGGCGACGCGTCGGCGATGGCTTCCAGCACGTCGAGCGGAAACGATCGTCCGAGAACCGCCGCCGCCGTCAGCACCTTGTGCGCCCGTTCGCCCAGCCGCTCGAGCCGCCGACCGATGACGAGCCGCACGCCTTCGGGCACTTCGATCGTGTCGACGCGCAGATCAGGTTTCCACGCGCCGCCTTCGTCAAACAGCTTCCCTTCCTCCGCGAGATGCTGATACACCTCCTCGACGAAGAACGGATTGCCTTCCGTCTCGCGAAACACCGCCTTCGCCAGCCCTGACGGCGGCGCGGAGCCGCCCATCGCCGACAGCATCTGCTGCACGCCCGATTCGCTGAGCCGCCGCAGACTGAGGCGAACGGCGAGCCGCTGCCGCACGAGTCCTTCGAGCGTCTTCGCGAACGGCCGCCGCACGTTGAGCTCGACGTCGCGATACGTGCCGACGATGAGCACGCGCATCGACGAGAGATGCGGCGCCAGATGTCCGACGAGCTGCAGCGTCGGCTCGTCCGCCCAGTGGAGGTCGTCCAAGAGGAGGACAATCGGCGTCTTGCGTGCGGCGCGCCTGAAGTACTCGAGATACGCGCCGAACACGAGACGGCGCTGGAGGTCCGCGGACACTTCCGGAGACGCCGGGATGTCGCCGAACGTGCGTCGCAGGCTGGGCACGATGGCCGCAATCTCTCCGGCGACGTCACCCAGCGCCGCGCGCGTCGACTGCGGCACGAGGCGCACCGCTTCTTCCATCGACTCGATGAACGGCGCGAAGGGCGGCGTCCCTTCCATCTCGAAGCAGCGGCCGGTGAGGCAGAGGCACGCTCGTTCGTGCGCTTCCCGCATCAGCTCGCGCGCCAGCCGCGTCTTGCCGACGCCGGGCTCGCCGCCCACGAGCGCCAGGCCGCCCTGTCCCGCCAGCGTCCGTTCCAGGAGGCGGCTCAAGTCGGTGCGTTCGGCCTCGCGCGCGACGAATGGTGTCCGCTCGAAGAATGGTCCCGCCGCCGGGGCGGCCTGTGACGGCGACGCCTGCCACAGGCGCTCGCGGAGCGCCTCGAGCTCGACGCGCAACTCGCTCATCGTTTGAAATCGATCGGCCGCTGCCTTGGTCAGCATTTGTCCTACGACCGTGTCGAGCCCCGGCACGCTGGTCAACGGCCGCTGACCGGCGGAGGGCGGGTCGCGCAGGATGGCGGTCATCGTTTCAGCGGCGTCCGCCCGCATGAACGGGTGCGCGCCGGTCGCCAGTTCGTACAGCACGACACCGAGCGCGAAGATGTCCGACCGCGAGTCGGCGGTGCTTCCGACGACCTGCTCTGGCGACATGTACGCGGGCGTGCCGAGCCGCACACCCGAGCCGGTCAACACGGTCGCCGCGCCGCTCGCCGATCCCGGCGTCGCCTCGTCAACGGTCTGCTTGGCGAGCCCGAAGTCCATTACCTTGACGTGACCCTGCGTCGTCATCATCACGTTCGACGGCTTCAGATCGCGGTGGACGACACCGCGACGGTGCGCGGCCTCGAGGGCCTGCGCGATTTCGTTCGCCATCTCGACGACCAGCCGAATCGGCAGCAGGCCGCGGCGTGCGGCGGCCTGGAGCGTTTCGCCTTCGACGTATTCCATAACGATGAAGGTGCGGCCGTCGGTCTCGCCGATTTCGTGGATCTTGCAGATGAAGGGGTGATCCAGCGCGGCGGCGGCCAGCGCTTCGCGGCGGAGGCGCTCGCGCGCCAGCTGATCGTGCTCGCTTCCGGCGCGGAGAAACTTGATCGCGACGCGACGTTCGAGCTGCGTGTCGTCGGCGAGAAATACCTGACCCATGCCGCCCGCGCCGAGCGGCGAGACGATGCGATAGCGGCCTCCCAGCAGATCCACGCGGCCGAGATTGTATGACGCGTTGGAGGATTTCCTTGACAAGGATTCCGATGGCCGATTGCGGAAAGCCTCCTCAGCGGGCTAGTGTAGGCGGCTGATCCCGCATGAACCCGGGCGACACGGTTGGCCGCTATCGCATCGACTCGCTTCTCGGCGCCGGCGGCATGGGCGTCGTCTACCTGGCCGAGGACCTGTCGCTCGGGCGGAAAGTCGCCCTCAAGTTCCTTCCCGCGGAGTTCTCGCACGATCCCGCGGCGGCCGAGCGGTTCCGCCGCGAAGCGCGCGCCGCCTCAGCGCTCAATCACCCCAACATCTGCACCATATACGAGATCACCGACCACGACGGTCGGCCGTTCATCGCGATGGAGTGGCTCGAGGGTCGATCGCTCAAGGATCGTCTTGCGGCCGGTCCCGTCGGCATCGAAGACTTACTGACGTTCGCGGCGGGCATCGCCGACGCGCTCGACGCCGCGCATCGCGCGGGTGTCATCCACCGCGACATCAAGCCGGCCAACATCTTCGTCACGAGTCGCGGGCAAGCGAAACTGCTCGATTTCGGGCTCGCCAAAGTTGAAATGACGACGCAGGCGCCGGCGTCGATCATGGCGACGGCTGCCGCCGAACAGCACCTGACCAGTCCCGGGACGACGCTCGGCACTGTGGCGTACATGTCCCCGGAGCAGGCGCGCGGCGAACGGCTCGACGCGCGGACCGACCTCTTCTCGTTCGGCGTCGTGCTGTACGAGACGGCCACGGGCGTCCAGCCGTTCAAAGGGGCGACGTCTGCGCTCGTCTTTCACGAGATCCTCAGCAAGGACCCGCATCCGCCATCGAGGACCAACCCCGACGTGCCGGCCGACCTCGATCGACTGGTTTCGAAGGCCCTTGAAAAGGACCGCGACGTGCGCTGTCAGAGCGCCGCCGAAATGCTCGCCGATCTGAAGCGTCTGAAACGCGATCGCGACTCGGGTCGAACTGTCTCCACGCCGATTGCGGATCGGACGCCGGGTGCCATTGGTCCGGCTTCCGGGAGAACGGAAGACTCATCGTCTCGACGGCCTGGAGCCGATCAGTCATCCTCCGACGCGCAGCTCGTCGCGGCCCTCGCCACACGCCATCGAGGCGCGCTGGCGCTGCTCGTGCTCGTCGCGATTGTGGCTGCGGGCGCGCTCTACTGGATGATGAGTCGGCCGCGCGAACGGACGGCGCCGGTTGCGTCGTTGCAGGATCTCGAGATCGTCCAACTGACGACGAGTGGAACCGCCACGACACCGGCGATTTCACCGGACGGCAAGTACGTGGCCTATGCCCAACTTGCCGGAGGTCAGTCGAGCCTCTGGATTCGCCAGACCGCGACGGCGAGCAACGTTCAGATTGTTGCACCCGAGCCAGGCGT
>Ga0066903_100001619_pt1 | contig 16750 bp, 33 predicted proteins | sample PanSoiMetaGPlot1_FD_67491 | JGI IMG/M metagenome (GOLD analysis project Ga0066903, IMG submission 67491) | Tropical forest soil microbial communities from Panama analyzed to predict greenhouse gas emissions - Panama Soil - Plot 1 (version 2) | ecosystem: Environmental > Terrestrial > Soil >... | reverse complement strand
GCCGCAAGCCCTGGTAACGGTCATCCAGGGTCAGGTAGAGCCTGGGCTCAGGCCGCTGAAACTGGCGGCACTCGACTACACGCCAGCGATTGGGTTGGGGTGGGACGGTTCTCATTGGCGGTTGTGCTCCAACTGATGGCAGCTGAAGCAGAGGATTTCGATGTTGCTTGGTGTGTTGTTTAGCGGGTTGCGGTCTCTGTGATGGCGGTGTTTACCCGGCTTGCCGCAGCGCTGGCACGGGCCCAGTTTGAATCGGCGTTTGGCACGATCATGGCCCTGGCTTGTCTGAGTACTGCTGAACTTGCCCCACTCAGGGTTGGCCGACCCGACGCGGAGGCGGAGCGCTTCGCTGTAGCATTTCTTACAGCGTGTAACGCTCCGCACCCAAGTCGGGCCCCCGCAGATACTGCAGGAGCCTTTGGAAGATTTGCCGCCGCGCCAATTTGGGTTGGCGGCTCCTGATCGGTCCCAGGGCATCAGGCGGCGGCCTCCATGATCTTGATACACTCGGGACCAATTCCGCGAGTGACGCTTTCCGGCGTCGTCAGCGTCCGCCCGCACCGTCCGCAATGCATTTCATGATGCACCACCAGCTCCGGGTGCAACTCCGAGGAAGCGAAGAAGAAGGCAAAGGCCTTATAGACCGGGCTGAGCTGGAGCCGGGCGCTGGCCTTGGTCGCGAAGAACTTCGAGTTCTTGATCATGCCCAGGTAAACCCATTGGCCTTCGTCAGCCGAGCCCTCAGCCAGATATTTGACGAAGTAGACGGGCGAGTCGTGGTGGAAGCCGCGAGCCTCGCTCTTCTCGGCATCGGGAGCTTGGATCCGGTAGGTGAAGTGCGAGCCCGAGCGGAGCGACTCCAGGGTAATGATAGCGTTGCCAGCCAGGGCAAAAGCCTTGGCATCGGCGAGAGTTGCGAACTTGTGGTCGGAATGATTAGCTTGCATACTATTTGATAGACGGATGCTTCACTGAATACTTGAGCAGAATTTCAAGCAAATGGCAACTATTTTCATTACGACCGCCCAGTTCGGGAATTATGAATCCGAGTCGCAACTCAGTCAACCCCAACGCCAAAGCTCGGCAAATTGCCGGATGCGCAACGTTGCGCATGGAACTGAATCATGAGTGAGGATGCCCAGCTGGATAAACTCCTGGCTGCGCTCGGCCCCAGGAAAGGTAAAGGCCGCTGGCCAGTCGGTGCCCCCAGAAAGGCCCTGGAACGCACAGAATTGACTCCAGACGCGCCCGCACCCCAACTCCAGGCTCTCATAGCCGACCAGGGCCCCGAGCCTACCACAGAGGCGCTCAAAGCCTGGGATGCCCGTGTCAACGGCGCACCTATCATAGACGTAGCTCACAACCTGGGCGTCAGCCTCAAACTAGCCAAGTCTCTCATCAACGAAGTCCATGCCGCTATCGGTGAAGACCTCAGAGCTAACCTCGAGCTGAACCGTGCCCTCGACCTCCAGCGAATCGATGGCCTCATCTCCAGCTACTACCCAGCTGCCAGAGAAGGGGACGAAGGCGCTGCCTCAATCTGCTTGAAAGCTCTCTCCCATCGTGCCAAGCTTACCGGAGCCGAACCCCAACCCCAGCCAACCCGAGACACGAACCCTACCAACGTGCTCGTCTGGATCCAAAACCAGCTCCCCAATATTAACCGCCTCGTCGATGCCTTGCCTGTAGAATGACCCAGGCAACCTGTCACCACTGTGGCCGACCGTTCAGGAAGTGGCCCTCCGACGTGAAGCGGCGTCGTAGCTGCTTCTGTACCCGAGCCTGCTACGATGCCAACCTCCGAGCGCATCGCGAGTCGTACCGACGGAAGCTCGACGAGCCGGTTTTTCAGACTTCGCCGTCGCGGTGAGGTGTTCGGGCCGCGCCAGCTCGCTGGGCGGCCAGCCGGGCCGCCGCCCGGCGCACGTCGAGCATCCAGGCGGGCTCGCCGCGCTCTGTAGCTCGCACCACAGCCAGGATGCCGTCGGTCAGGGCAGCCACCTCGGGGGCCAGCGGCTCGGCCCCAGGCTCAGATTGTTCCACAACGCCAGGATCTGGCGCAAGTCCTTCAGGCTCAATAGGTTGACTCATAACATCATACAATAAAGCTCATATAAAATTGGAGGGCTGGCACCAGCCAGCCGGGGCGGCGGCGGGCGGCGTTGCCGCCCTGGGCGAGGAGGGTCACCCTCCTCGCATTACGCGGCATTACCGGGCGGGTATTGCCCGCCTGAAAGGGGGTCGGAAGCATTGCGCCACCCCCACTCATCCTCTGTCTAATTTCCGGCAAAAGGGTGGTCGTACTGACTGGCGAGAGATTGAGCCAGCGAAGCGGCTTGCCGAAGCTCCGGGATGAGCGGGTGGACATTTCCCAGGGCATCAGCGGCAGTACTCAGGAGGAAAGCGAAGTATTGGAGTTGGATGGGGAGGGTGGGTGAGGCGGGTTTCATTTTTTGGAAAAGGGTCCCATCTGGGAGGGGTGGTCGTCATTTTATTTGCTAAGTGCGCAGTAAAAATGGCATAAGTGCGCAGGAGAATCAAGCAATGGAGGCATAAGTGCGCAGGACAAAGAAGCAATTACTGAAGCAGCGGGAGCGGATGGCGCGGTGGCGTGCGGAGAGTGAATGGCGTCGGAAGAAAGTAAACCGGGCATATCAGGCGGCATGGCGGGCGCGGAAGAGGGCGGAGGCATTAGCCTTGATTGAGTTCAGCTGAAGTTATGGGGGGCGAGGAAGAGGAGGTAGCAGGAGATGAGGAGCCACCAGAAGAAGAAGGGGTCTTGGGGAGCGGCAGCGATCATTTTTGGGCTCTCTTGGCCAGATCCTCGCTTCCTGCATAAAGCAGCGGGTTAGGCTGAAAAGTGATGTCAAGCATCTGACGACGGTAAACGTGAATGATAGTCCCATGATGGACATGAACCTCAAAATAGTTACTCCTGGGATGCAGTTCGATTTCTTCGCCATCACAAGGACCGCCCTCGAGCATCTCGCTCATTCTTTCCCTCCCCTGGCTAGGAGCGCTTCTGCACTGGCGTACAGTTCATATGGGATTGGTTCTCCCCTAGCATAGCGACGGTACATATCTACAAACTCCTCCAACTCCGCGATGCGCTGTTTGAGACTGGAGTTATCCTCCAGCAAACTAGCGTACGATGGAGATATACGCGATAATCCAAGCCGATTCTCCAGTTCCGCGATGCGCTTCCTGTATTCTGTGCATTTTTTGGAAAGATCGTCCCTCGTCTGACGGGTTTCTTCCAGAGTCTGTTTCCAATCCGCTAGATCCGCCTCCAGCTCCGCGATGCGCTGCTCGTGGAGGATGTTGTCAGCGGAGATTATCTCGTTAGCCGTCCTGAAGTCTTTATTATTAGCCTCCAGCTCTGTGATACGCTGCTCTAGTCCATTGACATACTTACTATGGACATCAAAATCGTCGTATTGTTCCTCACTCATTTGCTAACATCGGTCAGGCCGTCATAGACGCGGGTTTTGCCGAGGACGGTTTCGACGGCGTGCCCGATGGGATCGGTAGCGCGTTTCCCGAACCACGCTCGGTCATCCGGGGCAGGGATGGGGCCGGAGAGCCATTCCTGGGGTTCGGGCTCGGGTTGTTCGACTGACTTACCTTGGCCGGGTGGGATCGGGATTCGGTTTCGGAGTTTTTCTACATACCACTTAGCGGCCTGGGTCAGGGTGACGCCTGGGGGCAGGAGCTGGAGGGCTTCCAGGGCTTCGGCTTCCTGGGCTTCATCGAGTTGATCGGTGGGGTTCATTTTAAAAACCTGGAGTTGCGGCATTACGAAAGCTAGGGCTTATCATAATCCAGGAAATGGCGGATCACAATAGCCGGAATGGCAAAAGACCGGGCCGGAAAGCGAAGTACAAGACCAGGGAAGCGGCTTACCAAGCCAAGCTGGCTGCTAATAAACGCTGGCGGGAACGCAACCCCGAGAAGTTCCGCAAGATGCAGGCCCGGTCCTATCAGCGCCGGAAGCTGGCCAAGCTCTAGAGGGTATGGTTAAGCGCATTGAAGTAGCCATAGGCGCATTTTATCTTGTAGCGTGCCTTGGAATCTTTGGCCTGGGCCAGAGCCAGATCGAGTGAGGTAGGGGGCGGCCAGTCCGGGCCGAGCCGGGGGATAGGGGGGTGTTCTGACTCCCAGAGTTCCTCCTGGAGCTGGAGTTCCAGCCGGTAAAGGAGGACCCAATGGTAGCGGTAAGCGTAGGGGTTCACAGGGGTTGGAAGGCATAAGCGAAACTCTCCTGGTAATCGCACTGCTTGTAGCGTTCCAGGACCAGGGCCGGGTTAGCCAGGGCGTTGGCGAATTCGGTGTGGCCGCAGCCGATGATATGGTTGATACAATCATCCATGCCATCATTGGAGACGTAGCCGTAATCGTTATTGAGGATGAGTTCCCAGACGGGCTTGGACAGCTCATGGAAACGTTCCCGGCGGAAAGCATTCAGGCGGTCGCGCCGGGCCGGGTGGAGGTGAAGGAACTCCTGGATCCGTTCATAGGAAGTATCCCGTTCCCAGTCCAGGGCCTCGATCTCGGCCCAGAGGTTATCGGGGTTTTGTTCTTGAATTGCGGGCATATCCTGCCGATATACGATATTATGTCTGAAGATGCAACGAAAGAAGAGGACCAGATGATTCTGCGGGTCAGCTTGTCCCGGGACTGGACCCAGAAGACCGAGCTGCGGTTATACGGAGGCTCCCAGGCCCAGGAATTCCATCTCTGGGGGACAGTCCTGGCTGATGTGATCCGGCACCTGTCCCGGTCCGTGAGCCAGAGCCTGGGGGAAGCCCAGTTTGATGAGACAGCTTTCCGCAAAGCTGTTCTGCGGGTGCTGACCCAGGAGCTGGCGGAAAACGATCCGGGCATATTCCAGGTAGTAGGAGGGCCCAATGGCTAGAAGAGCGGGCAAGGCCTACACCTTTGGAGAATCGGAAGGGGGCGGCCAGAGGAAGCATTCCTGGCCTAGCTGGGCGCTGAGCTACCCGACTGATCGGCAGACCCAGCCCAGGAAAGGCCCGCGTCATCAGGGGGCTAGGAAGAAAAAATAATATCTGCTATAGTTCCGTCTATGGCAGAACCAAAACGGCGGGTGGGTCGGCCCCGCAAATACCGCACCAGGGAGGAGCGGCTGCTGGCCCGCCGGATCTGGGCTCGGGCCTGGAGACTGGCTAATCCCGAGCGCTGGCGCGAGATCCAGCGCAAAGCCGATGCCAAGCGCCGGGGCAAGACCTACCAGGAGATGGGCCTGGAGCTGGTAGTCGTTAAATAGCAGGGAACCCTAAATACGCAGTTGACTGCGCATTTAAACTGCCTTAAGGTGAGGGATGTCCAACCTCACTGCGAAACAAATCCGACACTTGGTTACCCAGCTGAACCAGCTGGCTAATCCCAAGGAGCATATCCTCTCGGTCGCGATCCAGGCCGGAGGAATCCTGACTGAACTCAAAGAAGCCGTCGGCCATGGCAAATGGCGGCTCTGGGTCCGGGATAACCTGCACTACTCCCTGCGCACGGCTCAGGTCTACATGAAGATCTGGGAGAACCGAGCCAAGCTCACTAATGCCAAGAATGTCCAGGACGCCCTGGATGAGATCCAGCGGCTGGTCAAGCACAAGGAAAAGCCCAAGGATGCCATCGGAGCCGATTACCACAAGATCCGCTCCAAGATTATCCGCCCGATCCGGCTGGCTCGCCGCCAGTTTGAGCGCCTGACCTATGTGGGTGACTCGGCTGAGATGATGGACGAGATCCGGCGCGAGATCCAGAATGAGCTGGAGGAGTTCCTCTTCCTGTTTAACGAGTAACCGTCCTAGGAAAATTTCTATTTACTTTTGTAAGTAGATAACCGATAAGAACATAGAGGACCAGGGATGACCCCCTGGTCCTTGTTTATGAACATCATGACAGAGAAAACCAAAGGTCCCCGGCTGCCGAGCGCAGCGGATGACTTGGACGCAATGGTGATTGTCGAATTGAAGCTGCCCCGCTGGATGCGAGCGAAGTTAAACGTTCGCGCCCTGGAAGCAGGCTACGATGTCGGCCACCGGAACGACTACGTTCGCCAGCTCTTGTTAGCTGCCTGGGAGAAAGAAGACGAATGAAAATCAAGATCAAAGACATCTTGCCCAACCCGTTCCGCAATATCGAGCATTACCCGATTATCCGAGGCAAAGTCGATCAGCTGAAACGTTCCTACGAAAATACCGACTTCTGGGACAACATCGTGGGCCGGATTAACGAGAAAGGAAAGTTTGAACAGGCCTACGGCCATCACCGGAAAGTTGCTCTCCTGGAGCACTTCGGACCCAACCACGTGGTAGAGGTAATCGATAAGCCCCTGGATGATGCCCACATGATCAAAGTCATGGCGGCGGAAAACATGGATGAGTGGGGCACCAGTGCCATTGTGGAAATCGAGACGGTTGAAGCAGTGGTAAAGGCGTTCGCCGAGGGCAGGATCAAGCTGAACAAGGCAGGTCAACCAAAAGCAGCACGCTATGCGCCGTCATTTATTCCCGGTAAAGGGAAATCCGAAACGTCGGATTTCTCTTACAACGCGGAAACCATTGGTGAATTCCTGGGCTGGACTTACGGCAAAGAGAAGAAGGCCTCCGATAAGGTTTATCACGCCCTAACTGCCTTGCAGTATATCGAAGAGGGCATTATCGAGCTATCCGCTTTCGATGGACTGACCAGCTCTGGGATCAAAGCGGTTGTGACAGAGGCTCGCCAAGCTCGGGAGTACAAAGACATTCGAGCCAAGGAAGCCGAACGGGAAGCCGAGGCTGCTCGTAAGGAAGCCGAGGAAGCGGAAAAGGCGGAAGCTCGGGCTCGGGCTCGGGAGGACCAGGAAAAGGCCCGCCGGAAAGCAGCCGAACGGGAAGAGGCCGAGCGTCAGGCAGCTTATAAGCGAGCCGAGGCCGAGGAGTATCGCAAACAGGGTCAGCAAGCCGCTAGCAAGGTAACCAAAGCCGTCAGCGCCCATCTCCGCTCAGGCGGTGGAACCAAGACCGCACCCGATGTGGCGATCCAGGCCGTGCCGCTTCATGATCGGAAGGCACCGCCCAATATCGAGGATTACCTGAGCAAAGCCCTGACGCCGATCTGGCAATTCTGCCAGGAGGATACGCACGCCGAGAAACTGAATCGAGTGCTCGAATTCAAGGACGAGCTGGACCGGAGCGTGCTCACCAATGCCGCTCGGACCCTGCGCGATGTACGGGATCGCATGGAGTGGTGGGCCAAAAAGTTCGATCCGGGAACGCGATCGAAGAAAGCAGCCAGGAACGGCAAGCTTGCTCTTAAAAACTAAACGCCTATGCGAAAATACCCTCTCAAAAAACTAATGTGGGCTAAGGCCGCCATCGCTCTCCGCGATGGCGGCATCTATGACCCTTCCTACATGGAGATCGCGAAGCAATACTTTGGCAAAGGGATGCTTCCGACCGATGTGGCTCAAGAGATAAAAAATAACCTCAGAACGATCCAAATAATTCTGCGGACTATTCACAATATCGAACTGGTTCACTGCCTGGGCAAGGGTTGGTACTACAAGCCATCCGACCGCCCAGCCACCTTTCGGCAGCTGCCCCCCAGAGATGATAAGGAATGCAGTTATTGTGCCCCCATGAATCGGAATGGTCGCTGGGGAATCCGGTTTGCTCACGGCACCAATGATCGGATGTGGCAGTTCATGATCAAGTTCCACCTGAAAACCTCAGGCAGCTCAAACCGACGCGGTGAGGACAGGCTAATCCTGGGAATGGAGAAGAAGTTAGTCACGGTTAAGGAGGCTCGACAGATCACCAGAACCCAGCTCGCTAATCTGGCATCCGGCAGGTACAAGAGTCTTGGCCAGCTCTGGAACGGCACGCCCAACCCATTCAATAACCCGCCCCCCAAGAAATAGCCTTGCCTCCTGGATCATAGGACAGTAACCTCCTGTCCTATGGTCCGCCCTCGGAAATACCATACCGCCAGGGAACAGAAGGAAGCCAGGACCGCCAGCCGCCGCAAATGGATCCAAGCCCATCCTGAGCAGTGGCGGGCGATCCTGGCCCGGAACTATCTGCGCCGGAAGACTCGTTCCCTCCTGGGGCGAGTCAGAGCCATCCAGAAACAGCTGGCATGAGCGAACAAGACGACAATCTGGAGCGAGTCTCCAGGCGGATCGCTTCGGCCATTATCGGCTTCTTCGATGAGCACAAGGAAATGGGGCTGCTTGACTTTCATGTTGAGGAGCTGCGCCGTCACGTCAGGGCCCAGGTAGGCGAGATCGCGCCTGCTTCCCCAGACCGGGTGATGCGCGATTTGCGGATACGCCGCCGGATCGGCTACAAGGTTGTTTCCCGGAGCGAGTCGCTTTACCGGATCTGCGATCCGAGGAAGCCGCCTGGAGTCGAGGTCGATCTGATTTTCCCAACCGAGCCACCGGATTTCGATAGTGGCAATCAAGGATTATTTAATCTATGACCAAGGAGATGCTAGCCCACCTGCTGAATGAAACTCTGGAGATCGTCAAAGATCTCTGTTTTAAACTGGGTAAGCTGGAGGAACGGGTGGAGGAGCTGGAGATCCGAGACCGGATCGATCACGACCTGGAAGCGCCCCCACCCGATATCCTAAAATAAGCTCTTGCGCCTCTCTTGCCAATAGATTAAATTGTTCTCCCATGGAGAACCCGATCGGCCCAGGAAAAGGCGGCTCGACCTCAAACGTTAAGAGCAACTGGAACCTGGGCGGCAGAATCAGTGAACGCGAATTCAAGGCCCTGGGCGCTCGCCTAGCCAAGCACTGTCCCCAGTTCTGGCTGGCTGTCTCGGGCAAGCGCTACATCATCCCCAATTACCGTCAGCAGGATTACTACAGCCAGGAGATCCTGGATCACCTGCTGGCTTTCTTCCTGGCTACCTACGTCTCCGGGGATTACGGCAAGATGCCCGATCACATTATCCGGCTCATGTACATCCAGGCAGTCATGGCTATCCAGCAGCGCCGCCCGATCTATTTCCTGGAACGCGAGCTGGGCGAGGTCCTGCTCCGTACCAAGACCCCCGGCGACCTGGAGACCGAGGACATCCACTGGCGTCGTTCCATGATGCGGATCATGCTTCCTCGGGAACTGATCTGCCTGGAGCGTCCCAACGAGCCGAAGCGGAGTCTGATGTACCTGGACATTGGTAAGGCCAAGGCCGAGGTCATGCTGGAGCTGCCCAGCGTGATGCGAACCGAGCTGGAGAATTTCGCGTTGATGTATGATCGGCTGAAGTCCCGCACCATCCCGACCCCGGTCTTTGACCAGGACGGGATGGTAGTAGCTACTCAGCTCTCGGGTAACCTGGGTGATGACCCCGGCCTGAACTACGGGCTGGTCCGCCCCTTTGAAGGTCGCAAGCTCAAGGATATCAAGGTTGGCGGCCACTTCGATACCGGCTCGATCTGTGACGAGACCGATGACATGCTCCTGGCGCGGATGGAACATCTCGCGATCCAGGTCCTCCTCTTTATGGGCTCGGTCCCCCTGGAGTATGAGATCACCGCTAACGAGGAGCCCAGCCTGCGCAAACTCGAGATCCTGAAAGACCGGGTTATCCCCGGTCTCTACCCGGCCAAGTTCGTAGGCCGGTCCCAGTACCGGCCCCGGCAGAAGCCGACCTATCACACCGCCAACTGGAGCGGGCGGAAGCTCCCGGCTCACTGGCGCTGTGGTCACTGGAAACGGCAGGTGGTAGGTGCGCAGGGCGAAGACGAACCCGGTTCCCATCGCAAACTCATCTGGATCGAGCCCTACGAGACCTTCGGGCCCGACGATGAGGAACAGAAGCCACCCCATGCAGCCTAAGCCAGAGCCGCCGCCAACGCTTCTTGGACCGCCTTTAAAGCCGCTCGCAAGTCATGCCCCTTGATCGGGTCTGCCATGAGGACTCTGAGCTTGGCTCCGTAATTGAGCCGGGTTTCCTTGCCAACCAGCTCTACGATCAGCTCCAGGTCATGGGGGGTGACTGGTCTGCAGCCCAGGCAATTGCAGCTGTGGTAGTGGTACTGGTTCAGGATCGGGCTGGGATAGAGCTGACCCTGATAGGTGGGATCAGAGCAGCTGTTACCTAGCAAACTGCTCTGCAGAGCGTTTTGGTTTAGCTGGTTCTGGAGATCGCTCCGGGGACCGATGTATTGCAGTTCCATAAATAAGGGCCGATTGGATCATTTATTGCTGGAAAATCTGCTGCAGCAAGGTAGGCCCGCGCCGTTTAACCTGCCGGATAGTCCGGCTTAGCTTGGCCTGTTTAGCCTGCAGCGCCCGTTGCTGGGCTTCCAGTTGCTGTTTGGCTGAGGTGGTTACCACCTTGGAAGCTATCACATTTCCGGTATGGCTGGAGGCCGCTGCGGCCCTGGCGGCTGCGCCTGCTGCGCTACCAGCAGTCTGGGCTGCTGTGTTGGCTGCACCCGCTGCGTTCTGGGCTGCTTGCTGGCTCTGCAGGGCAGCGGCCTTGGTCGCTTGGCTCTGAGCCAGGACGATCTGGTTGATCTCCGTGGTTTTAGCCAGGGTTTCCTTGATATCGATCTGGATCTCCAGGACTTGCCTTAAGACGCTGTCCAGGACCCCGGTAGCCGCCTCAAACTGGGTGTTACGGATCTGCTCGGCCTGCCGAGCGGCAGCTGTTTGGTTTCTTACCAGTTCCAGCTGGTTATTCTCGGCCAGGAGGATATCGCGCATGGCCGCGCCCAGGCCATCAATCTTGGTCCACATGATCCCCAGCGAAATGGTCACAACCGTGAGATGACAACCCCAGAAAAGCAGGTCATTGGCAGTATCGCTGGAGAATCGTTTTCGTTTTCTGCGCGGTTCAGCTGTTTCAGGGGGCGCGGCTCTCTCTGGACTCGAATCGTTCAAGTCGTTTATCGATGCGCTCGAAGATGATGTTATTCCGCTCGATGACCTTCCCACTATCCGTGACCAGGGTTTTAAGACTTGCGATATATTCCTTTCGCTCATCGTCATTACTGGCCTGAAGCTTGGCCAGATCCTTTCTGGTAGATTGCAGATACAGCCAGCAGATACCCAGAACCAGGACAAAAAGACCGACATTTAAGGCCTGGACCGGCCAGGAGCTGACCCGCTCGACCTGCTTTAGCGCGTCATCAATGACCTCGCTGGAGATAGCCAGATAGAGCTGGTAGGCCATAATGATCACGAACAGCGCCTGGGTCTTGAACAATAGCCACATCTCGGTGCGGAAGGCCATCTCACTTCGAAGGCGCTTGCTTGAGAAGCTGGAGGATCTCCTTTTGCCGGTCCATGCTGGCAGTGAGCTGCTCATGGAGATCGTGAATTTCCTTGATGGCCTGATTGATATCCGCTGAGTTCACATCCGCCGTATGTTTGGTAGCCAGGAAATTGGTGCCCCCGCTAATCAGGATCAGGGCAATAATAGCCAGTTTAATGGTGTTATCACCGCCAGCAGCCAGACTGGTCAGGAGTCCCTTGGCTTCTTCCTTGGGTGTTGGTGCGGGCTGACTCATTTGTTTTAGCCCAGGCCGAGGTTTTGCCCAGGGCCGCCTGGAGTTATAATCCAGTTCTCGTCTCCCATCCAGATGATTCCATAAATGGTCGCGGTACTGAAAGGGCCGCCCGAGCTGGGACCCCGGATAGTAAACCGGCCTTGCTGGGTCGGGCCGTAGGCGGTGGTCCGCCGGACAATTGCTACCTGGGCTGCCTTGGGCCAGGGCTTCCAGCTTTTGTGGTACTGGTCAACGCAGAAGTTCATAGGGTGTAGACATCGCCGCTAGCCGTATCCAGGTAGTAATCCCCTGGACGTGAACCCGAGATCGTGCCCGGAGCGCCTGTGCCGTTCCACCACTGAGCCCCGGCTGGGATACCGAAATTGAATACAGCAGCGGAGCTGGAACCTGAATTGGTGACCGTGGCAGCTACCCCAGGATTAAGGGTTGAAGTTGTCCCCACCGCAATCGTAGCCGCACTTCCCGGTGGGCCGACGCCGCCAGTTGGCACATTGATCGTGACATCACCCGTACCGGAATCCGCCCCGGTCGAAGAAATAGTGACATTGGTGCCTTGAATAACCTTGGTAATGAGCGCTTGGCCAACCGTAGAGATATCCAGATCCACTCGCTGGATCGAAGCGTCTTTAACCTGAGCACCTCTGATAACGGTGGCTGGCATTACTTGAAGTAATTAACTTTGATCCGGTCCCCGCTCAAGGGAGCGCTGAGCATGGTAATGGCTGAGCCCGAGATTGTGTAATCATTGCCTGCGCCCGGCTCCTGCAATATCCCGTTTAAGAACACTTCTTCGGTATTAGCAGTGGGTGTATTGGCCAGAGTAAAGGTCACGTTTACGCCATTGAGTGCCCCAGTAGGGGTTTCCCTGGTCACGCGATTACTTATGCCCAGGAAAGTACCTGCCTTGACCCCCAGCTGGTTGGAGCTAATGGCCATGGTGGTCGCATCGATATTGACCCCGATTCCGGCAGCTACGGTGGTAATGGCGCGAGCTGGATCAACCTTAACCCCGAGATTATCGGCATTAATGGTCATCGAGCTATCAGCTGCTACCACATCAATGACCTGCCCTGTGCGCAGTAAGCCAGCTCCGGCCACGATATCGCTGGGGCCGGGTAACTGGACAAAGGTGATCGGGGTCGTACCCAGGGTGCCTCCAGGATCGGCAGTGGAGAGCCAGATTGTGTCGTGATTGGCCGTGCCTTCCTGCACCGAGACGATCATGCCGGGGACCTCGGCCCAGGTATCCATGGCCGCCATCCGGGTCCAGGCTCCAGCATTGACCGTATAGATGCCGTTGCCGCTAGCGGTAGTCTGGTCCTTGACCAGGATGGTATTGCCTGCTGAGAGGGCAACGCCGTCCACGGTCTGGGTACCCGACAGGGTCAGGTTCGCGCCGGTGCTGGCAACCATGACCGTGCTGGAGGAGACCACCCCGCCCGCGATATTGGCCAGGACCCATTGCCGGGTAGCGGCATCGGTCGGGTTGACCGGATCAGCCATGTTCTGGATGGTCTGGTTCCCGAGGTTCAAGGGCGCGGTCATGGCAACCGTGCCGTCGGACTTCACAAACTTGGCACCATCGGCCAGCTTGGAGGTCTGGATTGCCGCTGCTGCCTGGATCTGGGCATCAGCAATGGTCCCAGCCATGATCTGGGTCGTGCCGCGAACCTGTGTACTAGCCATCTTGGCTCTCCTTTAAGAGGATTGGATGTAATCGACGCTCAGGCTGTCTCCTGCTAGCGGAGCGCTGATGAACTGGAAGGACTGGGTTCCGGTCTCGGTGTAGTCAGCAGTGCGCCGTTGCCGTAACCCGTTCAGGTAAACCGCCAGCAGGTTAGCGGTATAGGCGTTAGCCGTAGTGAAAGTCTGGTTTGAGCCGTTGATGGTCCCTCCTGGAGTCTCACCCCAGATAGCCACGACTGCTCCCGGCGCTGGTGTTCCTGGCGGGCCTTGTGGGCCCATCGGCCCTGGCGGCCCAGGGATGGTAGAATCAGCTCCTGGCGGTCCAGGAGGTCCTGCAGGCCCAGGAGGCCCAGGAGGCCCAGGAGGCCCTGGGACTGGAGTTACAGCCTGGGGCTTAGCAAAGCCCGAGAAGGAGCCGCATCCGCTGTAAGGGGACTTGTAGAGCACGGACTGAACGAATGGGATGTCCTCTACCATGGGAGTGCCCCGCCGCACTCACGGCGGGGCAGGTTCGCACTGTCGAACAGAGAGTACCCAATGAATCGGCTTGATCTTACAAGGGCCATGTCTGCTGAGCCATGAAAATATCGGTTTGTTTGACTGGCGGGGGCACCCAGGCCTCTCCTGCCACCTGGGATCCCGGCGGGTAGATCCAGGCATAGGGGATCATGGCCCAGGGACCTTCTTCCCGGTCGATGTATTTGTAGGCAATCGGAGCCGGGACAGCGATCTGGGCGCTCTGGTTCTGGCCGCAATAGGGTGGAACGATCAGGCTCATCGCAGTGCGGGCAAGTGCCCCGCTCCCATGAATCCCATCAGGAGGTAAATGATGTAGATAACGAAGATGACGATCGCCACCACCCGAATGATATTGGCAAAGGGGGCCACCCCTGGGATCTGCTGCACCAGCCACAAGACCAGCCCGACCACCAAGGCGGCAATGACCAGCTGTAAAAAGATCGTGATCATCTGGTGGGCGAGTAGACGTTCCCAACCAGCGGCGGCGGGCTAGCCACCGGGCCAGTAATCAGGTAGGTCTTAGCGGTCTGGTTATCGACCGCGTAGAGATTGCCATCAGCCCCGATAGAGAACCGGATCTGGCCAGGACTACCAGCTAAGGCGACCGGGGTATTGCCCCCGGCATTGATCGTCCCAACCTCGCCCGAGGCCATTGGTCTGTAGCCGTTCCCGCTGTAGGCCGTTGTAGCGATATTGCTCAGGGCCGGGTCAGCGGCTCCGCAGCCTGACTCCCAGCCCGAGGCATTGCGATTTGGAGTGATCATACGTTGCGTGTTTCTTTTCTGATGATTCTGCTGACATGCGATGGTCCGATATGGAATAGTTCAGCGATCTTTCGCTGAGTCATACCCTCGATGCTTAAATGCCGAATTTCGACTATTTGCGCATCGCTTAGTTTTGCTTTCGGATGTTTCTCGCCAAGAATGCAAGGATTTCTACCCGTTCGAATTGCACGCTGGGTATTTTCTTTCGGGCTTACATACTCAAGATTCGACGCTTTATTGTTTAGTTTGTCTCCATCCAGGTGGTCCAGTTGTTTACCAGCAGGGCATTGGCCAAGAAATGAGCGAGCCACAAGGTGATGGACCAAGCAGCTATGGCGTCGTCCGGCCTTATACGTGCAAACTTGGAGATATCCATTTAGATTCAGATGTGATCGCAGGATTACACCGGCCCGCCGTCCGATTGGATCGATACGGGCCAGAGATCTAACTCGTCCAAAATCGGAGACTTCATAACTGCCCTCGTATCCGACTACTGGAAGCCAGCGCTCCGCGAATGGACTCATGCTTATACGGGTTTAGGGATCTTGATATTAATGGAGCTGGTCTGGTTCAGGCCAGCATAGCTGTAGTCGTAGAGTTTCAGGAACACTCCAGCCTCCTGGTAGGTTCCTTGGGGCAGCGGCGGACCGACCGTTGTCTTGAAGACGGGGGGATCGAAGGGCGGCTGTTTGCCTGCATTACTCGGAATCATTGGTGGTAGCGGTTTCTTAGCCATATTTAGTTCCCCCAGCCGCTTCTTACCGGAGTTGGCGTGATGACTGAGCCCATGCCGTCGATGTAATTCTTGCCAGCAAGCGGGAAGCTCGCACTGGGGAATGGACTTCCGGCAATTGGCCCGATTTCCCACGGTTTGGTACTGACAGGTAATTGCTGGAAGGACGTTGAGCCTCCAGTTGGCGGACTGATTGTTTGCATTTTAGGTTTTCTCCCTAGTAGGGCGGCGTCCCCTGTGGTCCAGGCCCCATAATGGGCGTTGGCTTAATCGCCGAGATTGACGGATCGGCTTTGATCGGCCCGACTTCCCAGGGCTTGGTCATGGGTGGGAGCCCGTAGCCAGGGCCCTGGTTCTGCCCGTTCATGGCCACCCCGTATCGCTGCGGGTACTTCATGGCGTTGTAGGGTGGGCTGGGCTGGACGGTTGAGATATTGGCTGGCTGCGTGCTTCCGTAGGGGAAGGGATTGACAATCGGCCCCAATTCGGGGGTCGTAATGGGCGCACCACCGCTGGGTGGCGGCCAAGTCGGGAAGGCCTGAGTCCCGACACTCGCCTGTGTTTGGATTTGTTCGTCCATAGTCTAAAATAGATACATCACTCCGCTAACTGTTAAATTGCAGGCTGTACCAACTACGATATTCACAGATGTATTTGTCCCAGCGAAACTGGGACAAGAAACCGATACGTAAATAGTTGATCCCGGTGTGCTTCCTGCACCGGGTCCGGCATCGGATTGTAAAATTATCGCTGCGTTATTTAAACTCAAACGAGACATTAGAAGAGCGCGATCTGGCGATAAGGTAGCGGTAATAAAACCGTCTCGTATACCCTGTATATTATTAGAGCTAACGGAAAAATCTGAGGCTACTCCCCTGACGATAGTTCCTAGAGTCAACGGAACAGCAACACTCGTATTTAGTGTTGGATTAGCCAGTGAGCCACTAAATTGAATAACTGAGGTCCACCAAAATTTGCGATCGGAATAAGATTTTACTATGACAAATTGAGAACCGGCAGCAAAGACAACCGTTACATAAGAACTGGCATTAATTTCTCCGCCAACCATTGCCGAACCAGTTGAGTAAACTAGGCTGTACGCCCCAAGGCCATCTACATTGATCGTAGTCGCCCCAGTATTGCGAGCAGTAGCAGTGAAAGTGAATACCATTCCAGACCGCAATGCCTGAATTGGAGGACCGTTCGTCAAGGTAATGGCATTGGCTGAGCCCCCGGCAGTAGAGTAATAGGAGTAGGAATTTGATGGTACGTAGAACCGATTATCGCTCCCCAATGTAGCAAGGTTGCCACTATCGGTGCTGACTACGTAGGGACCGGCGGGTCCGGTCAATCCCTGAACGCCTTGGGCACCACCTGGGGTAACCCCGCTTCCGCTGGGTACGTTGGTGCCGGGAACTGCAACTGGGTTACTCATAAGCTTTTACCAGCCCGTGTCTGCGGTGTAGTGGAATTGTCCTGATGCGCCCGCAACAACCGCAGGCATGGTTGC
>Ga0066903_100001617_pt1 | contig 16759 bp, 13 predicted proteins | sample PanSoiMetaGPlot1_FD_67491 | JGI IMG/M metagenome (GOLD analysis project Ga0066903, IMG submission 67491) | Tropical forest soil microbial communities from Panama analyzed to predict greenhouse gas emissions - Panama Soil - Plot 1 (version 2) | ecosystem: Environmental > Terrestrial > Soil >... | reverse complement strand
GATCCGTACGAGTTCGCGCAGTTCTATCTGACCCGCATGCACGGGCCAATGCGCTGGGTCTATCGCACGATGATCTTCTGCAACTGCGTCGTTCCCCAGATCTTCTGGTCGAAGCGGTGGCGAAGGAGCATCCCGGTGATGTGGTTCGCCGCGATCCTCATCAACGTCGGCATGTGGTGCGAGCGGTACAACATCGTCGTCACCTCGCTGCACCAGGACTTCCTGCCGTCGAAGTGGGAACTGTACATGCCGACCTGGGTCGACCTCTCGCTGTTCGCGGGGACGATCGGCCTGTTCTCGACGCTGTTCCTCCTGTTCCTCAAGTTCGTGCCGGCGGTGGCCGTCACCGAGGTCAAGGAGCTGCGCCACGAGCTGGCGCATGATCCGACGGCCGATCCGGTCGGGGAGACGCACTGATGTCGGCCCAAGACCACGACGACGGTCACGAGCACCACTCGGACTTCGTCCCCCGCCGCTTCGTGGTGGCGGAGTTCCCGTCGCCGCAGTCGCTGCTGGACGGCACGACCAAGATGCGCGAGGCCGGTTACGCGCAGCTGGATACGCACACGCCGTTCCCGATCCACGGCCTCGAGGAGGCCCTGGGCCTCAAGCGCCCGAAGATCCCGCTCATCGTGCTGTGCGGCGCCATCGCGGGCGCGTGCATCGCCTACTCGCTGATCTACTTCTGCAACGTGTTCGACTGGCCGCTCAACATCGGCAACCGGCCGCCCCACGGACCGCCCGCGAACATCCCGATCACCTTCGAGCTGGCCGTGCTGCTGGGCGGCGGGTCGTCGTTCTTCGGCTTCTTCGCGCTGGCCGGGCTGCCCAAGCCCTACCACCCGATCTTCGAGTCGAACGAGTTCCTGCGCGCGTCGATCGACGCGTTCTTCCTGTCGATCGAGCTGCCGCCCGGAACCGACGCGGAGCGCGCGCTCGCGGACGTGCGCGCGGCGGGCGCGATATCCGCCGAGGGCGTCGAGGAGTCGGAGCGATGACGGCTCGGCTTGCGTTCGCCGCGGTATTGCTCGCGCTGACAGCGTCGGCCTGCGACGAGCAGATCCTCGATCCGATGGCCGATCGCCAGCCGAAGGCGAACCGCTACCGCGAGAGCAAATTCTACGACGACGGCCTGACCATGAAGGCGCCGCCCGAGGGGACCGTCCCGCGCGAGCGCATCACGCTGAACGCGCGTCTGACCACCGGCCGCGAGGCGGACGGACCGATCCAGACGAACGGCGAGCCGCTGCCGATGTACGTCACGACGGTTCCGATCCCGGTCACGAGCAAGCTCCTGGAGCTCGGGCGCAAGCGCTACGACATCACCTGCGCCACCTGCCACGGCACGCTGGGCGACGGCGACAGCATCGTCGCGCGCAACATGGCGCTGCGCCCGCCGCCCTCGCTGCACCGTTACACCCAGAAGCCGGCCGGCTACATCTACGAGGTCGCCACCAAGGGGTTCGGGATGATGGCGTCCTACGCCGCCGAGCTGACCGTGGAGGAGCGGTGGGCGGTGGTCGCGTACATCCGCGCGCTGCAGCTCTCCCAGAGCACGCCGGCCTCCCAGCTGCCGGGCGACGTCCGCGCCAAGCTGGAGGCGCTGCCGCCGTCGCAGGACGAGCTGCGCGCCCCGGCCCCGGCACCCGCCCACCACGAAGAGGAGAAGCAGTGAGCTCGCCCGCAACGCCGACCGTCTCGTCGCTGAAGATCGATCCGTTCAGCGGCGGCAGCAAGTGGCTGATGCTCGGCGGCGTCGGCGCCGTGCTGACGGTGATCACGGCGCTGGTCGCCATCTTCACCGGATCCCGCGACGCCTACTACTCGTACCTGACCGCCTTCGCGTACTGGGCCGGCATCGGCTTCGCGTCCGTCCTCTTGCTGATGATCTTCCACGCGACGCACGCGCGCTGGATGACGATCCTGCGCCGGCCCGTCGAAGCGATGGCGTCGGCGATGTGGATCTTCGTCATCCTCGTCATCCCGATCTGGATCGGGATGAAGGAGATCTACACCTGGGTCGAACCGGCCGCGGCCGGTTTCAGCAAGGAGGCGCTTGCCAAGATCGCCCACAAGGCGCCGTACCTGAATGTGAAGTTCTTCATCGTCCGCAGCATCCTCTTCATCGTGTTCTCGTGGCTCGTCGCCCGGCGGCTCTACGGTCTGTCGCGACGGCAAGACAAAGAGGGTGGGACGGACCTGCTGTCGCGCCAGCGGCGCATGTCGGCCGGCTTGCTGCCGTTCGTCTCCCTCGCCATCACCTTCGCCGGATTCGACTGGCTGATGAGCCTGAACCCGACCTGGTACTCGACGATCTTCGGCGTTTACTACTTCGCGGGCAGCTTCGTGTCGGCGCTGTCGATCCTGGCAATCGTCACCTGGCACGGCAACCGCAAGAATGTGTTCGGCGGCGGCATGAACATCGAGCACACGCACAGCATCGGCAAGTTGATGCTGGCGTTCATCTGCTTCTGGACGTACATCGCGTTCTCGCAGCTCTTGCTGATCTGGATCGCCGGGCTGCCCGAGGAGACTCCGTTCTACATCACGCGCTTCAAGGACGGGTGGTGGCAGCTGGGCGTCTTCCTGATCTTCGGTCACTTTTTCTTCCCGTTCGGCTTGCTGTTGTCGCGGTCGCTCAAGCGGAATCCGCAGCGGCTGGCGGGCGCAGCGTTCTGGATCCTGTTGATCCATTACATCGACATCTACTGGCTGGTGATGCCGACGCTCTATCCGGATGGCATCTCGGTGCACTGGTCGCAGCCGGTCGCTTTCATCGGCATCGGCCTCGTCTCCATCGCGACCGCGATCTGGGCTCTGCGCGGCCGCATGCCCGTTCCGATGCGTGACCCCTACCTGGCCGAATCGCTGCGGTACAGACAGCCATGAGCGGACCGACGCCACATAACGATCAGCACGGCCAGCACGGCCACGACGCCAGCGACGAGATCGCCTACGGCAAGGTGATCGCGGTCGGCGTCGTCTCGCTGCTGATCTTCGCGTTCTCGACGGTGTGGGCCGCCTACATCCTCAGCCACGAGACGAAGAAGAACGAACAGGCGACGGGCGCCATTCATCGCCCGTCGCGCGTCGAGCGCGAGGAGATCGGCATCATCGACCAGGTGCCGTTCTCCATCGACAAGCGCGTGGAGCGCTGGCGCGCGGAGCACGACGGGCGTCTCAACGGCTACGGCTGGATCGATCGCGACAAGGGGATCGCCCACATGCCGATCAAGCAGGCGATGGACGCGATCGCGGGCGGCGCGCTGCCCGCGGCCGCGCCGACCGGCACGGCCCCGACGGCGGGAACGCCGACCAACGCGCCGGCCGGGAAGGATCGGATCGCGCCGGCGGGCGCGCCGGAGACTCCGCCCGAGGGAGGGCGGCAATGATGCGCGCCTCTGTGCTCTGCGCGATCTTGCTCGCGGCCGGTGCGGCCCGCGCCGAGAAGACGCCCATCGTCTTCCCGCAGGGGAGCGAACAGCCGCTGGCCGCCCTGCAGGACATCGACGTCATCGAGCACCTCGGCGATCCCGTGGCGCCCGGCCTGACGTTCAGCGACGGGGCAGGGCAGCGGGTGCGCATCGATACGCTGCTGAACCGGGGCAAGCCCGTGCTCGTCGTCCTCGGCTATCACCGCTGTCCGATGCTGTGCAATCTGGTGCTGGACGGCCTGGTCAAGGCGGCGCGCACCTCGGGCCTCAAGCTGGGCCAGGACTTCCTGGCGGTCGACGTCAGCATCGACCCGAACGAAGACGCCAAGCTGCTGGCCGAGACCCAGACGCGCATCGTGGCGATGGCCGGCCCCGGCGCCACCGCGGCGGACTGGCCGTTCTGGACGTCGGTCACCGACGGCGGCGCGGCGGCGCGCAAGCTCGCCGACGCGGTCGGCTTCCGCTACAAGTACGACCCGCAGTCGAAGCAGTTCGCCCACGACGCGGTCGCGTTCGTGCTGACGCCCGAGGGCGTCGTCGCGCGCTACCTCTACGGCGTCGACTACCCGGCCCGCGACTTCCGCATGGCGGTGGTCGAGGCGAGCGGCGGCCGCGTCGGAACCTCCTTCGACAAGGTGCTGATGTCCTGTTACCGCTACGATCCCGCCAAGCGCCGCTACGCGCCGTTCGTCATGGGTTTCATGCGGATTGGCGCCGGGACGGTGTGCCTCGCGCTGATCGGATTGCTCGCCGTTCTGTGGCGTAAAGAGCTGGTCATGAAGAAACAGAGAGACGCGCGTCTTGCTGCGTCGGGGAGGACGGCATGAGAGAGCTGATGCGCCAGCTCCTCTGGCTGCCGCCGCAGGCGTCCACCTTCGCGTGGCCCGTCGACCGACTGCACTACTTCGTCATCACGGTGACGATGGTGGCGTCGATCCTGACGGGCCTGCTGGCGTTCTACTTCTTCTTCAAGTACCGGGCGCGCCGCGCCGACCAGTCGACGCCGCTGGTGCTGCCGAGCGTGAAGTTCGAGATCGCCGTCATCGGCGTGCCGCTGTTCTTCTTCCTGCTCTGGTTCGTGCAGGGCTTTCAGGACTACATCTGGTACACGACGCCGCCCAAGAACACGATGGACGTGTACGTGATGGCGAAGAAGTGGATGTGGAAGTTCGCCTATGCGGAGGGGGGCCCCAACGCGATCGGAACCCTGCACGTGCCGGCCAATCGCCCGGTCCGGCTGCTGATGACCAGCCGCGACGTGCTCCACTCGTTCTACGTCCCCGACTTCCGCATCAAGCAGGACGTGCTGCCTGGACGCTACACGGAGACCTGGTTCGAGGCGACCAAGCCGGGCCGTTACCAGATCTTCTGCGCGGAGTACTGCGGCACCTGGCACTCGCAGATGTGGGGCGAGGTCGTGGTCATGTCCGGGCAGGACTTCGACACCTGGATGGTCGAGCAGAAGGCCGGCCTCGCCGAACGCGTCGACACGGGCGGCGACGACGGGGGCAACATGCGCGGGTCGATCGTCGAGTACGGCAAGAAGATCGCCATGTCGGAAGGCTGCCTGCGCTGCCACTCGCTGGACGGCCAGCCGCACATCGGGCCGACCTGGCTGGACCTGTACCAGCGTCGAGAGACGCTCGAGAACGGCGAATCGATCATCGCCGACGAGGCCTACCTGACGGATTCGATGATCGATCCGCGGGGCAAGGTCGTGAAGGGATTCAAGCCTGTGATGCCGACGTACAAGGGACGGTTGGCGGCCCCGGAAGCCGCCGCGCTCGTGGAGTTCATCAAGTCGTTACGTAGCACGAGCCTCGAGAACCTTCCCTCCAAGGAAGCGACGTATGAGCCAGCAAAGCCCAGCCAGCCAACACAACGGCGATAACCCCGTCTACCCGACGGTGAATTACCTGAACGCGGATCGCGGCGTGAAGTCGTGGCTGCTGACGCTCGACCACAAGCGGATCGCGGTCATGTATTTCGTGTCCGTGCTGGTGATGTTCCTGGTGGGTGGCATCTTCGCGATGGCGGTCCGCCTGGAGCTGCTGACGCCCGGCCCGACCATCATGGGCGCCAACACGTACAACCGGATGTTCACGCTGCACGGCGTGGTCATGATCTTCATGTTCATGATCCCGGCCATCCCGGGCGTGTTCGGCAACTTCTGCATGCCCTTGATGCTGGGGGCGAAGGACGTCGCCTTCCCGAAGCTGAACCTGCTGTCGCTCTACCTCTACTGGACGGGCTCGATCCTCGCGATCAGCGCCATCGTGGGGGGCGGCCTCGACACCGGCTGGACGTTCTACCCGCCCTACAGCACGTCGACGCCGATGACGGCGTTCCCGGCGCTGCTGGGCGTCTTCATCCTCGGCTTCTCGTCGATCCTGACCGGCCTCAACTTCATCGTCACCATCCACACGCTGCGCGCGCCCGGGCTGACCTGGATGCGCATGCAGCTGTTCGTCTGGGCGATCTACGCCACCAGCATCATCCAGGTGCTGGCGACGCCGGTCATCGGCCTGACGGTCATGCTGGTCGGCATCGAGAAGGTGGCCGGCTTCGGCCTGTTCGACGCCACCAAGGGCGGCGACCCGGTGCTGTTCCAGCACTTCTTCTGGTTCTACTCGCACCCGGCCGTCTACATCATGGTGCTGCCGTCGATGGGCGTGGTCAGTGACGCGGTCGCCGCGTTCGCCCGCAAGAACGTGTTCGGCTACAAGATGATCGCGTACTCGTCGCTGGGGATCGCGTTCGTCGGCTTCTTCGCCTGGGGCCACCACATGTTCGTCTCGGGCCAGTCGCCGTTCGACAACGGCGCCTTCGCGGTCATCTCGATGTTCGTCGGCGTGTTCACCGCCATCAAGGTGTTCAACTGGGTCGGGACGCTGTACCGGGGCGCCATCCTGGTCAGCGCGCCCTTCCTCTACATCTGCGGCTTTCTATTCTTCGTCGTGTTCGGCGGCATGACCGGCATCGCGGTCGCGACCGTGTCGCTGGACGTCCACTGGCACGACACCTACTTCGTCGTCGCCCACTTCCACTTCATCATGGTCGGCGCCGTGATCATGGGCTTCCTGATCGCGATCCACTACTGGTTCCCGAAGATGTTCGGGCGGAAGTACCACGAGGGCTGGGGCATGGTCGCCGCCTCGTTCATCATCCTCGGCTTCATCGCCACGTTCATCCCGCAGTTCCTGGCGGGCAACGCCGGGATGCCGCGCCGCTATTACATGTATCCGGAGCGGTTCCAGGCCCTGAACGTCGCGTCGACGGCCGGAGCGTCGCTGCTGGCGATCGGGTTCGTCATCATCGCCATCTATTTGATCTACGCGCTGCTGCGCGGCGAGATCGCGGGCGACAACCCGTGGAACTCGAAGGGGATCGAGTGGCTGACGACGTCGCCGCCCGACAAGCACAACTTCCCGAAGCCGATCGTCGTGACGCAGGACCCGCACTCGTACCAGCAGCCGGGAGAGGAGGTCGAGCATGTCGTCATCTGACGGCTCTCACGCCCCTCGCCATCCGCACCTCGCGGGCCACTTCGACACGATCGAGAAGCAGGACTACGCCGCCCGCCTGGGGATGTGGCTGTTCCTCGGGACGGAAGTGCTGCTGTTTGCCGGGCTGTTCCTCGGCTACACCGTCTACCGGCACTTTTATCACGAGACATTTCACCACTGCTCGCGCGCGCTGAGCCTCAATCTCGGCGCGACGAACACCGTCATCCTGATCACGAGCAGCTTGTTCGTCGCCGTCGCCTACTGGGCGGTCAAGGTCAACAAGAAGGGCTTCGCGCTCTTCATGCTGGCGCTGACGATCCTTTGCGCGATCGCCTTCCTCTGCATCAAGTACGTCGAGTACAGACACAAGTTCCAGGTCGGCGAGCTGCCCGGAAAGTTCTTCCACGCCGAAGAGCTGATGCAGTACCCGGCGGCGAACATGTACTTTACGATCTACTTCCTGACCACGGGCCTGCACGCCTTCCACGTCATCGTCGGGATGTCGGTGCTGATCTGGGTGGCGAAGGGGATCTGGAAGGGGCGATACACGCCTGACTACTACGTCCCGGTCGAGCTGGGCGCTCTCTACTGGCACCTCGTCGACCTGGTCTGGATCTTCCTCTTCCCGTTGCTCTACCTGATCTGACGGAGAAACCACGTGGCCCAAGCGACAACCACCGACACCGCGCATTCGAAGGCCGGGCACAAGGACCACGGCACGAAGCGCTACATCGTCGTGTGGGCCATCTTGCTCATCTGCACGGCGCTCACCGTCTGGACCGGACGGCAGGACCTCGGAGGAGCGAACATCGTCATCGCGCTGGTGATCGCGACCTTCAAGGCGTCGCTGGTCGTGCTGTTCTTCATGCACATGACCGAGGCGGCCGGGACGAACCGGATCGTCTTCATCACGTCGTTCGTCTTCATGCTGGTGATGATCTTCGGGGTGTTCGGCGACCTCTGGACGCGGAACGAGATGTCGCTGCCGTCGGCGGCCCCGAGCACGCTGGCGCCGGAGATCCAGGTTCCCGGCGAAGCGCCCGCGCACCACGAATAGCGCGCCCGGCCGGATCGCGGCCGATTCGGTAACGGGAATGGGTGCGTCAGGACAATGATCCTGGGGCCCGCGCGTGGAAACCACCTTTCCCGACAGCCCGCGGTCAATCGGGTGGCGCGTTGCGGTCGCGAAAACGTTGCCCGACAGGAGCCTCGGTACTGAACGGGCTCGTCGATCCGCCGATACGATCGGACGGGGGGCCATGCTGGTTCGAACGCTGCTCGTAGGGACGCTCGCCGTATTCGTCGTGTCGTGCGGCGGTGGCGGGGCCAAGCCCGGTGACGGGGACGCGGGCCGTGACGCGGCGATGGACACGGGGGCGGGCGCGGCCGATGGGTCCTCGAAGGACAGCCCGGGCGGCGACGGCTCGGGCGCCGACATGGGCGCCCGACAGTCGATCGGAACGTCGTGCCTGCTGGCGGCCGACTGCGCCAGCGGATTTTGCGTCGACGGCGTCTGCTGCGACAGCGCCTGCACGGACGTCTGCCGGAGCTGCGCCCTGCAGGGAGCGGTCGGCACGTGCATGTTGGCGGATCTCGGCACCGACCCGCGCAACGAGTGCGACGACACGGGGCCGCAAAGCTGCGGCACCGACGGCGTCTGCGACGGCACGGGCGCATGCAGCAAGTACCCCTCGGGCACCGTCTGCGCGTCGCAGACCTGCACGGGCACGATGCTGCAGGCCGCGTCCCGCTGCGACGGGGACGGCGCGTGCGTCGCGCCGGCCGCGCAGTCGTGCGCGCCGTTCACCTGCGGCAGCAACGCCAAGTGCATCGTCATCTGCGCCGGCGACGCCGACTGCGTGGCGCCGACCAGCTGCAACGCCGGGAGCTGCGGCAAGAAGCCGATCGGCGCGACCTGCGGCAACGCCGCCGAGTGCAACTCGGGCTTCTGCGAGGAGGGGATCTGCTGCGGCACTGCCTGCACCGGCACGTGCCGTTCCTGCGCGCTGCCGGGCAGCATGGGCACGTGCACCGCCGTTCCGGACGGCCAGGATCCCCTCGGTCAGTGCGCGGACGCGCTGGCGACGACCTGCGGCACCGACGGGTTCTGCGACGGCAAGGGCGCCTGTCGGCTGTACGCGTCGGGCGCGACCTGCGTCGCGCCGTCGTGCGCGGGCGCCGTGGCGACGCTGGCTGGCCGCTGCGACGGCGCCGGCGTCTGCGCGCCGGGCGCCCAGCAGCCGTGCGACCCGTACGTCTGCGGCGGAAACGGGCAGTGCCTGGCGGCGTGCACCACCAACGCCGACTGCAACGGGTCCAACATCTGCCTCGGCGGCGCTTGCAGTCAGCGGCCGAACGGCATGACCTGCGCGGCCGGCGGCGAGTGCCAATCGGGCTTCTGCCAGCAGGGCGTCTGCTGCAACCAGTCCTGCACGGGCATCTGCATGTCGTGCGCCCTGACCGGATCGGTCGGCGTCTGCACGCCGATCGCCGCCGGGCAGGACCCGCTGGCCCAGTGCGCCGACACCGGTTCGGCAAGCTGCGGCACCGACGGTTCTTGCAACGGCGCGGGCGCCTGCCGGCTGTATTCCGCCGGCACCACCTGCGGCAGCCAGACCTGCAGCGGCTCGACGCTGACGCCCGCCGCTCGCTGCGACGGCGGGGGCAACTGTGTGCCGGGGACCAGCCAGACGTGTCTGCCGTACGTCTGCGGAGCGACGAGCTGTCTGACCATGTGCGCGACCAGCGCCGACTGCTCGGGCGGCAACGTCTGCACGGGCACGAGCTGCGGAAAGCTTCCGCTCGGGGCTGCCTGCGCCATGGGCCCCGACTGCGCGAGCGGCATCTGCGCGCAGGGCGTCTGCTGCCAGTCGGCGTGCACGGGGACGTGCATGTCGTGCGCGCTCACCGGCACGGCCGGCACGTGCGCGACGGTGCCGGCGGGCGCCGATCCCCTGGATCAGTGCGCCGACCAGGGGCCGGCGAGCTGCGGCACCGACGGGACGTGCGACGGCACCGGCGCGTGCCGCCTCTATGCGAGCGGCGCAACTTGCGCCGCGGCCACCTGCAGCCAGGCCGTCGCCACGCCCGCGCGAACGTGCGACGGGGCAGGCGTCTGCAGGTCGACCGCGCCGTTCCCCTGCGATCCCTATGCATGCGGCGCGAACGGCGCCTGTCTCGTGATGTGCTCGTCCGACGGCGACTGCGTCTCGCCCAACGTCTGCATCAACGGCGCTTGCGCCAAGAAGGTGCCGGGGACCGCCTGCGCCACCGGCGCCGAGTGCGCGTCCGGACTCTGCCAGCAAGGCGTCTGCTGCAACTCCAGCTGCACCGGAACCTGCCGCTCGTGCGCGCTCGCGGGAACCATGGGGACGTGTGCGCCCGTCCCGGCGGGCAGCGACCCGCTCGGCCAGTGTGCCGACAACGGCGCTCCCGCCTGTGGCACCGACGGGACCTGCGACGGCGCCGGCGCCTGCCGTCTCTACACCGCCGGCACGACCTGCGCCCCGTCGACATGCACGGGCGTGACCTTCACGCCCGCGCAGTCGTGCAACGGCACGGGCAGCTGCCTCGCCGCGACGCCGTCCAGCTGCGATCCCTACGTCTGCGGCGCCAGCGGGGCCTGTCTCACCACCTGCTCGACCAGTGCCGACTGCAACGCGCCCAACACCTGCAACGGCGGCAGCTGCGGCAAGAAATCCGCCGGCGCGACCTGCGCGGCGCCGGCGGAATGCCAGTCCGGCTTCTGCGAGCAAGCGATCTGCTGCGGCACCGCGTGCACCGGCACCTGTCGATCGTGCGCGCTCGCCGGTAGCCTGGGCACCTGCGCGTCCGTGGCGGCCGGTCAGGATCCGCTCAATCAATGCACCGACCAGGGGGCGGCGGGCTGCGGCCAGGACGGCAGCTGCAACGGCAGCGGCGCCTGTCGGCTCTACGCCGCGGGGACCACCTGCGTCGCCTCCAGCTGCACCGGCTCGACGCTGACGCCGACCCGGACCTGTAACGGGACGGGCACCTGTCAGACGGTGACCACGTCTTCTTGTGGGGCCTACACCTGCGGCACGGGCGGGACCTGCAAGACGACCTGCGCCAGCAACGCCGACTGCGTGTCGCCGAACGTCTGCATCGGCACCTCATGCGCCACGGGGATTGTCCTGCAGTACAAGTTCGACGAGACGAGCGGCACGACCGCCGCCGATTCCTCCGGCAACGGGCGCAACGGAACGCTGACGAACGTCGGCACCGGCACGGCGACCTTCTCGGCGACGCACATGGTGGGGACGGGCGCGGTCAGCCTCGCCGGCACCAGCAACACGAACGGCGCGTACGTCAGCATCCCCGCCAGCCTGAACGCGATGGGCGCGACGACGGCGATCACCATCGCCTGCTGGGTCAACATCACGACCGACCGCGCGTGGGCGCGCGTGTTCGACTTCAACAACTCGAGCACGACCGGATACATGTTCCTGACGACCTTCCAGGCGCAAGCGACACCCAACTCGGTGCGCTTCGCCATCAGCGCGACCGGCAACGCGGCCGAGCAGGTGATCTCGTCGGGGGCGCGGCTGTCGACCGGCGCCTGGCACCACATCGCCGTCGTGCTCGACGCCGGCGCGACCTACACGGGCACGCTGTACATCGACGGCGTCGCGGCCGCGACGAACACCGCGATGACGCTGCGGCCGTCGAGCATCGGCAATACGCCCAACAACTGGATCGGCCGCTCGGCCTTCGCCGCCGATCCGTACGTCGCCGGGCTCGTCGACGACTTCCGCGTCTACAACCGCGCGCTGACCGCGGCCGAGATCACGGCGCTCTTCGCGGTCCGCTGACCCTCTCCCCAACCCTCCCGCTTCGCGGGGCGAGGGGGCAGGAACGCTAGGCGCCGCTGCCGCTGTCGGAGAATCCGTGCATCCGCAGCTTTTCCCACAGGTTCTTGCGTGAGATCCCGAGGATCTCGGCCGCGAGGGTCCGTTTTCCGTCCGCCTCGGCCAGCGCGCGGAGCAGGTACTCGCGCTCGAACTCCTTCAGCGCCGCGCCCAGTGGCCGCGGCACCGGCGATCCCGCCAGCACGATGTCGCCCGCGTGCGCGATGTCGCGCGGCAGGTGCTGCACGTCGATGTTCGCGTCGCCGGCCAGCACCACCGCGTGCTGGATCGCGTGCTCCAGCTGGCGCACGTTGCCCGGGAACGCGAACTGCGACAGCGCGGTCCAGGCCGCTTGCGACAGGCGCGGCGCCGCGCCCGCCTGCTTGCCCAGCTTCTTGAGGAAGAACTGCACCAGCAGGGGCAGGTCGCCCTTGCGCTCGCGCAGCGGCGGGATGTCGATGTTGAGGACGTTGAGACGGTAATAGAGGTCCTCGCGGAACAGGCCCTCGGCGACGCGTTCCTTCAGGTTCCGGTTGGTCGCCGAGATGACACGCACGTCGACGCGCACGGATTCGTTCGTGCCGAGCGGCTCGATGACGCCCTCCTGCAGCACGCGCAGCAGCTTGGCCTGCGCGGGCATCGACATCTCGGCGACCTCGTCGAGCAGCAGCGTGCCGGCGTGGGCGGCCCGGAAGCGGCCGTCGCGCTTCTTGACCGCGCCCGTGAACGCGCCGCGCTCGTGACCGAACAGCTCGGCCTCCAGCAGCGTCTCGGGAAACGCGGCGCAGTTGACGGCGACGAACGGCTTGCCGCGGCGGGCGCCGCGCTCGTGCAGCGCGCGCGCGACCAGCTCCTTGCCGGTGCCGCTCTCGCCCTGCAGCAGCACGGGGGCGTGGCTGGGCGCGATGGTGTTGACCCGATCGAGCAGGCGCAGCATCTGCACCGACCGTCCGACGATCACCTCGCTGACGCCGTCCTTCGCCAGCTCGGCGCGCGCCAGATCCAGCTCGCGCAGCAGCGCGCGGTGCTCGGCGATCCGCTTCACGCGCAGCGTGATCTCGTCGATCTCGAACGGCTTGGTCAGGTAGTCGTGCGCGCCTTCCTTCACCGCCGCCACCGCGTCCTGCACCGCCGCGAACGCCGTCATCAAGATGACCGTCGTGTCGGGCGACTGCTGCCGCGTCTGGCGAAACAGCGTCAGCCCGTCCAACTTCGGCAGACGGATGTCGCAGATCATCAGATCGAAGGCGCGCGCCTTCACCAGCTCCAGCGCCTCTGCGCCGTCCTTGACCGCGATGACACGATGGCCGGCGTCGCGGAGCGCCTCGCCGGCCAGCAGCTCGATGTCGGGCTCGTCGTCGACCAGCAAGACGTCGAGGGCGTTCGCGAAAGACGACGATATTTCTGTGCCCGAAATTACGGGACTATTCGTACTGTTCATTCGGCGCGACCCGGTTCCAATGAATTAACGCCTAGTTCCAGCGAAGCAAGAGGACTCAGGGATCGCGCTGTAAAGGAATCTTTATGTCTCTGGGCGGCGCCTTCGTTTCGGTAACGACCCGAACCAGCGAGTCACCGGTCAGAAACGAATGTGGAAAACCTGGTCGCGTAAGCGGTCGAGATGACTGCCGTCACACCGGCGCCGCGCGCTGGCATTTCGCCTGCAAGCAATCGACGGCACGCGCGACGGAGGGACGACGATGCAATCGTTGGCATGGCGATGGACGCTCGCGATCCTTGTCGGCACGGCCTGGAACGCCCTGGGTCCGATTATTTTTCGATGAGTGGTAGGGGGTGTCCCCACTGACACCGCAACCAACGCGGGGGACACCTCATGACACGCCGCTCAAATCCTAGTTTGTGGCTGACGCTCGTCGCGGGCGCTGCGCTCGCTCTCATCGTGGCACCTGGCTGTGGCGACACGACAACCAGCACGCCCGATGCTGCAGGCTCCGCAGGGACCGGGAACACCGGCCGCGGCGGCACTCAAGGGACGGCCGGCACTCAAGGGACGGCCGGTAACGGCGTCGGCGGCAATCCTGGCACTGGCGGCAATGGCACCGGCGGCGGTGGGCCGGGCGTTGGTGGCCGCGGTGGCTTCATGGGCACCGGCGGCATGGCCGCGGGCGGCCGTGGCGGATTCATGGGCACCGGCGGCATGGCCGCGGGCGGCCGTGGCGGATTCATGGGCACCGGCGGCATGGCCGCAGGTGGCCGTGGCGGATTCATGGGCACCGGCGGCATGGCCGCAGGCGGCCGTGGCGGCGCTGCAATGGGCGGCCGCGGCGGCGGCGCCATGGGCGGCCGCGGTGGCGGCGCCATGGGCGGCCGTGGCGGCGGCGCGGCAGGCGGCCGCGGCGGCGGCGCAGGCGGCCGTGGTGGCTTCATGGGCACGGGCGGCGCTGCGGACGGCGGGGCGACCTGCGCGGCCGGCGCGGCGTGCACGGCGGGCGAGACCTGCGCCGAGGCCTGCATGGCCATGGGCATGCCCGGGACGCGCACCTGCACGTGCAACGCTGGCGGGGTCTTCACGTGCCCGATGGGCGGCGGCAGCTGTATGGTGAACAACAACGACGGCGGCGGAGGCCAGTAGCCGCCGCGCGCCCGGGTCAGATCGGCGGTGAAGCCGCGCCTTGCAGCGCGGCTTCGTCGGGCTCTGGCTCTTCCGCGTTCATCAGGTCCCGCAGCTCCTGGCCGGAGATCGTCTCCTTGGCCAGCAGGAGCTGAGCGGCCCGCACCAGCACCTGGCGTCGCCGAGATAGGATCTCGGCGACGCGTTCGCGTTGTTCGTCGATGATCCGGCGGACCTCGTCGTCGATGGCGCGCGCGGTCTGCTCGCTGTACTCGACCCGCGCCGACGGCTCGAGCGGTGATTGCAGCATCACGCCCCGCCGGTCCTTCTCCAGGCTGACCTGGCCGAGGCGCGGGCTCATTCCGAACGTCTTCACCATGCTGCGCGCGATGTCGGTCGCCTTGCTGAGATCGTCGTGCGCGCCGGTCGAGACTTCGTCGAAGATCAGCTCTTCGGCGATGCGTCCGCCCAGCAGCGTCGCGACCCGGTTCTCCAGCTCGCTCTCGGTCATCAGGAAGCGATCCTCCGTCGGCAGCTGCATCGTGTAGCCGAGCGCGGCGACGCCGCGCGGGATGATCGAGATCTTGTGAACCTCGTCGGCGCCGGGCAGCGCGCTGGCCACCAGCGCGTGCCCCAGCTCGTGATACGCGACGCGCTTCTTTTCGGCGGGCGAGAGCACGCGGTTCTTCTTTTCCAGCCCCGCGACGACGCGCTCGACCGCCTCCTGCAGCTCGGCGATGCCGACCTTCTCGCGGTCCTGACGGACGCCCAGCAGCGCCGCCTCGTTGATGATGTTGGCGAGATCGGCGCCGACGAACCCCGCGGTCATCGACGCGATTACGTCCAGGTCGGCGGTCGATTCGATCGACACCTTGCGCGCGTGCAGCTTCAAGATCTCGAGGCGCGCCGCCTTGTCGGGGCGATCGACGACCACGTGGCGATCGAAGCGTCCGGCCCGCAGCAGGGCGGTGTCGAGGATCTCGGGCCGGTTGGTGGCCGCCATCAAGATCACGCCGACCCGCGCGTCGAAGCCGTCCAGCTCGACCAGCAGCTGGTTCAGCGTCTGCTCGCGCTCCTCGTGCGCGACCGGGCCCATGCCGCGTGCCTTGCCGAGCGCGTCCAGCTCGTCGATGAAGATGATGCAGGGGGCCTTCTGCTTGGCCTGCTCGAACAGATCGCGAACCCGCGCCGCGCCGACGCCGACGAACATCTCGACGAAATCGGAGCCGCTGATCGAGAAGAACGGGACGCCCGCCTCGCCGGCGATCGCGCGCGCGAGCAGCGTCTTGCCGGTGCCCGGCGGTCCGACCAGCAGCACCCCCTTCGGCAGCTTGGCGCCGAGGCGGCCGAACCGCGCCGGCGTCTTGAGAAAGTCGATGACCTCCCGCAGTTCCTCCTTGGCCTCGTCCACCCCGGCCACGTCGGTGAAGCGGACGTTGACGTCCTTCTCCATGTAGACCTTCGCCTTGCTGCGGCCGAGGGTCATGAATCCGTTCTGCCCGGCCTGACCGAGGCGCCGGATCATCAACATCCAGAACGCGCCGATGAGCGCGATCGGGATCAGCCAGCCGGCGGCATCGCGCCAGAAGGTGGACTCTACGACGCCGGTCGCGCGCACGCCGTGCGCCGCGAGATCCTTGAGCAGGTCCGGATCGTCGACGCGGATGGTTTCGAAGGCGGTTCCCGGCTTCTTCTCGCCTTCGCCGGCGGGCGGTGTTCCGGTCGGCGGCGTCTTGGGCGGCGTCGGCGTTTCGGACGGCGTCGCCGGCGCAGCCCGCATGCGCCCCTGGATGATCGTCTTGCCGATCGCCGTCTCCTCGACCTTGCCCTGCGCCACCGCCGTCTTGAAGTCGGTGTACGAGATCCGGTTCGGCCGGAAGTAGGCGCTCAGCACCTGCTGGACCAGCAACACCGCCCAGAGCCCCAGGATGAGATAGCCAACCGAGAGCCTGAGCTTCTTCCGCTCGCCGTCCATCACAGCCAAACTAAGGCCCCGATCGCGGGCCGGAGACGCCATCCCATCGTTACCGCGTTCAATGGCTGCGTCACGGCGGCGTAACCGCGACGAGTGGGTGGCGCGGGCGCGGTGTGGCACGCGTCATGAAAGAAACCAGCGCGGGTCATGCTGTGGGGAAGGTTCATGCGCCGTCGTCAGGTCGATCGCCGATTCGGCAGCTGGCGCGATGGCGTCGCGAAGCTGGGACGTTATGAACTGGTGCAGCCCCTCGGGGTCGGCGGCATGGCGCAGGTGTTCAAGGCCCGCGCGGTCGGACCGGGCGGATTTCACCGCGACGTCGTGGTCAAACGGATCCTCCCCGAGTACGGCCGCGACTCGGAATTCATCCGCATGTTCGTCGACGAGGCGAAGCTGCTGGGGCT